>Ga0255338_1001274_pt1 | contig 49801 bp, 43 predicted proteins | sample MeOH1_35cm_T4_19_FD_203715 | JGI IMG/M metagenome (GOLD analysis project Ga0255338, IMG submission 203715) | Sandy soil microbial communities from University of British Columbia, Vancouver, Canada - MeOH1_35cm_T4_195 | ecosystem: Engineered > Artificial ecosystem > Sand microcosm > Unclassified ...
TGGCACGCACGCCGGGCTGGATCTCGCAGTGGGAAGAAATGATCACCGATCCGGAATACAAGATCGGCCGTCCGCGCCAGCTGTTCAACGGTGCGGCAAGCCGCAACGTGCCGGATATCGGCACGCGCTGATCGCTGCGTGTCGGTGCCGGTGCGATCCGCCGGTACCGTAGCCAGGACATGACGCCCCGGCTCGCCGGGGCGTTGTCGGTGACCAGGCGTTCCCACTCGGTGCCCTTACCCGGCTGGCAAGGTGCGTGTTCTGATTAATAATTGCTCGACAGCCGCTTGCCCTGCTGTCCGCTTGCTGTATTACCAGCGCTGGCGCATCAGGATTCAATACTCTGAATCGAACGTACTAGGCAGCGTGCCCGCGTTGCTGCGTACATTTGCGTCCGTGCGCCGAATGGCGGCCATGCAATCGGTTGTCAACATCAGCGAGGCAACGGAGACAGCATTTTGTAAAGCCGTTCGTACCACTCTGACGGGATCGATCACCCCCAACTCAAGCATGTCGCCAAAGCGGTCGGTGCTGGCGTCGTATCCCAGCATCCCGCTGCCTGCACAAACCTGATGCACTACTGCCTGGGCGTCGGCGCCCGAGTTTTCCGCAATTTGCCGCATCGGTGCGGCTAGCGCCGTATGGACGATACGGGCGCCGGATTCGAGCGAGCCCCCGCTTTGCGGAGAAATTACGGTGGCCCCGGTGAGAGCCGCCAGGTCTGCGAGTTGCTCGGTCCGCGCTTCGCCGAAGCCCGGTGATTTCAGCGCACAGCTTTTGAGCGTGCCGCGCATAGGTGTGAAGTATGTCGAAGCGGGGCATGATCCCATGCAACTGAAGCGAGGTATCTAGGCGGCAGGAAGACTGGTCGCCGAGCACCTTCTCACCGCTGCAAAGCCATGCGGCAGCATCGCGGAAATGCGCCAGATTGCGACGATTTCAGCCAGCGGCGACCAGACGGTGGGCACGCTGGTTGCCCAAGCCGTGGAACGGGTTGGCAAGGACGGAGCGATCAGTGTCGAAGACGGCTCCAAGCTGGAGGATGAACTCGACATTGCGGAAGGCGCCTTGATTGAGCGTGGCTATTTGTCGCCACTGTGGCGTGCCGCTTGATGGAAGAGGAGGGATTTTGTTGGCATGGCAATCCTTGCTATAGCGACCGCTCCTGGCCGACGCATTCACAATAGCTGCGATGACGCGGCAGGGCTTGATCCAGCGCAAGCACGGACGCACGCTACGCATTCAACAGGCACGATCGCCGAGTGTCCACTCGACGATCCGGAGCAACGCGATCGAGACGTGCTCATCAACGTCGTCTTCCGCGGCAGGGGGGATTAGGGTAATGCCATAGCCCACGGAGAACCCATGGATGATGGCGTCGCCTAGCCTGCGGAAACCTGGCCGGCACCAGTGCAGTTGGGCAGCGTGTCATATCACACGGCCCTAGGATTTGTTGACCTGGAACAAGGCGCGCGGCCGCGCATGGGGCAAGCTGAATTGGCTGGCCGATGATAGCGCCCAGCAGGCAGGCAGACGAAGATGCGTGAACAGAAATCCGGGCAATTCACCCACTATCCGCAGAGCCTGTCAGCGAAACCTTGCAAGGCATGCAGCACTCATGGATGGAGGCAGCGCAAAGACTACACGGGAAAAACGTTCCGGCAGTGTGCAGACACCGCTGCATGCCTGAACGGCGGGTACGCGAGGTTTGCGGCGCGGTTCGCCCCTGCTCCCTGATGCCCTCCTGGATCCAGAAGCGCGGTGGCGCAAAATGCAGACGCGGCTGAAGAGACGCCAGGCCAGCAAGATGGGTCCGGACCCGGAGCCAGCGAGAGGGAATTCATCGGGAGGGGCGATGCATAGGAAAGGCAGGCGATATGCGTTCTGGCTATACGAAATACTCTGCTGGACCCTGCTATGCCTTGCGCTATCGGCCAGCGCGCAAGCGCCTGGCGCGCAGCGCCGGGTGCCTATACTTGTTTATCATCGCTTCGGGCCGGTTGCCGCGGATAGCATGACGGTGCGCACTGAGACATTCGAAGCCCACCTGCGCATGCTTTCCGCGCAAGGCTACCACATCGTTCCCCTGGCCGATGTCGTCAAGTGGATCGAAGGTGGACCCGATTCCCTTCCCGCGAAGGCCGTGGCGATCACGGCGGACGACGGCCATCGCTCGGTGTTCGAAGTGATGATGCCGATAGTCCTGCGTGAGCGCATCCCGGTAACCTTGTTCATCTACCCCTCCGCCATTTCGAATGCGTCCTATGCGCTGACCTGGGACCAGCTGCGCGCGCTCAAGAGAACCGGCCTGTTCGAGATTCAATCACACAGCTATTGGCATCCGAACTTCAACACCGAGCGCAAGCGCCTGGCCCCGGCGGCTTTCCGTGCCTTGGCGCATGGCCAGTTGCGGCGCGCGCGCGAGCGGCTGGAGCAAGAACTTGGCGGCTCGGTAAGGTGGCTGGCGTGGCCATTCGGCATCTACGACCAGGAGCTCATGGAGATTGCCGAGACCGAGGGCGTCGAGGCGGCCTTCTCCCTGGAGGGCCGCCCGGCCGCGGCCAGTTCGCCTCGACTCGCGCTGCCGCGGTACCTGATGGTCGATGCCTGCGATGATCGGTGCCTTGGCCGGCTGCTGGGCGACATCGCCACGCAATCTGCATCGTCCGGCCCACGCAATCGCAGCGTGCAGGGTGCCGCAAGGCGGGCTGCCCCATCCCCCAACCGCTAGCCAAGATCTCGCTATGAGCGCTCTCGTACGTCATGTCTTGTGGTTCGCGCTTGCGCTGGTAGCGCGGCAGTCCGCCGCGGCGGACACGTTCAACGGCACCGTGGTCGATGCACGCTCGGGCGCCCCCGTGCGCGGCGCCACAGTCGTCGTGCTGGACGCCTCTGCCGCCTCCTACCTGACCGGCGCGGACGGGACTTTTGCGATCCCCGTGCCAGGGCAAGGTGCCGCCAGGATCGGCGCCCGGGCCGCGGGTTATGGCCGCGCGGTCGTCGAGGCCAGAGGCGGCACGCCTCTGCGGGTGGCGCTCACGCCGTTGCGGCCCAAGGCGGTCTACCTCTCTGTATTTGGCATTTCGAGCTCAGCGTTGCGCGATGCCGCGCTCGCCTTGCCGCAATCGAGCGCGATCAACGCACTGGTGATCGACGTCAAGGGCGACCGTGGCATGACGCCCTACCCAAGCGCGGCGCGTGACGCAATCGGGGCGAGCGCGCAGGTGGGGGCGCCGGCGCCCAAGGTGCATGACTTCCCGGCATTGCTGGCGGAGTTGCACGCGCGCAATCTGTACCTGATCGCGCGCATCGTCGTCTTCAAGGACGAGCCGCTTGTCGCGGCGCACCCGGAATGGGCCGTGCGCGATGGCCAGGGAGAGATCTGGCGCGACCGGGAAGGCCTGAGGTGGATCGATCCGTTCTCGAGGGAGGCCTGGCAGCATAATCTTGACCTTGCCGAGGAGGCGGCACGCATGGGCTTCGACGAAATCCAGTTTGATTACCTGCGGTTTCCAGATGCCGGCGGACTACGCTTCTCGCAAGCGAACACAAGGGAGAAGAGGGTGACTGCCATTACCGGCTTTCTCCATGCGGCCCGCGCCCGCCTCGCCCGCTACAACGTATATGTTGCGGCGGATATCTTCGGCTATGTGTGCTGGAACCTCGATGACACGGCGATCGGCCAGGAGCTGGAACCCTTGGGCGCGGCGCTGGACTATATCTCTCCCATGCTTTATCCCTCCGGCTTCACCTGGGGCCTGCCAGGCTGCAACAAGCCAGTGGAGCATGCCGGGGAGATCGTCGCCCGCTCGCTGGCCGAGGCCAAGAGACGAACCGGATTGCCGGGCGTGCGGTTCCGTCCCTGGCTCCAGGCATTTCGTGACTATGCCTTCGATCATCGCGAGTTCGATGCCGAGGAAATCCGGGCACAAACGCAAGCCGCGGATGCCGCGGATACGGACGGGTGGATGCTATGGAATCCACGCAACCAGTACGATCCCACGCAGTTGCCACAATGAGCTGGCGCTACGCCTTGCGCGCGCTGCTCGGCGTGCTGCTGCTGGCGTGCGGGCTGCCGTCCGCAGGATTGGCCGCCGAGGCGTCCATCGCGGACGCGGCACGGGCAATTGGCGACGCCAACGCGCGTGAGCAGCTTCGCGCCATCGTCGCCGGCCAGATCGAAGCCGGCAATATACCCGGTGTGGTGGTGCTGGCCGGTGACGCCCGGCGCATCCTTTATCGCGCGGCCATCGGCCTGCGCGCCGTCCTTCCGGCGAGCGAGGCGATGCGCGACGACACCGTGTTCGACCTCGCGTCGGTCACCAAAGTCATCGCCACCACTACCGCCGTGCTGCAGTTGAGCGAGCGTGGGGCGATTTCCCTGAATTCGCCAGTGGTCCGGTACCTGCCCGAGTTTGGCGCCGCCGGCAAGGAGACCATTACAGTGCGCGAGCTGCTCTCGCATACCTCGGGGCTGCCCCCGGGGCTGCCGCCAGCCCGGCGTCCGGGCAGAGCCGGGGATGTACTACGGGAGGCGATGAGCCAGGCTCCGATTGCGCCGCCCGGATCGCGCATCATCTACAGCGATGTCAATTTCATCGTGCTTGGCGAACTGGTCCGGCGCGTCTCGGGACAGCCCTTGGACGCCTGGTGCCGCGCACATATCTTCGAGCCCTTGCGCATGCGGGACACAGATTTTCTTCCCGGCGCGGCGGCGGTGCGAAGGAGCGCGCCGACGACGCCAAAAGGGTCGCAGATGCTGCGCGGCCGCGTACACGATCCCACTGCGGCGCGCATGGGGGGCGTGGCGGGCCACGCCGGCCTGTTCTCCACCGCCGAGGATCTCGCCCGGTTCGCTCAGATGATCCTCAACGACGGGCGCAGCGGCGGCACCACGGTGCTGAGGCCAGAAAGCGTGGCGCTGCTGGCGACGCCGGCGTCGCCGCTTGCCGCCGGCGCCTGGCGCGGCCTGGGCTGGGCACTGGCCGCGCCTCTGGTGGCTAACCGTGACCGGCTACCCCCGTTGGGGATGCTGGAGCAGACCGGCTACACCGGCACCGGCGTCTGGATCGACCTGGTGACGAAGCGCTTCGCCATCATCCTGACCAGTCGCCTGCATCCGTACGATAGGGGTGACGCCGCGCCGCTGCGGCAGCAAGTGCTGGCCCTGCTGGCCAGCGAGTCGGCGCCGCTGGCCACGCCAGCGATCCACGACACCGTGCCAGGCGCGGCGGCCGCCCTGGCGCAGTCCATGCGGCTGCCGCTGGCTACGGGGCCGGTGCGCAGCGGCATTGATGTATTGGAGGCACAAGCGTTCGCGCCGTTATCGGGTCTGCGCGTGGGGCTGGTCACGAACCGCAGCGGTTTCGACGGCAGGGGCGTGCGGACTGCGGATGCGCTCGCCCATGCTCCCGGTGTCACGCTGGCGGCGCTGTTCGCGCCCGAGCATGGCCTGGCCAGCGATATCGACGCGCCGCTTGCGGATTCGTTCGATGCGGCGACCGGCGTGCCCGTGTATAGCCTGTATGGCGGGAGCAGGCGCTTCGTGCCCGCTACGCTGGAAGGCCTGGATGCGCTGGTGTTCGACGTGCAGGACGCCGGGGTGCGCTTCTTTACCTATATCACCACGCTCGGCTATACGCTGCAGGCCGCCGCAGCCCGTGGCATTCCTGTCTTTGTGCTGGACCGGCCGAACCCGCTGGGCGCCGATGTGTTCGGCGGCCCGCCGATGGATCCCGGCAAGGCGTCCTCCTTTACCGGATACTTTCCCTTGCCACTGATCCATGGCATGACTGTGGGCGAACTCGCCCGGATGTTCAACGCCCGCCTGGGTATCGGTGCGGACCTCCGGGTCGTTGCCATGCAAGGTTACGCCCGCCACATGCGCTTTGCCGATACGGGGCTTGGCTGGGTACCGATCTCGCCGAGCCTGCGCAATGCGCAGCAGCTGGACCTGTATCCCGACCTTGGCCTGGTCGAAGGCGCGAATGTCAGCGTGGGGCGCGGTACGCCGGCGCCATTCACGTTACTTGGCGCGCCATGGATCGTCGGCAAGGACCTCGCAAGCTACCTTGAGAGGCTGGGCACCGGCGCGAGCTTCGAGGTGACGAGCTTCGTGCCAACCGAAGGCCGCCATCGCGGCCGGCTGTGCCACGGGGTATCGATCAAGGCAGGCATGGCGCACAGACCACCCGGCCGCCTGGGCCTTGCGCTGGCGATCGCGATGCATGCGCTCTACCCGCGGCAATTCGACCTCCCGGCGATCCGCGATTCGCTTGGTTCCGACGACACCTGGCGCCTCATCGATGCGCACGCATCGCTGACGGCGGTCGAACAAGCGGTGCTGGCGCAAGGTGCGGACTTCGCCCAAGACCGGGCGCGGTTCCTGATGTACTGAGTTGCGCCGCAGTGACCGCAGGCCCAGCCACGTCAAGTCCTGGCGTACCGAGCGGACAAGCCGCGTTTGCGCTGTGAGGCGCAGCCACTACAGTGCATTCAGACCCGATCACGAGCGGGGCCGACAGGCGGAGCCTCATCATGTCCTGCGCGACCATCATGGTCATTCTGGATCGCAGCCGGCCGATTCCCGTAATGTTCTCCATTGAGTCTGCTCACCAAAGGGCAGCACGAGGGGCGGCAAGAGCGGGCTTGATATGTGTCAATGGCTACGCCCGATGGGCATCTAAGCTGGAATACCGGCCGCGCCAGACGGATCTGGCATCGGCCCCAGCAAGGAGAAGACAGATGAAAACCGATTTGCAGATCAAGCTGGATGTGAGTGACGAACTAGCCTGGGATCCGGCGGTAGACGCCGCCACGGTTGGCGTGGAAGTCAATCATGGCGTGGTGACCTTGAGCGGTCATCTGCGTACCTATGTGGAAAAGCTGGCGGCCGAGCGTGCGGCCGAGCGCGTTGCGGGCGTCAAGGCCGTGGTGGTGGAGCTTGATGTGCGCGTTCCCGGCGCGCACGACGACGAAGCTATCGCAGAAGCGGCCAGGGCAGCGCTGCAATGGCATGCAGGCTTGCCTGCCTCCGGCATCAAGGTGCGCGTCGAGAAAGGCTGGGTGTCGCTGGCTGGCGAGGTGGAATGGGCTTATCAGCGGGAGCTTGCCGAGCGTTCTGTCGAGCATCTGCGCGGCTTGGCTGGCGTGATCAACCAGATATCGATCAAGCCACGCATCGCGCCGCCCGACGTGGCCAAGCGGATCGACGCGGCCTTGCGGCGTCATGCCGAGCGGGAGGCTGCGCATATCCGGGTCGAGGTGCTGGGTAGCGTGGTGACACTGGAGGGCAAGGTCGATTCGCCGCAGGAGAGGGAGGCAGCATTAGGCGCGGCCTGGTCGGCGCCGGGCGTGACCAAGGTGGTCGATCACCTTGCGCTGTCCTGACGCTTCAGCATGGGCATCGAATCGTATGTGCTCGCCGGTGTCAGCAAGATGTCGGGCTCCGAGCAGGCGTTTGTGTCCGCCTGCCATGGCGCCGGGCGGCAGATGAGCCGAACGGAAGCCCGCAGCAACTGGCGGGGCAGCACCGTCGCAGATGCACTCGCCGAGCGAGGCATCCTCGCACGCAGACGCATCCCTGCGGGGTGTCGGCTGACAGCACGTCGCTGAAGCAAGGGCACGTACGCGTCCATCTTGAACGGGGTGGGGCGGTGCCTCTGGAGTCGAGCCGCTTCGCCTTCTACGTCGACCCTGAGTCTGGACGCCTGCAGGTCAATGCCGCCTTTGTCTCCGAGCGGGAGCGCGCCAGGCAGCGCGAGGCCAGGCGACAGGCGGAACTGCATGAACGCATGCGCCTCTCCGGTAATGTGCAGGCACACAAGATCGGTGGCGCCTGGTATGCGGTGGACCTGCAGCCCCTGCCAGTTCCCGCGGCGCAGCGTAGAGGCGGCGCGGTGCCCGTGATCGATGCCGTCCTCGGGCGGGCCGTTGATGCGTCGGACCGCTTTGAACTCCTTCGTCTCTATGGCAAACGGGGTATTTATGGCGCACGCAAGCGTGAGCTTTCCTATCGGGAGCAGCGGGAACCGGGCTTGGCGGAGCGAGCATAGGTGCCACGAGTTGTCTTGTGGAACTTTGCGCTGGAACAAAGGACAGGTTCAGACGGCGACTAGGCTTTAAGTGTGTGGGCAACCAAGGCCTCCGCTTACTTTGACGAGGAGTCGGAAATGGCGATCTTCATCATGGAAACCCGTGTCTCCGTGGAATCCCTGCGGCAGCCGCGGTCATTCGAGGCGCTTGAGCGTAGCGTTGCCGGCTATCTGGGAAAAGCTTGTCCGGAGGTGAAATGGCTGGGCAGCTATGCGACCTTGGGGCCCTATGACTATCTTGATATCTTCGAGGCCAACGACATTGAGGTCGCCATGCGGGTGTCGGTCCTGGTCCGTGCCTATGGCCATGGAGAAGCCACGATTCGTCCGGCCGTCGACTGGGGACAGTTCAAGCACCTCCTTCGCAACCTGCCGGAATTGCCCCCCGTGTGAGCAGCGTCATGTGGATCGGCGTACCCGAGGACCAGGAGTAGCGGGTAGGCCTGACGCCACTTCCGAGAAGGGCGATGGCGGGGAGCGCGTCTACCGGCTTGCGCGGCCTCCGGAGTATCGGGAACGTCCTTGAGAACGTCCTTGAAAATCGGCCTGGCTTCCCCATATTCGTTGCATGGTTGTAATCCCGGCAATCTGGCGGTGTTCTGGACAGGGGTTCGAGTCCCCTCACCTCCACCTAAGCGTATCGGGATACGTTTAGGTGGGGGTGTATTGGTTTCGACAGGGCATGCAAAGGAGCGCAGGCAACCCGTCAGGCGATCGACGTTAATGAAGCAAATCTACAAACGCCAACGATGAGCGTTTCGCACTGGCCGCCTAAGGTCAGCGCCGGGGCCGCTGAAGCCTTGTAACTCAAGTCAGCCGGTGGGGACTTCGGTCCCCGCCGTCATTTGTGTGCCGGTAAGACATTATCAAAAGCTACACCATCGGCTTCCCGAGTGGCCTGCTTGCCCGTCCAGTCCTGCCATCGGCGCCGAACGGATCGAGCACGATGTCGCGGGTCTTGCTGCTGTTGCACACGCACGCTAGACGAGTTCCACCGGCTTCATGGTCGGATGCAGATCGTTCTTGGCCTGCTTCTTGATCTGCAACACGTGGCCCTGGTCGCGCTCCGCACCAGAAGTGATCGCCACCGTCGCGCCAGTCATACAGGGTACGGCTCGTATTGACGCTGGTAGTCGGCGCGGCCCTGGCTGAAGGTGTTTTTGGCCCAGGTAATGAAGGTCGACCAGCGACCGCCAGCGACACGGAGCGCCGGCCAGCGTTTGTGCCTCTGGCAAACGTTGACCTTTGCTGCGGAAGAATCTGTTTCCCCACCATTCAGCCCACGCCAGCCCATCTCCCTCGAGTTGCCACGAATCGGCAAGGCCATCCGCCGGGATGGCGAAGCGAGAAGGGAACGATTCCCCCCCGGCTTTGCCTCCTTGCGTGCTTCTGTGATACTGTATAAATATACAGTAATCGGAAATTTCCCCCTGGCCCCCAAGCCGAGGCGCAAGCATCACATGACCACCCGTCTCTCCCCAGCATCGCCCGACGTGTCGGGCATTGCGCCGTTGGCGCAAGCGCCTGCCGCCGACCGGCAGGGTGCGCTGGATGCACTGGAACGACGCTATCCCGGTCTGTGGAGGGCGGGGCAGCTCGGCCATCTGGGCCGGGCGGGCAGCGTGCCGGCCTTGTCCACCGGCCATGCGGCGCTCTCGGCCGAGTTGCCCGGCGGCGGCTGGCCGATGGGGGCGCTGACGGAGCTGCTGCTGGCCGACGCCGGTGTGGGCGAGTTGCGCCTGCTGCGCCCGGCGTTGCTGGCGCTGGCGGCGGCACAGCGCCGGGTGGCGCTGGTGGGGCCGCCGTACCTGCCCAATGCGATGTGCCTGGCCGAATGGGGTTTGCCGGCAAGCCAGCTGTTCTGGGTGCGTCCGCCCGCTGGCGCGGGCCGGGCCGCGGCCCAGGCGGATGTGCTGTGGGCGGCGGAGCAGGTGCTGCGCAGCCAGGCTTTTGGCGGGGTGATGGTGTGGCTGCCAACGGCGCGTCCCGAGGCGCTGCGGCGCCTGCAGGTGCTGGCGCAGGCGGGCGACGCGGTGGTCTGGGCGTGCCGCCCGGCCGGCGTGCTGCACGAGTCGTCGCCGGCGGTGCTGCGGCTGCTGTTGTCTCCGGCACCCGGCAATGCCTTGTCGATCACTTTTCACAAGCGGCGCGGCCCGGTGCGCGATGCGCCGCTGGTGCTGCCGCTGGGCGAGATGATGGCGGTGCCGGCCAGGACCGCTTCGCCGTCCGCGCCGCCGCCGGTTCCCTTCAATTTCCCGGTTCCCCAAGCCGTTGCGGGAGAGCAAGCCCATGTCGTACTGGATCGCGGTACATCTGCCGCGCCTGTCGCTGGACGCGTTGCAGCCGAACTGGCCTGAGCCCGCCGCGCTCCCGGCTTCCTCCGGCCTGCTGCACCACCGGGTGCCGGTGGCGGTGATGGAGCGCGAGCGGGTGGTGCTGGCCAACGGGCCGGCGGTGGCGCTGGGGGTGCAGGCCGGGATGCGGCGTGGCGGCGTGCAGGCCTTGTCGGCGCAGGTGGTGCAACTGGAGCGCGAGCCGGCCGCCGAGGCGCAGCTGATGACGGCGCTGGCGCTGGCGCTGCTGCACTTCACACCGCATGTGACGCGCCATCCCGATCCCGATGCGGCTACCGTGATGATCGATGCCGGCGCCAGCCTGCGGCTGTTCGGCGGCCATCTGGCGCTGTGCCGCGCGGTGTATGCGCGGGTGCGCCGGCTGGGTGTGTTTCCGCAGCTTGGCTGCGGGCCCACGGCCTTCGGGGCGGCGTGGCTGGCGGCGCAGCCGCTGCGGCGGGACCGCCGTGGCGCGATGGTGCGGCCGGCGCGGCGCGCGGTGCGGGCTGCTCGCATGGCGCGGCTGCTGGACCGGCTGCCGGTGGCCATGCTGCAAGGCCTGGCCGACGACGGCTGGCTCGACGGCATCGGCTGCCGGACCGTGGGCGAGGTGCGGGGCCTGCCGCGTGCCGGCCTGCGGCGCCGGCTGGGGCCGGATCTGCTGGCGCGGCTGGACCAGGCCTATGGCGAGGTGCCAGTGCGCTTTACCTGGTTCAGCGCGCCGGCAGCCTTCGCGCAGCGCATGGAGCTGCCGGGCCGTACCGAGTCCGTGCAGGGCGTGATGGCGGGCGCGCAGCGCCTGCTGCTGGCGCTGGCCGGCTGGCTGGCGGTACAGCAGGCGGGCGTGACGCGGCTGGTGCTGCGGCTCGAACACGAGCGCTACCGGCTCGGCACCGAGACCCCGTCTACGCCGGTGACGGTCAGCCTGGCGCAGCCCAGCCGCGATCCGGTCCATCTGTCCAGGCTGCTGCAGGAGCGGCTGGACAAGGTGCAGTTCAGCGTGCCGGCGGCGGGCCTGATGCTGGTGGTGGAGTCCATGGAGACCTGCCTGCCGCAGAGCGATTCGCTGTTTCCGGAACCAGGCGGCACGCCAGCCGAACTGGGCCGCCTGCTCGATACGCTGATGGCGCGGCTCGGCCGCGAAAACGTGTTGCAGCCCCAGCCGCTGCCCGACCACCGGCCCGAGCGCGCCAATCGCTGGTGCCCCGTCGACGAAATGCCGGCGCGTGCGCCGCAGCCGGCCCCGGCAGGCGCCATGCCGGAGCGCCCGGCGTGGCTGCTGGACAAGCCGATGCCGCTCACCGTGCAGCGTCACCGGCCCTGTCATGGCGGCCCGCTGACCTTGCTCTCGCGGCCGGAGCGCATCGAGAGCGGCTGGTGGGATGGCGCGCTGGCCACGCGCGATTATTTCGTCGCCGAACGTGTGGATGGCCTGCGTTGCTGGGTCTATCGCCAGCGTCCCGGGCGCGAGGAGAGCGGTGAATACCGCTGGTTCCTGCACGGCCTGTTCGCCTGAGATTCGCCTGAGCCTTTGCCTCCCTGTCATGTCCAGCAAGCCCGCCATGCCCTCGTTTTCCGCTTTGCCGCCGGCGCTTTCCGCATTGCTGCCGGTATTGCCGGATTATGTGGAGCTGCACTGCATTTCCAATTTCACGTTCCTGGACGGTGCGTCGCATCCGGTCGAACTGATCGAGCGCGCCTTTGCGCTGGGCTATCGCGGGCTGGCGCTGACCGATGAATGTTCGGTGGCCGGCACGGCGCGTGCGCATCATGCGCTGAAGGACCTGCGTGAGCGCATCGGCGACGCCGCGGCGCGCAGCGCGGCGCGATTGGCCGCGGGGCTGGATGAGGATGGCGACGATGACGATCTCATCGAGGACGACGGCGAAGAGGGCGATCAGCATGACGGCGGGCATGGCGTGGATGATGAATCCCTCGCCGTGCCGGATGCCACGCCCGCCGCCGGCGACGCCTTGGCCCCTGGCGAAGCCACCCAGGCCCGCCTGCGCCGCCATGAACGGCTGGACGCGCTGGCCCGCGCCGCGCAGGATTTCCGCCTGCTGGTCGGCAGCCGCTTCACGCTGACGGACTCCGCCGGCCAGCCGGTGCTGCGGCTGGTGCTGCTGGCGCAGGACCGGGAAGGCTTCGGCAACCTGAGCGAACTGATCACCCTGGGGCGCACGCGCTCGGAGAAGGGCAGCTACCGGCTCCACCCCGACGACCTGGCCGCGCCGCCGCAGCCGGAACAGGCTCATCTGCGCGGCATGCCCAACTGCCTGGCGCTGCTGCTGCCGTCTTATTGCCCCGAGCCCGAGGCGTTGCTGCAGCAAGCGCAATGGATGCGGCAGACCTTTGGCGCGCGCGGCTGGATCGCGCTCGAGCAGTTGCAGGGCCATGCCGATGCCTTGCACCGGCTGCGTCTTGCGGACGCATCGGTGCAATCCGGCGTGCCGCTGGCGGCGGCCGGCGCGGTGACCATGCATGTGCGTTCGCGCAAGCCGCTGTCCGATGTGCTGAGCGCGATTCGCGTGGGCCAGCCGCTGTCCGGGTGCGGCATGACGCTGGCGCCCAATGCCGAGCAGCACCTGCGCATGCGGCAGCGCTTGTCCCGGCTGTACCCGCGCGAGGCACTGGCGCAGACGGTGCGGATCGCCTCGCTGTGCGATTTCTCGCTCGATACGCTGCGCTACGAGTATCCGGAAGAGCTGGTGCCCCCCGGTGAGACTCCCTTCAGCTACCTGCGCCGCGAGACCATGAAGGGTGTGCTGCGGCGCTTCCCCGGCGGACTCAAGCCCGAGTGGCGCAAGCAGTTGAAGGAGGAGTTCGAACTGATCCGGGAGAAGCAATACGAGCCGTTCTTCCTCACCGTGCACGACATCGTGCGCTTTGCCCGCGGGCGCGGCATCCTGTGCCAGGGGCGCGGCTCGGCGGCCAATTCGCTGGTCTGCTATTGCCTGTTCATCACCGAGGTCGATCCCGGCGATGCCAACATGCTGTTCGGCCGCTTCCTGTCGCGCGAGCGTGATGAGCCGCCCGATATCGATGTCGATTTCGAGCACCAGCGGCGCGAGGAAGTCATCCAGTACATCTACGGGAAATACGGCCGCGACCGCGCCGCGCTGGCCGCCTCGCTGATCACCTACCGCTCGCGCAGCGCGCTGCGCGATGTGGGCCGCGCGCTGGGCATCGACGCCAGCGTGATCGAGCAGGTGGTCAAGGGCCAGGCCTGGTGGGACGGTGGCAAGACCTTTCTCGACCGCATTGCCCAGTACGGGCTGGACCCGGAATCGCCGGCGGTGCGGCAGTGGGCCAGCCTGACCGCGCAACTGCGCGGCTTTCCGCGGCATCTGTCGCAGCACGTGGGCGGTTTCGTGATCGCGCGGCACAAGCTGTCGCGGCTGGTGCCGATCGAGAACGCGGCCATGGAAGACCGCAGCGTGATCCAGTGGGACAAGGACGATCTGGAATCGCTCGGCCTGCTGAAAGTGGACGTGCTGGCGCTGGGCATGCTGTCGGCCATCCGCCGCGCGCTGGCGATGATCCCGAGCCGCTCGGGCGCGCCGTGCCGCATGGAGGACATCCCCGGCAAGGACGCGCAGACCTACGACATGATCTGCGCCGCCGATACCGTCGGCGTGTTCCAGGTGGAGTCTCGCGCGCAGCAGTCGATGCTGCCGCGGCTGCAGCCACGCACCTTCTACGACCTGGTGGTGGAGGTGGCCATCGTGCGGCCCGGGCCGATCCAGGGTGGCATGGTGCATCCGTACCTGAAGCGGCGCGAGCAGGTGCGGCGCACCGGCAAGCCGCCGGCGTATCACAACGACGTCATCGAGAAGGTGCTGGGCCGGACCCTGGGCGTGCCGATCTTCCAGGAGCAGGTGATGCAACTGGCCATCGACGCCGCCGGTTTCACTCCCGGCCAGGCCGATCAACTGCGCCGCTCGATGGCGGCCTGGCGGCGCAAGGGCGACCTGAAGCAGCACCAGGATGCGCTGGTCAGCGCGCTGACCCGCAACAAGTATCCGGAAGCCTTTGCGCTGGCCATCTGCAAGCAGATCGAAGGCTTCGGCGAATATGGCTTCCCGGAAAGCCATGCCGCCAGCTTCGCCAAGCTGGTCTATGTCAGCGCGTGGATCAAGTGCCATCATCCGGCGGCTTTCCTGTGCGCCTTGCTCAACAGCCAGCCGATGGGTTTCTATTCACCTTCGCAACTGGTGCAGGATGCGCGGCGCCACCACGTGCGTACGTCGCCCGTGGATGTCACGGTGAGCTGCTGGGAAAGCACGCTGGAGCAGGAAGCGGATGGGCGCGCAGCACGAGGACGCGAGCGCACCCAACCCGCGGTGCGGCTCGGGCTCAACCGCGTGAGCGGCATGCGCGAGGCGGCTGCCGGGCGCATCGAGCAGGCGCGCGCCAGGCAGCCTTTTGCCAGCGTCGAGGATCTTGTGCTGCGGGCGCGGCTCGATCGCCACGACATCGACGCGCTGGCCGCCGCCGATGCGCTGGCCAGCCTCGCCGGGCATCGGCGCCAGGCGCGCTGGCAGGCCCGCGCCGCCGCGCTGCAGGCCGCCCATCATGACCTGCTCTACGAGGCACCGCCGGCCGAGAGCGAGCTGTCGCTGCCGGCGCCGCGCCTGGGCGAGGACGTGGCCGCCGACTACGCCAGCATGGGCCTGTCGCTCAAGTCGCATCCGCTTGCGCTGCTGCGGCCGCGGCTGGCGGCCATGAAGTACGCCACCGCGCAGGATCTGGCCCGTTGCGGCAACGGCCGGCGCGTGCGGGCCTGCGGCATCGTCACGGTGCGGCAGCGGCCGGCGACCGCCAGCGGCACGATCTTCACGTCGATCGAGGATGAGACGGGTGCCGTCAATGTGATTCTCTGGCCGGACCTGATCGAGCGCCAGCGCAAGGAAGTGCTGGGCGCCACGCTGCTGGGCGTGATCGGCATGTGGCAGCGCCAGGGCGAGGTGAGGCACCTGGTGGCGCAGGAACTGGTGGACCTGAGTCCGTTGCTGGGCCGTCTGATGGTGTCCAGCCGCGACTTTCATTGAGCCGCGAGGAAGCGGCGAGACCACCTTGCCGCTTTACCGCGCGGATGCTTCCTGCCCGCGTGACGCGCCCTGCCGCGCCCTGGCCATATCGCCCTGCCAGCCCATCGCCCTGAGCAAGGCGAAACCATGCGGCGTGACATGCGGGCACCAATGGCCGGCCCCGCATTCCTCCAGCGACACAAGGCCGCGTTCGAGCAACGCCTCCAGATCCACGGGATCGAGTTCCAGCCGGTCCTGCGTATCGTGGACCAGCATCAAGGTAGCAAATTCGTGCGGACTCAGCATCGGCATCTCCTGGGTTGGGAATCCTGGTCTCGCGGGCCAGCAGGGGCGCAAGCGCCCAAGAAAAGACACTGCTTACGCGCATTGGCCCAGGCATTTCCCACATCGGAACCCGCCCGGTGCGCTGACATCGCTAAGCCTACCGTTCTACGTTTGATTTGCGTCTGTTTTGTGTCGGCTCTCTTATCCGCTATTTCGTGATCGTCTTGTGCCTGTTCTACACGCGGGTTGTGCCTATTTTTCGCCCGAATTACGGGCATTCTGCACCCGTCTTGTGCTGTTTCCGCCCTGCAGTAGTGCATGAAAAAAAAGCTGGAAAACTGCGCTTCAGTACGCCTCGATGCGGCCGATACAAGGCACATGCAAGTGCTTTTTCTGGGGTCTTTCGTGGTGACTTTCCTTTCTCCTGCCATGCGCCTGATGGCGCGCCTGACGATCACGCGCAAGCTGCTCTTGCTTGCGATCCTGTTCCTGATCCCGCTGAGCGGCTCGCTTTATGCGGTGCTGAGCCTCTCGGTGCAGTCGATCCGCGCCAGCCAGGACGAACTGCGCGGCCTCGCCATCGTCGACCGCGCGCTCGACTTCATGCGCGAGACGCAGGTCAGGCGCGGTGCGGCCAATGCAGTGCTGGCGGGCAACGCGGCGTTTCGCGCTACGTTCGATGGCGCGGATGCGAAGGCCGCTACACACCTTGATGGGCTGATGCAGCAAGCCGGAGCGGCGGCGGGCTTCGACGTTATGCCCGACGCGAAAAAACTCGGGGAGTCGTGGCGACGCATGCATGAAACGGGCCTGAACACGACAGCCGGGCCGCTGTTCGACATGCACAGCGCGCTGGTCAAGCAGACCCGCTTGTTTATCGGCGATGTGGCGGATCGCTCGTCGCTCGCGCTCGACCCCGATAGCGGTTCGTACTACCTGGTCACGCTGATGGTCGGGCCGATGCCAAGGTTGGCCGAGCTGAGCGCGCTGGCGCGTGGCAGGGGGGCCGCCATCATCAGCCAGGGCGGCTATTCCGATGCGGCGCAACAGGCTGAACTGGCCGCGCTCGGGGAGCAGATCCAGGATGGACTGGAATCGGTGCGGCGCGACATCGGCCGCGTGACGCGCGGCGCGCCGGCGTATCGCGCACGGGTGGAAAGCGCACAGGCGCAACTGTCCGCCGTGGATGCTTTCTACCGCACGCTGAAGGAGAGGATGCTGGGCAGCAGCGGCATCAACATCGAGGCCAAGGCCTATTTCGACGAAGCGACCGCCGCCATCAACGCGGTCTCCTCGGTCAACAAGGAGTTCTCCGCACTTGCCCGCGCCATGCTGGAGCAGCGCATCGCAGCCGACAAGCTGGAACTGGAAGTGCTCGGCGGCGTGGCCCTGCTGGCGGTGGGCGCGGCGTTCTACCTGTTCGCCGGTTTCAGCTGCGGCATGCGCGAGGACGTGCGGCAAGTGGCGGACATGGTGGGCCGGATCAACGCCGGCGACCTTGGCATCCGGCTGGAGGTCCATGGCAGCGACGAACTCAGCCATGTGAAGCGGCACCTGCTGTCGCTGGTGGATACCTGGCGCGTGCTGATCGGCGACACCAAGGAGGGCGCGCAGAACGTGCTGGTGGCCGCGGGCGAGATCGCGCAAGGCAACCTGGACCTGTCGCAGCGCACGGAAGAGCAGGCATCGTCGCTGCAGCAGACCGCCGCCAGCATGGAGCAGCTCACCGCGATCGTGCAGCAGAATGCCGGCAGCGCGGACCAGGCCAGCGCGCTGGCCAGCGAGGCTTCCGGCATCGCGGTGGCCGGCGGAGCCTCGGTGGGGCGCGTGCTACAGACCATGGGCGAGATCGAGGCCGATTCGAAACGCATCGTGGACATCATCGCGGTGATCGACGGGATTGCCTTCCAGACCAATATCCTGGCGCTCAATGCCGCGGTGGAAGCGGCGCGTGCCGGCGAGTACGGGCGCGGGTTTGCCGTCGTGGCTGCCGAAGTGCGCAACCTGGCGCAGCGCGCCGGCAGTTCCGCCAAGGAGATCCGCACACTGATCTCGCAATCGGTACAGCGCGTGGAGGCGGGCTCGGCGCTGGCCGGCGACGCTACCGCGACCATGGAGAGCATCGTGGGCGCGGTCGGGCGGGTGACGGCGATGATGGATGAAATCAGCCGGGCGTCGCGCGAGCAGAGCAGCGGGATTGCACAGGTGAATCAGGCGGTGACGCAGATGGATCAGGTTACGCAGCAGAATGCGGCGTTGGTGGAGCAGGCGGCGGCGGCGGCTGATGCTTTGCGGGAGCAGGCGCAGAGGATGGAGAGGTCGGTTGCTGTTTTTCGGTTGGAGGTGGTTTGATTGGGGGGCGCATCTCTTTGGTATGGTTTTTAGCGGTTTTTGGCGGGGTCTTATTGCTTCTAGCTGCTGGCGCGGCTGTGCGGGGTTGGCCGTTTTCGCACACGGGGGTGGCACTTTTCTTTACGAGCCGACGACATCACTGGTCGCTGTTTCTTTGGGCGGTGTTGGTTTTTGCACCCAAAGGAATACGACATCCCCCTGCGGGGGACGCCGGTCACTCTTCTTTGCCTCGGCAAAGAAGACTAACGAGAAGAAAGCCGACCCTGCCGGGGGCAGAGCAATCGCGGGCGCTAGGGGTGCTGGTTTCGTCGTACGGCCACAGTTCTGCTGGCCTCTGCCGGTACCGGTTTGAAGGGCCACGACGCTGCCAGCTTCCGGGATGCGTAGTACGGCCCCCGGTAGCGGAATCCTTGCCCATTCGCCCATCTGCCGGTACCGGCGCGGATCGTCACGACACATCACATCGTGATGGTTTCGTGGTGGGGCGGGCGCGGTGGTCAAGGTCTCGGGCATATCAACCCGGTGCCACCGCGCCCACGACGGAACCGGTGCGCCTGCAACTTCGTGGCCGGCCACTTCGCGAGCGACAGACGGCTTGAAGCAAGTGATGTCCGCTACCGCGGGCCTTACAGTGAATCCCGGAGGCTGGCAGGTTCGTGGTCAGTCAAGCCGGTACCGGCAGAAGCCCGCTGGAACTCCGGGCCGTACGACGAAACCCCGACATTCGAAGGCCTTATTGCTCTGCCCCCGGCAGGGTCGGCTTTCTTCTCGTTAGTCTTCTTTGCCGAGGCAAAGAAGAGTGACCGGCGTCCCCCGCAGGGGGATGTCGTATTCCTTTGGGTGCAAAAACCAACGCCGCTCAAAGAAGCAGCGACCACCCCAGCAGGGCGATGTCGTACGGCTGTTGGGTGCAAAAACCAACGCCGCTCAAAGAAGCAGCGACCACCCCAGCAGGGGGATGTCGTACGGCCGCAGTTCTGGTGGCATCTGCCGTTACCGGCGCGGACTACCACGACACACCACATGCCAATGGTTTCGTGGTGGGGCGGGCGCGGTGGTGAAGGCCTCGGGCATATCGACCCGGTGCCACCGCGCCCACGACGGAACCGGTGCGCCTGCAACTTCGTGGCCGCCCACTACGCGAGCGACAGACGGCTTGAAGTAAGTGAAGTCTGCTACCGGGGGTCTCACCACGAATCCCGGAAGCTGGCAGGTTCGTGGTCAGTCAAGCCGGTACCGGCAGAAGCCCGCCGGCACTCCGGGCCGTACGACGAAACCACCGAGCCCCATAAGCCTTATTGCTCTGCCCCCGGCAGGGTCGGCTTTCTTCTCGTTAGTCTTCTTTGCCGAAGCAAAGAAGAGTGACCGGCGTCCCCCGCAGGGGGATGTCGTATTCCTTTGGGTGCAATAACCAACGCCGCTCAAACAAACAGCGACCACCCCGCAGTGGGGTGACGTACGGCTGTTGGGTGCAAAAACCAACACCGCTCAAAGAAACAGCGACCAGAGATGTCGTCGGCTCGTAAAGAAAAGTGCCACCCCCGTGTGCGAAAACGGCCAACCCCGCACAGCCGCGCCAGCAGCTAGAAGCAATAAGACCCCGCCCCCAAAACGCCCCTCTGCGCCAGCAGCCAGAAACCAGCAGCCAGAAACCAGAAACCCTAAAACCCCAACCCCTTCACCACCGATTAGCAATCCAAATCCCCGCCCCAATAGCCGCCAGCCCGGCAGCATGAAACCACCGCGGCCAGTCCCCCAGCAAAGCAGTCGACATCAGCGCGGCAAACACAGGCGTAAGCGTAAAGAAAAACACCGGCAACTGCGCCCGAGGACGTGGTCAGCGCGAGGTACTGCATGGCCGTTTGCGCTACCCGGAAATCTTCGAGGCCAGCCGTCCCATGCTGAGCGATCCCGACAAGATCTATCCGGGACAGACACTGCGCATTCCAGCGCAAGTATCCTGAGTAAGCCGGCACGAGTACGCCGGCGCAGCGCCGGATACGAACTGTTACACGGCGCTGCGTACCGGCTGTCAACAAGCGCAGGCCCCGGCCCGTTTTTACAGGCAACGCGCAACGAAGCGCGCCTCACCTGGAGATAGACATGAAGAAGGTTCTCGCCATCCTGACCCTCGGACTCTTCGCTGCCGGTGCCTTCGCCCAGGCTCCAGCCGCCGACGCGCCCAAGGCGCCCACCAAGGTGGAAAAGAGCGCGCACAAGAGCAACAAGACACAAGCCACCAAGCACACCAAGGCCGCCACGCCGGCCAAGTCCGCCGCGCAGTAATGCGGCGTTTCAGGGCGCGCTCTTCCGGGGGCGCGCCCTTTTCCTATTTCTCATGACGGCATGCACCTGATCTGGACTATTCTCATCGGCTTCCTGGCCGGGCTTGTGGCGCGCGCCATCACCCCCGGCAACGGCCCTAGCGGGTTCTTCCTGACCTCCGCGCTGGGTATCGGCGGCGCGCTGGCCGCTACCTTTCTCGGGCAGGCCCTGCACTGGTATCGCCCAGGGCAATCCGCCGGCTTTATCGGCGCCGTGGTGGGCGCGGTGATCCTGTTGCTGGGCTATCACCTGATCAGCAAGCGCTGAGCCGCAACGCCACGCCCCGAAAGCCAGATACCACGAAGCAACACCCGCAACGGAACACGGAACCCGATCATGAGCCTGATGGATTTTTTGCAGTCTGCAGCCACCGCCCTGGGCGGCAATCCCGAGCAGCAGGTAGACCACGTCGCGCAGAACGCGCCTGAAGGCGCGCTCGGCCAGTTGCTGGCCGGCGCCTTCCGCTCCGACCAGACTCCGGCCTTCGGCAATATGGTGGGCGAACTGTTCGGCCAGTCCAGCGGTGCGCAGCAGGCGGGCCTGCTCAACCAGTTGCTGGCCACACTGGGCCCGGCGGCGCTGGCCGGCGCGGCGGGCGGTGCGCTGGGCAATCTGCTGCAGCCTGGCGCGACCCAGGTCACTCCGGCGCAGGCCAGCCAGCTCACCCCGGCACAGGTGCAGGAGATCGCCGCCCATGCCGAGCAGGCCCATCCGGGCGTGATCGACCAGATCGCCGATTTCTATGCGCAGCATCCCACGCTGGTCAAGACCATCGGCAGCGCCGCGCTGGCCATTGCGCTGGCCAGGTTCAAGGAACACCAGCAGGGCTGAGCCGCAGGTGGCAGCCCCGGCGTCGCGTGGCGCGCGGGCGGCCGCCGCCAGTGCGCAGCCGTTACGGCAATGCCACCTCTAGCCGCGCCAGCGTGCGCAGCAGCTTCTCGTCGTCCGGGGCCAGCTCGTGCGCCGCGACAAAGGCGGCGCGCGCTTCGTCCTGCCGCTGCAATTGCATCAGCACCTCGCCCTTGTGCGCCAGGCCTTCCACCCGGGCGCCGAGGTTGCTCTCGGTGCCTTCGCCGTACGCGGCCAGGGATTGTTCGAGGTAGGTCAGCGCCTGCGCGGGCTGGCCCAGGCGGAACAGCGCCCAGCCCTTGCTGTCCAGCACGTAAGGGTTGTCCGGCGTGTGGGCGAGGGCCTCGTCGATCATTGCCATGCCGCGCCCGACCATCCAGTTGGCATCGACCAGCGCGTAGCCGACCTCGTTCAGGCTGTCTTTTGGCAAGGGTGCCAGGCCGAGCGCGATGTCCAGTTGCTTGTCGTCCCGGCTCGCGATCGACAGGTCGATCAGCTTGCGGCGGATGCGCGCCTGGAAGTCCGCGCCGATTTCGTTCTTGCCGGCCTCGTAGCTTGCCAGCATCTGCCGGAAGACGGCCGCCGGCCCGGCGCCGGCCGGCAGCGCAGTGATGGCGTCGGACTCGCGCCTGCACCACGCGTATTCGCCCGCTTGCAGTCCGGAAAACGTGTAGTCGAGGCTGATCGTCTGCGCCTTGTGGCTTTGCGCATAGTAGGTGTAGCCGTGGCTATCCGTCCGGTTGCAGAACAGGTACCCGCCGTTGAGGTCGAGTACGTAGGCCATGCCTGTCACGGGATGGTTGCTGCTCTCGCCGCGCATCGAGAATGCTTCGCCGAAATCGCCTTCGCCGACGATCGGGTTGAGGATCCATTTTTCCTTGGCATGCCGCCTGGGCATCCGTACGGATACGGTGTTGCCCTGCTTGTCGGTGACGCCGAAGATCACGCTGTCCTGCTCGTTCGACTTGGGGGAGACGCCGGCGATCCGCTGGCCCGGCAGGAACAGCCGGTAGCGGGCTCCGGGCATGGCCTGGCCGGTAGCCGGATCGCGCAGCACGAACCGGTGCACCTGCGTGCCTTCGCCGAGCGTGCCCGGCTGGCGGTAGTCGCGCGCCAGCGTCATGGCGGGAATGGATGCCACAGCCAACAGCACTGCGCCCTTCAGGTAAAACGATTTGCTTCTCATTGCCTTGGTATTCAGGTTGAAACGGGTTTGGGCGCCCTCGCCGGCGTCAGGTGGGCATGCCGCCGGCACGGATGCTGCCCAGCATGCCGTGCAGGTCATGGGTCATGACCGCCAGGAACGCCACCAGCCCGAGGTAGTACAGCGTATAGGTCAGGCGCATTTCCGCGCTGATGGTGTAATACGCGCGGTTCTCCGGGGCTTGCGGATCGTAGCGCCAGGCCTTGAGCAACTGCGGGGCCGCCAGCAGTGCCACCCGGATCAGGATCGGGCTGGGGCGCCACAGGAACATCGCCACCAGCACCGGCACGCCAAGGAACCAGATGCGCGGTGACAGCACCGCGGTGACGCGGCCGCCATCGAACGGCGAAAGCGGGATCAGGTTGAACAGGTTGATAAAGAAGCCGGCATAGGCCAGCGCGAGCATCAGTCCGCTTCCGGTGCTGCGGCCGATGTAATAGCAGGCCAGGGCGCCCAGGGTGCCGACCACCGGCCCCGCCAGCCCGATATAGGCCTCGGTCTCGACGTCGACCGGCTGGTCCTTGAGTTCGACCCAGGCTCCGATGAATGGAATGAAGGTGGGCGCGCCCACGGCCAGCCCGCGGCGGCGCGCGGCCAGGAAATGGCCCATCTCATGGACAAAGATCAGCAGCACGAAGCCGACGGCATAGCGCCAGCCGAAGATCAGCGCGTAGGCGCCGATCGACAGCAGCATGGTGCCGCCGGTGGTCAGCAGCTTGCCCATCTTCAGGCCGCCCAGGAGCAGGAGCAGCAGCTTGGTCAACGGTACAACTCCGGAGCCGGGGAGGAGGAATACGCCTTCACTTCGGCTGTGCGGGACCGGATGGCTTGCGCCTGAACCACTTGGTGGCGGAATAGCCGATGCCCGCCACTGCCAGCATGATCACCTTGGCGAACTTGGCGAAGAACGCCGCCAGGACGGCCAGCAGTCCCAGCTTCTTCGCCGCTACCCCGCCGATCAGCGCGGCCAGCCCGTATTCCGCCACCTTGTCGGTGCCGGAATTGAAATCCGCATAGGCCTTGCCCTCGGCGAAGTCGAGATTGGACAGCAGCGTGCGCACCACGGGCTTGTTGGCGTCGACCTGGTCGCGCGCGGTGATCAGGTTCAGGCTGACGTAGCCTTCCCGCCCAAGCGCGTAGGTGTTGTAGTTGACGGACTGGGGGGCATCGGCCGGCTGGCCTTTCTCGCGTGCCGACATCGACCAGATCAGCCGATGGCTGGCCGCCTCATAGTGGGGCCGCTCCACCCAGCCGACGATCTCAAGCCCGCGGATGCCGCGCTTCTCGCGCTCCTCGTTGGCGGCTTCCGTGCCTTCCCTGAGCGAATTGAAGAGGTCGTCGACATTCCAGTCCTTGGCGTCGTCGTCGCGGATGTAGCCCGAGGGCTCGTACTTGGCTACCACCATCCAGTCGTCGTCGCCGGTGGGCAGCACCAGGCCAAGCAGGCGCTCGTCGGTAAGGTTGCCCATGGCGTGCATGAGCCTGCCGGCGGCCGGCTGGGGAATGAAGACTTCCCTGGCAGGCAGTTTCAGCGTGGCCTGTTCGCCCAGTTTTACCGTGGCCGGACCTGCCTGGGCGCTGGACTGCGCAGCCTGCCAGGCCGCCTCCATCCCCTTTTCCTTGCTGTCGCTGCCCTGCGCCAGCAGGCTGCCGGACGCAAGAAGGCTCATCCCGCATGCCAGGCTTGCCAGCATGCTACGCAATTCATGACCCGTCATTCCCACAATGACCGCTCCCTTCGCTAGATTGTTTGTTATTTGCGGCACGGTCGACGATGGCCAGGGGAAGGGGGCTTCCGGCGGCCTCGCAAGCAGTGCGATCGCCTGATGGTCTGGCGATTGGTGATTTTAGCGTTTTTTTTATTTGCGGCAGTGTGGCCGAAGGGGAAATGGGAAGAGGCGGGTGATGGAAGCTGCTAAAGGAGGCGTGTGGGTTGCAGCCTCGGCCGCTTGCCGTGAATCCGATCGTGCCAGCGCGCGCCTGCCAGGCCTGAAGCCCCGGCCTGGCAACGCGCGCTGCGCTTTTACCGAGCCCTCAAGCGTTCAGTGTGGGGGGACGCATGAGGCTTGGTTCTGGCTGGGGGAGGGATCCGCATGGGTGCTTCTCCGGGCAGGGTATCCGCCTCGGGGTAGCCCCGTAGCTGCGGGCCCGACCTGCAATGCGTTATGGCTCTCCAGGAATCTTTCCGGACCGCTGGCAGGCGCCGGAAAGCTATCGAAGTCGCTAGCCTCAAGACTCGCGCCAAGCAGCTTGCCGAACGCATTTAGCTGCACGTCCGAAGTCAGTCCGGCGCTGCCGGCCAGGGCGGGGCACAGGATCCACGTGGTGCCATCCCTGACGAAGACATGCAGGAGCCTTACCTGGTCTGCCGGCTGTAGCTGCCGGACCTCCCCAGCAGCTTCGTCGAGCCCGAAAGCCCGCACGAAGTCGTCGGTCTGGCGATGGCCGATGCAGATGACCACCTTTGGCCGCCAGTACGTGCAGAGTGTCCGCAGGAAGCGGAATCGCCCGCCATGCCGGCACAGTTCCAGGTAGCGTTCCTTGGGCACGAGTTCAGCCTGGCCGCGAAATACCTTGGACCAGGGCGTCAGCCCATCGAGTTGCATCGGCAGGGGAAACAGGTTCAGCTTGAACTCCGCGCCGTCCGGTGCGTAGAGCTGGTCCCGGAAGTATGCTTTCCAGTCGTTGTCGTCCAGCCGGATACCCAGCGCCTCGGCGCGGGCCGCGGCCATGATGCGCGCAATGCGCTGGTGGTTGAGCCACTTGCCCATATCGGCCCGGTGTTTCGCGCGAAACGCGTCATCCCATGCACAGGGCTCCGTGCGCGGCCGCAATGGCCCGGCAAGGCGCTCGAACCACGGATGCGGGCTTCTGTCGCAGATCCACACGCTGGCTCTCGGGTTTCCGCCCTCCATGCCTACGTACGACGCAAAGTAATTGTCCAGTTCATCGCGCGTGAATATTCCTGAGTGCTGCATTGCTGCCCCTTATCCCTTGGTGGGACCCCATTCACCCATTCCCGCGGCGTGCCGCCCGGTTCTGCCGACCGTGCGTGCCGCCGGGGTTGTCCAACGTGTCCCGCATGCCGCTTGTGGGGCACGGCGGGGCAACCCTCCCGCGTGGGTTGCGTGTATTTGCTTGTGTTATTTTTTAAACAGGAAATGGCAGGTCAAAGCCATTCGACCTGCCATTTATGCATATTTGATATGCGTCAATATCGAATGTAGCCGGTGCGCGGATGGCGCTGCGGGTGTCAGTCAATGACGCTTTGAAGCGTTTCCAGCCGGCACGAACGGTACCGGCATGAATGAGAGGAAGGCTGCCCGGATATGGCTCGCCGGCACGCTGGAGAGGTGGAGTCCAAGGATATTGCCCCCGCTGGATAAACGCAAAATGTCAAAAATGTTCAAAATGAATTGCTGCGCTGCACTCTAGCGCAGATTGTATGCGTCATACACTACAATATTTTAATTTCTGACATAAAAAGCGTAGAAAGCCGGGCATTCAGGGGGCGAATTTATTTTTCTATCCCCTCTGATAGGGGGATATTTTTTTGAGGTCCCGTCATCCAAATGCCTCCCGGATCAATCCCCCGATCTCATGCCGCCGCGCCACCGGCATCCGCGAAGCCGTCGAGACAATACTGATGGCAGCCTCGCCAGCCAACGGCAACGCGAATGCAAAGCCCACCCCCGCCACGCCCCCCGCCCCCGCCAGCGCATAGCCCAGCTTGCGGCTGCGTTCCACACCGCGCTGCAGCTTGAGCAGGCTGAGCCCACTTCCCTCGTATTCTCCGCGGTGCCGCTCAAAGTGCGCTGCGATTTCCTCGTCGCTCAGTTTGGCCAGCAGCGCCATGCTGGCGGTACCCTGTCCCAGCAGCCGCGTGCTCCCCGTGAGCAGGTGGAAATGCTGCACCCGGTGGCTGCCTTCCTCGGCATGCATGCAATAGCCGTGGTCGCCAATGCGCACGATCAGGAACACCGTGTCGCCGGTCTTGCGCGCCAGCGCCTTCATGCGCGTGGCGCAAGCGTTGGCCAGCGGCGAGCGGTTCATGGTGCGCAGGCCCATCGCCATGGCCGCCATGCCCAACCGGTAGCGCTTTCCCTGTTCATCCTGCCCGGCAAAGCCGGCGTGGGTGAGGTAACGCAGCATGCGGTGGGCAGTGGTGCGGTCGATGCCGGTCTGCGCCACCAGTTGCGGCAGAGTCAGCCCGGTTTCATGGTGCTCGGCCAGCAGGCATAGCAGGTTGAACGCTCGATCCAGGCTCTGGACACCGGGCATGGGAGGGGAGGCTGGCCGGGCAAGGAGGGCGGGTGGGGTGGGCATGGCGGGCAGGCGTGGCATCCGGAGGTGCGTCAAAGGCGGGTTTGTGCACATTATGCACAAATCGCGAGTTTGAGCTTGTCGCGCGCCGGCGCCTGGTTTGCAATCGATGCATTCCTTGTCCCTTGCCGAGCGCCATGCTTCCCATCGAGTCCCGGATCGATTCCGCCAGTCCCGCCTTCGCCAGCCAGCGCACCGGCATGCAAGCCCTGATCGAGCGCTTGCGCGCGCTGGAGCAGCGCGCCGCCGCCGCCTCTGAACGTTCCCGCCCCGCCTTCGCCAAGCGCGGCGCACTGCTGCCGCGCGCGCGCCTGGCCCGGCTGCTGGATCCCGCCTCCGCCTTCCTGCCGATCGCCAACCTGGCGGGCTACGGCATGGACGATCCCAACCACGACACCTCCATCCCCGGAGGCTCGCTGGTGGCCGGCATCGGCTTTGTCCGCGGCGTGCGGGCGATGGTGGTGGCGACGGACTCCGGCATCGACGCCGGCGCCATGACCGAAGGCGGCAACCTCAAGCTGATGCGCTGCCAGGAAATCGCGCTGGAGAATTGCCTGCCCTTTATCCATCTGGTCGAGTCCGCCGGGGCCAACCTGCGCAAGTACCGCGTCGACAAGTTCGTGCGCGGCGGCGGCATCTTCTACAACCTGGCGCGGTTGTCCGCCGCCGGCCTGCCGGTGATCACCGTGGTGCACGGCTCGTCCACCGCCGGCGGCGCCTATATGCCAGGCCTGGCCGACTACGTGGTGATGGTACGCGGCCGTGCCCGCGCCTTCCTGGCCGGGCCGCCACTGCTCAAGGCTGCCACCGGCGAGATCGCCACAGACGAGGAACTGGGCGGCGCCGACCTGCACGCGACCGTCAGCGGCCTGGCGGAGTTCGTGGCCGAGGACGACGAGCACGCCATCGCCCTGGCGCGCGACGTGGTGGCCAGCCTGGACTGGCCGGCCGTGGTGCCGCGCCTGCCCCAGCCCGTCCATCCGCCGCGCCTGGATGCGGGCGAGCTGGATGGCGTGATGACGCTGGACGTGAAGAAGCCTGTGGATATGCTGGAGATCATCGGCCGCGTCGTCGACGATTCCGCCTGGCTGCCGTTCAAGCCGGATTACGGACCGGCCACGGTGTGCGGCCGCGGCCGCATCGAAGGGCACGCGGTGGGCTTCATCAGCAACAACGGCCCGATCGATCCGGCCGGTGCGACCAAGGCCGCGCAGTTTATCCAGGCATGCAACCAGAGCGGCACGCCCATCGTGTTCCTGCAGAACACCACCGGCTTTATCGTCGGCCGCGCCTCGGAAGAGGCCGGCATGATCAAGCACGGCGCCAAGATGATCCAGGCGCTGTCGAACTCCACCGTGCCGCAGATCACCATCTATTGCGGCGCCTCCTTTGGCGCAGGCAATTTCGGCATGTGCGGCCGTGGCTTCCGCCCGCGCTTCTGCTTCTCCTGGCCCAACGCCCGCACCGCCGTGATGGGCGGCGAGCAAGCCGCTATGACGCTGGAAATCGTGGCGCGCCAGCAAGCCGAGCGCAAAGGCGTAGCGGTGGACGAGGAACGGCTGGCGCAGCAGACCGGCGAGATCGTAGCCAACTTCGAGCGGCAGGCCAGCGCCTTCATCACCAGCGGCCTGCTGCTGGACGACGGCGTAATCGACCCGCGCGACACCCGCGCCGTGCTGGCCTTCGTACTGGCCACCGCACGCGAGGCGGAGGCGCGCACGCCGAGGGCAATGCAGTTTGGCGTGGCCAGGTTCTGAACCCCGTAGTAGCCAACTCCCCCCGTGTGGCCCCCCACGCGATGCGAAGCGAGCCGTCAAGGTGTACCAGGCCGTATGGGGCGCCTCGGGATCCGGCGAAAAGAGCGGAAAAGAGGGCCCCATGTTTGAGTATCGCCTTAAGGCGATGCGAGTTTGGGTCCCGGCCGCTCTTTTCGCCGGATCCCGAGGGGGTGTCGCCCCATCCGGCGCGCCTTTTTTGCCTACTTTCTTGGCAAGACAAGAAAGTAGGTCGCCCCCCGCAGGGGGGTGAAACCGCCTTTGACTTTGGGTTTCAAGCCATTAAGCCTTTGACTTCGTAGCCCCCCAGGCAGCAACACCAGGAACAAGGAGACACCCAGAATGCTCTACACCGAAGACCACCACAACATCATGGCCAGCATCCGCCGCTTCGTGGCGGCCGAGATCAACCCCCATGTCGACGAATGGGAAGCCGCCGAAATCTTCCCCGCGCACGCGCTGTTCAAGAAGATGGGCGAACTAGGCTTCCTCGGCATCACCAAGCCGGTCGAATACGGCGGCCTCGGCCTGGATTTCTCCTATGCAGTGGCCGCAGCCGAAGCCCTCGGCTACGTCCACGCGCAAGGCGTCGGCATGGCCGTAGGCGTGCAGACCGACATGGCCACCCCGGCCCTGACCGCCTTCGGCTCCGACGAACTCAAGCGCGAGTTCCTGGCACCGGCCATCGCCGGCGAGGCGGTGGCGGCGATCGGCGTATCCGAGGCCGGCGCTGGCTCCGACGTGGCCTCGCTCAAGACGCGGGCCCGCCGCGATGGGGACGACTACGTCATCAGCGGCTCCAAGATGTGGATCACCAACGGCACCCAGGCCGACTGGATCTGCCTGCTGTGCAATACCTCCGATGGTCCGGTGCACAAGAACAAGTCGCTGATCATCGTGCCGCTCAAGCAGGGTGGCAAGCGCACGCGCGGCGTGGAAGTGCAGAAGATCAGGAAGTTCGGCATGTGGTGCTCCGACACCGCGCAAATTTTCTTCGACGAAGTGCGGGTGCCGGCGCGCTACCGCATCGGCGAAGAGGGCATGGGCTTTATCTACCAGATGAAGCAGTTCCAGGAAGAACGCCTGAACGGCGCGGCGCGCCGCCTCGCCTGCAATGCGCTGATCGAGGAAACCGCCGACTACCTGCGCCAGCGCATCGCCTTCGGCAAGCCCCTGCTCGACAACCAGTTCATCCAGTTCAAGCTGGCCGAACTCAAGACCGAGATGGAAGCCCTGCGCGCGCTGGTCTATATGGCAACCAAGACCTATATCGACGGTGGCGACGTGGTGGAGCTGGCGTCGATGGCCAAGCTCAAGGCCGGCCGCCTCTCGCGCGAGGTGGCCGACTGGTGCATGCAGTTCCAGGGCGGCATGGGCTACACGTGGGACAACCATGCCTCGCGCGCCTATCGCGATTTCCGCCTGGGCTCCATTGGCGGCGGGGCCGACGAGGTGATGCTCACGGTGATCGCCAAGCAGATGGGGCTGATGGCAAAGCACTGAGCTTGCCGCCCGCTTCCTTCTTCACGCAACGTATCCGCTTCTCCCAAACCATGACCAACGCCGTCAATACCGAAACCGCCAATGACGCCAGCGCCGTGATCGTGCGCGAGGTCCGGGGCGTGCTGTTCGCCACCCTCAATGTGCCATCCACGCGCAATGCACTCGCGCCCGAGGTGGTAGCCGCGCTGGCGCACGCCGTGGCGCGCGCCGAGACCGACACCGCGGTGCGGGCGCTGGTGCTGCGCGGTGCCGGCGGCTTTTTCTGCGCGGGCGGCAACGTCGGCAATTTCCAGGCGCGGCTGGATACCGGCGCTGCGCCGGACGATCCCGTGGCCAGCCGCAATCGCGAGTTCGGCCACTTCATGCAGCGGCTGGCCGCGCTGCCCGTGCCGGTGGTGGCGGTGGTGGAGGGCGCGGCCATGGGCGGCGGCATGGGCCTGAGCTGCGCCGCCGATATCGTGCTGGCCACGCCCGACGCGCGCTTCGCCTTGTCCGAGACCTCGCTGGGCATCATCGCCGCGCAGATTGCGCCCTTCGTGGTGGCGCGCATCGGGGCAGCCGCCACGCGGCGCCTCGGTTTGTCCGGCGAGCGCGTGAGCGGCGACACGGCCGTGGCACTGGGACTGGTGGACCAGCTTGCCGGGGACGGCGCGGCGCTGGATGCGCTGCTCGCCGAATGGCTGACACGCATCTGCCGTTGCGGTCCGCAGGCCAACCGCACCTTCAAGACGCTGGTGGCGCGCACCGGGCAGGTAGGGCAGGGCGAGCAGCTGGACGAGGCCTCGCACCTGTTCGCGCAATGCATGCGCAGCGAAGGCGCTGAAGGCATCCAGGCCTTTCGCGGCAAGCGCGACGCCGCCTGGGTGGTGCGCTTCGATGCCGCCGACGTACGCGCCGCGCAGGCCACGCAAGACTGAACACACGGGCAACCCGCACAGCAACGGCCCATTTCGATACTCCGCATCCCGAGACGTACCATGCCTGCTACCAGCCGACCCTTCCACACCTTGCTCGTCGCCAACCGCGGCGAGATCGCCATGCGCATCATGCGCACGGCACGCCGCCTCGGCCTTGCCACCGTGGGGGTCTATTCCGAGGCCGACCGCCATAGCCCGCACGTGGCCTTTGCCGACCGCGCGGTGCGCATCGGCGACGCCGCGCCGCGCGCGTCCTACCTGAATATCGCTGCCATCGTCGAGGCGGCGCGCAGCAGCGGCGCCGATGCGGTGCACCCCGGATACGGCTTCCTGGCCGAGAATGCCGAATTTGCCGAAGCGGTGACGCAGGCCGGGCTGGTCTTCGTCGGCCCGCCGGCAGAGGCGATCCGCGCCATGGGCAACAAGGCGGAGGCCAAGCGCCTGATGCTCGATGCGGATATGCCCTGCATCCCTGGCTACCAGGGCGAGGCGCAGGACGACGCAGCGTTGCTGCGGGCCGCGGCGCAGATCGGTTTTCCGCTGATGGTCAAGGCCGCGGCCGGCGGCGGTGGGCGTGGCATGCGCCTGGTGCATGAGGCGCATGCCTTGCCCGGCGCGCTGGCCAGCGCGCGCTCCGAGGCCAGCGCCGCCTTCGGCTCCGGGCAACTGATCCTGGAACGCGCGGTGATCGCGCCGCGCCATGTGGAGATCCAGGTCTTCGCGGATACGCAGGGCCATGTGATCCACCTTGGCGAGCGCGACTGCTCGGTGCAGCGGCGCCACCAGAAGGTGGTCGAGGAAGCGCCTTCGCCAGCGGTATCGCCGGCGCTGCGCGCCCGCATGGGCGAAGCCGCAGTGCGCGCCGCCCAGGCCATCGGCTACGCCGGCGCCGGCACCATGGAGTTCCTGCTCGACGGCGACGGCAATTTCTACTTCATGGAAATGAACACCCGACTGCAGGTGGAGCATGCGGTGACCGAAGCCATCACCGGTTTCGACCTGGTCGAATGGCAGTTGCGCGTGGCCGCCGGCGAGGCGTTGCCGGTCACGCAGGACCAGGTGGCGCTAAGCGGCCACGCCATCGAGGTCAGGCTGACCGCCGAGGATGTGGCCGCAGGCTTCCTGCCGCAGGGCGGGCCGGTGCTGCGCTGGCGCGCGCCGGGCGCCGGGCACGATGTGCGGGTCGACCACGCGCTGCAGGAAGGCGGCGAAATCCCCGTTCACTACGACTCGATGGTGGCCAAGCTTGTCGCCCACGGCGCCACCCGCGAAGAAGCACGCCGCAAGCTGCTGCGCGCGGTGGAGCAGACCGTGCTGCTGGGCGTGGCCAGCAACCAGGGCTTCCTGGCCGACTGCCTGGCGCACGAAGCCTTCGCCGCCAGCGAGGTGCATACCGGCTTTGTCGACGCGCATATGCAGTCCGCGCTGTGCGCGGCGCAGCCCGCCGCGACGCAGGTGGCCTGCGCGGCGCTGGCCGCCTGCGGCTTGCTGGTGGCAGCGGCACGCCCGGAACTGGTGGCGCACGGCAGCAGCCTTGGCCTGCGCGCCGGGGAGCGCCAATGGCGCGTGGATCTGCGCACCGTGGCCGACGGCTGGGAGGCAGCCGTGTGCGAAGGCGGCGGCACGGCCGCGGAGATCGTCCGGGCGCGCGTGCTGCGCGCCGATGCGGAGCGGGGCAGTGCGCTGGTTGAGTGCAATGGTGCCGCGCTGCCGCTGGTATTTGCCACCGAAGGCGACGCCGTGCACCTGTTCAGCGCCGGCCGCGCATGGCGCTTCGCGCGCCTGGACCCGCGCAGGAAGAAGCGCGAGGCGGGCGGCGCCGAAAGCGCCGGCGAGTTGCTGGCGCCGCTGGCCGCACGCATCGTGGCGGTGAAGACGGTGGCCGGCGAGCCGGTGCGGGCCGGGCAGGTGCTGGTAGTGCTGGAGGCGATGAAGATGGAGCACGCCATCGTCGCGCCATTTGACGGCGTGGTGGCGGAACTGCACGCCCGCGAAGGCGGCCAGGCTCGGGCCGGTGCCTTGCTGGCGCGCGTCGAAGCGGAGTCCGAGGGCAACGCGACGGAGTCCAGGACATGAGCGCCGCTCCCGCAACATCGAACCCGGCACGCACCATCCGCATCGGCGGCGCCTCCGGCTTCTGGGGCGATTCGGCCATCGCCACGCCGCAACTGCTGGAGGTCCCCGGCCTGCAATACCTGGTCTACGACTACCTGGCCGAAACCACCATGTCGATCCTGGCGCGCGCCCGCGCCAGGGATGCGGCACTGGGCTACGCGACCGATTTCGTCCATGCGGCGATGGCGCCGCACCTCGGCCAGATCCTGGCGCGAGGCATCCGCGTGATCGCCAATGCCGGCGGCCTCAACCCGCAGGCTTGCCGCGACGCCTTGATGGAAGCCGCCGCGCGGCAAGGGCTCACGCCCAGGGTGGCGGTGGTCAGCGGCGACGACGTGCTGCCTGCCTTCGCGGGGTGGCGCGCAGCGGGACTTACCGACCTGTACACCGGCGCCGCGCCGCCGGCCGAGCTGATGTCGGCCAACGCCTATACCGGCGCGCAGGGCATTGCCCGCGCGCTGGCGATGGGCGCCGATATCGTCATCACCGGCCGCTGCGTCGACAGCGCCGTGGTGGTCGGTGCGCTGGCCCACGAGTTCGGCTGGCAATGGAACGACTGGGACCGGCTTGCCGCCGGCACGCTTGCCGGCCATGTGATCGAGTGCGGAGCGCAGGCCACCGGCGGCCTGTTCACCGACTGGCAGCGCGTGCCGGACTGGGACCGCATCGGCTACCCGGTGATCGACTGCGCGGAGGACGGCAGCTTTGTGCTGACCAAGCCCGAACACACGGGCGGCCTGGTCGATCCCGCCGCCGTGGCGGAGCAGGTCTTGTATGAGGTGGGCGACCCCGGCAACTACCTGATGCCCGACGTCACCTGCGATTTCCGCATGGTGCGCGCCGAACTGCTGGCTCCCGGCCAGGTGCGCGTGCACGGCGCGCGTGGCCGCGCGCCCGGCGCCAGCTACAAGGCCAACGGCACCTGGCAGGACGGCTACCAGATCAGCCTGATGATGGCGATCCGCGGCATCGATGCGCCCGCCAAGGCCCACCGCACGGCAGATGCGCTGCTTGCCCGCACCCGCGCCATGCTGGCCGCCAACGGCTTTGCGGATTACAGCGATACCGTGGTGGAACTGCTCGGCTGCGAATCGCAGTATGGGCCGCACGCGCGCGCGCTGCCGACCCGCGAAGTGGTGCTGCGCATCGGCGCGCGCCATGCGCAGGCCAGGGCGCTGCGCTTCCTGCAACGCGAATGCTCGTCGGCGGGAACCTCGATGGCTGCCGGCACCCGCTCGTCCTTCGCCGGCCGCGTGGATATCCAGCCGGTGGTCAAGGTGTTCTCCTTCCTGGTGCCCAAGGCGGAAGTGCCGATGCGGATCGCACTGGATGGCCGGGCGGAGACGCTCGCCTGCGCCGCCCTCGTCGGCGAGCCATCCGCGCCGGCCTCGCTGGCGCCCCGGCCGGAGCTTGCGATACCCGAAGGGCCACGCGTGACCGTTCCCCTGGTCACGCTGGCCTATGCACGCAGCGGCGACAAGGGCGACGACGAGAACATCGGCGTGATCGCGCGCCAGCCGGCTTATCTGCCGCTGCTGCGGGAGCAACTGACGCCGGCCGCGGTGCGCGCGTATTTCGCCCACCTGGTTGAAGGCGAAGTCGAATGCTTCGAGGTACCGGGCCTGCACGCCCTCAACTTCCTGCTGCATCGCGCCCTGGGCGGCGGAGGCGTGGCCAGCCTGCGCTCTGATCCGCTGGGCAAGAGCTATGCGCAGATGCTGCTTGATTTTCCGCTGGCCGTGCCGCAAGGCTGGGCGTAGACGCCGGCCTGCCATTGCATAACGTCGGCCGCCAGACCCAGGCGCGCCGATGCCATCCTGACGGAGGAGAAATGAAAAGAACCACGATAACGAACCGGCCCCGCGGCCTGCGGGTAACAGCGTGCCTGATGGCCGCGGCACTGGCATGCGGCATCGCCGGCGCGGCGCGCGCCGATGCGCCTTACCCGTCCAAGCCATTGCGCGTAGTGGTGCCCTACACACCGGGTGGCGTGTCCGACGCGGTGACGCGCCTTGTCATGCAGAAGCTGGCCGAACGCCTGGGCCAGCCCGTGGTGGTGGAAAACCGCCCCGGCGCCAACGGCATGATCGGCTCAGACAACGTGGCCAAGTCCGCGCCAGATGGTTACTCGCTGCTGGTGGTGGTAGCCGCCCATGCCATCAATCCCAGCCTCTATCCCAAGATGACCTTCGACCCCGTCAGGGACCTGACCGGCGTCAGCCAGATCGGCCGCATCCCGCTGCTGCTGGTCTCAAGCGCGCAGCTGCCGCCCGGCAGCGTGAAGGAACTGGTGAGCTGGGGCAAGGCGCATCCGGACAAGATGACCTTTGCCTCCAGCGGCAACGGCTCCGGCGCGCACCTTGCCGGCGAGCTGTTCTCGCAGGCCGTCGGCATGAGCATGACCCATGTGCCCTACAAGGGCGTGTCGCCGGCGTTGCCCGATCTGTTCTCCGGGCAGGTGGCGATGATCTTCGATTCCGTGCAGACCATGATGCCGCAGGTGAAAGCGGGAAAGCTCAAGGCCCTGGCGATTACCAGCCCTTCGCGCTGGCCGGCTGCGCCCGATGTGCCAACGATGGCGGAGGCGGGCTATCCGGCAGTCACGGCCAGCAGCTGGATCGGGCTGCTGGCGCCGGCAAAGACGCCAAAGGCGGTGCTGGACAAGCTGTCGGGCGAAATGGATGCGGTGTTGCACCAGCCGGACGTCAAGGCACGGCTGATCGAATATGGGATCGATCCGGTTGGCGGGACACCGGACCAGTTCCAGGCATTCATCAAGGATGAAGCGGTGAGATGGGCCGGCGTGGTCAGGAAGGGCGGGATCAAGGTGGAGTAACCAGATCCGGATCACATCTCCGGCGGCTGCGGTTCCAGCGGATCGAAATCCAGTTCGATCTTCGCGCCGTTGGGATCGTGCAGGAACAACTGCCAGACGCCGGAGCCCGCTTGCCGGCCGAGGTGGAACGGAACGCCCCGGCGCCGCAGGTGGCTGGTGACGTGCCGGAGGTCCGTGGCGCTGAAAGCCATGTGATCCAGCACGCCCGCGGCCGGTGCCGGCAGTGCATCGACCGCGACGAGATGAACGATGGGCGCGCCGGCGGCATAGAGCCAGGCCCCGGGGAAGGCAAACGGCGGACGGGCGCCGGTTTCGAACCCAAGCACCTCGGTGTAGAACCGGACGGTGTCTTCCAGCGCGGCGGTCAGTACCGTGAAGTGGTTCATCCCGACAATCGTCATGCTTTGCTCCTTGTTGCAGGAGCGTGACGCTCCCCGGGTGATTCAGGCCTGAGTCTTCAGTCCTCAGACCAGGCCAGGCATTGGCACGTCGGGATTCACGTCGGCCTCGTAATCCACTCCGTCCATCTCGAATCCGAACAGGCGCAGGAATTCCTTTTTGTAGCCGGTGAAGTCCGTCAGCGCGTAGATGTTGTCGCTGGTGACCTGGGGCCAGAGTTGCTGGACACGGGACTGCACCTCCGCGTCGAGTTCCTTGTAGTCGGCGCGCAGGCGGCCTTCCTGGTCCAGGCACGGCGCATCGCCGTACAGGCTGTCCTTGTAGAGCCCGTAGACCTGCTCGATGCAGCCTTCATGCGTGCCCTGTTCCTTCATGACCTTGAACAGCAGCGACAGGTACAGCGGCATCATGGGGATGGCGGAACTTGCCTGCGTGACCACGGCCTTCAGCACCGAGACGCGCGCGTCGCCACCCTTGGCGGCCAGCTTGTCGCGCAGGCCAAGCACCTTCTGGTCCAGGTCCTTCTTGGCGGCGCCGATGGAACCGTTCCAGTAGATGTCGTGCGTGATCTTCTCGCCCAGGTAGGTAAAGGCGGTTGTCTTCGCGCCGTCGGCCAGCACGCCCGCGGCCTGTAGCGCATCGATCCACATCTGCCAGTCTTCGCCGCCCATCACGGCCACGGTGTTGTCAATTTCGCTTTGTGTCGCGGGCTCCAGGATGGTCTCCCTGACTACTTCCTTGTCGGTGTCGAGGCCGCGCAGGCTGACCGCCTTGCCAACCGGTTTCAGCGTCGAGTTGAACACTTCGCCGGTCTTCGGGTGCGTCCGTTTCGGCGAGGCGAGGCTGTAGACCACCAGGTCGACCTGACCGAGATCGCGCTTGATGGCATCAATCGTCTTCTGCTTGATCTCGTCGGAGAAAGCATCGCCATTGATGCCCTTCGCGTACAGGCCCTTGTCAGCGGCAAACCGGTGGAAGGCCGCGGTGTTGTACCAGCCGGCCGTGCCCGGCTTGCTGTCGGTGCCGGGACGTTCGAAGAAGACACCGAGCGTATCGGCGCCGGAACCGAATGCGGCGGTGATCCGGGCCGCGAGACCGTATCCGGTCGACGCGCCGATCACCAGGACTTTCTTCGGGCCGCCGGCGATGGCGCCTTTTGCCGTGACGTAGTCGATCTGTTCCCTGACGTTGGCTTCGCAGCCCGTGGGGTGGGTGGTAACGCAGATAAAGCCACGCACGCGCGGTTTGATGATCATGAAGACCTCGCTTGTTAGATGCCGAGTCTGATTTAGAAGGCGAAAACTTCGCGCATTGTAAATGAGGCGGCAAAAGGCGAGGCCGCCCGCCCCGCGGGAGTGCCGGGCGGCGGGCGCCGGCCTTTCAGCGTTGCTGGCGGTACGCTACCTGAAGCCAGCCCTGAGAGGCGCCGCTGGTGTCCGGGCCTGCGGGATCGTCGGCGTGCCGGACCGCGCGCGACAGGCGTGTCCGCAGCTCATCGCGTTCCGTGAAGGTCGGCGCGGCCAGCCAGCCAACAAACTCGTCGTGCCAGTTCTCCCACGCGTTCTCGTCAAAGTCGAACGCCTCGTCCAGCCGTCCGCCATCGCGCAGGTAGGTGCCCACGATGCACGTACCGTCCCAGTACGCCACGGCCACGTCGGTCAGGTCCGCCGTGGTTCCCGCCGGCAGGTCGCGCAGCAACATCGACAAGTGGGACTTGAACGCTTCGAATCCGCCTGAGGTCATGGCCTGCTCCGATTCCGGGGACGAGTCCGTTGGGGTGAGGTACCCAATCCCATGGCGCGCAGGTCTTCCGCGTTGGCCGGCGCGCGCAAGACCGGCCGCTTGTCCGAGGGGGCGCGGTTGCCTCCGGTCCCGCTCACCCGAACGACCCCCGCGCCAGGTCTTTCTCGAATTCGATGGTCCATGCGGTGCCATGTCCGATCCGGTAGCCCCGCTCCTTGAGCGTCGACTTGCGAATGATGGTGACATGGCCCTGCAGCGGGTAGACCTCGTCAACGACATCCGACGTGCCGGCTTCCTGAAGCAGGAAGTCTGCTTCGTCAAGCCGGTGGCGGTGCAGGATGGCGACGAATTCCGCCTTTTCGTCCGGTGCGATTACTGACATCTTGCGTTCCTCCAATCATGAACGCAGCACTTTTCCAAGATAGCACAAGCGTCAACGCCGCGGCCCTCAGCGCTTGCGCGGCTTGCCGGCGTGCGGCGCATCGTCGGCCGGATCGGGAATCAGGTCCTTGTCAAGCACGTCATCAATGCTGGGCGGCGCAGGCGGGTGCTCTTCGCGTTGCGCGCTATGGTCCGCGCGGTCCGCGGGGGTGTCCGCGGGAATACTCTCGGCGGCGCGAGTGATCTCGTCCATGCCTTCTTCCGGTGCGTCATCCTCGTCCGGTTCGTGGCCATGGCGGAAATCGATCGGTTCCGCCGTCTGCCCGGCGAATGCATCAATGGTCTCGTCGATGTTCTCCCACAAGTCTTCCGCTCCGGCGGAATCCGGCATGCCGGGAAGACGGTGCTCCGGTCGCGGACGATCGGGGAATCCGGTTTGCCGCGTCTTGCCGGAATCGACCTTGTGTGGCTTTTTCATGGTCTGCTCCTGAGCGACGATCGAGCGACGATCGTGGTCATGCCGCAAGCAAGCATGCGCATGTTTCCATAATAAGCACGCAAGGAGCGCGATGTGAAGCCGGGGTGCCTGATGCGGTACCGGTCATGCGAAACGACAGGCCGTGTCTTGCCCGGCACGGTGTCCTAGAATGAAATCCCAGGTTGCCGGAAGTCGCTGGCAGACCGGCGGCAGCGAGTCCCTGCACCATGCAGGTTGGAGGCGCGTCATGCCCACCTATCAGTATCGTTGCGAGAAGTGCGGTCAGGTTTTCGACCACGCGGAACATCTCGCGGAACACGCGACGGCCCATCCGCCTTGCCCCAAGTGCGGCAGCGAAACGGTCCAGCACATGCCGACACCGTTCGTTGCGAAGACGGCGAGGAAGAGTTGAGGCCTGCCTGACCCCGATAGCGAGGAAGAGCGCGTGGCCCATTCGGATGCCGGGCCGGGCGCCGGGCGAATTGCGTCCCCGTGTGCTGCTTGCTTCTCTGTGGCAGCCTCGTTGCCTCGGGCCGCCCCTTACCCGCGGCGCAAGGATGACCGGCGGCACCGTCCTCTTCCCGGAACGGCCAGTGTTTCGCCTGCGGGTCCTTTGCCTGCCACCGCGCCTTCTCCTCCCATCAGCCGCACCGTCCCACGATACGCCAGCCAGCACCGATATCGCGCACCAACCATTGCGGAGGCCAGTCATGCCGCGCAAGCTGATTCTCATCGTCCTGATCCTGTTGGCAGCCGGACTCCTCTGGCCACGGTTTTACGGGCTCGGGACCGGCCTTGGCCTCGGCCTCGGCCATTTGCCGGGAGATATCGTCGTTCATCGTCATCACTTTCACCTTGTCCTTCCGATTGCGACGTCTCTGCTCGTCAGTGCCGCCGCATCATTCATCCTCTGGCTGATGGGCCGGTGAAGCGTGCGGTTGGTGTGCCGCGCCGGTCCGGCATATATTGAAAGCCTTTCCAGCGCATTCTTCCTGACAGCCCCCTATGCTGTACAAGTTCATCGAGTACCAGCGTTCGCTGATCGAGCCGTGGACAGCGTGGGCGGCGCAGGCCACGAACGCATTCACTGACCCCGGCAGCCCGTTCGCCCATGTGCCTGGGGCATCTTGCTTTGCTGCGGGCTATGAGTATCTCTACCGGCTGGGCAAGACCTATGGGAAGCCCGCCTTCGGCGTCACCGCGTACGACGCGGATGGCCGCGTCGTGGCAGTGGACGAGCAGGTCGTGCTGGAACGGCCATTTTGCCGTCTGCTGCGTTTTGCCCATGAGGCGGCCGCCGCGCCGGAGCGTCGGCCGGCAGTGCTGGTGTGCGCGCCGCTGGCGGGCCATCACGCCGTGCTGCTGCGAGAAGTCGTTGAAATGCTGCTGCCCGCTCATGAGGTCTATGTGACGGACTGGCGCGATGCGCGTCACGTGCCCGCGGCCGAGGGGCCGTTCCGCCTGGACGACTGCGTCGGCGAGATACAGGCGTTCATCCGGCATATCGGCGGGCAGCGCCTGCACGTGCTTGCCGTCTGCCAGGCAACCGTGCCGGCGCTGGCGGCGACATCGCTGCTGGCCAGCGCCGGCGAGCCGGTGCCAAGAAGCCTGGTGCTGATGGGCGGCCCGATCGACGCCCGCCGCAACCCGACCGCCGTGGACCGCCTGGCCGCCCGCCAGCCGCTGGCGTGGTTCGAGAGCAACCTGATCTGCACGGTGCCGGCCCGCTATGCTGGTGCGGGCCGCAAGGTGTACCCCAGCTTCCTGCAGCATGCCGGCCTGGTGATGGCGCATCCGGCGCGCATGGTCGGTGCGCAATGGGACTACTACCTTGACCTGGTGCACCGCGATGCCGAGCACGCGCCGGCGCACCGGCGCATTTGCGATGAGTACAACTCGGTGCTCGACATAGCGGCGGAGTTCTACCTGGATACCATCCGCATCGTGTTCCAGGAGTTCCGGCTAGCCCGCGGCAACTGGAGCGTGCAGGGCCACGCCGTGCGTCCCCGGGACATGCGCGATATTGCCCTGCTCACCGTGGAGGGCGGGCGGGACGACATCTCCGGCCGCGGCCAGACCCACGCGGCGCAAGACTTGTGCAGCGGCATCGCGCCGCGCCACAGGCGGCAGCTCACGGCGGCGCAGTGCGGCCACTATGAGCTGTTCTCCGGGCAATTGTGGCGGACCGAGGTGTATCCCGTGGTCCGCGACCTGATCCGGGAGTACGCCTAGCGTCCTTGTGCCGGAGCAGCGTTTGCGCCGCTTGTTTCCATACTTGTTCTCGTCACAGCCCACTATACTGGGCTAGACGCCTGCAACGCGCAGCGTAGCGTCGGGATGCAGCCGCTATCGCCGGCCTTCCGTAGATTTGCACCCACCCATCACATGGAGACTGAATATGTCGATTCGCATCGGTGACGAAGCCCCTGATTTCACGGCAGATACCACGGAAGGCAAGATAAATTTCCACGAATGGATCGGGGACAAATGGGCGATCCTGTTCTCCCATCCCAAGGACTTTACGCCGGTCTGTACTACCGAACTGGGTTATATGGCCGGCCTCAAGCCGGAATTCGACCGGCGCAATACCAAGATCATCGGGCTCAGCGTGGACCCCGTCAGTGACCACCAGAACTGGGTCAAGGACATCGCGGAAACGCAGGGCCACGCCGTCAACTATCCCATGATCGGTGACGTCGACCTCACGGTCGCCAAGCTCTACGACATGATTCACCCGAACGCGAGTGGTGGCCCGCGCACTGCCGTGGACAATGCCACGGTGCGCTCGGTCTTCCTCATCGGGCCCGACAAGAAGGTCAAGGCAATGCTGGTTTACCCGATGAGCGCGGGCCGCAATTTCGACGAAGTGCTGCGCCTGCTGGATTCCCTGCAGCTCAACGCAAAACACACGGTAGCCACGCCGGTCAACTGGAAGGCGGGCGACGACGTGATCATCCCCACCTCCGTATCCGACGAAGACGCAAAGAAGAAGTACCCGCAAGGATTCAAGACGCTCAAGCCGTACCTGCGGGTAGTGGCGCAGCCGAAGTAAGGCCAGGCATCCGCCGCGTGGGTGGGTGGGCCCGCCAGGGCCTCCCCTCCCGCGTAATGCGAAGCGGGCCGTCTGGATGTACCAGTCAGGATGTACCAGTCGCTCTACAAAATCCCCCTTTCCCTCAACCCTCCCAACTCAGCCTCGCCCAGCCCCAGTTCAGCCCGAAGGGCCCCCTCCGTATGTTCCCCCAGCATAGGCGGGCACCGCATTTCCACCGGCGTGGCAGAAAACCGCAGCGGACTGCGCAAGCTCGGCGCATCCACCCCCCGCCCATGCGGCAACCGCACCAGCAACCCGCGATGCCTGACCTGCGCATCCTCGAACACCTCGTCCAGTTCATTGATGGGCCCGCCAGGCACGCCGGCACGCTCCAGCGTTTCCAGCAATTCAGCCGAACCCCGCCCGGCAACACGCGCGGCAATCGCTTCGCGCAAGGTCTCCCGGTTGGCGACCCGGTCAACGTTCTGCGCGAAGCGCGGATCGGCGGCGAGTTCCGGACAGCCAAGCAGCTTGCACAGCGCGGCAAACTGCCCGTTGTTGCCCGAGGCGATGATCAGGTGCCCGTCGCGGCACGCGAACACTTCGGAGGGCGCGGCCACCGGGTTGGTGTTGCCGGCGCGCCGGGGCAGCTTGCCGGTCATCTGGTAGCCCAGCGCCAAGTGGCCATTGACCGCCACCGAGGCATCGAGCATGGCCGCGTCGATGTACTGGCCTTCGCCGGTGGCCTGGCGGTGATAGAGCGCACCCATCAGGGCGACGGTGGCGTAGAGGCCGGTGAGGATGTCGGTAATGGGGATGGCTGTGCGCATCGGCTCGCCGCCGGGGGTGCCGTCCGGCTGGCCGCAGGTGCTCATCAGTCCGGCCATGCCCTGCAGGATGAAGTCGTACGCCGGGCGGGCGGCGTAGGGGCCGTCGGGGCCGAAGCCGGTGACTGAGCAATAGATCACATCGGGGCGCAGCGCGCGGATGGACTCATAGTCGAGCCCGTATTTCTTCAGGCTGCCGGCCTTGTAGTTCTCCACCACCACATCGCAGCGCGCGGCCAGTTGCCGTACCAGTTCGGCGCCTTCGGGCCTGGAGATATCGATGGTGAGCGACTGCTTGCCGCGGTTGCAAGCGAGGTAGAAGGCGGAGTCGTTGGTGGCCGCGCCTTGCGCGTCGGTGAGGAACGGGCCCATCTTGCGGGTGTCGTCGCCGTCGCCGGGCTTCTCGATCTTGTAGACGGTGGCGCCCATGTCGGCCAGGTTCTGCGTGGCCCACGGGCCCGCCACCACGCGCGTCAGGTCGAGTACCTTGATGCCTTCGAGAATTGCGCTCATGTGCCTGCCATCCGGGAAGTAGAGATCCCGCATCATTCGCGGGATTTGCCGTGCACGCAATTCGCCAATGCGGAAGCCGGCTTACGGCGAGGCGGAAGCGTGGGTGTGGCCGGCGTGGGACTTGTGCTGGCCGTGCTCGTGCTGCGCCGCCTGGTTCGGATCGAAGTCGCAGCTCGGGTTGGCTTCGTCGTGCGAATGCGGGTGCAGCGCGCCGGGGATATGCCGGCTGCTGAGCCCGTCGGCGTTGAGCCATGCCAGCGTGGCGGCGGCCGCGCGGTCGATGAGCGTGCCGCACTGCGTGTAGTCGTACGGGGAGACGTCGAGCGGGCACAAGGGCGGGACCACCGAGATATGCGCGTGGTCCGCCCAACGCTCCAGGTCCTGTACCAGCTGGCGCGCGACCAGCAGCGACAGCGCATTGAAGGCATGGTCGATGGGGCCGCGCGGTTCGCGCCGCGCCGCGCAGGCAAAGCCCGCGGGCAGCACCACCACGCGCGTGGCGCCCAGGCGGATGGCGGTGGAGACCGGTGTGTTATTGGCCACGCCGCCGTCGATCAGTTGCCGCCCGCCCAGTGCCACCGGCGGGAACACCCCGGGGATGGCGGCGCTGGCCAGCACCGACTGGACCAGGCTGCCGGAGGACAGCACTACCTCCGCGCCGGTCTGCATGTCGGTGGCGACTACATATAGCGGCAGTTCGGCGCGCTCCAGCGGCATGTCGCCGAAATGGCGGGACAGCAGGCGCTTCAGCGCGGCGGAGTCGACCAGGTGGGCGCGCTGCCCGCGCAACATGCTGAACAGGCTGCGCCACGACCACGGCATGACCTCGGCGCGGCGCAAGCCGCGCCAGAGCGTTTCCAGCTGGGTAGTGCCGGCCACGTGCGGGTTGCAGGCATAGTAGGCGCCGTTGATGGCGCCAGCGGAGGCACCGACGACGAAGTCGGGCTTCATGCCCCACGCCACCAGCTCGCGCAGCATGCCGGCCTCGACGGCGCCGAGGCTACCGCCGCCGGCAAAGACAAATGCGGTTTTTTCCATGGTCTGTGGTGCAGTGCGAAAGCGCAGGGGAATCCTGCAAAGGAAGCATAGGCGACATTTCGCCTGTGCGACAGGCGTCTGCCGCGGGCGGAAGGCGCCGATGGCACATAATGTGCATACAGTGCCAGAAAAAGCACGCGCGCGCCAAGATCTCGAGGCCGCCAAGAGAGGAGACAATGAGCAGTTCAACCGACAAGTTTTCGGCCACCATGCGCGATGGCCTGGCCAATCTCGCGCGGCGCCTGCGCTTTGCCATGGAGGAGGGCTCCATCTGGCTGGACGAGCAGCGCATGATCCTGATCCACACCGGCGCGCTGGGCGCGTTGCGCAAGGAATTGGTGGATACCATGGGCATGGAGCGCGCGCGGGGCTTGTTCATGCGCATGGGCTTCCATTCCGGCATGCGCGACGCGGAGCTGGCGAAGAAGCTCCGCCCCGGCGACAGCGACTTTGGCCTGCTGGAGATCGGGCCCTGCCTGCACACCATCGAAGGCGTGGTGCGCGTGACCCCGGTCAAGGTGGATATCGACATCGCCGCTGGCATCTACGACGGCGAATTCCTGTGGGAAGACTCCTTCGAAGGCGATGTCCACCGCCAGTTGTTCGGCATCGTCGACGAGCCGGCCTGCTGGATGCAGATCGGCTACGCCACGGGCTATACCTCGGCCCTGATGGGCCGCACCATCCTCTACCGCGAGGTGGAGTGCATCGCCTGCGGCTTTGATCACTGCCGCATCGTCGGCAAGCCACTGGAAGCGTGGGAGGACGGTGCCGAGGTGCTGAAGCTCTACCAGCCCGACCCGGTGATCGAGACCATCCTGGAGCTGCAAAGCGAGGTCGAGCACCTGCGCGCCCTGCAGCGCAACAACGGCAAGCCCGCCGATCTGGTGGGCAGCGCGCCCGGGTTCCGCGCTGCCTGGGGCCTGTTGCAGCGCGCCGCCGCAAGCCATGTCACGGTGCTGCTGCTGGGCGAGACCGGCGTTGGCAAAGAGCGCTTCGCGCAAGCGCTGCACGCGGTCAGCGCGCGGGCCGACAAGCCATTCATCGCCGTCAATTGCGCGGCGATCCCCGATGAACTGATCGAAGCCGAGCTGTTCGGCGTGGAGAAGGGCGCCTTCACCGGCGCCCACCAGTCGCGCCCCGGGCGCTTCGAGCGGGCGCATGGCGGCACGCTGTTCCTGGACGAACTGGGCGAGCTGTCAGCGTCGGCGCAATCCAAGCTGCTGCGGGTGCTGCAGGAAGGCGAGGTGGAGCGGGTGGGCGGCACCGAGCCGCGCAAGGTGGACGTACGGCTGGTGGCCGCCACCAACGTGGACCTGGCGGAAGCCGTGAAGCAAGGCACCTTCCGCAAGGACCTGTACTACCGGCTCAACGTCTATCCCGTCACCATCCCGCCGCTGCGCGAGCGCCTCGACGATATCCGTCTGCTGGTAGAGCGTTTCGTTGCCCGCTACGGCGCGCGCCACGGCAAGAAAATCGTCGGCATCACCGACCGCGCGTTGGCGGAACTAAGGCGCTACGACTGGCCGGGCAATGTCCGCGAACTGGAAAACGTGATCGAGCGCGGCGTGATCCTGGCCAGCAATGGCGGGCAGATTTCCGCGGACCACCTGTTCCTGCCCAGCAGCGCGCCGCAGGCGATGGACACCGCGCCGCGCCTGGGGGTCAGGGGTACGCTGCCGGAACTGCGTGAAGCGGCGGTGCATGGGCTGCTTGACCATATGGCGGAGCAGCAGCTCGCGCTGGGCGATGTCGAGACTGTGTTGATGGAAGCGGCTATGCAGCGCGCTAACGGTAATATGAGTCAGGCGGCGCGGTTGTTGGGGATTACGCGGCCGCAGTTGGCGTATCGGTGGAAGACGCGGGGGATTCGGGGGGAGGGGGGGTGATTTGGCTGGGTTGGGCGGTGTTTTCTTGAGCGGCGATGGTTATTGCAACCATCGGCCGTACAGACATCGCCCTGTTGGGGTGGTCGCTGTTTGTTTGGGCGGCGTTGGTTTTTGCACCCAAAGGAATACGACATCCCCCTGCGGGGGACGCCGGTCACTCTTCTTTGCTTCGGCAAAGAAGACTAACGAGAAGAAAGCCGACCCTGCCGGGGGCAGAGCAATCGCGGGCGCTAGGGGTGCTGGTTTCGTCGTACGGCCACAGTTCTGCTGGCCTCTGCCGGTACCGGTTTGAAGGGCCACGAACCTGCCAGCTTCCGGGATGCGTAGTACGGCCCCCGGTAGCGGAACCGTTGCCCATTCGCCCATCTGCCGGTACCGGCGCGAAGCGTCACGACACATCACATCGTGATGGTTTCGTGGTGGGGCGGGCGCGGTGGTGAAGGTCTCCGGCATATCAACCCGGTGCCACCGCGCCCACGACGGAACCGGTGCGCCTGCAACTTCGTGGCCGGCCACTCCGCGAGCGACAGACGGCTTGAAGCAAGTGATGTCCGCTACCGGGGGCCTCACCACGAATCCCGGAAGCTGGCAGCGTCGTGGCCCTTCAAACCGGTACCGGCAGATGCCAGCAGAACTGTGGCCGTACGACGAAACCAGCACCCCTAGCGCCCGCGATTGCTCTGCCCCCGGCAGGGTCGGCTTTCTTCTCGTTAGTCTTCTTTGCCGAGGCAAAGAAGAGTGACCGGCGTCCCCCGCAGGGGGATGTCGTATTCCTTTGGGTGCAAAAACCAACGCCGCTCAAAGAAGCAGCGACCACCCCAGCAGGGCGATGTCGTACGGCTGTTGGGTGCAAAAACCAACGCCGCTCAAAGAAGCAGCGACCACCCCCGCAGGGGGATGTCGTACGGCTGTTGGGTGCAATAACCAACGCCGCTCAAACAAACAGCGACCACCCCAGCAGGGCGATGTCTGCAAAAACCAACGCCGCTCAAACAAACAGCGACCACCCCAGCAGGGCGATGTCTGTACGGCTGTTGGTTGCAATAACCATCGCCGCTCAAACAAAGCGCCACCCACCCCCCAAAAGCCATTTAATCATTTGATGCAATCAGCAATCCACACCCCAAGCAAGTGACCAACCCGGTTGTTGCGCCGCATGCGCCCGCAATCCCTTCCCCCTCCTACCTCTAACCTCCCCCCACCCCCATCGCTGCTGCAGCGCCGCAGCCTTACCGCGATTCCGCCAACTCCCCGCAAACCACCGCCCGGCGCGACATTTGATCAATTGATCAAATATCGCCGCCATCTTCATCAATTGATGGAGCTGTGGAGCGGGCATCGCTTCGGGTAAACGCGCAAGCCGGTCCGGCAAGATTCCCCGGGTCCCTTGTGCCGTCGTGACTTGCGCCCGCTGGCACGCTTTTCGCAATAGAGGCCATACAAGCCAAGCGAAGGAGCAGCGCCATGATCAACCAGTCGGTCCCCTTGTTTGAAGCCACGCCCCGCTACGTCCGCGTCGACGGCCGCACGCCCGAAGGCTTCGTGCAGTTCGCCTTCAGCGTGTCGGACCCCGAGCTCAACGTTGAGCTGATCATGCCCGAGCTCATGTTCGAAGCCTTCTGCAGCGTCAACCACGTGCGTTTCCTGCCGCCGGAGACACCGGCGCCCGAGCGGGAAGACTGAACGCAACCCGCCTCGCGCACGGAAAACACCCAAAGAAAAAAGCCCACACAAAACACCCACATAAAAAACAGCAAGACCCAGGAGACCAAAGCGATGCAAGTCGACATCAAGACCCAGCAGATCCAGCCGCTGCGCCAGACCTATGGCCACGTGGCCCGCCGCTTCGGCGACAAGCCCGCCTCGCGCTACCAGGAGGCCACCTACGACGTGCAGTCGGAAGTCAACTTCCACTACCGCCCGACCTGGGATCCGCAGTACGAGATCTACGACAAGCGCCGCACGGCCATCGTGATGAAAGACTGGTACGCGCTCAAGGACCCGCGCCAGTACTTCTACGGCGCTTACGTGACGGCGCGCGGCCGCCAGCAGGACGCCACCGAGAAGAGCTTCGCCTTCGTGGAAAAGCGCGGCTTGCTGCAGACGCTGCCCGCCGAATGGCAAGACCGCCTGGCCGACGGCCTGCTGCCGCTGCGCCATGTGGAGTGGGGCGCCAACATGAACAACTTCTATTGCGCCGACTACGGCTGGGGCACGGCCATCACGCAGGCCTGCACCTACTGCGCGATGGACCGTCTCGGCATCGCCCAGTACCTGACGCGCATCGGCATGCTGCTCGACGGCAATACCGGCGTGGCGCTGGAGCGCGCCAAGGTGGCCTGGATGGAGAGCGCCGCGTGGCAGCCGATGCGCCGGCTGGTCGAGCGCAGCTTCGTGATCGAGGACTGGTTCGAGACCTTCGTCACCCAGAACCTGGTGCTCGACGGCCTGCTTTACCCGATGGTGTACCAGCACGCCGACGCCGCCATCGTCCGCGGCTGCGGCACCGGGCTGGCGGTGCTGACCGAGTTCATGAACGACTGGCGCGAGGAGCACGCGCGCTGGGTCGACTCGGTGGTGCAGACCGCCGCCGCCGAATCCGACGCCAACCGCGTGCTGCTGTCCGGCTGGGCCCGTGCCGCGCGCGCGCAGGTGGCCGAGGCGCTGGTGCCGGTGGCCGACACCTTGCTGGGCGCGGGTGGCGAGCAGGTGGTCGCGCTGTGCCTGGAGCAGTTCGACGTACGCCTGAACAAGCTTGGCCTTGCCGCCTGAGGAGCCCGCCATGACCGCCAACGTCTATATCGCGCTGCAAAGCAACGACGATACCCGTCCCATCATCGAAGCCATCACCGAGGCCAACCCGCACGCCGTGGTGTCGCAGTTTCCCGCCATGGTGAAGATCGATGCGCCGGGCCACCTGACCATCGTGCGCGAACTGGTGTCGGAAAAACTCGGCCGCGAGTGGGACCTGCAGGAGATCCACCTGAACCTGATTTCGCTGTCGGGAAACATCGACGAAGACGACGACGCCTTCACCCTGCACTGGAACGCCTGAAACGGCCCGCCCACCGCAAAGAAAAACGGAGACAGAACACCATGGACGCACGCAAGAAGCTGAACCTGCGGGAAAAATACGCGACGATGACCCGCGACCTCGGCTGGGAAACCACCTACGAGCCGATGGACAAGGTTTTTCCCTACGACAAGTACGAGGGCATCAAGATCCACGACTGGGACAAGTGGGAAGACCCGTTCCGCATGACCATGGACGCCTACTGGAAATACCAGTCGGAGAAGGAGCGCAAGCTGTACGCCATCATCGACTCCTTCGTGCAGAACAACGGCCACCTCAACGTTTCGGACCCGCGCTACCTGAATGCGCTGCGCCTGTTCCTGACCGGCGTGACCCCGCTGGAATACGCGGCGCACCGTGGCTACGCCCATCTCGGGCGGCACTTCCGCGGCGCCGGTGCGCGGGTCGCGGCGCAGATGCAGTCGATCGACGAACTGCGCCATGCCCAGACCCAGATGCACACGCTGTCGGTCTACAACAAGTACT
>Ga0255338_1001275_pt1 | contig 49734 bp, 64 predicted proteins | sample MeOH1_35cm_T4_19_FD_203715 | JGI IMG/M metagenome (GOLD analysis project Ga0255338, IMG submission 203715) | Sandy soil microbial communities from University of British Columbia, Vancouver, Canada - MeOH1_35cm_T4_195 | ecosystem: Engineered > Artificial ecosystem > Sand microcosm > Unclassified ...
GTCTTATAATCTCGCGTGCGGGGCGCCCCAAGCCCCCATGCCGAAGTGGCGGAATAGGCAGACGCGTCGGTCTCAAAAACCGATTCTCGAAAGGGAGTGCGGGTTCGACCCCCGCCTTCGGCAACTGCATAGCGTGGCTAAAAACAGCGGCCCCGGTCTCTCCCTTTCAGGATGGACCGGGGCCGCTGCCCGCATTTTGCCCGCATTCTCCAAAATGCCCGCTCAGGTGCCCGCTTCGGGCTCCTCATTTTTCTTCCGGAACGCATCCCCAATCTTGTCCGCCGCGTTCCTGCCCGCACCCGGCAACTTGTGCCCGTAGCGGTCCAGGGTGAACGAGCTCGTCGAGTGCCCCGCCAGCGAACTGACGACCTTCACGTTCACGCCGGCCTCTAACAACTGGCTGATGTAGCCGTGGCGCAGGTCGTTCGGCTTCACGTCGAGGCCCAGGCCCGCCGTCATCGCGCGCACGGCTCGGGTATAGCTGGTGGGCACGAACGGCTGCCCGTCTTCCTGGCACGCCACCAGTCCGGACTCGTGGTAGCAGTTCCCCAGCAGCTCCCGGTATTCGCGTTGCTTCTCCCGGTGCGCCGTCAGGATCTCCACGAGCTGCGGCGGTAGCTCGATCGGGCGGCGTCCGTTCTTCGTCTTGGGCTCTTTGAAGACCAGCCCGGCGCGGCCGCCGTCCGTCTCGATCAGGGCTTGTCGCACGCGCAGGATCCCGGCGTCGAGGTCCACGTCTTCCCACCGCAGCCCCAGCACCTCGCTCCGCCGCATGCCCGTGTAGATGGAGATCGCCATCGGCACGAAGAGCGCGTGTCCCGCGAAACCGCGTAGGAGCTCGACGCACACGTCCACGTCCGGAGCGTTGATCTCGGCCGGCAGGGGCTTGGGCGCGTCCACGGCATCCGCGGGGTTCCAGGCCAGGAGCCGCCACTTGACGCCCTGCTTTAAGGCGGAGTGGAGAATCCGGTGCAGGTGCAGCACCGTTTGCGCGGAGAGGCCGCCCTTCCCATGCTTCCGGCCGCTCACCGCCGCCTCGTTGTAGAAGCGCTGGATGTGCAGCGGTTGGAGCTGCGCGAGGAGCAGGTCGCCCAGGGCCGGGATGATGTAGGCTCGCGTCTTGTGGGTGTACTCGCGGAGCGTCTTGAGGCCGACCTTCGGCGCTGCGCCTTCCTTCAACCACTGCTCCATGAACGCTCGGACGGTGAGCTTCGACGGCTCCACGTAGGCGCCCGTCTGCAGCTCGTGGAGGAGCTGCGTCATCACCGCCCGCGCCGCCTTCTTCGTCTCGAAACCCGAGCGGTAGATCTCCTTCCGCCGGCCGTCCTCTCCCACGCCGAGGTCAATGATCACCTGATACCGGGTGCCCCGCTTCCGGACCCTTCCCGTCATCCCAGCGACTCCCTCCGCCCCAGCCGGGCACCCCACGCCCGCAGCTCCGGCAGCGGAATCTTCCCATCCACCGCCGGCCCGCCTTGATAACGCCGGTACTTGGCGCGGAACTCATCCAGCGTAAAGCAGATCAGCTCCACGTTGATTCGCCATTGCAGATCCGCCAGGTCCTCCGCGTTGGTGGGGATCTCATAGTCTGTCCCATCATCCTGATAGGGCCCCACACAGATCGACGGCCGGCCCCCGCGCTTCCAGATCGACACCCAGAAGTGCGGATAGGCGCTCCACGCGGGCGGTTGACGCAGTTCCACCACTTTGCCCCGCAGCCGCTGCCGGCGGCGCTGGACGAGGCTCACCGCGCACCCGGTAAGCTCCGCCAGGTCGTGGTCATCGCGGATCATATAGACCAGCCGCGCGGGGATGAGGAACGCCAGCAGGAACTCCTCCACCTCGCGCTCCTCGTGCTCCTCCCAGTAGTCCGCGAGGGCACGCTCCCGCGGATCGTCCATGTCTCCGTAGCGGCGAAAGTACCAGCCGGCGCCGTGCCGCAGCAGGTAATGGGTCGCCTCGTGGAAGGCGCTTTCGTCGAGAGCCCGCTCGTTGATGCCACGTGGCAACAGCACCAGGCCGCGGTGCCCCGGGATCTCCACGTAGCGCGCGCGGTCGATCCGGCACCCGTGCTCGATGATCAGCAGATCACCCAGGAGATCGATCACCCGGCCCCGATCCTCCGGGGTGGGGCACTCCTCGATCCCCAGTGCCAGGTGGAACGCCGCAGCCCGCTCTTCCTCGAACCAGCCCATGCCTCACTCCACGCCATATCAGCTAACGCCTGTTTGCGTATTATGGCGGAAAGCAGCGGAAGTTAGGGTGTCAAATGGGGTCTATATCCGGATCGACGGGCTTTTTCGTCAATCTGCGGCGGGGTTGTCTTGCGCAGATTTATGAGCCATTGAGACGGGATACTCGGCCGCCAATTCCCATTCTGTGGCCGGCTCCACGCCTCGTAGTTCCAGTTTGAGCCAGAACTCTCCAGCGGGGGAGGCGGGGAAGCCGTCGATTCGAGCGGTGTTACGTTGGGTGCGAAGCGTCATCGCGAATTCGACCTGTGCTTCGAGGGCCACTACACCATCCGGACGTACCACGGACACACGCTGTTCATAGCGGCGACCTTCATCCTCAGGTTGCTGGAGCCATACCGCACAACTGCCCCAAGCCATGGGTATGGTTACACCCTCGGCAAGCTGTTGCGCCGGCAGGTCCGCCAACGGGGCCTCAAAGCCCTCCAGTAGCTGGATAAACGAAATGGTGTTGTCATTCCGGTCCACGAGCACTCGCTGGAACGGAGCAAAAAGAAGTAACCGGGGCATGACGTATCCTTAGGCGGCAACGAGCACACGAGGCACACTGAAACTCGCAGAGGTAGTGGCTTCACCGCCTCCGCGTGCTGCAACGCTCGTATGAGAGACATTCTGGACAGAACGTACATCCCGCACCGTCATTACTGCGTTACCGGCATCCTGGAAGGATCGGGCGGCCTCCTTCGGCTTAGCGACTTGCCAAGTTGGAACGCTAAGCCGGCGAACGGGCTCGGCGCTGCGTTCGCCGGTCGTCAGGAACCTTACGTCTAGGTCTTTCCCAAGTGCTGCGGCTACCCGCTTGAGCATAGTGAGGGAGTGCCCCTCATAGTCATCATCTTCCAGTTGACAGATAACCGTGTGAGTGGTGTCCGCTCGTAAGGCTAGCTCTCTCTGGGTCAGGCCCGCCGCTTTGCGCAATCGACGGATCTCCCGTGCAATCCGCAGATTCAGCCGTGCCTCTTCCAGATCCGCGTGGTTAGCGTCTCCTCCGTAAAACTCGGCGTAGATAATGTCCAGCGCGTCGCCCGTAGCTTGCTTCTTGCGCATACTCTCACCCTTCGGGATGCACGTGTCGGGGTGGATTGGTCTCCACCTTCCGCTTTCGTTCTTTGGCAAGGCGGATAGCCTCGCGAATTTCTTCATCCAAATCGTCTTGGGGCTCGTGCCCGTGTGGCGTCGGGTCCTTCAGGTAGACGGTTCTCCGCGCCACTGCCTGCTTGATCTCTCGCGGAGGGATCACATCCGTTTTGGTGATCCCATGTGAGATGACTGCTGCGGCTTGTCCATGGAAGAAGTAGAGCAGCCGGTAGTGTACGGACTGGAAGCGAGCACGGAGATCATAGATGTCGTCATCCAGGTAGGCCGCTTCCGGCCGCTCCATCTCCCACCCGAGTTCCCGCAAAAGTTCAATGCGCGCTATGCACTTAGCGCGTGCCTTCGGCGGAAGAGTCCGCAGCCAATCCAGCACCGGGATCCGGCCATCGTCTTCCCGGTAGAACAAGACTGGCGTCTCTGGCATCTCTTCTCTACCCCGATTTTCGTAATATTACGAAATTCCGTCAAGAAATTCCTTTCGGAAATTTCCCGACCTCGTTTCCAAGGCGCTCTACAGGCACAAAAGCAGGGGAACCCGCCTACCCCTTCCCGGAGTGCTTCAGCACCACCCGCTCCAACTCGACGATGCGCTAAAGGTTGATCGCCCGCCAATTCCCGCTTGTATCCACGAAACGGTGTCCCCTGATGCACCGGGCCTCGTGGCCCCCACCGAGACCAGAAGCGTTCGTCACTTCGGCCAGTTCGTGCCCACAAGGAAGCTTCGTCACTACCTCGGTCGTGCCACCGAAGTTCATCTTGGCACCCCTCGCGCCTCCCAGGCCACCGCCTCCCAACCCGCCTCCCATCACGTTCCCGGCACCGGTGCGAGCGCTTGGAGGCACTGGCCTCGGCGGTTGCACCGGAGCGGACACCACAATCGGCGCCACGACCCCCGGAGTCGCTGGCAGGATCGTGCTCGGCGGCACTTTACTCCCCGCGGCTCCGATCGGCGTCCACCGGCCGGCACGCATTCGGTATTGATGGCCCTGCGTGCAGATGCCCGTCTCGCCTCCGGCCTGCGTACTTATAAAACGCGCGAATGCATGACCGCATGGCATCGCGTTCGGGTCCACGGCCTCTCGTTGCGGTGCGGTCACCCGTCGCAGGGAGGGTGCAGACGTCGGTGCCCTATAGGAGTTCGACCAGTCCGGTTGGCCAGGTCGCGGCGCGGAGGATGGCTGATAGACCGCCCCCCGGCGTGCTTCCCATTCCGCCTGACGTTCTCGGGAGAGTTGAACCTCTCTCTCCCGCTCGGCCGCGCGGCGTGCTTCCCATTCCGCCTGATGTTCTCGGGAGAGTTGAATCTCTCTCTCCCGCTCGGCCGTCTGCGCTTGCAGCCGAAGTTGTTCCGCTTGTGCTTCCGCTCGCTTCGTCTCGGCCAGTCTGGCCTCGGCTACGCGCTCATCCCAAACCCGCGCACCGGCCAGACCCACCCCGGTCACAACCAATGCGAAGAACACCGCCGTAGATATCGCGGCAAAGCGACGCCGGCGCTGCAAGATGTCGGCAGCGGGCGCCCCATCCGGTGCCGTGAGGTAAAGGCGGCGTAAGCGCATCTGTAAGAACGAAAGCAGCCACCCCCAGAAGACTAGATACAGCAGGCTGTACCCGAACTGCTCCGCGCCATCACGCTTTAGCAGGTACTCCACCAGGTAGCGAACGCTGCCGAGGAACACCAGCGCTGTCATCACCAGGCCCACCCCGGTCCACGTCATCGAGACGTTCCGCTCGGTATTGTCCAGCGGACCACCTACCGCCGAGGTAGGCGTGTAGTTTGGCACCACCGGCGGTACATAAGCCGGCGGCGCGTATTGGGGTGCCGCCGGTGGGGGAGGGGCGCCGCTGGTGCCCAGCATCGTTTGATCGTTGGTCGCCGCGAAGTTGGTGCGATACTGACGGCCGCATCCCGCGCAGAACGCCGCATCTAGCAGCGCCGGTTGCTTACACCGGGGGCAGATCTTGTGCTGTGCCGACATCCTCGTTCTCCGTGCGCACCCGCGCGGCTAACCCTTCCCGAAATGCTTTCGGAGCACCCGCTCCAGTTCCGCCACCTCGGCCCGCGCGTCTTCTGCGGACAGGCCCTTCGAACCGCCCTCACCTGAACCGCGCTCGGGCACGAACTCCGCCAGGCCCTCCGCGGACAGGCGCTCCTTCATCGCGTCCAGTTCCTGCTTTATGACCTGGCCATACGTGAGTTCCCGAGCGGCGTGCTCTTCCACAGCCCGCACGGCAGCCTCTGCGGCCACCTGTCGCACCATGTCCACGGTAAGGGGCGTCTCATCCGCCACGTCGGCACCACCGGGCTGGACGGTGGGGGAGGCATACCGGAGCCCGAACCCCGCCTTCTCTGCAAGCCAATCGGACGCCGTTTCCCGGGTGCACTCCCCAAAGCGCGCCGTGACCTCGGCGCCATAAAGCTCACAGATCCGCTGCCAGAAGCCTTCTGCGAACGTGCGAAGCGTGGCTTCCCAGCCGACCTTGCCCTTCTTGAGGTCCCCAAGCGGCGTGCGAGACAGCTTGTAGTCGACGTGGATGGCCGCTTGTTCTAGCGACATCTCGCCGAGCACGTCTGTCACGATCCGGCCGACTTCCCGGTTCAACCCGCCACTAGCCCTTGGCATCACGCTCCTCAAGCAGCATCATTCGCGTCATCACAAAAAACTGTAACGCGAACATTGACGACAAGATACGACCACGGTAGAATTCAGAAGAACTTGCATACGCGTATGATGCTAACGCTGACGCGAACGCGCGGAGTGCCTCTGATGCGAATGACCCGAGAACGCGGACAAACGGGAGCCCGAAGGGATGTCGAGGCGGCCTACCAACGGGTGGCCGGCGAGTACAAGCCCTACCACGAAATCGCGGCCGGCTTGTTCGACACCCACGGAACGGCTGCCCTGGTGCAAGCGGAGATCGAGAGTCGTTACGGCCGCAAGATCTCCGAGAAGACGGCAAACGATTGGATCAACCGCGGCCTCGCCGCGCGGAGGGAGTTAGTCTGATGTCCGAGACCCTCAACCTGGTCTCTTCCCTCGTCTCGTTCGCGGGTGCCGTGGTGACCCTCGTCACCCTCACCCGCACGCTGCCCACCACGCCGCCGCAGCCTGCCCCGCGCCGGCGCGCGCGTCGCCGAGAGGGGAGGGACTGATCATGGCAGCCCCCAAGGCCAACCTCGCGGACAAGCCGGACGCGATGACCACCCAGGATGCGGCCGACGTGCTCGGTATCTGCGAGAAGCAGGTCCGCACGCTGATACGGCGCAAGGAGCTGCCCTCCCTCAAGCTGGGCCGCCGCATCATCATCCCCAAGGCCAAGCTCGCCGCGCTGCTCGGCGTGGGCAAGGAGGCGTAACCCATGCGCCGTCATCCCCAGGCCCACTACGCGGACCTCCTCCGCGACTACTGCCGCCAGGCCGGCACCCTCTCCCTCATCCGCGCGTACTACCGCGACCGCGCCGTCGAGAGCCAGCGGCACACGCTCACCGAGATCGAGCGCGACGCCTGCCGCAACCTGCGCTCCCTTTTCGAAGCCCTGGCCCCACCCGGTGCCAGAAACAGCGAAAGCCCCCACCTGCCCACCAGGTGAGGGCTTTCTATGCTCTTCGGTCCAAGCGCGGCGCCAACCACGTTTTGGGCCAATTCCCGAGCCCCGCCAAGGGCTCAAGAAAGGATCGCTTCCACGCTTATGTTAGCACGATTGGATTCGCCCCGTCACGGGGCCACCGAGGGGTTATGGTCCCGCATCGCGGCTCCGTTCATCCGGCAGCTCTACTCGCACGATCTGGCCTTCCGGATCGAGGCCGGCGGGCTGCCCGCGCTCATGGGAGAGGGGACCGCCGCGGCCGCCGCGGTGCGGGAGCGCTTCGTCACGGAGTGGAATGCCACGCTGTCCCAGCAGGCGCCCACGCTGCTCCACATCGGCGCCACCCGCGGGGACGCCGTCCTCCGCGGCCAGCGGATCTACCTCACCGAGATCCTCACCCACACGGACGCCGCCTGGTGGCTGGCGCGCCGGTACCTGGATGCCACGTGCGATCCCTGGCTCACGTGCCCCACGTGCACGGCCCGGCTGCTGGTGCGGGAATACCGCCTCACCGTGCGCACCGGCCACTGCCCGGAGTGCGGCCCCGGCCCCGAAACCCGCGAGGAGGTCCAGCCGTGATCCGCCGTCTCCTCGCCCAACTCCGCCGGCGGCGCCGCCACCGGCCCTTTCGCATCCTGCTGCTTGCCCGGGAGGTGCACCGTGCCTGACTTGATCACCGTTACCGTAGACCGCCAATCCGCTCAACGCCTGGCGAAGATAGCCCGTCGCGAGGCGGTCCAGTCCAGCGCCCGCTGGGTCCAGGATCGCATGAAAGCCTTCGCCGCCACGGTCGAAGCGCAGCTCGCCCAGAAGCCGCCCTGCGACCACTGCCACGGGATCCACCTGGTGCGCAACCCCGCCTGGGAGCGCTTCCAGCTCGATCCGGACGAAGAGCACGAGGAGGCCGCCCGCCACCTCTTCGCCCTGGCCCACGGCCCGGAGCTGCAGCCCTGCCCGTCCTGCCGGCCCGCACCCGCCGCGAAGGAGGCCGCGTGAGCCAACTCCTCTGGACCGGCGCGAAAAGGTCGCCGGAATCCCTGCCGCCCTCCATCCGCTGCCGGGCTTACGACAGCCCGGAGCTGCGCGATCGCGCCGCCGACCGCGCCACCGAGGAGCGCCTGCGCACCTGGCAGCGACTCCTCTGGCTTTACACGGTGCTTCTGGCCCTCGGCTGGGCGCTCCTCGTCGTCACCGCCTGCACGCTCGGGAGGCACTTCTGATGCCACGCGAAATCACTTCCGCCACCACAGCACCTGTCGAAGACCAGCACACCCCTACTCCCTGGGAGCTGGAATACGACGAGGACCAGGGCCGGTTCACGCTCCGCATGGACGAAGCGATCACGAGTCGCGGGTTCTACAATTCGGCCCACCTGATCGAGCTGTATGACGGGGCCTGGGAAGAAGACAGCCCCGGGTTTTACGCCGAATCCAAAGCGAACTCGGAGCGGATCGTCGCCGCCGTCAACGCGTGCGAAGGGATCTCCACCGCCGCGCTAGAGTCGGGCTATCTGGCGGAAATGGTGCGCTTTGTCCAGCACACCCGGCGCTACGTGGAGCAGGGGTACGCCGTGTGGCTACCCGGCGAGAACGGCGAGGACAGCTCGGACCTCACGCCCGAGTTCCACTGGATCATGGCGACCGCGATGGAGCTGCTCGAGTCGCTCCGAACTGGCGCTCCTCTCTCCGGCTCCGTGTCTCCGTGTCTCCGTGGTGATTCCGAAAGCGAGGCCCCCCGATGATCACGCTCCAGCTCAACTGCGGCCGCTTCACGGTCACCGTGGAGGGCGACACCGCCGCCGACGTCATCAAAGAGGCCGAGCTCTTCGCCGCGCTTCCGGACAAGTGCCCCCTCTGCGGCTCCGGCGTGCACCTCACGTTCCGCAGCCCCCAGGGCTTCGAGTTCTTCGGCCTCGCCTGCGATGGCCCCACGCCGCACGACACCACGTTCGGCGAGCAAAAGCAGGCGAAGGGCGGCGGCCTCTACTACAAGGGCGCCAACTCCTGGACCGTGGCCCCGCGCCGTGCTCGAGACGAAGAGCCCGCCCCCACGCCCGACCCTCAACCCCCAACGCCGCCGGTGGCACCCACGTGGCGGGAGGCGGCTCCACAAGCCGATAACCCGCCGGATTGCAGCGAATGCGGGGAGCCCCTCACGGCCAACCAGGCCCGGGTGTCCCTCCAGGCGTTCAAGGTCCTGCTCTGCCCGACGCATCAGCAGAAGCACGCGGCGCAGCTCCGCGCCAAGCAGTCCGGCGGGGTCCGCCCAGCGCGGTCCACCCCCGCCACCCGACCCAACTAACGAACCCACCAGAGGCGGGCGCTTCCCATTTGGGGGCGCCCGCCTTTTCGCCCATGGATTAGGTCACTATGCCGCTACTTCCTCACCACCTCGAAATGTTGAAGGCGTCCGGGCTTACGGACGCGGTGATCGAGGCCCGGGGTTACTGGTCGTGTTCCAGCAAAACGGAGCTGCGCGGCAAAGGCTTCGCGGGCTCCCAGGTCCACACCATCAACGCCGAAAAGCCCGCCCTTATGCTGCCGGTCTACCGCGCCGGTATCACGGAGCCCGTCTACCACCAGATGCGGCCGGACAGCCCCCGCACGCGAGACGGTAAGGCCCTCAAGTACGAAACGCCCAAGGGAGCCAAGCCGGTCGTCGATGTGCCCCCCGGCGCCCGCGACTGGATCGGCGACCCCCAGCGCACGCTCTACATTACCGAAGGCAGCAAAAAGGCGGATGCCGGCGTCAGTCATGGCCTCTGCTGTGTAGACATCCTCGGCGTCTACGGGTTCCGCGGCACCAACGAGTTCGGAGGCCGTACGGCCCTGGGTGACTGGGAGTCCTTCGCGTTCAACGCGCAGCGTGCCATCTACATCGTGTTCGACAGCGACGTGTCCCTCAAAAAGGACGTCCACCATGCAATGGTGCGGCTCAAGGGGCTCCTGCTCTCCCGCGGTGCGGAGGATGTGCGTTTTGTCTACCTGGAGCCGAACGAGAAAGGGGAGAAGGTCGGTCTGGATGACTTCCTCCTGACCTGCAAGCGCGGCGAGGCACAATGGCAACTCCAGGTTCGGGCGCGGCCGGATGCGCTACCGTTCCCCAGTGACCAAGAGGACGAAGGCGCCGATCCGGACGCCCACGAGCGCCGCCAGTACCAGTACGGGAACGGTGGCACCTGGTGGTTCAAAGACAGCCAGCGTATCCGTCTTGCTAACGGACACTGGCGCATCCTGGAAGACGTGGTGCAGGATGACGGCACCGAGGAGCGGGTCCGGGTCTACGCGCTGGAAGGCTACGTCGATCTCAACGGCAACAGCCGCCACCCCCGGCGCTTCACCGTTCGCGCCGAGAAGTTCGACGCCATGGACTGGGTCCGCGAGAACTTCGGCGCCGCCGCCATCCTCTCCCCCGGCGCCGGTACCAAAGAGCGCCTGCGCCACGCCATCCAGCTCCTCTCCGGCGAGGTGGAGGAGCGCACCGCCTACACGCACACCGGTTGGCGCAAGATCGAGGATGAGTGGGTCTACCTCCACGCAGACGGCGCCATCGGTCCCCAGGGCTCCGTGGAGGGCATCCGGGCGGAAGTCGCCACCATGTCCCGCTACGCGCTGCCGGAGCCGCCGGAGGGGGAGGAGCTGAAGGAGGCCGTCCGCCGCTCCCTCGCGTTCCTGGACCTTTCGGAGCGCGCCCAGACCTGGCCGCTGCTCGCCGCCATCTACGCGGCGCCCCTGGCCGGGTTCCTGCCGGCGGACTTCGTCCTCTGGATCCAGGGCGAAACCGGCAGCCGCAAGAGCTCCGCCGCGAAGCTCGCCCTCAACCACTTCGGCACCTTCGAGCGCACGGCGCCGTTCCCCGCCAACTTCGACAGCACGGCCAACGCGGTGGAGTACAGCCTCTTCCTCGCGAAGGACGCCCCCAACGTCATCGACGACTACAACCCCGCCAACAACGCCAAGGATCAGCAGAAGCAAGACGCCGTCGCCCACCGCATCCTCAGCGCGGTGGGCGATCTCCGTACCCGCGCCCGGATGAACTCGGACGCGGAGGTCAAGAGCAGCAAGATTCCGCGCTGCATGGCCATCGTCACGGCAGAACTGGATCCGCCCGGAGCGCAGAGCCGCATCGCCCGCGCCTTCGTCACGGACTGGACCCGCGCCGGCGTCCGCCTGGACCGCCTCACCCGGGCCCAGCAAGACGACGCTCCCCACTACGGCCTCGCCATGGCCGGCTATTTGCGGTTTCTGGCCCCGCAGATCGACAAGCTGAAGAAGAGCCTGCCCCAGAGCGTGCGGAAGGAAGCGGAGCGGATGCCGCCCTCCCACGGCCGCATCCAGGAAGCCGGCGCCAAGCTCTATATCGGCGCGGCCGGCTTCCTGCAGTTCGCGGTCAACGTGGGCGCCCTCACCGCCGTGGAGCAGCGCGCGCTGCTCACCGAGGCCTGGAAGGTCTTTGCCTACTACGCGGAGCGCACCGGCGCCGCCCAGGCAGAGCGCAAACCGGCCCTGCTCTTCATCGAATACCTCCGCGCGATGCTGGTGAAGGGGCAGGTCTACATCGCGGAGCGCAAGAGCGGTCTCTGTCCGGACGGCGAGCCCGGCCGCTGGGGTTACCAGCCCGCTCGCGGCCACGACAGCGAGCCCCAACCCCGCCCCGGCGCCGTCAAGATCGGCTGGGTCGACCTGGACAAAGGCGAGCTGACGTTAGAGAGCACCGTCGCGCACGAGCAGATCACCAGCTACTCCCAGAAGGCCGGGATCCACCTGGTCAACAGCAAGCGGAACATGGGCGAGGCCCTGGATCGGGAAGGCCTCCTCGTGCGCAAGTACCCGGACCGGTGGGACGCCAACATCTGGGCCGAGGGCGGCAAGCATTGGTGCTGGGTGTTCAGCGTCAACATCCTGCCTGGCGGCGGCGCGGATGACGATTCTGGGCCGTTCTCTCCGCTTGACGCGGGCGCGTTCTCACCTAATGAGGGACTCGGTTCCGAGAGCGCGTGCACGCACCCCGTTTTTTCAGGGGGGGATGTAGTTTCTGGAGGAACTGGAGGAACTGGAGGAGCGCTGCGTAATGGTGCGATTTCACACAGCGCTTCCAGGCACGAAAGTTCTCCTCCAGTTTCTCCTCCAGAAAGGATTGATTCTGGAGGAGAGTTGTTGAGCCTTTCGCAACAAACGGGTTTCTCCTCCAGAATGCCCTCCAGTTCCTCCGGCCAGTTGGAGGAAAGAACGGGAACGGAAACGGCGGCTTCCAGGCACGAGAACCCGCCGGCAAGTGCACAAAACGGGGCTTCTCCTCCACTCCTCCAGAATGGAACACATCCCCCCCTGCCAGGTGGGGAGCGCACGCGCGTTGTTTCCGCCTCTCAACTGCCCGCGCTGATCGAGAAACTGGCCGCGGCGCCGGAGTTGGGGATCGATACGGAGACCACCGGCCTAAACCCTCGGCAGGATCGCGTGCGGCTGCTCACGCTGTCCATCCCCGGGCAAACCTGGCTCGTGGACTGCTTCGAGGTCGATCCTCGCCCGCTCTTCCCCGTGCTCGCGGACCGCACCCTCACCGGCCATAACCTCAGCTTCGACCTGGAGTTCCTCTGGTCGCTCGGCTTCCGCCCCGGTCGCTCGGAGTGCACCATGCTCCTCGCGCAGCTCCTCTCCGCCTCCGGCAGCGAGACGCGGAAGGGCTGGCATTCCCTCGCGCAGGTCACCCAGCGCACCCTGGGTATCGAGCTGCCGAAGACGGAGCAAAAGTCCAACTGGGCCGGCCCGCTCTCCAACGACCAGTGGGACTACGCCGCGCGAGACGGCGAGGTCCTGTTGCCGCTGCGCGCCGGGCTCCTGGCGGAGATCGCCGCCGCCGGCATGGGCAACTCCGCGCAGATCGAGAGCCGCTGCCTGCCCGCGCTGGTCTGGATGTCCACCGCCGGCGTCCCGTTCCTGCCGGAGCCCTGGCAGGAGCTGGCCGCCGAGGCCGCGGCGGACGCCGAGCGCCTGCGCGCGGAGCTGGATCAGCTCGCACCCGAAGCGCCGGAGCTGCTCTCCCTCGGCACCGGTTGGAAGTGGGATTCCCCGGACATCGTGAAGCGCGTCTTCCAGCTCCTCGACATCGAGCTGAAGAGCACCGCCGACGACGTGCTCGCGCAGATCGATCACCCTGTCGCGGACCTGCTCCGGAAGTACCGGGACGCCACCGGCCGCGTCTCCCGCTTCGGCCTCAACTGGCTGGCCTGCCGCGAAGGCGACCGGCTCTTCACCGATTGGCGACAGCTCGGCAGCCGGGCCGGCCGGATGAGCTGCAGCGAGCCCCCGGTACAGCAGATGTCCCGGGATCTCCGGTACCGCGCCTGCATCGCCGCCCATCCGGGCCGCGTGCTGGTCAAGGCGGACTACTCGCAGATCGAGCTCCGGATCGCGGCCAAGATCGCGGCGGATAAGCGAATGCTGCAGGCGTACGCCGAGGGCACGGACCTCCACACCCTCACCGCCAGCACGCTCATGGGCCGCGACTTCCACGATGCGGCGGAGAAGAAGTCCGCCCGGCAGCTCGCGAAGGCCGTGAACTTCGGCCTGCTCTACGGCATGGGCGCCGCCACGCTCCGCGGCTACGCCCGCCACAGCTACGGCGTGGAGATGACGGAGATCCAGGCCGCGGACCACCGCCGCAAGTGGTTCCGCCTCTACAAAGGGATCTCCGCTTGGCACCGCTCCCAATCGGAAGGCGCCATCGAAACCCGCACCCTCGCCGGCCGCCGCCGCAAAGACGTGAGCTGGTTCACCCAGAAGCTCAACAGCCCCGTGCAGGGCACCGGCGCGGACGGCCTGAAGCGCGCGCTCGCCCTGCTCTGGGAGCGCCGCCACGAATGCCCCGGCGCCGTGCCGGTGATCGCCTGTCACGACGAGATCGTCGTCGAGTGCGACGCCGCCCAGGCGCCCGCGGCAGAGGCCTGGCTCCGACAGGCCATGCTCGACGGGATGGCCCCCCTCATCCACCCCGTGCCCGTCGAGATCGAGACCCAGATCGGCCCCTCCTGGGCCGGCTAACGACCTACGGTCACTTACGAAAGGAGAATCTGATGGAATTCACCACCGCTACCGAACTCGGCCCCGGCCACTGGGAGCTGCTTCCGCTCAACCCGGAAGGTCAGCGCCTCTTCCTGGTGTTCGACCGGGACACCGCCGGAGAAGAGCAGGCCCGAAACCTGGCTCTCGCGCTGCTCTCGCAGGCCGCTCAGCCGCGACCGACCACGGATGCGGAAATGCGGCGGACGGCAGAGCACTTCGTCGCTTGCCTGCGGGCGATGTGGCACGCCGGGGAGATTTGTCTTCGGGATCGGCTTACCGGCGCGCCCTACTACGCCAACACGGAGCGGCCGGACGCCTTGGCCGTTGGTTGGCTGGATACAGTCCCGGATCGGGTCTACCTTAGCCCGGAAGTCACACACTGCACGTTGCAGACAGCACACTCGGAGCACCGGATGGATGTTGCGATTACCCTGAGAGCACTAGGCCGCTGCCTCGAACAGGCGGAGCTGCTCGTCGGGTGTACCCCAGGCTTCCAAACGCCTACCGTGCGCGTGGAAAACCTATGGCAGCGCGTCTGGGCCTTCGAAGCAACGACCCTCTTCCCCGACCTCACCGCCTGAAATCTAACCGGCGGCCGGTGCTGTAACACCGGCCGCCGCGAGCGACACCCGACCCCTTAGGAGAAGACGAGATGACCACTCAACAAAAGCATACCTTGCCCGGGCTGGACTACGGAGTCCGCGTCGCCTGGACGGATAACGACGGCCAGGAGCAAGAGGACGAAGTCCGCTCCTGGAGTGACAAGAAGATCAGCACGATCCGGGGCAGCGTCCGCTGGGACGCGAAGAACCTGCGCGTCCTCCCGCCCACGGAGCTGCCCGCCGTTGATGCCGCGCGGCATACCCCCCGCGACGGCGAAACCCGCCCCCTGCCGCTGCGCAAGATCGCCCCGTCGTCACTCAACCCCCGCAAAACGTTCGTGCTCGAAACGCTGCAGGGCCTGGCGGACAGCATCCGGGAAACCGGCCTCATCCAGTCCCTCGTGGTTCGGCCCGCGAAAGGCTGGCACGTGGTGCCGTGCCGGAGTAACCAGATCGACGGTTGGATGGTGCAGAACATCGGCTTCAAAACCGGGCACTGGGACATCCAGGCGTTCTACGTGCCCCATTTCTTCGCGAACCGCGAGGAGGCGGAAGCATACATCCCGGAGTGGGAGCTGATCGCCGGCGAGCGCCGCTTCCGCGCGTCCCACCTCGCCGAGCTCAAAGAGGTCGAGTGCAAGATCCGGCTCGGCCTCGACGATCCCGCCGCCTACCGGATGATGGTCGATGAGAACGAGGAACGGGAAGAGGTCAACCCCATCGATGCCGCCCTGTCCCTGCACCAGATGCTCGCGCAGGGGGTGAGCCAGCGGCGCCTGGCGGAAGCGCTGGGAACGAAGAGCCAATCCAAGATCAGCCGCATGGCCTCGCTCGTCGAGTTGCCGGAGCCCGTCAAGGAGCTGGGCCGCGCTGGCAAACTCCAGGCCTCTCACCTGGAGCGCCTCGCGAAGTGGACCGCCCGGCCGGATCTGTGCGCTGCGATCGCGGAGATCGCCGCCGAGCGGGGCGCGTCGGTGCGGGACCTGGAGAAAGGTCTCCCGTTCTCGGATGAGCCGGCGGTGAAGAAGCTGGTCACGGCGCAGTTCTACCACACCTCCGTGGAATTCGACTTCGCCTCCGCCCAGAAGGCACACCCCGGAGCCTTTGTGCCCGCCCAGTATGACGGCTGGTTCTACTGCGTGGATAAGCGGCTCTTTAACCGGCTGCAGCAGGAAGGGCGGCAGGCGAAGGCCGCGGCGGATGCCGAGCGCCGAGCCGCGGCCCTGGATGGCGCCGGCCTGGAGCCGGGCGCGCATCTGCCCGAAGTGGGCTCCATGCGGAATATCGTGCAGTTGTCCCAGCACAGCCGGACGCCGAGCTGCGACTGTGAGACATGCCCCTGCCTGGTGAAGGCGTGGGATCACTGGGGGCAGAAGGTGGTGCTTGTCTGCTCCGATCCGAAGCGCTTCCAGGAACTGAAGGAGAAAGACGACCGGGCGTTAGCCGCCGCCCGAGCTGCGGCGGCGGAAGATGCTTACGAGCAGGTGCTCGCCCACGTGCGCGAAACGACGGAGATCTCCGGCCGCGACCTGCTGTATCTCACCACTGTCGCCCATGATAGCCTGCCGGAAGCCGCCAAGCTGCTCGGCCTGGAAGTGCCCCCGTGCACGCACGAGACGAAGTACTTGCTGGCGTCCATCCCGCCCCTCGAACTCCGTAGGCTCCTCTTGCTCAGCCAGGCGCTCCACGAGCGGGAATCGCGGATACGTTGGAGCCGCTCGGTGGAGATGGAGCGCTATCTCGGCATCGGCCCGGAGCCTTCCGCCGCCGCGCCCACCGCGGCGGAGGCCGAACCCTGGCCCTGCCAGCGCTGCGGCGAGCTGGTCAACGCGGCGACCGTGGCGGCGCTCGACGAAGCCCGCGGCGACCGCACCTTCATCCAGGATGAGGCGGACGTGCTCCTCACCGCGAATAGCGCCCTGTACTGCGCCGACTGCGCTCCGGACGTGGCCATCTGCCGGATCTGCGGCTGCACCGATGAGATCGGCTGCTCCGAAGGCTGCCAGTGGATCGGCGATGACCTCTGCACCGGTTGCGCCAAAAAGCTCGAGCAAGGCGACCGTAACCCCGTCACCGACGTGACCTGCTACGAATGCGGCGCCGGCCTCGATCCCCGGGAAGGACTCCTCTACACCCAGCGCGCGGGCCGCGGCGTCCACGTGTGCGAGGGCTGCAAAGCACAGGAACTGGCGGCGGTTGCGGTGGGAGGTGCTTCGTGAAAGCCCTTTCCCTCTTACAGCCGTGGGCCTCGCTCGTCGCGATCGGCGCCAAGCGGATCGAAACTCGCTCCTGGAGCACCCGCTACCGCGGCCCGCTCGCCATTCACGCCAGCGCCGGTTTCCCGCCGACGTGCCGGAAGCTTTGCGCCGAGGAGCCCTTCCGGACGGTGCTGCTTGGCGCGGGATTACCGATCTGGCGTCCACTGGGCGGCGCCATCGAGCTAGATCCGCCGCTGCCGGACTGGAACGCCCTGCCGCGCGGCCAGGTGCTCGCCGTCGTCACCGTGGCGGACTGCCTCCCCACGTCGCCCACCTTCGGCTCCTACCCGTTCCTGCCGGAGTGGCTGGATGAGTTGAGCGACCAGGAGCGCGCCTTCGGTAATTACGAGGAGGGCCGCTGGGGCTGGCACCTGGAAGACGTGCACCGGTTGGAGCCTCCGGTACCGGCGAAGGGCGCGCGCGGCCTCTGGAACTGGGAGCCGTCCCCGGAAGCGATGCGGCTGATCGGAGGCATCCCGTGACCTTCATCATTCTCCCGGACGGCGCCGGCATCAAGTGCCTGATCTGCGAGCGCGTCTCCAACCACCCCGCCGACGTGGAGGACCGCTTCTGCGTGAACTGCGCGATGTTTCACGACGACCTGGAGCGCGTCGACGCTGCGCTCCGCGACCCCCGCATCCCGCCGCGAGAGGCGGAGCTGCTGGCGCTGCTCTTCGGTCCGCACCCCACCGGTGCGGACCCCTTACCCCGGGAAGGAAGCGACGGATGATCCCCGCCCTCACCCGCGAACTGGCCGACGTGCTCCGCGCCGAGCAGCCCGACCTCTGCCGCACCCTGGAGCATGCGTACCGCCAGGGCGTGCCCACCGCGGACCTCCAGGAGTGCGTCAACCGCGCCGCCGCCGTGGTGGGCGGCGCACCCGTGGCGGAGAACCTGGTCAACGCCTTCCTGCGGGACCTCGACCCGGAGTTCGCCCGGGAGGAGTGCCGGCGGGAAGACGTGGCACTTTGAAGCCAGAAACGCACGAAAAAGGCCCCTCATCACCAGCACTGATCTGGTGATGAGGGGCCTTTTTGTTTAACGAAAGGGGAGAATCGTTTAAGTGGTCGACCGCGTCACATCCGCCCGCACCGGAAAGATTCCCGTTGCTAGCGTGTGGATCTTCCCGTTCGCGTCCTTCCCCTGCACGTCCACGTAGACGTCCTCTCCCGGCGGTAGGTCTCCCGTCTCGTCCGGCGTGAGCACCACCTTCGCCTCTCCCTGCGCTGCATCCGTGAGCACGATCCCGCCCCCGCCCAGGGTGACCTGGAAGAGCGCGGCCGTGTCACCGGCTGCGTCCTGCTCATACTGCAGCTTCCCCGTGCACCACAGCTCCGCCCAGCCGGACAGGTCCGCTCGCGTGGTGTTGTCGTCGTCATACGGCGCCGTGGCCCCATCGTTCGGCAGCCGCACCGTGAACGGGAACTCATAGTCGTCGCCCCGGATGATCGGCGCGGTGAAATCGTCATAGCTGCCGTCGTAAGCCATCGTCAGTTCCCCCAGCCGGCCAGCGGCTTGATGTCGAGGCCCAGCTCCCCGGCCGGCTTCGCTGCCTGCGTCACGGCCCCCACGGGCTTCGTGGCGCGCCACACCTCCGCGGCCGGCTTCAGCGCTGCCGCCAGGTCCGCCAGCGGCTTCGGTAACTGCCCGAACGTGGCGATGTAGACCAGCAGCGCCCGAAGGATGAGCAGCTCGCCCGTCAGGGTGCCGGTGCCGAACACCGCGCCGGCCAGCAACCGCGAGACGAGCAGCTCCGCCGCGGCCGTGCCCACCCCGGCCACCGCTCCCACCAGGAGCCGCGCAATCTCCAACTCACCCGCCGCGCTGCCGGCGCCCGCGAGTAATCCGGTGAGCAGCCGCCGGATCTCCAGCGAGCCCGCCACGTCGCCCGCACCCGCCGCGCTGCCGGCGAGAAGCCGCTCGATCCGGAGCTCCGCCTCCGTCGCGCCGAGGCCGGAGACATTTCCCGCGAGGAGCCGCCGAATCTCGGCCGCGCCCGTGACGCTGCCCTGGCCCGCCGCAGCGCCCGCCAATAGCCGTGAGATCTGGAGCGCTCCGGACGCGCCGCCTACCCCGTTGATGGTCGCAGCGAGGAGGAGGGGCACCGCGGGACGGCGATAGACGGCGCCGCCTTGCAGTTGGAAAGCTTCCCACGGCCCGGTATTGGCGCTGAACCACCGGGCCGTACTGCGGCCCGACAATCCCCGATTCCAGAGCAAGCACGCCGCGATCTGGCCGTCCATCACCCGACTTGGAGAGCCGGTAGGCCCGCGAGCGCCGATGAAGAGGTTATTCCCGCTGATGTTACTGAGCGGCCCGGCATACGCGGTGCTCGCCTGCAACACGCCGTTGTAGTACATCCGGATGGTAGCGCCGTCCCAGGTAGCTACCACCCAGTACCAGGTGTCAAGGCTGATCGTCCCGCCGAACAGCTTCGTCGTCCCGGTCGCGCCTAATGCGACCTGAAACTTGTCCTGCGTCCCCCGGTCTCCCAGCCGCAGCACATAGGGTTCGTTTCCGGTGCCGGTGTGCCCCATGATCTCCCGGATGTTGGGATCAACAGGCTGGAGAGACCGCACCTTGACCAGCGCAGCCAGCGTGATCCCGCCCCACGGCGACGGATCGAAAGCACGGCCGCCGGTGACGACAACGTGATCATTGCTACCGTCGAAGTCGAGGGCCTGACCGTAGGGGCATCCCACCCAATCGGTAGGCGGGTCCATATTGGTGAGCGTGCCGGTGCCCCGCCGCCCGGACGCGTCCCGCGCCGTGGTCCCGCCGCGCTCGGTAAAAAGCCAAGCGCCCATCAGCCCCCGCGCGAGCGGGTGGCGCCGCTGCAGCACGGGCAGGCGGGGCTTGAGCTGCGAGCTTCCCATTATTGGATCTCGTCGTAGTAGTACTCATATGCCACGCGGTGGTTACCGCCGGTGCTGTCCAGCGCCTGGTCAGCCGCATTCTTGATCGCGATGCCCCACTCCGAGCCCAGCGGCCCCAAAGCCCCCGTGTCGAACACGCCGTAGAACGCTTTCGAGGCGTTGTTCGTGACCACGATCGTACCGAGAAGCGCGGCGTTCTCAATGGTGATGGCCGCATCGGATGCACCCGCCCCGTCGTCACGGACTGTGCCATCACCGCGGATCAGGTAGACCTCGTACACCCGGCCAGCGGTGGGCGCAGAGCCGCTGGAGGTGAGCTTGACAAACACCAGCGCCCCCGGCCGGTTGTTGCTGTTGGTGAGCAGCGTAGACTGTCGGGCCGCCGCCGCCGCGAGGGAGGCCAGCGTGATTGTGAACGCGGCGGTTGCGTCCACCTTACGTGCTACGGCATTAGCCACGGGCCACCTCCCATGCTGCGTTGAAGTCTTCTGCCTCGATGGCGTTGGGCATCCCCACTACCCCCACGAACGCGGAGGCGATGCGGGCCGGCGTCCAGACGGTGATCTCCGGCGCCAGGGCGAGGAGTGTCGCGGATTGCTCGGTGCTGAAGACGGTCCCGGTGAGGGCCTGGATCATCGAGCGCGTGGCGGAGTCTCCCAGGTCTACGCCGCCCGTAGCCGGGTCATTGAGCCAGCCAATGGCCCGCGTCAGGATCGGCGCGAAGGGGCTATCGCTGCCGGCGATGGCGCTCATGGTGAGCATCATCGTTTCCCCGGCCTCTGGCCCGAATACGGAGTAGAGGCCCCGGGCGTCCAGGAAGTGCGCGGCGCGCCCCGCAGGCACGTCCTGCGGCTCGTGGAGGAGCGCGTAGCCCTGCTCGCGCGTGAGGCCGTCGTACGCGTCCTCCTGCAGCTCGGCCACCAGGGCGGCGGCTTGTTCGACGTTCAGGGACATGGCCTAGTCCTCCGTGACGACGAGCGAGCCGGCCGGAAACTTCACCGGGTTGCCGTTCTGCACGATCTGCGGCGTCGCAAACGCCGCCCAGTAGAGCAGGTTGCCCAGGTGATCGTAGACCCCGAAGCCGGTGAGGGTGACGTCCGCCGTGGTGGTGGCCGTCCCGAAGTCGGTGTCGGCGCTGTTGCTCGCGGAGCTGGTGCCGGTAGACGTGGCCGCCGCCGCGAAGGTGGCCGCTACCCCCGCGTAGTTGGACCAGGTCCCGGTGCTGACTTCCGTGCCGCCGCCGGAGTCGGTAGGGTTGGCGGTGAAGAGCTTGACGGTGCGCGAGGTCGGCCGCGTGGGGGCGGCTCCGCCCAACGCCCAATCCAGGACGGCGCGCTCAAAGTAATCGGATTTGCCGGCCATGGGTCGGGGTCTCCTGAAACGAAAGCGGCCCCCGCTCCGTGGAGCAGGGGCCTGTTATTCCGCGTGGCATCAACCGCCGGGCGTTACTCCCGGTCCAGCTCCAACTCACTCCAGGAGAAGCTCATCCCGTACTTCGCCGTGGTGCCGGCGCCAGAGAGCACCGCCAGGGCCAGGCCGCAGCGCGGCGGCACGATCAGCCCGCCGTTAAGCTGCGCGGGGTTCCCGCTCGCCCCCGCCGTGGTCGCCACCGGCTGCGCGTTGCCTGCGAGGGCCATCCACACCGCGCCGGCCGGGATGGTCACCGCCGCGCCGATCTTCACCGGCGACGTCTTGGCGCTCCCGGAGAGGCTGCCCACCGCCCAGCCCGTGGTCATCGCGGCCGGCGCGTTCGTCTCCAGGATGCGGCCGGTGACCGCCGCCATCAGCAGCGCGCCGATGTCCGAGGTTCCGGAGGCCAGGAACATGGTCGCGTGGTCGATCACCAGGCTCTTCACGTCGTCGGCGTTGTAGATGAGGATCCCCGCCGTGGTGGTCGGGATCGCCTGCACCGGCGCCACGGCATTCGCAATAATCGAAAGCCCGCCCCCGAACCGCACGCCGGCGCGGGTCAGCTCCAGGAGCGAGGGTTCCACCTGCGCGACGGCCTGGCTGCCATACTGGGTCGCACGCGCCGGCTGCTGGCCGCCGTTCGCCGCCTTCTGGAAGCGGGAGACAATGAGGTCGATCAGGAAGTTAGACACGGAAATCTCCTTAACACCGCTCGGCGGCGGCGCGGATCAGGTGAGGTCGGGTAACGGAGTCCAGGAAGCGCGGCCCGAACGTCTGGTTGAGCTGGAACAGCACGCGGCGCAGGAGCCGGCCCTGTTCGTCCAGCTCCGCCCGCAGCGCGGCCAGCTCATCGGAAAGGGCGGTCGTGGTGGCGTCCACCTGCGTGTAGCGGTCGCCCTCCCACAGGTAGAGGCCCCCGGCGGTGCGCGTCAGGTGGCGCTCGGAGCTGCTCGGCGTGTCGTCCGGCTCCGCCTCGTCCGCCGTGCGGCGGTAGAGGAGCCCGCCGCCCCGCGCGAAGGTCCACCGGCCGCTGTAGTCGATCGACCGCCACGAGCCGCCCGCCGTCAGCACGGAGCCCAGGAACGCCGCCAGCACGCCCGGCACGTCGTCCTTATCCGTGCCGAGATACAGGTCGCCGCTCTGCTGGATCCACACGAACGTCCGGACGTCGTTCGGGAACGCCTCTTCCAGCGTGGAGGCGAAGCAGAGCGACACGTCCAGGCTCACGTAGCCCGGGCTCATCCCGCCGGCCAGGCCGTCTGCGGTCGGGGCCAGGTCGCACCCGGAGGTCACCGCCGCGGCGCCGGTGGGGAAGCGGCCCGCGGCCTCCACCGCCACCATCGTGGCGTTGCTCTTGGTGAGGAGTGCCTCTTTGTCCCCGACTACGATCGGAGAGAGCACGTTCGGCGCCGGAGACGCGGCGGTGAGGTCCAGGTCCCCGGTCGCCGTCATCAAGGCCGGGCACTGGGAAGCGCGCAGCTCAAACACAGGGGTCATGGGATCAGCGTCCAGGAGCGGCCGTCATCGGTCGAGTAGTAGCGGACGATCGCGCCGCCGTCCAGCGCCACCAGGGTCCACCGGAGGGCGCTCTCCGCGGCCGGCGCGAAGTGGAAGGTGTCATCGTCCACGGTGATCGCGCCGCCGCCCGTCTTCACGAGCTTGAACTCCGTCCCCGGGCTCGCATCCCCGGACTCCTGGATGGAGCCGTAGAGGTTGCCGCGCCCGGTCGTGGTTACCTTCAGCGCCCCGTGGAGCGTCCGCTGGCTTCGCGGGTGCACGTTCAGCGTGGGGTGCTTGCAGCCGGCGAACATCAGGGTCGGTGTGCTCCACGTGGCGCCGTCGTCATCCGAGGTAGACCGGTAGACCGCCGGCACGTCGCCGGTCGGCCGGGTGAACAGCAACACGAGCTGCTTCCCCAGCCGCAGCGCCATGCGCGGCTCGGCGTCGTTCGTGTTGGATGAGATCCGGCCGTTGACCGCAAAGGGCGGGGTCGGGAAATCGCTCCGCCGGTACCGGATGCCCGTCGAGACATACGCCTCGTGATACCAGCCCTCGCGCGTCTGGAGGCACCACGGGCCGTTAGCTAGCCCCAGGCTTACCGGCGGGAAGCCCGGACAGAACGCCGCGTTGAGCTTCCAGAACAGCGCCGAGATGACCCCATACTGCGCGGCAGGGCCGGAGCCGCTGACCCCGCCGGTCTCCCAATCAAACGACACATCCCGGCAGCTCGTCTGCAGCGTCTGGTTCCGGTAACGCAGCGTCGTCTGGGTGGCCGGAAAGATGGCGGGCGAAATAGCGAGCCCGGAGCCGGCCGCCAGCACCGGCAGGCCGTTGGCGGGCTGCGGATAGCCGTTGGTCGGGACCGTGGCGTCCGTGCTGGGCCGCAACGCGGCGCCCGCGCCCACCAGGTAGACTTCCTGCGCCCCGGGGATCGCCGCCAGCGCCAGCAACTCATTGACGCTGGTGAAACTGCCGCTCCGCGTGGCCGAACCAATGTAGCCGCCGATGTCCGGCACCCACTGCACGTTCAGCGCGGCCCCGGAGAAGGTGAACACGGTCTCCCCGCTCACGATGGGAGACGTGAGCGGGGCGTAATAGAGCGCCACGCCCGTCGCCACGCCGGCCAGGGAGTAGGCGTTCCCCACCGAGTCGGACACGCCGTAGCTCCCGTCCGTGATGGTGACCATGGCCAGCAGGTACCGCCCCGCGGCCGGCGACACGCTTTGCTGCGCGTAGAACGGCTCGGCGAGCGGATTGCGCCCCCAGTTGCCCACCAGTGCCATGGGTTTACGCCGCCGGGTCCGGACCGCCCACCACGGAGACCCCCGCCACGAACACCGGCGCACCCGCCGCGTTCACCATCGGCGTGAGGGTGTCGATCGAGGCCGGGAGCTGCAGCGCCGCCGCGGCATGCAGCATCCCCTGCGTCTGCCCCGCCCAGATGCGGTCCTCCACGGGCACGCCCTGGCCCCGCAGCGCGAGCTTCTGATACCAGCGGCGCTTGTCGGTCTGCGCTTTGCTCATCGGACCAACATCTCCCCTTCGGGCCAGTCCACCAGGATCAGGAGCTCGTAGCGCGCCATCTGCAGTGTGTCGGACTCGGAGTAGTCCGGCTCACACGAGAACACCACGGCATCCGTGTAGACGCCCTGGTCGTAGACGTACACCAGGTCGTTGATGCGCAGCGGCCGGCGGAGCACCTGGTGAGGGTCCGCCACGTTCTGGATGAGGAGCAGCGGCGCGCGGAAGGCGACCCACTTCTCGGCGTGTGCGCCGCGCTGATACACGCGCTTGATGTAGGCGTCTACCGCGGCCTGGGTCTGTAGGCCCGGGTCCGGTCCGTGCGCGAAGGGTTTCACCCGGCCCACGTAATCCGGATCGGTGCGGCTGCCCGAGATCGAGACCTCGTTCCGCATGTGCTGCCAGAACGACTCCTCTCCGTCTCCTCCCGCGCCCGGCTTCACCGTGCCGACGACGACCAGGTCATTCACTTCCGGCGGGAGCACCCACGAGTCCCAGGTGCCGTCCTGCACGTAGCCCCAATCGCTGCCATAGGCCGACTCCGCGATCGGAAACACGTCGTCATCGAGCGGCGGCTCGCCCTTCGCGAAAATCGCCAGGTGGTTGCCGTAGGGCGGCACGGGGTTCGGCAGCATCCGCCACATACCTCGCGGCCCGGCGCACGGGTCCCGGACGATCAGCCGGCCCAGGTAATCCCGAGAGAGCGTGACGATCAGTTTCGAGAAGTCGCACCCGTAGGCGACCAGATAGTCTTCCTGGGAGATGGAATCCGACTGGGTGAGCACGTACGGCAGGTCGGGAATGTCCAACTCGTCATCGGGCACCCCGGCGTTGTTGAAGAGCAGCCGGATCACGTCCGTGACCTTGCGGTCGAGGAGCGCGAGCATCCCCGTATACGGGTCCGTGGAGCCGTTCGAGACCTTGCCCAGGTCCCAGAGCCCCTGCGAGAACTGCTCGGCGAGCTGCGCCCACATCCCCACCAGGCGGAGCGCGGGATATTCCCGCCACTCCGGCGAGGGGAACTCGGTCCCGGGCTTCCCGCGCAGGTGCGCCGGACTGCGCACCGTGCGCCCTTCGAACAGGTGCGCGATGATGGCGCCCGTGTTCGTGTCCTGCACGGAGATCAGGCAGCGCAGGTCGCCTCGCACCCGCAGCACCGGCGCTTCATCCAGCGGATCGGTGATCGAGAGGGTGGCGTTCTCCGTCTCCGGCGTGGTACCGGCACCGGAGATCTGCACGCTCCGGATCGCGCCGTGGTCCGTGCTCGGAAAGATCTGCGGGACGCTTAGGTGGGTCTGGTATTCCTCCGCCACCCCGATGTTGCGGGCGAAGAGAATCGGCGTCTGGTACCGGTCCGTAGTCGAAAACGTGAACCGCGCGTAGTAAGCCCGTTGCCCCGCGTTCGAAAGGAATACCCCGGTGCTCGGCGAGGCGAGCGGCGCATGAGTGGTCGCGTCATACAGCACGCCCTCGATCGACGTGCCGGGCAGCGTATACGTCTCCGCCCGCAGCGTGATCGGCGTCCCTGCCGGCAGGTCCCGCGCGATCACCACCGGCGCATCGGTCAGATGGCCTTCAGCCGGGTACTTGTGCCGCTTCAAAACGATCCGCTCGCGGTAGTCGCGGCGGATGTCCAGGCGGATGATCCCGTTGCCGGTCAGGCTGCGGCGGTGCTGGTGGCCCGTGGTGCCGGGCAGATCCTGCCAGAACGAAGGGTGTTTCGGCCCCTCGGTGGCGGTGGCGCTCACCAGTGGCAGCCCGAGGAAGGGCGTGTTCACCGTGACGACATTGATCGCCGACCCCTGGGAGATGATGGCGAGCCGGTCCCGCCCGTAGGGTGTCACGCTGATCGCGTGGATGTTGTCGGACGCCCGGTGGGGTTCAGACCACTGCGTGCTATACCGCGCGTCCCAGCCGCCGGCCGCGTTGCGCTCCCAGAGCACCACCTTCCCGTTGCCCCGGACCGAGAGGCAGAACTGTCCGCCTTTCGCGGCCAGGGGTGTCACGGCCGCGGCGCCGCCGAAATAGAAGCGCAGGATGGCATCCGCGCCGACCGTGCCCTCCATCCCGCCGAACACCACTGTAAAGCCGGTGTTCTCCCCGTAAGACACCTTGCCGGCGAGCACGCGGTCGAGGGGAATGCTCTGCGCGATCGGCTCCGTGGGACCGGGGAACGCCGCGGCATCCGCCGCCAGCACGCACGCATCGAACAGCTGCCCCTGCGCCACCCGCTTGATGAACGCCGGCACGCCGCTCGTCACCACGTCCGCCGCGGTGCCCATGCCCGGCAGCACGTTCTTGGCGAACGTCTTGACCACCTCAATCCCCGGCGCCATGTCCATCACGGCCCCGGTGGCGCCGTCGATGACGCTGTCGTGGTAGTCCTGCCGGATCGATTGGATCAGCTCGCCGCGGTCCGGCTGCAGCGCCCACGCGCCGCCCGGCAGCAGGGTGACGCCGTCCGAGGCCGGCGCGCCGCGCAGCACCTGCCCACCGAGCTTGTTCGCCGTCCGCTTGTGGTCCCAGAGGGGGCGCAGCACGGACACTTCGCCGATGTCCATCTGGAAGATGGTCCGGCGGTTCGGCGTGATCATGAGGGAAGGTTGGAGCGGAAGAAAGCCCCGATGCCGCGCGGCATCGGGGCGAGGCGCGGGTAGGGCGCTAGAAGCTGAACGCCCCCAGATCCCGCAGCATCTGGTTCTCGGTCGCCACCTGGAGCGCGGTCCCCTTCAGCGCGCTCGGTATCGCGCTGCGGGTCCGCTGCCCGCCCCCGTAAGTGCCCATCGCGTGCACGTGCGCCATCATTGCCTGGGTGTGCGCGCCCATCGCCTGGCTGTGCGCTTTCTGCGAGGCTTTTAGGTCCGCGGTCGGGTCCTGCATCAACTGGTCGGCCGCGAACTTCAGCCCCGCGCCCGCCAACGGGTCCACGATGGCAATCACGCCGGCGATCCGCTTGATGAGCCCGCCCAGCGTCGGCCCCAGGTGGTTGAGGGCCTCGCCCAGCAGATCCACGCCCTGCGCGATAAAGGCGAACGGCGAGTGCCGCAAGTCGTCCACAAACCGGTCCCACTGGTCGCCGGCCCACTTGAACACCGCGCCGCCGATCTTGAAGAGGTCGCCGATCTGCTTGAGGGTGCCGAGGAACGGGTCCGCCGCCAGCACCACGGCGCTGATCACCGGCTGCCCCTTCTCCGCCCACTCAGCTAGGGTGCCCACTGCGTCCGCCAGCAGCCCCAGCCCGTCCGCCGCCAGCTTCAGGCCCGGTTTCCCCAGGGCCGTAAACAGCAGGTTGAAGTTCACACTCACCCGGCCTAGCTGCAGCGCCACGTCCTGCGCGCTCTGCGCCGCGCCGGTGTCGCCCATGATGGCGTCGGAGCGGCGCTGGTCGCGATCCAGGGCGCCCCGGTTCCGGTTGATGGCCTCCAGCTTCGGCAGGAACTGCTCCAGCACCGGGTTCTGCCGGGCAATGCTCTGCCGCTCTTCGGCCGGAAGCCGGGAGAGCCGGTCGAGGGCTTTGTTCAGCAGGCCCAGTTCGTTGACGTTGCCGCCGTACTCCCGGGGGAGCTGCGGCGCGATCCCGAGCCGGCCCGCGCCGAGCAGGGAGAACAGGTTCCCGCTGCCCAGGGAGATGCTCTCCCGGAAGGCCTTCGCCAGCGCCGCGCCCTGCCCTGGAGCGATCCCGTAAGACTGCAGCCCCGCCACGTCCCGCGTAGAGCCGCCGCCGATGGCGATGTCCGTGGCAAATGAGTTGAGCCGCTCGCTGGCCCGCTTCACCACCGCGACGAACGCCACCACGGCCGCGGTCTCTGCCGCCACCACCAGGGCCAGCGGCCCCATTACCGCGGTGAGGCCTTCCACGCCGGCCGCTGCGCCTTCCGTGGCGCCCGCCAGGCTCTCGGCTCCCTTGGCCGCGTCCGGCAGCGCGAAGTCCGAGAGCTTCGGCAGCGCGAACTCGCCCAGGTCCGGGGCTCCGGACGGCTTCCCGCCGATCGCCTTCCGGAGCCGCTCCTCATCAAACGGGTTCGGCGCGTTGAACGTCCGGGCGGTCCGCTGGATGACGTTGAGACCGCCGTCCTTCTCTTTGGGCACGAACATCCCGGCGAAATTGGTGGCGCTCCTGGCCGCGCCCACCACGTCCCCGGCCGCCAGCAGCCGCATGAGGTGGTTCAGCTTCTCGAACGATTCGAGGAGCCCGTCCGCGTTGAGCGCTTTCGCGCCCTGCGCCAGCCGCCGCTGGTTCAGCACGATGGACCGCCGCGCCCGGAACTCCGCCGTGTCCAGGTCCTTCAGCGTGGCGATCCGGAGCTTCGTATCCTCGATCAGCGCCGCCTGCGCCCGCTGCTCCGGGATCTTCAAGAGCCGCTGCTCCGCGCCGCCCGGTAGCTTCGGGGCCTTCGGAGCACTCGGAGTATCCACGGTTGCCGCCGTGTCCACCTTCTGCGCCGTCGTCTTCGGCGCCGAGGTGCCCGTCGCCCGGCTCCCCGCCGTCTTCGCCGCCCCGCCGATCTTCTCCGCGCCAGCCGCCACGCTCTCCAGTTTCGCTCCCAGCCGATCCAGCTTCTCGGCCAGGTCGTCGACGAGACGCATTCCGGCCTCAAACCCGGGGAGACGGAGCGCGAGATCAAGAGCCATGAGAGTTAAGCGCCAGCCAGGAGAGCCGCGGCCAGGGCCGCGGCGGGGTTGTCGTCCGTGGGGGCCTGCTGGAGTGCTAGGCCGATCAGCTCATCGCTCCACGCGAGGGTGGGCGGATCGAAGTCGGTACCGGGATCCTCTTCCGTGGGAAGTCCCTGCGCCTGCAGGAAGGCGTTGAGCGCCCGCCCGAGCCAGCCGGCCCGGGCGTTCAGGCTCCAACGGTGGCACGCCGCCTCGTGCGTTACGAAGGGGTGCTGTCTTCCGCCGCGGGTGAGGGCGCCGAGCCAGGCTCCTCGCTCGCCCCCGACGAGTTTTTTGTTTCTTCTCCCACCAGGTTCACCAGCTCGCCGGCCGCGTTCCCCAGCTCGATGAAGGCGGGCTCGAGCTTCTGGGAGAACTCGATCCACTCCTTCTTGGAGTAGCGCTCCGCTTCCGGCAGCCGGCCCCCGTCCGGGCCGCACTGCAAGGCGAACAGGGCGTTCACCGTCTGCCAGAGGCCCTCCGACATCGGCACCACTTTCCCGTGGAGCTGGAAGACGTTCGGCCGTTTGAAGCTACCGTCCGGCAGCGTCTTCACGGTGACCCACTCGTCGATGTCCGCGCGGGCCGCTTCCCGGATCGCCAGCAGCGCCGCGAAGTCCGGCTTCCGCACGCAGAGGGTCACCTCCGCGCTCGGGTCCAGCGGATGGGCGAAGGTCACCTTCCGGACGACGGGCGCGCGCACCGGCAGCGCCCCGAGATCAAGCTTTGCCATGGATTGAGGCGCTCCTTAAGCCGCTTCGATCAGCGGGTTCGGGTTCCCCGCGCCGCGGTTCACCGGTTTGAGGGTGAGCGTTTCCACGCTCTTGCCGCGCTCGGTGGGGTTGGTCCACTCCTCGATCGCGCCCCAGTAGGTGTGGATCGCCGTGGGACCGGTGAGGATCACCTTGGCGTGCCGGTAACCTTCAAAGGTGTTTTCGAGGGGGTTCGTGTCCGTGTAGCGGATCGTGTCGAGCTGGACATCCCACGACTTTTTGTAAGGCGTGTAGTTCTCCAGGTCGTGCGACAGGCCGGACGTCTCATCCAGGAGATTGCGCCGGCGCTCCATCACCCGGTCCACGATGCCCGTGAGGGCGCGGGCCGTGTAATAGGTCGGCGAGCCGTCCGCGCCGATGTCGAACGGGATGATCTCCACGGACATGTCCGTGCCGATCTGCACCAACTGCATCGTTTCAGGCATAGAGCCAGCCTCCAGAAAGCAGCGACGGCCGGCCCCGAAGGACCGGCCGCGCGTGGATTAGCGATTTGTGAAAAGCGAAAGGCTTAAAGGGCGGGCGTCCGCAGCTCCGCGACCTCGACGACGAAGATCCCGCTGGTCGCCGTGGTGGTCGCCGCCCAGCCCGTCTCCCGCACCGTCTGGATCCCGGTGTCCCCGCCCGCGAGGGTCACATCCGACGTGGAGAGCGCCGCGGGCGTCGTCAGCGCGCTCTGCGCCTGCGTCGCGTTGTTGGCGTCCTGATCGGTGTAGGAGACCGTGGGCGTCACATCCACCCCGAACGGCGTGAGCGCGCGGAGCACGAGGCCCGGCGCCGCGAACCGGCCCAGGTCCGGGCTGCACAGCTGCTCCACGGCCACCGTGTTCGCCGCCGTGATGCGTACGATCGCGAGGGGCGGCTGCGCAATGCCCAGGTGCGACGTGCCGCTGAGGTAGGCGAGGGCCGGGATGATCCGGATGCTGGTCGCCACCGGCGGGGTCACCACCGTAACGGCCGTCCGCTCGATCCGAAGGTAGTAGAGGGGTGTGAGGTCCGCCAGGTCATCCCCGCCGGCATCCTGGTTGGAGCGCACCCAGTCGGAAGGCTCCGTCCACTTGATGCGGTCATTACGGGTCAGGCCGGCGCTCGAGTCCGTGAGGCCGCTCACCGCCGACCAGGCGTTCCCGTTCCAGTACTGCACGGACAACGTGCACGTGGCACTGGAGAGGGTAGAGAGCCCCGCCACCAGCTGCGAGAACTTCCGCGTGCTGCCCACGTAGAGCACGTCGCCCTGTGCCGCAAACAGCGCCACGTCGGCGGTCCCTACGTCCGTCGCATCCACGGTGTCATCCGCGAGCGTGCCGTCCTGCCCCGTGTAGACCCGCGTGGGAGCCAGGGCCGCGTAGGAGGGACAGAACACACTCGCCGCCTGGATCCCCGTCGCCCCCAGCGGCACGCGCCCCAGCTCCGCAGCCAGAGGATGGAGCTTCGCGCCCGTGGCGGTCAGGTAGGCGTTGAGCGAGGCATACGCCCCGCCGGCCGCGCTCGTCACCAGGCTCTTGAGGGCCAGGAACCAGGCCTTGAACCCCGGCCGGTTCGCCAGCAGATTGAGCGGCGTGGCGAGGTTCTCCGGGAGCGACTGGTCGTCGATCAGCTGCGAGCTGCTCACCAGCGCCGCCACCACTGCCGGGTCCGCGAGGGCGTCGAGCTGTCCCCACATGCTCGGCTGCGTGGCGGTCCCCAGCTCCCCGGCAAACCCGGCCAGGTCCGCCGCGGCCAGCGCCGCAATCCGGTCCGTTGCGGCCTCCACAAACGCTTTTGAGGGTGCTCCCATCGATGTCTCCTAGCGCGGGAAGGCCGCGTCGAGTTCGTGCTGTAACCGGTCGATCCGGCCCGGCGTGATGTCCTCCGCCACGGCCTGCGGCACCGGCCGCCCAAAGGTAAACTTGGTCCCGCCGTCCGGCTGCTCGCTCTCGGGGTCGAACTGGTACCCGGCGTGCGGGGAAACGTTGGTGAGGGTGTAGACGAGGGCGCCATCCACGATCCGGCCGCCCGAAACCCGCCACCCGCCGAAGATGGAGCCGCCCCGGATGTTCAGCGGCAACACGTCGAGCTGCGGCGACCCGTGCCGGCGCGCGAGGGGGTTATCGTGCTGCGCGAAGTACTGGCGGGTCACCATCCCGCTGCTGTAGCGCTTCGCCGCGGTGAGCGCGTCGCGCATCGTCGCGCCTTCCGCTCTCCGGATCCCGCGCCGCAATTGCTGCGCGCCCCGTCGCAGGTAGGCGGCGGCGTCGCGCGGGGAAAGCTCCGGCATCAGGTCCTGCGCACGCCGAGAAGACACTCAATCCCGACGCACCCGGCGCGCTGGGCGCGGTTGGCGTCGGCGAAGAGCTGATTGGGCCGGAGCTCGTCGCCCCAGCTCAGGTCCCCGATCCCCAGCGGCCGCGCCGTGGTGAGCGGGTTCACGGGCCAGAAGGCGTTGGCGAGCCCGTTGAGCTTCCCGCGCAGGCTTACGCTCTTCCCGCGCGTGCCGGCCACGTAGTAGATATCTATCGTCGGCTGAAAGGCCAGCACATTGAGGCCCCAGTCGGCGGACGGCAGCCCCGGGATCAGGATCACGGCATACGGCAGCACCAGGTCCAGCCAATCGATCTGGTCTACGTGCTCCGCATCGTAAACGCCCGTGACCTCGCTCCACGTGGCGGCCACCACGCGCCGCAGGTCGCCGATGAACGGCTCGGTATCAAAGCCTGGCATCAGGGCACCACTTCCGCCGGCGGCTTCTCTTCCTGGAAGATCTGGAAGACGCGCTCGTTATTGAGTCGACCTCCGCGCGAGGGCCGCAGGCGCGGCTGCCCCATGATCCGGTGCACGGTCCCGTAGTTCGGATCGTCCAGGGTCACGTCGACCACCAGGTCACCGCTCCGGATCCCGACCGACACTTCGACCTTCAGCCCGTCCTCCGTCAGGGCGCTGCGCCGCTTCGTACGGCCCACGCCCGTCTTGTCGGAGTCGTTCTGGGTGTAGAAGTAGAGCGCCGGCACGGACGTGAGCCCCGGCACCACCGCGAAGGTGGAATCGGAGACTTCCTTGTCCGCGCCGGTAGATCGGCCCGCCCGGTAGACCTTCACGCGGGAGCGGTAGAACTGTCGTTGTCGCCAGGTGAGGGCCATCGGGTTATTCGTCGATCTATGCCGCGCGGCATCAACGCAGGAAGCGACGGCCGCCTTTCAGCGGGTCGCCGCGGTAGTGCCGGGCGTTCGGGTCCGGCTGCCCGGTCCGGTTGGTGTAGACCGTGGTGGTGGTGAGCTGTCCGGACGCCGGGGGGCGACTGCCGGCGGTGCGGGTCTCCACGGTCTTGATCTCGCCGCTGAGTCGCTCCGCCTGGCCCTCGAGGTTCTGGATCTGCTGGCGGAACGACTCCTTAACCCCTTCGTCCGCCGCGTCGTGCAGCTCCCAGTTTTGGCTGATGAGCGCCTCGACCGCCGCCCGCTTCGTGTAGAGGTACTGCAGGCGAGGAGAGATCAGCGACCGGTCATCGTGCAGCTCCCAGAGCTGCTCCACCAAGCGCTGGAAGGGGAGGTCGGTCAACTTCCCCAGCTCGCGGGCGATCAGCGTCCGGGTATCGGCGGCGGAGAGGGGCACGGCGGGTTACTCCAGGGGAGCCAGGTCACCGGTATACAGGTGCGGATCCGGATCGTCAGCCAGGCCGTCGAAATCCGCATCCGTGGCGGGCTTCAGCGAGCCCAGCCGCAGAAGCCGGTCCAGCTGTGCCTGGTCGGCCAGCTCGATGTGCGGGTCCGGCTCGTCGGTGCGATCGTGTGCACCGTGGTGTAGTGTGAGGGCCTGCGAGCCTTCCTGGGCGCCCGGCACTAGCGCGACCAGGTCGCCCTTCCGGAAAGCCGGCTCGGCTCCGAGCATCGTGCAGGCAACGACAAAGAGGGTAGCCGCCGGAGCGGCAGGGTGCTTGCGGGGCATCGGGGACAGTTCTCCGGAGAGAGGAGCGAGCCCGGGACGGGAGGACGGGCCTCGGGTCCCGGGCTGGCCTGAGAGCAGCTTGCGGAGCGCCGGCCTAGACCGACATCTCCACCACGCCGGAGCCGAAGAAGATCACCGGCCCGCCGTTGTGGCCGTCGTGCACTTCCACGCGGCGCGGGACCTCGCGGTCCATGGTGTCGATCACCTTCGTGTAGGCGCCGGGGCCCATGTTCGGGTTGTTGGCGTTCCGGGTCATCCGGTACTCGCCGAGCGGCTGGCCACCCGGGCGCGCGCCGAACACCACCACCTTGCTGTTCGGGATGTACAGCTGCGGCGTGCCGGCGTCGTCCAGGTAGGTGTCATCGTAGATCTCGATCTGCGGGAGATCGTTGTCGAAGAGCACCTTGTTGATCTGATCCAGCTCCAGGATGTTGACCGAGGGCGCCACCCGCTTGCCGCCGATGTCGTTGGCGTTGGTGTTGTTCATGGCGTAGTTGAACGTGGTCTGGTTCATGTACGCCGTGGCCTGCCGGCCGAAGGAAACGCTGTGCCCGCGAGCCAGCAGCTTCACCGCGCGGAAGTCCTTGATCGGCGCCGCGGTCGCCACCGTCGCCCACGCCACGCCCGCCGAGTAGGTCTGGATGGTGTAGCTGTCCGTGTGCACGATGCCGTTCGGTCCGGAGACCGAGAACGTGCCGCGCGCACAGTTCCAGGCGATCAGCTCGATCCGGTCCACGCGGCGGCCGAGGAGCATGTCCTGCTGCTCGGTCACCAGGTCGGTGAGGTCCACCGGCTGGCCCCAGGTGCCCAGCTCGCGCCGGCGGGTGAGTTCCAGCTCATCCAGGGGCACGAACTCCCCGTAGACGCCCGGCTCCGCCATGTAGCGCTTCGCGCCCACGCGGTTCACGCGCTGCGGCGCGCCCCCAAGCCCGCGGAGCTGCTGCAGACCGGTGTAGTTGTCCTTCTGCTCCCACTGGAGGAGGTGGTTGTTGACCGGGACGATGGGGAAGTGCTTGAAGATGGGCCGGTCCTGCGTGAGGCGCGGCAGTTTGTCCTGCTCGATCCGCCGCAGTTCCGACGCGGTGGGATAAATGAAATCCTGGCTCATACGCGAGGTCTCCCTCAGAAGGCGAGGCCCGAGAGCGTACCCCGCTCGTGCGAGAAGTCGGGGTACGCTCCCAGTGGCTCGGAAAGAGTTGCGGGGGTGGCGTTAGGCCACGTGCAGGACGCCGTCCGCGACGGTGCCGGAAGTCAGGCGGCCCAGGGCGGCCACGGCTTCGGTGTCCAGGCCGGTGAGGTCGGCGCAGCTGAAGTAGCCGCTGATGTACATCGGGGTATCAGTCACCTCTTCGCCGTGCTCCCCGCCGTCCTGCGACGCGGTGCCGGAGTAGGTGATGTTGCCGGAAGCGTCCGTCTGCACGTCGTAGACGAGGATGCCCACCGGCACCTGGAGACCGCCCGTGGCGTCCGGATCGTAGGCCGCGTACGTGCCGGCGGTACCGGCCGCGCCGGCGCGGACCGTGGAAACCGCCGTCGCGGGGGTCGAGCCGCCCGTGAGGGAGTCCGTGGTGGTCACCTGCGCCTGGTTCGCGCCACCCAGTTCGCCGGTGAACTCGATGTAGATGATCCCCGCCGGCAGTTGGCCGCCGGAGCACTTCACGTTGCCGTCGCCGACCGTGGAGAGCTCCTCGAGCGCCGCTTCCACGTCCTGCGCGGGCGCGTTGTAGGCGATGGCGGCGGTGGTCTGCCCGCCGAACGTAATGGTGAACGAGCCGCCGGTGGGACCGCCAGTGATGACGATCTTCTGCAGTTCGTTGGTCCCGATCTTCTCCGCCAGCAGGGTGCCGGCGACGAGGCTCAAGGACGCGGCGAGTTTGACCGGCACGGTGCGCGCCTGGTCGGGGTACATCAGCGGAGCGAGCTTGTCGCAGCTCCACGTGCGGAAGGCACTGGTGGGCATTGGGGTGGGGTTCCCTTCCCGGAATCAAGCGGACCGGGGAGCGCGAGGCTCACCCGGTCCGGAAGAGGGTCGAACGAATGGGTGCGGCGGGGCCGCGGCTACTTCTTGTCGGCGAGGCAGGTGCGGCCGAGGGTCGAGGCCCCCATCAGCTCCGCGTAGCGCGCGTCCGTCATCGGCTTCTCCGCGCCCGGCTTGTCGGTCTGCTCCTTCGTCGGCAGCACGACGGCGCCGTCCGGATTACCCGCCGCGAGCAGCTCCGCGGTGAGCTGGTGCGCGGGTCGCTTGGCGTAGACCGCCTTGAGCTGTCCCACGCGCGAGGTCTGCCCGGAAGCCACGGGGTGCTCCGCGTCATCCTGCGCCGCCTGCAGGTAGGCGGTCACCAGCTCCGCCCGCTCGGCGGGGTAGGCGCGCTGCGCGGCCACCTCGGCGGTCGCGAACGCTTCCGCTTCCACCTTCAGCCGGCCTTCCCGCTCCTCGCGGAGGTTGGCGCGCAGCCGGGCGTTTTCCGCCGCGGCAGCCGTCGCGTCCGTGCTGGCGTCCGGCTTCGTGCTGGCGTCCGGCTTCGCTTCGCCGTCTTCACCAATGATGCCGGCCTGAACGAGCGCGGCTCTGATCTTATCCCAAGCCCCCATAGGTGCTTTCTCCTTGCCCGTCAGGGCGTAGGTGTGACCGCCGACGCTGTAACGCCGCTCGGTGCGTGCTTGCTGTCCGCGCTCGCAGAGCTCCGCGAGCACCTCTTCAAAACTGCCGACCCGATCCGCGAGCCCGGCCTCTACCGCGCCCTGGCCCACGAAGAGCCCGCCCTGCCCGAACTCGGCGGCGACGACATCCTCGGACACGCCCCGACACCGGGCCACGTCGGCGATGAACACCGCCGCCACGTCATCCAGCGTCTTCTGGATCTGCGCCCGGCCGGCTTCCGTCTCCAGGTTCGGCCGCTTGTTGGGGCTCTGGCTCGAGACAAACTCGATGATCCGGTCGTCGCCGCTCTTCCGGCGGGCCATCACCACGCCAATCGAGCCAAGCAGCGCCGTGGATGCGCACACCACTTCCTCGGCGGCCGCCGCGAGCCAGTAGGCCGCGGAAGCGCCCAGAGCGGTCACGTAGGCAGTGCAGGGCTTCTGGCCCCGGGCCGCGTAGATCATGGCCGCCATCTCGGCGGTACCGGCGATCTCCCCGCCCGGGCTGTCGATCTCCAGCAGGATCGCGGTGACCTGCGGGTCGTCGAGCGCCTGGCGGAAATCCGTGGCGAGCACTTCGAGCGACGTGGCGCCGCAGTACTCCGTCATCACGTTGGCGTAGCGGAAGATGCTCCCGCACACCGGGATGATCGCGACGCCGTCCCGCACCGTCACCGCCCGCGCGTTGTCCAGCGGTCGGCCGAGTCGGGCCGCGAGGGCCTGGAGGCGTTCCTCCCGGGTGGCCTGCCGCTCCTCGCGGGGCTGGCTGGCGAGTTGGAGCAGCGCCTCGAGAGCGGGCTCCTGGATGGCCCACGGCACCGCGATGGCTGCTTCGTATGCTCTCATCCTACGCTCCGATCGACGCGGCGCCGCGGGGCGCGGGGGCGGAAAACAGGCCGGCCAGGAACCGGCGCAGGCGCTGCAGCTTTCGCATGGGACTGTTCTTTCAGCGAAGGGGAGCGGGCCGAGGGACCGGCTCGCGGGGTGGGGGAAGGGGCCTTACGGCTTGCCCTTCCCCGGCGGCGGTGACGGAGGCTTTGGGTCCTCTTCGTCGTCGCCTGGAATCGGGTTTTGAGGCAGGGGCGGCGCCGCGGCCGCGCGCTTGCGGGCCTCCAGCGCTTCCTCAATCGCCTCGTCGGAGCGTGCCGGCAGTCCGAGCTTCGCGTCCAGCTCGCGGTACTGGCTCGGGTGCAGGTAGCCGGACTTCTCCAGGCCGGCTACCGCCGTCGCGTTCGGCGCGAAGTCCTGCGGCTCGGTCTTCTCCAGCATCACCTTCGGCACCAGCTCCAGGGCGTCCGGGCCGAAGTTGTATTCCACCAGGTGCAGGAGCACGTCCGCGCGGATCACGGTGGCCGTGGCGCCCTTCACGTGCCCAACCATCATGTCGAGCACGTCCTGATGCGTCTCGGAACTGGCCCGCGCCTGGTGTTGCGCCTCCTCGGTGGCCAGTGTCTGGTTCAGCACCCCGGTGGAGATCTCGCGGTTATAGAGCGCAAACGCGTTGAGAAACGCCTCCCCGTTGCCCTGCGCCTCCACCACGTGGATGGTCGAACCGTGGCGCACCGCCATCGCGCTCCCGTTGCGGAAGCCGATCAGGCCGGCGAGCATCGCCTCTTCGGGGCGCACATACCGGGGGTTACCCAGCTCGTCATACAGGACCTCGCCGGTCTCCGCGTCGGTGGCCACCGATTCCTGCGCGTCCGGCGCCGTCTCGCCCCATACCGAGGGCGTGCCAAACGTCGCCAGGTACTTCAGGAACTCCGGATAGGTCTGCTGCTTGAGCCACCACGGGTTATAAGCAGGCCGGAGTAGGCTGGTGCCGCGCGGATCGCCATCCTTTGGGCGGAAGCTGAAGACCGCGAACTTGCTTCGCGGCAGGAGGTTGGGCACGTAATCCGGTTCGCCGAGCACGGTCATCGTGAGCGCCGTGGCGCCCTGGCCGGGGATGAGCCCGAGCACGCCGATCACGTTGAGGAACGCGTCGACCACCAGCGCCACCGCCCGGCGCGGCTTCACCTTTAGCGCTTTGAGGCACAACTTGCCAGCGTCCGGTCCGCGTTGCGGCGTGTAGTACACCTGCTCCGCGATTTTGTTGCCCAGCGCGATCGCGTCGAGCAGATCCCAGAGCTGCCAGTAAAGCGGGACGGCAGTCCTGGCCGGATCGAAGGCAATCTCCAGCCCGGCCAGGTTCCGCCGGCAGAAGCCGGTGATCTCCGCCGCCAGCTCATACCGCGGATCTTCCTCATCGACGGCCGGCGCCAGGTGGATCCCCTGCGCGAGTGCCGCGAGCTTCAGGTGATTGATGCACTTCGCGACCTGCGGGTCCAGGAGCATCCGCTCATACAGGTCATCCCCGAAATCAGCGGTGAGGTCGTCGATGTAGAACGGCAGCGACCGGTAAACATCCTGCGTCCAGTACAGCGACCCGCCGGCGACATACTCCCGCCGCGGGTCCCGCTGGCCCGGACCGGACATGTTCCGGACGGGAGCCGCATCGGGCGGGACGCTACGGGTAGGCGTGGGCATGGGGCTTCAGTGAGGCAGGATGCAGAGAGATGGGCGCAGAACAGGCGGCAGTGTATCCGCCTGTGAGCCTAGCTAGCGCGGGAGAGTGTGATGGCGCCGGACCCCACTGTTCAGAAGACTTGCTTCGTGATCTCGCCCATCGGGCCGGACGACTCGGAAATTCGCAGGCGTGCGGACCGCGTGTTCAAGCACATCATCACTCCGCCCTGTGAGGCGCACGGCTATGCACCAGTCCGAGCGGACCACATCACCCGGGCCGGTATGATTACAACCCAGGTAGTAGAGCAGATTCTGCAAAGCGACTTAGTGATCGCCGACCTCACGGGTCAGAACGCCAACGTCTTCTACGAACTGGCCATCCGGCACGCAATCCACAAACCCTACATTCAGCTCATTGAAGCTGGCGACACACTACCTTTTGACATTGCCGGGTTACGCACGATCCACGTAAATAGCACTGATCTGGACAGTGTTGCTGAGGCGCGTAGCGCTATTGCCAAGCAGATGGAAGACTTCGCTCAGAATGAAGCGCCCGTAGAGAGCCCCATATCGACGGCGTTGAACCTGCTCCGGCTCCAGCGAAGTGAAGACCCTGAACAAAGATCACTCGCGACTGTGATTGAAACTCTTGGTGAGATGCGTGCCGAATTTGGAGAGATCGCTGGTAGTGTTAGACACGTCCGAGAACTGACAAGGATTGTTCAGGAAGTCGTGGCAACTACGGATGATCTCAAACAACGATTGGATCCACGCCAGTCCGAACAAGAGATCAAGAGTCTCCGTCGTATTCGCCAGGATCAGATTTTACTCTCCATAAGCAATGCAGAGCGTGAGTTAAATGCACTGGAGCTTGAAGATGGAAGGGACGAGCTGGAAGTCGAGGAGCTTAAGAGTGCGCTGCAAGCGAGAATTGAAAACCTAGGTTGGCAGCTGACGTTTTTGGCTGCGAGCGATACGGTGAAACCAAAATGGAAAAAGAAACCAATCGACACTGACGGACCAAAGCCGCCATCAACGTAGATGATGGCGAGCGAGTGCCGGCCGCTGACCTCCCACCGCCGGCGCGCCGGCGGTAGCGCGCGGAACGTGCTTGATCATCTGCACCGCGATCGCGCGGGACATGACCCGGTCATCCCACTTCCCGGAAGGGGCGCCGGTGCTGCCGTCCTTGAGAACCTGGTAGAACGTGAGCTCCTGGTGGGCCAGCTCGTCACGCAACTCAATGCTGTGCGTTCGGAGCGCCATCTCCAGTTCGTCGATCGAGAGCGGCTTGGTGACGTTGGTGGTCAACCAGCCCAGCTTGCCCGGCACCACCTCTTGCCCCAGCTTGTTTAGGACAGGGCGCTCCCGGTAGAGACCCGGGGTGTTGAGCTGCTTGAGCACCAGGAGCACGGTATGCCCGTGGTTGTTCCGCTCGATGCCGTACACGCCGCGGTAGAGGCGCGCCACGGTGTCGATCAGCCGGCCGAACTGGTCTGGCTCCCAGTGCCCGTGCAGTGAGAGCACCTCGGTCGGCTTCCCGCCCGGAGCGTCCAGGTCCAGGACGCACAGGTCGCTGTAGTCGCCGTGCTCCAACCCCTCCGCCACGTCGGCCCCGGCCGCGTAGCGGTGCCCCGGCTTCGGCAGCTCCCAGATCCGGAGCTCCTGTTCCAACCAGCCGCGGAACGGGGCCGGCCACACCAGGCGGGACTGCGGGGGCAGGCAAAGCTTCTTGTGTTCGGCGAGGCACTCCTTATCGAAGCGGGGCCGGCCGGTCTGGACGAACGCCTCCTCCGGATCCCGTGGATACTCCTGGTGGATCATCCACTTTCGGGGATAGCTCGCCTCTTTCCGCTCCCACCACGCCTCATCCCGGCCCGGCCGGGCACTGTACGGGATGAAGAGCGGGAGCCACCCGTCCACCTGGAGGGCGCGGAGCCCGTCCCGCACGCGGTTGCCAAACTCGAAATGCCCGTCCGGACGCAGCACCGGCAGCACCCAGGGCATCGCCTGGCTGGCCTGGCCGCAGAGGTCCGCGTAAAGGTTCCCGACACCGTTGGCGGTCGAGAGCGAGATGAACTGCCCACCGGCGTCGATGGTCGGTGAGACCGCCGCAAAGTTGTCGACCGCGTGCGTGTGCGTCGCGTGCTCATCCGCGACGACCAGGCGGGCCGTGCGGCCGCGGCCGGCGCGCTTCGTGGAGGGCAACGCCTGAACCGCCGAACTCATCCCCGGCAGCTTGATGTGCTGCGTGCGGATTTTGGCGTCTGCGTGCTGCAGCCAGGTGGGCAGCTCCTGGTAAATGAAAACTACCTTGGCGAGGAGCTCAACGGCGTCATCCTTCGTCTGGCTGAGCAGGAGTACGAGTGCCCCGCGCTGGGTGAGCGCAATCCACAGGGAGTAAGCCGCGGCGATCCAGCTCATGCCGAGCTGCCGGCCCTTCAGCACCACCAGGCGGCGGATCGTCGGCAGCCGCTTCGCGAGGTCGCGCTGCCAGGGCCAGGGCTCCAGCTTCGCACCGCCGCCGTCCGCCACGTGGACGTAGTGGTCCAGGAAGTAGCGGAAGCTCCTCCGAATCCGCCGCAGCTCGCGATCCGCTACGGTGTCAGGCTGGGCCTCCGCCGCGGCCGGCAGGAAGGGCTGCAGTGCCGCTGAAAGCAGGAGCGAGGCTGAGGCGACGCTGAACGTTTTCGGCAACCTCACGCGCTTTCTCCGGGCTCATCTCGGCCAGGGCCGCGCGCAGCTCCTCGATCCAGGCCTCCACCATGCGAGCGTTGAGGAGCTTTTCCTTGAGGTCCTGAATGGTCGTGAGGGTGGCCCGGCACTCCTGCATCGTGCTCAACACCAGAGTGCGGGGGTCGGCGTACTTGCTCTCCGCCCCGAGTACTCGGTGCTCCCCGAAGTCTTCGATTTCGTCCAGGAGCGCGCCCAGAGACTTGCGTTGCGGCTTGCGGGTGGTGGGCTCGCCGTCTCCGTTGAGCGGGAGGTAGATCACCTGGATCTCGTTGGCCCGGGGGCCGACATCATACCGCTTCGGGTTCGTGGGGTCCTGTAGCCACCGGTGGCAGGCGTCCATGAGCAGCCGCACCCGCTGGAGGCATTCGTCGAGAATCTCCAGCTCCGTGTTCGTGCTGTGCACAAACCGGCGGCTCTCCTCCGGAGCAGCCACCGCGGCCACGGTGCTTTTCTCGAGCGCCGCGATCCGAGAGTAGACGCCCTGCTTGGCGCAGCTGTACTTCTCCGCGATCTCCGCACCGTTCAATCCGTCCGCCAGGTCCTGGCGGAGTTGGGCGTCGGTGTATTTGCGGTGCCGGCCGCGGGGTTCCTTTGCCATCGGTAAAGGCCAGTAAAGCGAGTCAAGTTGATTGGTGGACTCGGCCGCAACCTAAATTAGCGTGCAACCGTTCACCGTTGATGGAGGCGACGAACTTGGACCCAATCTTAATACTGAACCTGATCCTGGCCACTGGACTTGTGGGAAGCTGGGTGTCCCACTGGTTAGCGCAGCGGCAAAAGCAGCTCGATCACCTGGCCAAACGGAAGCTCCTCTTCTACCAGTTACGGATCGAAGTTGTAGATTGGCTCGCGCGACACGAAAGGGGGGTGACCGCCCTTATCGATACAATCCCTTCGCTTCAGAGAGTGCTCGATAGCGAGGTCCTGAATTACGAAAGGGAACGCGAACTCACCATCTGCCTGATTAGGCTGCAAAACCAACTTCTTCGGCACGAAAAGTTGATTCGCGTGTTGCCGCTGAAGACTAGCGAATCATCCATTTCGGAAGACGAAAGCCGTGTTGCGGGTAAGATGCTCGACAACTGCGCCGGCGTAATTGCGGAGTGTTGCGCCCTTGCGTCACGTCTCTTACCAACCGACTTGGCCGGCTGGGAGCACGAGGATTCGCAAGGTATTATTCCGCCATTACCACGTCAACCCGGCTGATCCGCTCCGTCACGAACGGCGCGCTGGGATCCTTCGCGTGGGCCTGCTTCAACACGGCGGCCGCCGCGGTGGCCAGGAGCGCCTTCGCGACTACCGGCACTTCGCGCAGTCGGGTGAGCACGCCTTCCCAGGAAACCGCCGGTGTCGCGGTGACGACCAGGCGCAGCGGGCCGGGCTCCACGGCCTTATCCTCGCGGTAGCGCTTCTTCAGCCCCTCCAGCAAGTCTCTCGCTTCCTTCTCCGCAGCTTCCGCCGCCAGCACTGGGGCCGGCTTGGGCAGCTCATCCAGCCGCACCTGAAGCGCGATCAGGCCGGCGGTGTACGCGAGATAGGCCGCGCTCTGCCGATAGGCGGCATCGTAAGCGTCCTTCTCCCGAAGGAGACGACCCCGCTCCTCGATGTACGTCCGGGCATCCGCTTTGCGGAGCTGCTTGGCGGCGCGATCGCGCGCGGACACCACGGCAGCGAGGTCAGATTGGAGGATCATCGTGGGCGGTACCGGCGCTCGCGGTTGCGGGCGCGCATGGAGTCAAGATAGGTAATGCCGCGTGGCATCAGCGGCGGCTGCGCCGACCACCACCGCGGCTCTTGTAGAGGTTCACGCGTTGACGCTCACCCAGATGGCCCATACCACGGCCACTCTTCCGGTACTCCATGGCTGCGGTGGCATTCGCCACGCTCACGGATGCGGAGATGACGGCCGCCGCGCTGCGGAAGCTGTGCCACGGCTGGATGATGGCGGGTGCCGGTGGGACGTAGTAATTCATCCGAGTAGATCCTCAAACACGAGTGCACGCAGGAGAACGTCGCGGCCGTAGTCCCGGCCGGTGGTGTAGCGGTCACTGTCGCCGGTGGAAACGCCCTGGGCGGCGTTGGTCATCCCGGCGTTGTAGGCGGAGGCGGCGACCTTCCGAACCTGGCGGTCGTCGAACGCAGGCCAGCGCTTCCGAACGGCCGCGCAGTTGTAGGCGAGCAGCTCGGCCGCGTGCTCGATCAGTGGCGCGGGATTGGTGCGCCAATCGGGATGCTCGGCGAGGAACTCCCGGTGCGACCGGTCGTCGATCTGCATCACTCCATGACCGTGGCCACCGTCGCCCAGGATGTTCTGGATCCGGGTCTCGCGGGAGGCTACCGCCACCACGTAGGCAGGCGGTAACCCGGCCTGCTTCGCCGCGGCCACCAGGAGCGGGATCAGGCCCGTCCGCTGGCCGGCGCGGAACTGCGAGGCGAGCTGCTTGGGGGTCCAGTCATTCATAGCGAGAGTTGAAATCCCTGTGGGTCGGCGAGGTCGGGGCTGAGTTCCACGCCAAAGTGCCGCTCAATGGTCCGGAACGGCTGCGAGTCCTCGACCAGTCGGAGCTGCACGGCGCCGCGTTGCGCGAGGCGCACCAGGCCCGGGAGGGCGTCCGCGTAGAGCACGCGGACGCCGGTCAGGTCCAGCACGTCACCGCGCTCCGCGTCGAAGAAGGCGGGGCTATCCACCGCGTCCGGGAAGCGGATCAGGGCCGGCTGCTGGGTGCGGAGGGGAGGCATTAGAAGGTCCGGTGCCACCAACCCATCACGGTGCCGTCCGGTTGGGTGGTGATGGAGAGGCCGTCCCGCGTGGGCCGGCCGAGGAGCCCGCCGGCTTTGCGCAGGAGCCAGTCGGAGAGAGCTTGGGCCGCGAGCTGTTCTAGCTGGCGGCGAACTGCGCGAAAAAACCCGTGCGGTTCGCGAACAGGACGAGCGCGTCAATCAGCATGCCGGCGCCGTTGTAGACCACCGGGTTGAGCCAGTCCGGCAACAGCGGATCGAGCGCGTCCTTTAGCCGGGCCTGCGCGGCCGTCTTCTTCTCGCCGCCCTTACCGGGGCCTTCGGTTTCGAGCTCGACGGCGATCACCACCAGCAACACGGCGGCGACAGCTTGCTTCAAGGCTTTGAGCATGGTTCGCACCTTTCGGTAGGAGACCCAGAGCGCGCCGAGAGTACCCAGCCACGCCACGGGGTCAGGGAGTTTCACCGGCGCACGCCCTGGGCTTCCAGTACGCGGAGCCGCTCATCGTACCGCTCCAGGTGCACTTCGTGCCGCTGCACCGTCTCCCCCACGAACTCCAACCGGGTCTCCAGGCGCGTGAAACCGCGCACCACGGCCACCAGGATCGAGAGCAGAGTGAGGAGTATCCCCAGGCTGAGGGTCAGGTCGAGTTTCACAAGAGCACCCAGAAACGCAAAGAACCCGCTCGGCACAGTGCCGGCGGGCTCATACATTTCCATCCTACCACGGGGGTTCTGCTCAATGTCCGCTTTCGCAGTCCGGAGCGACCCCAAACGGCTCAACGTCCGCTAATCGCAATTAGCGGACATTGAGAAAGGCCGGGATATGCCGATGAAACAACCCTTTGATCCGCACATCAGCGGCATCTGCGGACACCATCGGCACGTTCTTCGGGCGACGGGTTGGCGTCCAGAATCTTCTGCCGCAGCCTCCGCGTGATGAGGGTGGTTCTCCTGCAGCCCCGGCACTCGAACGCCCAGTCCCAAGAGAGGAGCGCGATGGGCCTCTCGCAGTAGGGGCATTCCGTGGTGAGAACGCGGATGGTGGTCACCAGTCTTGCAGGCGCCGAGCCCCGCCGTGGATCTTCTCCTCGACGCGGCGCTTCTGGATCTCGAACTCTAGCCTCATCCGGTCCGACTCCGCTTTGCGGTGGCCTGCTATCTGGCCGGCGCGGTAACAAGCCAATCCTTCCACCAGGGCCAAAAGCCCCACTAGTACCACCACTCCCAAGTTCATAGGACCTCCTGAACGACCTACTGCCCCCGCTCACGCCGGTTCCAAAGCGCCAAGTGAAGCAACGGGGTGACGAGTAGCGCCACCAGGGCCGCGTGCTTCCACTGCACCGGAGCCACCTCATAAAGCCGTACGGTCTCATGGTTCCAGCGAACGCAAAACAGCCACGCCCCCGCCTGCGCCCACGTGGTCGAGACCAGCAGCCGCAGCGCCCGCCTGATCATCGAATTGGCGCCGGAGCGCGGGCCTCCAGCACATCGCCCTGATCACAAAACGCAACCAATGCTTCCGGGCTGAAGTGGGGCGCGTAGATGGTGCGGCCACGGTACATGAACCGCTCGCGGCGCTCGTGCTCTTCGAACTTCTCCACCGCGAGGAACGCCGTGTTCACCACTTCGTTCGCGCACATATGGGGCGAGAGGTCCCACTTCCGGCCCGACTGCAGTTCCGCTTTCCCGGTGACACTATCCGGGAGCAGCGCGCGCACCTGGAGATAGTCCCGTCCTTCCGGATGGGTGCCGAGGTGCAGCTCCACGCCGGGGTAGGCGCACCGCTCGATGATCTCCACCAGCTCGTTCCGGTCCATACGCCCTCCCTCAGATGTCGTCGACCAGCTTCTTGCGCTCATCCGCCACCGCGGCGTAGTAGATCCGCGTGGTGTTGAGGTCTTCGTGGCCGGCTTGCGTGGCCACCTCGAAGATATTCTTGCCGTTCCGCGTGGCGCTGCGCACCAACTCCGTGATGTGCGAGTGCCGGAACGCGTGCGGGTGGATGCCCTTCGCGCCAAGCAGCTCCTCGATCCGGCCCACCAGGTGGCGCACGGCCCGGGTGCACATCCGCCCGCCTTTGCGCGACACAAAGAGCGGCTGCACCCGCACGCCGTTTTCCTCGAGCTCGCATTCCGGCCGGATGTCGAGCCAGATCTCCACCAGCTCCACGCCGGCGCCCGCGAGGGCCGGCTTCCGCTCCTTGTCGCCCTTCCCGTGAAGCACGTCGATCGTACCGCTGTCGAGGTCCACGTCCGGCACGTTCAGCGCCACCACTTCGAACGAGCGCAGGCCCGCGAACAGGCACACGCCGATGATGGCCTGATCCCGCTCCGCCTGGCCCTCGTAACGCCGATCGCGCGCCGCGGCCGCGAGGATCTCATTCCAGAGAGCGCGCGGAATGGCACGCGGCAGGCGCCGTCGCAGGGCGCCGCGGCGCTTACCGCCCTGCGACGCGCCCGGCCTAGCTCCCATCCGTGGCCTCACCAGGAGAGCACAGGCGGTTTCGGCGCTGCAGCTCGCGCCACCGTCGCACCAGCGAGCCGACCCAGCCCCAATGCTCGCGGCCGGACTCGAGGTAAAGCTCCAGCGGCGGTACCGGGACGCCGCGCCGCATCAGGTCGTTCCAGCAGTCCAGGTCCCACAGGAAGAGGGCGAACTCGTCGGCCGAGAGATCTCCAAGGGCGCGGAAGTGGTTCGTGTCGCCGCGGCGGGCTTCGAAGTTGTGCAGGAGCCACAGCCGCACATGCTGCGACGTGAGCTCCCATTGACCGCCGGCGGGAAACCCGGCGCCGCGATAGCCGCAATTGGCCGCGAGCGCTTCGGCCTGGTCATCCTCGGTGGGGAGGCGCTGGCCCGGCTTGAGCGGTCGCCCGTCCGGCGTGCGCGGGATGCGCCGCTGCCGGCGCTGCTCCGCGTGGGTAAGGGGCGCGTCAGGCCGCGAGAGGCCCGGAGCTGCGGTCGCCATCAGCGGCGTTCTCCGTCAGGTCCGGGCATGCAAAGCCACTGAGAGAGTTGGTGCGCAGGAAGTCGGGCAGCACGCGATTGACGTACGCGGCCATCTCGTCAAACGAGCGGCCCGAAGCCTCCGCCGCGGCGCGGATTACCTCGCGAGTGTCCCAGAGGGCGGCGCCGACAATCTCCCGCTTGTCCACGGGGAACAGCCCGCCGCCGTCCGAGTGGACGTAGATCAGCACGGTGGGACTATCGTCCCGCGTTTCACCTACAAAGCGGCGACCGCGCTCCCGCTGGACGAACAGCTTCCGGGGGGCCGCGCAGTGCTGGCTGGTCTCGGGCATACACGTCTCCCTTCCCAGAAACGACGAAACCCCGCTCCCGGCGGTGCCGGTGAACGGGGCCTACAGGAGCCACAGCATACAAAACGGTTGTTCTGTCAGATTATAGGCGACAGACCGGTATACCTGCAACCGGAGAATGAACGAATTACGCTCAATGTAATTCTCGCCAACTGCACGCCCACCGAGCAACGCGCGGCCCCGTCATTCCTCGCCCACCGTCGCCACCGTCAGGCGATAGGCCGTCACGACGTTGTTGGGGTTGTAGACGCCGAGGAGGCCGCGGATCTCGCGGAGCGTCTGGCGGTGGCGCAGCACTTCCGCCGCCAGGTTACTCAACTCCGGGTAATTGGAGCGGGACAGAAGGATGAGCTCTTCATCGGAGTAGGCAGATAGTGTAGGCATAAGCTCATTATGGACGGAGCAACCGCCGACCGAAAGGCCGGCGGTTGCGGGATTACAGGGCGCCGGCGGCGGTCGCGGCGGCGCGGGCGGAGGAGAGCGCCTGGTGATCGGTCCAGGCGCTGCCGGTGAACTCGCGGCCGTCCGCGGTGCGCAAGACGGCGTTCCACAGACCATAGCCGGTACCGGACACCTCGGCGGCGCAGCCGGCCGGCACCTGGTGGACGGTGGCCCGGCGTGTCCGCAACCGGCAATGCCAGCACAGCACGCGGCCGAGAGCGCGGCGGGAGAGAACCGCTTCCGACTCCAGGAGCCGGTTCGGGCAGCAGTCGCACGGGACGACGGCGGCGGGGACGTTGCGGGAACGGCGCATGGATCGAGCCTCCAGGGTGGGCGGGAGAGCGCTCTCCCGCCCGGGTCGCGGGGTTAGCCCCAGAGGAGGTCTCGCTCGCGGCGGATGCGGTCCAACTCCACATCCGTCTCGCGCTGCAGTTCGGCGGTGAGTTGCGCTGCGTATTCCGGGTCCAGCTCGTGAGCGTCCGCGAAGGGGTCTTCAGCGTGCGGCACCACGGTTTCGCTGTATGCCAGAGCCGGCGCGTCGGCGGCTACGTGGAGCTTCACCAGCTCGATGTGCTTGCAGGCCCGCTCCTGGCCGCGATGCTGAAAGTCCGGACACGTGCACGTCGCAGCGCCCAGGTCTACCGTGTAGTAGCCGCCGTCGCGCTTGATGACGTCCCAGTCCTGGCCCTCGCAGCTCGCGGGACTGACGATGTAGTTGCCGGCCTCAATATAGGCACGGATCGCGGGGGAGAGGGGGCGGGCGGTCTGTGTTACCATTGAAGTGATCTCCTCGGAGGTCGAAGAAGGGCGCTCTCGTCTTGGCAGGTGGGAAGCGCCCTTCGGCTTGTTCTAGGTAATTATGCGCTATACAATAACCCTTGTCAGGTGATTATCCGCTTGACGAAAATTATTTATCCCGCGTATAACCAGAGCATGAAAGAACAGAAGAAGTCGCCGGGTAGGCCCGTGGGAAAGCCCTACCCGGTCATTAAGCAGGTGCGGCTCGGAACGCGGGATGCGAAGGCGTTAGGCGGCTTGGCCGCGCACTGGGCCGTATCCGAGTCCGAGGTCGTGCGCCGCCTCGTCACCGGGGAGGCAGCGGAACTGGGGCTACCGCTCGACGACGACGAATAGCCCAGAAACGACAACTGGGGCGGTCCACGTGGACCGCCCCAGTTGTCGTTTCTGGGCTATGTTGCGGCCCGGCCGGGCAACATACCCTGACCGACACCATTCAAATGGCTAAGATGGCCATTGCGACGGGCCACGATCTAGTGGAGCGGTCGCAACAGGAGGTCTAATGGCAAACCCGGACGCTAATGAAGCACAAACAACTCCATATGAGCTCAAGACCAATGAAGAGTTGGAAGCAATCTTTGATCTGGCGATCACGCTTCCGCCAGGTATCAATCCCGCCGCGATCCGCCCCTCGAACGGCGATCCGCCCTCGGTTTACTTTCGCGGCCCTCGCGAACTCCTAGAAGCCGCGAATAGAAACGGTGAACTACTGGCGCTGATTGCGCGAGGTCAGGCCGAGGCCGGCACCGTCTGAGACAGAGCAGGGGCGGTCCACGTGGACCGCCCCTGATGTTCGAGCACTGCCCGCATTTTGCCCGCGTTCTCCCTTTCCGCAGACGACGTGACCTTCCGCTGATTTCCGAATGGCCCCGCCGTTTATGCCTGGAATTCCGGTCGCCGAAGTCCCGGTCTGGGGTGTTCCGGGGCTGACTTAAAACTCAAAAACCGATTCTCGAAAGGGAGTGCGGGTTCGACCCCCGCCTTCGGCAACTGAATAGCGTGGCCAAAATCAAAGGCCCCGGTGGATCTCGCAAGAGAACTGCCGGGGTCTTTG
>Ga0255338_1001276_pt1 | contig 49650 bp, 44 predicted proteins | sample MeOH1_35cm_T4_19_FD_203715 | JGI IMG/M metagenome (GOLD analysis project Ga0255338, IMG submission 203715) | Sandy soil microbial communities from University of British Columbia, Vancouver, Canada - MeOH1_35cm_T4_195 | ecosystem: Engineered > Artificial ecosystem > Sand microcosm > Unclassified ...
GGCAACGCGGGCCTGAAGGCCAAGGACGTGCCGGTGGTGGCGTTCTCGGTGGGCGAGGAAGAACTGCGCGGCATCGATACCAAGCCGCTGGTGGGTCATCTGGCTGCATGGAACTACTTCATGTCGGTGAAGAACCCCGAGAACGAGGCGTTCAAGAAGCAATGGGCGGCGTGGGTCAAGGCCAACAACCTGCCCGGCGGCGACAAGCGCGTGACCAACGACCCGATGGAAGCCACCTACGTGGGCATCCACATGTGGGCGCAGGCCGTCAAGAAGGCCGGCTCGGTCGATCCCGACAAGGTGCGCCAGGCTATGTACGGCCAGACGTTCAAGTCGCCTGACGGCTTCACGCTGACCATGGGCGATAACCATCACCTGTACAAGCCGGTGATGATCGGCGAAGTGAAGGGGGACGGCCAGTTCACGGTGGTGTGGAAGACGCCGAAGCCGGTGCGCGCACAGCCGTGGAGCCCGTTCATTGCCGGCAACGAGGGCAAGCCGGACAAGGTGGTCGCGGGCCGCTGATTCCCGTGCCGGTTTTCCCCTCTCCCTCTGGGAGAGGGGAGCAAACCGCCAGTCGTTTCCCACCACGTACAAGACGCGATCCATCGCGCTCACCAGACGCCTGCCAGCCACTATGCATCGATCCCGATTCCCGTCCGCCGTGCCATGGCTGCGTGCCATGCTGGCCGCGCTGCTGCTGGCCGCCGCGCCGCTGTGGGCCGCCACGCCGCTCACGCAGGCCGACCTGAAGCCGCTGGCCGAAGACGACTTCGACGCCAAGACCGCCGCGCTTGCCGCGCTGGTCAAAGCGCCGCCCGAGCAGGCCGGCCCGATCCTGCGCGCGCTGCAGGACGATGCGCTGCAATATGCGCCATCCGTGGGCATGGTGCGCCGGGACGGCGACAAGACCGTCGATGCCATCAGCGGCAAGCCGGTCGCCGTGAAGCCCGATGCGCTGGAATCGCTCACGCTGAACAACAGCCTGCGCGCTATCGTCGACAGTGCCGCGAGCAGCCTGCTGCTGCAATCGCCGGACATCGCGGTGCGCACGCAGGCCATCAACACGTTGTCCGACCAGCCCGAGAATGCCTCGCGCGAAGCGGTGGAAGCCGCCCGCAAGGCCGAGGCCGACGCCGGCCTGCGCGCCCGGCTCGATGTGATCTGGGCCAGCACGGTGCTCGCCCAGGGCACCGACGCCACGCGCGACGCGCGCCTGGAGGCGATCCGCATTCTCGGCCAGGACAGCAATCCGCAGATTCGCCAGAAGCTGACGCCGCTCGTGGAGCGCGACGAAGCGGGCAAGTTCAAGGAGCCGGACGCCGACGTGCGCGCCGCCGCGCAGCAGGCCATCGACAAGATGCGCGACGAGCAGGGCCGCGCCGAACTGCTGGGCAACCTGTTTGCCGGCCTGAGCCTGGGCAGCGTGCTGCTGCTGGCCGCGCTGGGCCTGGCCATCACCTATGGGCTGATCGGCGTCATCAACATGGCGCACGGCGAGTTCCTGATGATCGGCGCCTATGCCACTTATGTGGTCCAGACGCTGTTCCGCGCCTACGCGCCCGGCGCGTTCGACTGGTACCTGCTGGCCGCGCTGCCCGCGTCGTTCCTGGCGGCGGGCATCGTCGGCTTTGCGATCGAACGGATCGTGCTGCGCCATCTGTACGGCCGTCCGCTCGAGACGCTGCTGGCCACGTTCGGTATCAGCCTGCTGCTGATGCAGGCCGTGCGCACGATCTTCGGCGCACAGAACGTGGAAGTGGCCAATCCCAACTGGATGAGCGGCGGCGTGGCGGCGATGGCCGGGCTGGTGATTCCGTATAACCGTATCGTCATCATCGCCTTCGCGCTGGCCGTGGTGGCCGTGGCGTGGGCGGTGCTGAACCGCACGCGGCTGGGCCTGTTCGTGCGCGCCACCACGCAGAACCGCACCATGGCCGCGTGCGTGGGCGTGCGCACGTGGAAGGTGGATAGCTACGCGTTCGCGTTCGGCGCCGGCATTGCCGGGCTGGGCGGCTGCGCGCTGTCGCAGATCGGCAATGTGGGGCCGGACCTCGGCCAGGCGTACATCATCGACTCGTTCATGGTGGTGGTGCTCGGCGGCGTGGGCCAGCTGGCCGGCACCATCGTCGGCGCGTTCGGGCTGGGCATCATCAACAAGTTCATCGAGCCGTTCTACGGCGCGGTGCTGGCCAAGATATTCGTCCTGGTGCTGATCGTGCTGTTTATCCAGAAACGCCCGCAGGGACTATTCGCGCTCAAGGGGCGCAGCGCGGAGGCATGAGATGAGCAGCTTCAAATCGAAAACTTCGAGCGCGGCGCCGTTCCGGCTGGCGGTGCCAGAGCGGCAGCCGCTGTTCTCGCGCACGGTGTGGGCCGCGCTGGTGGCCCTGACGCTGGTGGTGGCGATCGGCGTGCCGGTCTGCGCGCTGGTGATCCCCGAGGGCCATCCGCTGCACCTGTCCGCCTATGCGCTGACGCTGGTGGGCAAGATCATGTGCTTCGCGCTGGCCGCCATCGCGCTGGACCTGGTCTGGGGCTACTGCGGCATCCTGAGCCTTGGCCACGGGCTGTTCTTCGCGCTGGGCGGCTATGCCATGGGCATGTACTTGATGCGGTCCATCGGCCGCGAGGGCGTGTACAAGAGCGACCTGCCCGACTTCATGGTGTTCCTGGACTGGAAGGAGCTGCCGTGGTTCTGGCACGGCACCGGGCACCTGCCTTACGCGCTGCTGCTGGTGGTGCTGGTGCCCGGCGTGCTGGCGTGGCTGTTCGGGTTCTTCGCGTTCCGCTCGCGCATCAAGGGCGTGTACCTGTCGATCATCACGCAGGCCATGACCTATGCCGCGATGCTGCTGTTCTTCCGCAACGAGACCGGATTCGGCGGCAACAACGGTTTCACCGACTTCAAGCGCATCGCCGGTTTTGCGGTCGCCGCGCCGCAGACGCGTGCCGCGCTGTTCGTGCTGACGTTCGCCGCGTTGCTGGCCGCGTTCATCGCCTGCCGCTACATCGTCACGTCCAAGCTGGGCCGCGTGGTCACGGCCGTGCGCGACGCTGAGATGCGCGTGATGTTCTCCGGCTACAACCCGCTCGGCTACAAGCTCTTCGTCTGGACGTTCTCGGCCGTGCTGTGCGGCATTGCCGGCGCGCTGTACGTGCCGCAGGTGGGCATCATCAATCCCGGAGAGATGTCGCCGGCAAACTCGATCGAGATGGCCGTGTGGGTGGCCGTGGGCGGCCGTGGCACGCTGATCGGCCCGATCGTCGGCGCGTTCCTGGTCAACGGCGCCAAGACGATGTTCACGGCGTACTTCGCCGAATACTGGCTGTTCCTGCTCGGCGCGATGTTTGTGCTCGTGACGCTGTACCTGCCCGATGGCGTGGTGGGGCTCTGGCGCCGCCTGCGCGGCAACCGCACGGCGGCGGAGCGGATCGAGGCGGCCACGGACGAGCCGGTGGCGCCGTCCGCGGTGACCCAGCAACAAGGGAGCGAGGCATGAACGCGGCAACTTCGGCATTGGGCGCGCAGCAAGCGGAAAGCGGCGACGCCACGGGCCTGGGCCGGATCGTCGAGCCCGGCGTTATCGACACCTCGCACGGTCCCATCCTGTACGTGGAAGACCTGACCGTGCAGTTCGACGGCTTTCGCGCGCTGAACAAGCTGTCGCTGTCGATCGATCACGGCGAGCTGCGCTGCGTGATCGGCCCCAATGGGGCCGGCAAGACCACGATGATGGACGTCATCACGGGCAAGACCGGCCCGCGCAACGCCAACGTCAGCGGGCGCGTATTCCTGGGGCAGACCATCGACCTGATGCGCATGACCGAGCCGCGCATCGCACAGGTAGGGATCGGCCGCAAGTTCCAGAAGCCCACGGTGTTCGAACAGCACGCGGTCTGGGAGAACCTGGAACTGGCAATGAAGGCCGACAAGCGCTGGTGGTCGTCGCTGCGGGCGCGGCTGACCGGTGAGGGGCATCGCCGCATAGAGGAAACGCTGGCGCTGACGGGGCTGGAGGACGAGGCGTACCGCCCGGCCGGCCTGCTCTCGCACGGCCAGAAGCAGCGGCTCGAGATCGGCATGCTGCTGATGCAGCAGCCGCAACTGCTGCTGCTCGACGAGCCGGTGGCCGGCATGACCGACGAAGAGACGATGCAGCTGGCCGGCCTGCTGAACAGCCTGCGCGGCAGCTGCTCGATGATGGTGGTGGAGCACGACATGGAGTTCGTGGCGGCGCTGGCCGGCGACGCGGGCAGGGTCTCGGTGCTGGCCGAAGGCAGCCTGCTGGCCGAGGGCACGCTCGACGCCGTGAAGCGCGACGAACGCGTGATCGAATCCTACTTGGGAAGATAGCCATGCTGCAGGTCAATGCACTGAACCAGTACTACGGCGGCAGCCACATCCTGCGCGACGTCTCGTTCGAGGTGCCGCACGGCAAGCTGACCACGCTGCTGGGCCGCAACGGCGTGGGCAAGAGCACGTTGCTCAAGTGCCTGATGGGCGTGGTGCCCACCCGCAGCGGCCACGTCAGCTGGGACGGCAAGGCGCTGGAGAAGAAGCCGCCCTACGAGCGTGTGGCGGCCGGCCTGGCCTATGTGCCGCAGGGCCGCGAGATCTTTCCGCGCCTGACCGTGGAAGAAAACCTGCTGATCGGCGCGGCCAGCCGTGCGCGCCCGTCCGGCGTGCCGGACCGCATCTACCAGCTGTTTCCGGTGCTGCGCACCATGCGCCAGCGCCGGGGCGGCGACCTGTCCGGCGGCCAGCAGCAGCAACTGGCCATTGGCCGCGCGCTGATGAGCGAGCCGCAACTGCTGATCCTGGACGAGCCTACCGAGGGCATCCAGCCATCGATCATCCAGGACATCGGCCGCGCGCTGCGCCTGCTGGTGGACGAGTTCGGCATGACGGTGCTGCTGGTGGAGCAGTACTACGAATTCGCGCGCCATCTGGCCGATCACTACGTGGTCATGAGCCGTGGCGAGGTGGTGGCGAAGGGCGCGGGCGCCACGATGGAGCAGGACGGCGTGCGGGAGCTGATTGCGGTGTAATCTCGATCCATGCGTCATCCCGATTTTCCTTCGCCACTCGCCATGCCGGCCGCATGGCACGCCAGCCTGCGCCTGCGCTTTGCCGCGCGCGCGGGCCGCACGGCGCTGGTCGAGCGGCGCCACCAGGGACCGTTGCTGGTGCAGAAGCCGTTGTATCCCGAGGGCGACATTTGCCATGTGGTGGTCCTGCACCCGCCCGCCGGCGTGGCAGGTGGCGACCGGCTGGACATCGACATCGCCGTGGCGGCGGGTGCCCATGCGGTGCTGGCCACACCGGGCGCCACCAAGTGGTACAAGTCACTCGGCCGCGAGGCCGCGCAGCACGTGCGGATCGACGTGGCCGACGGCGCGCGGCTGGACTGGCTGCCGCAGGAGAACATCGTGTTCGACAACGCGCGCGCGCGGATTGCCACGGACGTGACCGTGGCGCCAGGCGGCAGCGCCATCGGATGGGACGCCGTGGTGCTGGGCCGGCAGGCATCGGGCGAGCGCTGGTCCAGCGGCGCGCTGTGGCTGGACACCCGCGTGGCCGGCCCGGATCGCACGTTGTGGATCGAGCAATCGCAGGTCGATGCCGCCTCGCCGCTGCGCGCCGCCGTGGCGGGCATGGACGGCCTGCACGTGCTCGGCACGCTTTGGGCCGTGGGGCAGGGCGCCACGCAGGCGCTGGCGGAGTCACTGGCGGAGCAGCTCCCCTACCGGCCGGACCTGCGCGCGGGCGTGACCTGCCTGGCCGGCAATGCCGGGCAGTCGATGCTGCTGCTGCGCGTGCTGGGGCACGAGATGGAAGCGGTACGGCGCGTGATGGCCGAGGCATGGACCACGCTGCGCGCGCCGATTCACGGCGTGGCGGCGCGGCCGCTGCGGCTGTGGGCGACCTGACAACAAGACAGACAAGACAAGGATGAGGAACGAACGATGGAACTGACGCCCCGCGAGAAGGACAAGCTGCTGATCTTTACCGCCGCGCTGCTGGCCGAACGCCGCCGCGCGCGCGGGCTAAAGCTCAACTACCCGGAGGCCGTGGCGCTGATCACCGCCGCCATCATGGAAGGCGCGCGCGACGGGCGCACGGTGGCCGAACTGATGCATGAAGGCACCACGGTGCTTGCGCGCGAAGACGTCATGGACGGCGTGGCCGAGCTGATTCCCGAGATCCAGGTCGAAGCCACGTTTCCCGACGGCACCAAGCTCGTGACCGTCCATCACCCGATCATCTGACATCCCCCTCACGACGGCCTGCTGGTGGCCTGACCCGATATCAAGGAGCCTTGCGATGATTCCCGGTGAACTGATGCCGCTCGACGGCGAGATCGAACTGAACGCGGGCCGCGCGACGACAAGTGTCACGGTGGCCAACACCGGCGACCGTCCCGTGCAGGTGGGCTCGCATTTCCACTTCTACGAGACCAACGCCGCGCTGGCCTTCGACCGCGAGGCCGCGCGCGGCTTCCGGCTCGACATTGCCGCGGGCACCGCGGTGCGTTTCGAGCCAGGGCAGTCACGCACGGTGCAACTGGTGGCGCTGGACGGTGACCGCATCGTCTACGGCTTCAACGGCAAGATCATGGGAGCGCTGTGATGAGCGTGAAAATCTCGCGGCAGGCGTATGCCGAGATGTTCGGCCCCACCACGGGCGACCGCCTGCGACTGGCCGACACGGGGCTCGTGATCGAGGTGGAGCGCGACTTCACGATCTACGGCGAGGAAGTGAAGTTCGGCGGCGGCAAGGTGATCCGCGACGGCATGGGCCAGAGCCAGCGCATGGCAAAGGACTGCGTCGATGCCGTCATCACCAACGCGCTGATCGTGGACCACTGGGGCATCGTCAAGGCCGATATCGGGCTCAAGGGTGGCCGCATCGCGTCGATCGGCAAGGCCGGCAACCCGGACATCCAGCCGGGCGTGACCATTGTCGTGGGGCCGGGCACCGAGGTCATCGCGGGCGAGGGCATGATCGTCACGGCGGGCGGCATCGACAGCCATATCCACTTCATCTGCCCGCAGCAGATCGAAGAGGCGCTGATGAGCGGCGTGACCACGATGATCGGCGGCGGCACGGGCCCGGCCACGGGCACGTTTGCCACCACCGTCACGCCGGGGCCGTGGTACATGGAGCGCATGCTGCAGGCCGCCGACGCCTATCCGATGAACATCGGCTTCCTGGGCAAGGGCAACGCCAGCCAGCCCGGCCCGCTGACCGAGCAGGTGGAGGCGGGCGCGATCGGCCTGAAGCTGCACGAGGACTGGGGCACCACGCCGCAGGCCATCGACACGTGCCTGACCGTGGCCGATGCAACCGACACGCAGGTGGCGATCCACACCGATACGCTCAACGAGGGCGGCTTCGTGGAGACGACGATTGCCGCGTTCAAGGGCCGCACGATCCACACGTACCACACCGAGGGCGCGGGCGGCGGCCATGCGCCGGACATCATCAAGGTCTGCGGCGAGGCCAACGTGCTGCCGTCGTCGACCAATCCCACGCGCCCGTACACGGTGAACACGCTGGACGAGCACCTGGACATGCTGATGGTGTGCCATCACCTGGACCCGGCGATTGCCGAGGACATCGCGTTCGCGGAATCGCGGATCCGGCGCGAGACCATCGCGGCCGAGGACATCCTGCACGACCTGGGCGCGTTCTCGATGATCTCGAGCGATTCGCAGGCCATGGGCCGCGTGGGCGAAGTCATCATCCGCACCTGGCAGACCGCGCACAAGATGGCCGCGCAGCGCGGCAAGCTGCCGGGTGATCCGCACGATGCGCGCGGCGGCCACGACAATTTCCGCGTGAAGCGCTATATCGCCAAGTACACGATCAACCCGGCCCTGACGCACGGCATCGCGCACGAGGTGGGTTCCATCGAAGTGGGCAAATGGGCCGACCTGGTGCTGTGGAAGCCGGCGTTCTTCGGCGTGAAGCCGAGCCTGATCCTGAAGGGCGGCATGATCGCGGCGGCGGCGATGGGCGATCCGAATGCATCGATTCCCACGCCGCAGCCGGTGCATTACCGGCCGATGTTCGCCTCGGCGGGCGGGGCATTGCCGCGGTCGTCGCTGACGTTCGTCTCGCAGGCGGCGCTGGCCGCGGGCGTGGGCGAGCGGTACGGGCTGGCCAAGACGCTGGCCGCCGTGCGCGGCACGCGGACGGTGAGCAAGCGCGATATGGTTCACAATGACTGGCAGCCGCACGTCACGGTGGACCCCGAGACCTACCAGGTGGTAGCCGACGGTCAGTTGCTGCTGTGCGAACCCGCCACCGTGCTGCCGATGGCGCAGCGCTATTTCCTGTTCTGACGGTTCCGATTGTGATCAAGATCGACAAACACCTGCCCGCCCCGCACGGCATCGCGCCGGTGCTGGTGCGCCGCGCGCCCAGGCTTGTGCTGCCGTTTGGCGAGCGCAGCAAGAGCCGCCTGCGCGCTGTGCTGGACAATGGCGTGGAGGCGGCGCTGTTCCTGCCGCGCGGCACGGTGCTGCGCGGCGGCGATCTGCTGGTGGCCGAGGACGGCACGTTCGTGGCGGTGCAGGCGGCGGCGGAGTCGGTGCTGCAGGTGACGGCGGCCGATGCGCAGGCGCTGATGCGGGCCGCGTATCACCTTGGGAACCGGCATACGCCGGTGGAGGTGGGGCGCGACTACCTGCGGCTGGAATTCGACGCGGTGCTGGCGGACATGCTGGCGCGGCTGGGCGTGGCTGCCGAGCGCGCGGAACTGCCGTTCGAGCCCGAGGCCGGCGCGTACGGCGGCGGGCACAAGCACGGGCATGACGCGACGTTCGCCGAGGACTATGCGGCGGCACAGGCGGTGTTCCATGAGCATCATGGGCATGTGCACAAGCACTGACGGATCATGTTGCGCTTTGCCGACGCCGCAATCAGTCAATCGGTCGCTACCCACATGACCGCGCTTCCCCAGCTCATTTCCCTGCTGCACCTGGCCTCGCCGGCGCTGCCGATCGGCGGGTTCAGCTACTCCCAGGGGCTTGAAGCCGCCATCGACTGCGGCCTGGTTGCCGACGCCGCCAGCGCGGAACGCTGGATCCATGACAACCTCACCCACGTCCAGGCGCACTGCGAAGCCCCTGTCTGGCTGCTGCTCCATCGCGCCTGGCAAGCACAGGATCCGGCTGCCGTGCGCCATTGGAACGACTGGTTCCACGCCACGCGCGAGACCGCCGAGCTGCGCCTGGAAACCGAACAGATGGGCTGGTCCCTGGCCAGGCTGATCCAGCAGATGGGTTGGGGCGATGCCGCCATGGCATCGGCCTTGTCCGAACTTTCGCCGATCTGCCTGCCCACGGCGTTCACGGCGGCCTGCGTGGCGCTGGGCGTCGACGCACGCGACGGCCTGGCGGCCTATGCGTTCAACTGGGCCGAAAACCAGGTGGCCGCCGCCATCAAGGCCGTGCCGCTGGGCCAGGTGGCCGGCCAGCACATCCTGCGCAGGCTGCACCCGGCCGTGCTCGCCATGGTGGACGACGCCACGCGCCGCGCCGATGCCAGCCCGCCGCAACTCTCCACCTTTTCCCCGATGCTGGGGCTGCTCTCCGCGCGCCACGAGACGCAATACTCCCGGCTGTTCCGATCCTGATGACGCAAGAGATTCCCCAACCGATCATGACCCAGGCACGTACCAAGAAGAATCCCCCGCTGCGCGTTGGCGTGGGCGGTCCCGTGGGCTCCGGCAAGACCACGCTGCTGGAAATGCTCTGCAAGGCCATGCGCGACCGCTATGACATCGTGGCCATCACCAACGACATCTACACCAAGGAAGACCAGCGCCTGCTGACCATCTCCGGCGCGCTGCCGGCAGAGCGGATCATGGGCGTGGAGACGGGCGGCTGCCCGCATACGGCGATCCGCGAGGACGCCTCGATCAACCTCGAGGCCGTGGATCGCATGCTGGCCAAATTCCCCGATGCCGACGTGGTGTTCATCGAATCCGGCGGCGACAACCTCGCCGCCACCTTCAGCCCGGAATTGTCCGATCTGACGATCTACGTGATCGATGTGGCCGGCGGCGAGAAGATCCCGCGCAAGGGCGGGCCGGGCATCACCAAGTCGGACCTGCTGGTCATCAACAAGACCGACCTGGCGCCGTATGTGGGCGCGTCGCTGGAGGTTATGGAAGCCGATGCCCGCAAGATGCGCGGCGAGCGCCCGTTCGTGATGGGCAGCGTCAAGGCCGGGCAGGGGCTGGATCAGATCGTCGCCTTCATCGAACGGCAAGGCATGCTCACCGTGTGAGGCGCCGGGGGCGCGCCGCGGCGCAGTGCGCTCAGCGCGGCTGCTTGCGCGCGAGGGCGCGGGCCACGCCCGCCACCACGTCCCGCTCGAAATCGCTCAGTTCCGCCATGTAGCGCATGGTCGCCTGCACGGCCGGCGATGTTTCCGCATGGAACGGCGAACGTGGGGCTTCCACGGCTGCCACGGCGGTCTCATGCCGCGCGAAATCAAGCATTTCCGGCGGTGCCACGCCGAGTGTGTCAGCGAGCGTACATATGTTATAAAGCGCCACATTACGTGTGCCGCGCTCGATGCCGCTGAGGTACGATCTGGCCAGACCGCTTTCCAGCGACAGCGCTTCCTGAGACCAGCCGCGCTGCTTGCGCAACCAGGTCAGATGCCGCCCGAACAGCTTGAGAGGGTCGCCTGTCATATGCTGCTTTGTGGATTTTAAGTCGCTTGAGACTAAGGGTTTGACCTTGGCGTCACGACAACTTATAGTTCGTCGTTCTATCGGTGCCAGATCCGCATCATAAGGGATGCGCCCGCCAGGGGCGCGGCACGATGGCATATACCGGCACGGCGATCCGCCGTACCGAAACGGGGCAGTCGCGCAAGGGGGTGGGCGGAAATCCGCGCCGCACCGCCATTGCGCATTCCGGGACCTTACGCGTCCCGCGCTCTGTTTTGGGGGAATGCCATGCAGATTTTCTCGTTTTTCGATGCCCAGTTGCGCGGTGCAATGCCGCCACTTCCGGACTCGCCGGACCTGGGCATCGGGTTACAGTTATGTGTCATTCCGGCAACGGCCGGCCTGGGCCACGCCTGCGACCACGTGTTCCTGCGCGCCGGCGACATGCAATGCGGCTTCATGCCGCCCCGGCCCGAATGGTGGGCCTGCCTGCGCGGCGGGCTGCGCGTGTTGTCCGATGGCCGGGAACTGGCCGCGCTGGCCGGGGGCGATGTGTTCACGCCGCAGCCCGGGCAGCCGGTGACGCTGCAGGCGGTGCTGGACAGCGTGCTGGTGCGCGCGGTGCCGCATGCCGATGGTCATCCCGGCGTGCCCGGCTTCATCGCGATCGAGCCCGGCGAGCCGGACTGGGCCCAGCTGTTGCATGCCCATGGCACGATGTGGGCCGCCTGCTACCGTGGCACGCTCTGCCTGCAGTGGCGCGCCATGCGCGGCCCGTCCGAAGTGTCCGCCGCCTATCTTCAGCCGGGCATGGCGTTCGCGCCCGATCACGACGACGACTACTGCATCGATGCCATGGTGCCCGGCGCGGGCCTGCTTTGCTGCGCCCAATCGCCGCTCGTGGAGGCCGAGGCCGTCGTCATGCCGCCTGCGGGGCGCACGGCGGCCACAGCGATCCCCGCCACGCCGGCCATGGCGCAGGCCGCCTGAGCGGTCCGGCGCGCGGTCAGTGGCGCTGGTATTGCGTGGCGCCGAACAGGATCTCGCGTTCCTTGTCGCTTTGCAGCGGCTTGCGCTCCTTGGCGAGCACCTCCACGCCGCGCTTGACGGCGGGACGCTCGGCAATTTCGTTGAACCAGCGCTTCAGGTGCGGGTAGTCGTCCAGCTCCACGCCCTGGTTCTGCCAGCTGCGCAGCCACGGGAACGTGGCGATGTCCGCCACGCTGTAGGTCTCGCCGGCCAGCCAAGCATGCTTCGACAACCGTTTGTCGATCACGCCGTACAGCCGCCTGGCCTCGTTGGTGTAGCGGTTGATGGCGTACTCGATCTTCTCGGGCGCGTAGATGCGGAAGTGGTGCGCCTGGCCCAGCATCGGGCCCACGCCGCCCATCTGGAACATCAGCCACTCCAGCGCCTCGTACTTGCCGCGCACGTCCTCGGGCAGGAACTTGCCGGTCTTGCCGGCCAGGTACAACAGGATCGCGCCCGACTCGAACAGCGAGATCGGCTTGCCGTCCGGCCCGTCGCTGTCGACGATGGCCGGGATCTTGTTGTTGGGACTGATCTTGAGGAAATCTTCGCCGAACTGGTCGCCGGCGCCGATGTTGATCGGATGCACCCGGTACTCGAGGCCGCATTCCTCGAGCATGATGTGAACCTTGTGACCGTTGGGCGTGGCCCACGTGTAGACGTCGATCATGAGAGAACGCTCTCCTGGCTGCTTCGGGGCCATCTGATGATGGCGATAATGGGTTCGGGGCCGGCAGCCACCGCCGCCGGCCCCGAACGATTAGAGCACAGAAGAAATAAACCTGCTGGCAGTGCGGTCAGCAGCCGCGCGTCACCGGCATCTGCACGCTGTCCGAACTCAGGTTCATGTGCTTGGCCAGTTCCAGCTTGGCGATGGCGTTGCGGTGCACCTCGTCCGGACCATCGGCCAGGCGCAGCGTGCGCTGATGCGCCCACCAGTTGGCCAGCGGGAAATCGCCGGACACGCCTGCGGCGCCATGCACCTGGATGGCCCAGTCGATCACGCGCAGCGCCACGTTGGGCGCCACCACCTTGATCATCGCAATCTCGGCCTTGGCCACCTTGTTGCCCACGGTGTCCATCATGTACGCGGCCTTCAGCGTCAGCAGGCGCGCCATTTCGATATCGCAGCGGGCTTCGGCAATGCGCTCCTGCGTCACGCCCTGGCGGGCAATCTGCTTGCCGAATGCCACGCGGTCCAGGCTGCGCTTGCACATCAGCTCCAGCGCGCGCTCGGCCACGCCGATGCTGCGCATGCAGTGGTGGATGCGGCCCGGGCCCAGGCGGCCTTGCGCGATCTCGAAGCCGCGGCCTTCGCCCAGCAGGATGTTGCCCGCCGGCACGCGCACATTCTTGAGCTCGATCTCCATGTGGCCGTGCGGCGCGTCGTCATAGCCGAACACGGGCAGGAAACGCTTGATGGTGATGCCCGGCGTGTCGGCCGGCACCACGATCATCGACTGCTGCTCGTGGCGGCCGGCATCGGGGTTGGTCTTGCCCATCACGATGTAGACCTTGCAGCGCGGATCGCCGGCGCCCGACGACCACCACTTGGTGCCGTTGATCACGTAATGGTCGCCGTCGCGCTCGATGCGGCAGCTGATATTGGTGGCGTCGGACGACGCCACGTCGGGCTCGGTCATCAGGAACGCCGAGCGGATCTCGCCGCGCAGCAGCGGCTCGAGCCACTGGTCCTTCAGCTCCTCCGACGCGTAGCGTTCCAGCGTTTCCATGTTGCCGGTGTCCGGCGCGGCGCAGTTGAACACCTCGGCCGACCAGGGCACGCGCCCCATGATCTCGCACATCGGCGCGTACTCGAGGTTCGACAGACCCTCCGGCGCGCGCCTGGAGCGCGGCAGGAACAGGTTCCACAGGCCCGCCTCGCGTGCCAGCGGCTTCAGTTCCTCGATCACCTTGGTCGGAATCCACGCGTTGCCGGCCTCGCGGTTGGCCTGCACCTCGGCGTAGAAACGCTTCTCGTTCGGGTAGATGTGCTGGTCGAAGAATGCCAGCAGCCTGGCCTGCATTTCCTTGACCTTGGGCGTGTACTCGAATTGCATGGGGTCTCCTCGCTACATTCGGGATAGTGACGGCAGGCATCGTGTGCCGAAGGATGCCGACTGCTGGCTACTCTAACGGACTCGACGTAATAAGAAAAATGAATTTTCTGGATTCGACAGTATCAATATCCTGCATTTTCATGCCAGAATGCCGGGCATGCAGCTATCCCGGATCGACCTCAACCTCTTCGTGGTGTTTGATGCCATCTACAGCGAAGGCAGCATCACCGCGGCCGCGCGCCAGCTCAACCTGACGCAGCCGGCGGTCAGCCATGCGCTGGGCCGGCTGCGCACGCTGTTCGACGATCCGCTGTTCGAGCGGCGCGGGCAGGGCATGGCTCCCACGCCACTGGCGCGGTCGCTCGCGGGCGAGGTGCGCGGCGCGCTGCAATCGTTCGCGCGCACGCTGCAGGATACGCCGCACTTCGACCCCACCGCCACCACGCGACGGTTCACCATCGGCATGCGCGACGCGCTGGAATCCACGCTGCTGCCGCCGCTGATGGCGCGCGTGACCGCGATGGCGCCGCACGTGGAGATTGCCGCGATCCGCTTCGACCGCCGCGAGATGGAGTCCGAACTGCTGGCGGGCACGCTGGACGCGTCGATCGACATCCTGCTGCCGGTTTCGCCCGCGATTCACCATGCGGCGTTCATGTCGGACCCGATGGTGGTGCTGGCGCGGCGCGACCATCCGCTGGTGAAGAAGGAACTGACGCTCGAGCGCTACCTGTCGGCCGAGCACGTGCACGTGTCGTCGCGCCGGCGCGGCGCGGGGCTCGAGGACCAGGCGTTGCACCGGATGGGGCTGACGCGCCGCGTGCGGCTGCGCTGCCAGCACTATGCGGCGGCGTGCCGCGTGGTCAGTTGCACGGACCTGCTGGCCACGCTGCCGATGCGCTACGCGCGCATTGCCAACGAGCCCTACGCCAACCGGCTGCTGGCCCTGCCGTTCAAGGTGCCGGCGCTGGAACTGCACCTGTACTGGCACGCCGGCGGCGAGAACGACGGCGCCAACCGGTGGCTGCGCGAGCAGTTGATGGCCGTCATGACGTCGCTCGGCAGCGGCATGGCGGAGGGGGCGGGCAGCGAGGACTAGTGGCTTGTTCAGGCTTTGAACCAAGCGTTTTACTATTCCTCCCGTTCGATCCGCAGCATCCCCCGCGCGAGCGCGTCGTCGCGCTGCACCGCGTAGGGCGCCGCCGGCCGCGACGCCGCCGGCATGGCCGCCCATAATCGCGCCACCCAATCCCGCACCGCCGCATTGTCCGGTTCCGCGCTCCACACGCGCAGCGCCTTGCCGGTCTTCCATTGCGCGGCCACGGCCGCAGGGTCTTCCTCCATCGATATGGTTGCCGTGACGCGGGGCGCTGCGGCTTTCGCACCCGCATCGGCGGGGGGATCGAGGACGTAGGGCGGGGTGGGGCGGGGCACCGGCAGGCTGGCCTGGCCATGGCTGGCCGAGGCCGTCAGGCTGAGCGCGATGGCCGCGATGGCGGCTGCCAGGTTGCTGCACCGCGGAGACCGCTGGGGCATCGGTGTTCTCCTGTTGAAGCGTATTGCAGGCCATTCTACGTCTACAATCGCCGGAGCTTCCCCCCAGGAGAGATGGCATGACTGACGCAGTGACAGTGACACCGGCAGTTTCCCAGGCAACCCCCTCATCGATGCGCCATGCATCCGCGCTGCTGTGGCGCGGCACGCTGGCCGTGGCGCTGGCGTCCGTGCTGGCGGCCTGCGGCACGACCGACAAGGACGCCGGCACGCCGCCGGCCGGGGCGGCGGCAGCCGTGCAGACCCCGGCGGCGGCCATGCCGCCGGCACCCGAGGTGTCGTCGGGCTATCGCCCGGACATGACCACCAGCGTTGCGCAGAAGCACATGGCGGCGGCGGCCAATCCGCTGGCCACCGAGGCCGGGCGCGAGATCCTGCGCGCGGGCGGCTCGGCGATTGACGCCGCGGTGGCCATGCAGGCCGTGCTGACGCTGGTGGAGCCGCAGGCCACGGGCATCGGCGGCGGCGCGTTCATCATGTATTGGGACGGCAAGCGCGTGCAGGCCTACGATGGCCGCGAAACCGCGCCGGCCGGCGCCACCGAGAACCTGTTCCTGCGTGCTGATGGCAAGCCGATGGAGTTTTCCGAAGGGCAGATCGGCGGCCGTTCGGTGGGGGTGCCGGGTGTGCTGCGCGCGCTGGAGATGGCGCACCGCCAGCATGGCCGCCTGCCGTGGGCGCGGCTGTTCCAGCGCGCCATTGCGCTGGCCGAGGACGGTTTCCCGATGTCGCAGCGGCTCTACACGCAGGTGGCGGCGGACAAGTTCATGATGGGCTCGCCCGAGATGGCAGGCTACTTCCTTGACACGCAGGGCAAGGCCAAGCCGGTCGGCACGATGATCAAGAATCCGCAACTGGCCAGGACGCTGCGCGAGATTGCGAAGAGCGGCCCCAATGTCTTCTACAACGGGCCGATTGCGCAGGACATCGCGGCCAAGGTCAATGGCCATGCCAATCCGGGCAGTCTGTCCGCAGCAGACCTGAAGGGCTACCGGGCCAAGGAGCGCGTGCCGGTCTGCACCGACTACAAGCGCTGGAAGGTCTGCGGCATGCCGCCGCCGTCTTCGGGCGGCATCGCCATTGCACAGATCCTCGGCACGCTCGAGGCGCTGGAGAAGCGTGATCCGCGCTACGCGCTGGCGAGCCTGAAGCCGCAGCCCGTGAACACGCCGGCCCGCATGGAGGCCGCGCCGCTGGCCGTGCATACGATGGCCGAGGCCGACCGCCTGGCCTACGCGGACCGTGGCCTCTATGTGGCCGATGCCGATTTCGTGCCGGTGGACGTGGCCGCGATGATCAATCCTGCCTATCTGGCCGAGCGCGCGGCGCTGATCGGCGACAAGAGCATGGGCAAGGCTCAGCCGGGCACGCCGCCCGGCACCAAGGTCGCGTTCGCGCCGGACCGCTCGCCGCCGCGTATTTCCACGTCGCAGATCGTGGCCGTGGACAACCGGGGCGGCGCGTTGTCGATGACGACGACCATCGAGTCGTACTTTGGCTCGCACATCATGGTGCGCGGCTTCATGCTGAACAACGAGCTGACCGATTTCTCGTTCGCGCCTTCGGAGAACGGCAAGCCGGTGGCCAACCGCGTGCAGGCCGGCAAGCGGCCACGCTCGTCGATGGCGCCGACGCTGGTGTTCGAGCGCCAGAGCGGCAAGCTGGTGGCGGCGCTGGGTTCGCCGGGCGGCTCGCAGATCATTGAATATGTGTCGAAGACGCTGGTGGGCCTGCTCGACTGGGACATGGATGTGCAGACGGCGGTGGGCATGGCGAACTTCGGCAGCCGCAATGGCCCGACCGAAGTCGAGAAGGGGCTGGTGACGCCGCAACTGGTGGAATCGCTGCGCGGCATGGGCCACCAGGTGGCCGAGATCGAGATGACCAGCGGCACGCAGGCCATCATGCGCAAGGCGGCCCCGAACGGCCGGATGGGCTGGGCCGGCGGCGCCGACCCGCGCCGCGAAGGGGTGGCGCTGGGGGATTGAAGCGCGTTGAGGTGCTGAGGGTTTGCTCCTCTCTCCCTCTGGGAGAGAGGCCGGGAGAGAGGGGTGGCGGCTCGACGAAGTGATATCGCCACGCCATCGCCTGCCCTCTCCCCCGCCCCTCTCCCAAAGGGAGAGGGGAGAAAACAAGCGGCGACCCGATGCCCCTCACGCGTCCAGCTTCACCCCCGCCGACTTCACCACCTGCGCCCAGCGCTTTTCCTCGGTGGCGAAGAACTTGTTGGTCTCCGGCGGCGTCATCGTCACCACCTCGGCGCCCTGGCCGGCCAGTTGCGCGCGGATCTCCGGGGTGCGGATGATGCGGATCAACTCGCTGGACAGGCGCGCCACCAGTGCGTCGGGCATGCCGGCCGGCGCCATCACACCCTGCCATGTGCCGGACTCGAAGTTCGGCACGCCCTGTTCGGCAATCGTCGGCACCTGACCCACCAGCGCCATGCGCGTGCGCTTGGACACCGCCAGCAACTTGAGCTTGCCGGCCTGCACCTGTGGCAGCGTAGCCAGCATGCCGTTCATCAGCACCTGCGCCGTGCCCCCCACGGTGTCCGCCACGGCCTGCGCGCCACCCTTGTACGGCACGTACTGCCACGCCGCGCCCGTGGCCTGCGCCACGGACACGCCGGCCAGGTGCGGTGCGCTGCCGATCGCCGTCACGGCAAAATTCAGCTGCTGCTTGTGCGACAGCGCCACCAGTTCCTTCAGGTTGCTAACCGGCACCGACGGATGCACCACCAGCAGGTGCGGCGAGTAGGCCAGCATCGCCACGCCCTTGAGGTCCTTCTCGGGGCTGAACGTCAGCTTGGTATAGACCGACGGGCTGATGGCCAGCGCGCCCACGTCGCAAAGCAGCAGCGTGTGGTTGTCCGTGCCGGCCTGCGCCACCATGGCCGCGCCGATGTTGCCGTTGGCGCCGGGACGGTTATCCACGACCACCGGCTGGCCCAGCGCCTCGCCCAGCGGCTTGCTGATCAGGCGCGCGATGATGTCCGACGAACCGCCGGCGGGGTAGGGCACTACAAGCCGGATCGGCTTGGCCGGCCATTTGTCGGCGGCCCAGGCGGACGCCGGGGCCAGGATGCCCGACGTGCCGAAAGTGCTCAGTGCGGCCAGGCCCGATGCCTGGCCAAGGAATTGGCGGCGAGTAGTCATGCTTGTCTCCAGTAAGGCTTATTGTCTGTTGTCGTACAACATCGCCGATAGTGTAGACGTGAATTTTCCTAAGGTCTACCAAGGTCTGCCTGGAAATTGCGCAGGGAAAGCCCTCAGTTGTCTGATGACAATTTAGAAATGTCGACCATAAACAACATCGCCCCGACCAGGCGGGGCGATATCGGGTGGAGCAGGGTGGGGATCAGGCGCCGGACTTCTGCGCGTAGGTCCAGCCCATCTCGGCCATGGGCCGCGCGCGCTTGCCGGCGTCCAGTGCCTGGGCCGACGATGCGGTGCCATCGACCACGCGCTTCATGATGCCCTGGAGGATGCCGGCGATGCGGAACATGCTGAACGCGAGGTAGAAATTCCAGTCGCCCGTGATCTGGCGGCCCGTGCGCTGCTCGTACAGGCGGCGGTACGCGGCCTCGTCGGGAATGCCCAGCGCCTGGTGGTCCAGGCCCGCGATGCCGCGGAACTGGCCCGGCTGGATATGCCAGCTCATGCAGTGGTAGCCGAAATCGGCCATCGGATGGCCCAGCGTGGACAGTTCCCAGTCCAGCACGGCCAGCACGCGCGGCTCGGTCGGGTGGAACATCAGGTTGTCGAGCCGGTAGTCGCCATGCACGATGCAAGTCAGCTCGTCGGCCTCTTGCGGAATATGCTCGGGCAGCCAGGCGATCAACTGGTCCATCGCCGGAATCGATTCGGTTTCGGACAGCTTGTACTGCTTGCTCCAGCGTTCGATCTGGCGCTGGAAGTAGTTGCCCGGCTTGCCGTAGTCGGCCAGGCCGATCGCCTTGTAGTCCACCGTGTGCAGCGCCGCGATGACGCGGTTCATCTCGTCGTAGATGGCGCCGCGCTGGGCCGGGGTCATGTCGGGCAGCGCCTGGTCCCAGAGCACGCGGCCGCTGACGAATTCCATGATGTAGAACGCGCGGCCGATCACCGATTCGTCCTCGCAGAGCGCGAACATGCGGGCCACGGGCACGTCGGTCTTCGCCAGCGCGTCCATCACGCGGTATTCGCGCTCGATGGCGTGCGCGGACGGCAGCAGTTTCGACTTCGGCCCCGGCTTGGCCCGCATCACGTAGGTCTGGCCCGGCGTGATCAGCTTGAACGTGGGGTTCGACTGGCCGCCCTTGAACTGCTCCACGGTCAGGGGGCCGGCAAAACCCGCCACGTGCTGGCGCATCCATGCCTCCAGCGCGCCCACGTCGAAACGCTGCTGGTCGGCCACCGGCCGGGTGCCTTCAAAGTGCGAAACGTTGCTGCTCATGCTGTCTCCGATCTGTATTTTTTATCGATTGCGCCGCGTTGGCGGGGGGGGGGCGTCTAGCGGTAATTGGGCTTGCGCTTCTCCAGGAACGCGCCGATGCCCTCGCCGGCGTCCTTATGGTGGAGTGCGGCCACGAAGCTGTCGCGCTCGGCGGCCAGGTGCGCGGTCAGCGTGGCGCTGCCGGCATGGTTGATCAGCGCCTTGATGCCGCGAATCGCATTGGGCGACTCCTTGGCCAGGTTCTCGGCGATGCGCAGCGCCTCGGTCACCGCCTGGCCGGGCGGCACGACGCGATTGACGATGCCGAAGTGGGCCAGCCGCGCGGGGTCCACGGGCTTGCCCTCCATCATCATTTCGCTGGCGAGCTGGCGCGGCAGCATGCGGGCCAGTTCGTACGAGCCGCCGCCGTCGGGCGTGAGGCCCACCTTCACATAGGCCATGACGAACTTGGCGTCGCTGGCCGCCACCACGAAGTCGCACGCCAGCACCAGCGAGAAGCCCGCGCCGGCCGCCGGGCCTTCCACGGCGGCGATGATCGGCTTGGGAAACGCGTGCAGCGTCTCGATCCAGTGGTTCAGCTTCTCGATGCTCTCCGCCTGCACCTCGGCCGGCTGCGAGCGGTTGCCGAGCAGCCGGTTCAGGTTGCCGCCGGCGCAGAACACGCCGTCGGCGCCGGTCAGCACCACGGCGCGGATCGCATCGTCGCGCGCCGCCACTTCCAGCGCCTCGTGGCATGCCCCATAGATGTCCGGATGCAGTGCGTTGCGCGCCTCGGGGTTGGAGATGGTGAGAACCAGCGTGGCATCCACGCGTTGGGAGAGCAACTGGGCGGTCATGGCAGCCTTTTCGAAGTGTGATCTGCGGCGGTCAGGTGAAGAAAAAGGCGCCCCGTGTCTCGGCGGGGCGCCCGCTCGTGCTCAGGCTTCCTCGGCCAGCAGGGACAGGCCCAGGCCGGCACGGCGCCACAGCCACGGGCTCGGGCGGTAGCGCATGTCGCCGGTCAGGCGGCCCAGGTTGCGCAGCACTTCCAGGATCTGCTCGGGACCGATCGCATCGCCCAGCGCCAGCGGGCCCTTGGGATAGCCCAGGCCCAGGTTCACGGCCAGGTCGATGTCGGTCGGCGTGGCAATGCGTTGCTGGGCGATGTCGCTGGCGATGTTGACGATGCTGCAGACAACGCGTTGCGCGACGAAGCCGGCCGAGTCGCGGATCACGGTCACGGGCACGCCATCGCTGGCGAACAGGCCGTGCGCGGCGTCGCGTGCGGCGGCGCTGGTGGCTGGCGTGGTCATCAGCGTGCGGCGCTTGGTGGCCTCGAATGGCAGCAGCGTGTCGATGGCGACCACGCGGCGCGCGTCGAGCCCTTCCTGCAGTGCGGCCGTTGTGGCGTCGAGGCCCAGCGGCGCGACCACGATCAGCGCGTCGGCGGAAGGGAGGTTGCCGGCCTCGGGCGTCACGCCTAGCGCGGTCAGCAGCTTCACGGTCATCGCATGGCCACGCTCATTGGCGCGGCTGACCCAGACGCTGGCCGGGCGTGCATCGGGCACCGGCTTCGCGGCGGGCACCTGCTTCTGGCCGTCCGGGTAGGCGTAGAAGCCCGCGCCGGTCTTGCGGCCAAGCAGCCCGCCGACCGCGCGGATCGCGGTGATCGGCGACGGGCGGTAGCGCGCTTCCTGGTAGTACTGGTTGTAGATCGACTCCATGACCGGGTGCGACACATCGAGCCCGGTCAGGTCCATCAGCTCGAACGGGCCCATGCGGAAACCGGCCTGCTCGCGCATGATGTTGTCGATATCGATGAAATCGGCCACGCCTTCCTGGGCAATCTTGAGGCCCTCGATGTTCATGCCGCGGCCGGCATGGTTGACGATGAAGCCCGGCATGTCCTTGCAGCGCACCGGCGTGTGGCCCATGCGGCGCGACAGTTCCATCAGCCGATCGCCCACGGCGGGGTCGCCCGAGAGGCCGTCGATGACTTCCACGACCTTCATCAGGGGCACCGGGTTGAAGAAGTGGTAGCCGACGATACGGCCCGGCTGCTTTGCGCCCACGGCAATGGCCGTGATCGACAGCGACGAGGTGTTCGACGCGATCACCGCGTCCTCGCGCAAGATGGCTTCCAGTTTGGCCACGAGATCGCGCTTGACCTCGAGTTTCTCGACGATGGCTTCCAGCACCATGTCGCAGCCGGCCAGGTCTTCCAGCGCGTTGCACGGCTTCACGCGCGCGAGGGCGGCCTCGCCGTCGGCGGCGCTGATCTTGCCCTTGTCGGCCAGCTTGGCGAACGTGTCTTGCAGGTACTGGCGCGCGGCGGCCACGGCCTGGGGATTGGTATCGTACAGGTTGACCGTGAGGCCGGCCTGTGCGGCAATCTGGGCAATGCCGCGGCCCATGGCACCCGTGCCGACGATGCCGAGCGTGTTGATGGGGGAGTTGCTCATCGTTCGTCCAAAAAAAGTTGTGGTTAAATTAGCACGATCGTACGATTTTTGCATCTTCCGCAACAGCCCTCAAAAGCCGTCCGCCGCACGCGGCGTGCGAAGATCGGCCAGCGGCCGTGTGCCTGGGCGCTCCCGGGTCCACACCGGACGATCCATTTCAACAAAAGGAGAGAGACGACATGCTGAAGCTCTGCGGTTTTGCCGCCAGCAACTATTACAACAAGGTCAAGCTGGCGCTGCTGGAAAAGAACCTGCCGTTCGAGGAGGTGCTGGCCTGGATTGGCAAGACCGATCCGGCGGCATCGCCGCTGGGCAAGGTACCCTACATCATCACCGATTCCGGCCCGCTGTGCGAATCGGAAACCATCGCGGAATACATCGAGGCGACTTATCTTCAGGCCCCGCTGTTGCCGGCGGACCCCTACCACGCCGGCAAGGTGCGTGAGCTCGTCACGTTCATGGAGCTGTATCTGGAGCTGACCGCGCGCGAGCTATATCCCGAGGCGTTCTTCGGCGGCAAGGTCAGTGACGGCCTGAAGGAGCGGCAGCGCCGCCTGCTGGACCGCTATATCCCCGCGTTTGCCCAGTTGGCGAAGTTCTCGCCGTACGTGGCCGGCGATACCTTCACGCTGGCCGACTGCGCCGCCATTTGCCATTTGCCGCTGGTTTCGTCGTGCACGAAGATTATCTACGGCGAGGATTTGCTGGCCGGCCTGCCAGTCAAGGCGTACCTGAAGGCAATGTCCGAAAGGCCGACCGTGCAGAAGGTGAATGCCGACCGCAAGGCGAATACCGAACTGATGCTGAACAAGAACCGGTAATCGGTCAGCTTGCTGGGCTCCCCTCTCACCGCAAGCGGTGAGAGGGGCCCGGGGAGAGGGCGGGCGCAGGCCGAAGCTGGCGGTCTACAGCTTCGCCAGCCGCTCCAGCGCCTGCTTCAGCGTCTCTTCCTTCTTGGCATAGCAGAACCGCACCACGCCCGATTCCCTCGGCTGCGAATAGAACGCTGACACCGGAATCGCGGCCACGCCGATCTCGCGCGTGAGCCACATCGAGAAATCGGCTTCGCTCATATCGGAAATCGCCGAATAATCCACGCACTGGAAGTACGTGCCGTCCGACGGCAGCAGCTTGAAGCGCGTGGACGCCAGCCCGGCGCGGAAATAGTCGCGCTTGGCCTGGTAGAACCCCGCCAGGTTCAGGTACGGCGCCGGATCGGCCATGTAGTCGGCCAGGCCGTACTGCATCGGCGTGTTCACCGTGAAGACGTTGAACTGGTGGACCTTGCGGAACTCGTTCGAGAGCGCGGCCGGCGCGGCCACGTAGCCGACCTTCCAGCCCGTCACGTGATAGGTCTTGCCGAAGCTCGACACCACGAAGCTGCGCCGCGCCAGTTCCGGATGGCGCGATACCGACTCGTGCCGCTGGCCATCGTAGACCATGTGCTCGTACACCTCATCCGACAACACCAAAATGTCCGTGCCGGCTAGCAGATCGGCCAGTTTCTGCATGTCATCGGCGCGCCAGATCGTGCCCGTGGGGTTGTGCGGCGTGTTGATGAGGATCATGCGCGTGCGCGGCGTGATGGCGGCGGCGAGCTTGTCGAACGGGATACGGAACGCGGGCGCCTCGAGCGTGACCGGTACCGCGGTGCCGCCAGCCAGCTCGATCGCCGGCAGGTAGCTGTCGTAGCACGGCTCGAGCACGATCACCTCGTCGCCCGGATGCACGGCGCACAGGATCGACGTCAGGAGGCCCTGCGTGGCGCCGGCCGTGATCGTAATTTCCGTATTCCAGTCGTACGTGTGGTTGTACAGCGTGGCGATCTTGCCGGCGACGGCCTGGCGCAGCGCGGGCACGCCGGCCATCGGCGGATATTGGTTGTGGCCGGTGCGCATGGCGTGCGTCACGGCATCGACGATGCGTGCGTCGCAGTCGAAGTCCGGAAAGCCCTGGCCAAGGTTGACGGCATTTTTCTCGGCGGCCAGCGCCGACATCACGGTGAAGATCGTGGTGCCGACCTTGGGCAGGCGCGACAGCGGCGGGGTCAGGGGTGCGAGCGAGGATTCTGCGGACATGGTGCGTGAAAGTGGCGAGTTCGGGGCAAGCCGGTCATTCTAGCGGGGATCGGCGGTGGTGACTGCGGCCAGCCAGGCGGTGAAGGCGGGCGGCGGCAGGATTTCGACCCCGCTCATGCGGCGCAGGCGGCTCCTGAGCTTGAGCACCGCCTTGTCCTTGGAGACCAGCAGCGCGGCCTGCGCGAAGTGGGCCAGTTCGATGAACTTCTGATCGTCGGTGTCGCGGCACTTGGGCAGGCGCACCGCGTCGAAGTCCGCCTGGGCCGGGGCCGGCTCCAGCGTGGTCAGCCGGTCCACCTCGGCCAGCGCCGCGCCGATATCGACCGCAAACCGCGCAAACTGGGGATAGGCCAGCACGCGGCGCAGTTCCTCGCGGCAGTCGGCGCGGATCACCGGGGCGATGGCGCCGGCGTCCAGCGCGGCGCGGATCGGCGCCACATGCGGGTCCTGGAACACGAGCAGGTCGACCCAGATGTTGGAATCGAGCACCACGCGGGGCGGCGGGGTTGCGCGAGTGGCGGAAGGGGCCGAAAAGGGGGCCAAAGAGGCACTGGCGGTGGGAGGTGTGGGCATTCGCTACAATCTGGTCTTTGTGTCTGCCCGCGATTTTGCCATGCTCATCGTCCTGTCTCCCGCCAAGTCGTTGGATTACGAGACACCTCCCCGCATCAAGACCCACACGATGCCGCGTTTTATCGACCGTTCAGCGGCGCTGATCGAGCGCCTGCGCCGCCTGGCGCCGCAGGATGTGGCCGCGCTGATGGACATCTCAGACAAGCTCGCCGTGCTCAACGTGACGCGCTATGGCGACTGGCAGCCCGAATTCACGGCAGCCAACAGCAAGCAGGCCGTGCTGGCGTTCAATGGCGATGTCTACGATGGAATGGACGCCAAATCGCTGCCCACCGAGGATCTGGCCTTCGCGCAGAAGCACATCCGCATCCTGTCCGGCCTGTACGGCGTGCTGCGTCCGCTGGACTGGATGCAGCCGTATCGGCTGGAGATGGGCACCCGGCTCGACACCGCCGCCGGCAAGGACCTCTACGCGTTCTGGGGCGATGACGTCACGCGGCTCATCAACCAGGACATGGCCGCCCTGAAGCATGAAGGCACGCCCACGCTGGTGAACCTGGCTTCCGAGGAGTATTTCAAGGTTGTACGCGCCAAGGTGCTCGAGGCGCGTGTGATCACGCCCGTGTTCGAGGACTGGAAGGGCGGCCGCTACAAGATCATCTCGTTCCACGCCAAGCGCGCGCGCGGCACGATGGCACGCTTTGCCGTGACCCACCGCGTGACCGAGGCCAGCAAGCTGAAGCGCTTTGCCGAGGGCGGCTATGCGTTCGACAAGGCGGCCTCCGACGACACCCGCTGGGTGTTCCGCCGCCGCCTGGAAGACTGACTGGAAACCGGAGACACCAACGCCATGACTTCAGCCTTGCATATCAGCACGCAGTTCGACGCCGGCGCGATCGAAGTGGAGGCGCTCGACCGCGCCGATGACATCCGCCTGCGCATTCGCGCCGATTCGCACGCCGATTTCCGCCAGTGGTTCCATTTCCGCCTGCAAGGCGCCGCCGGCCAGGCATGCCGGCTGCGGTTCCTGAACGCGGGCGTGTGTACGTACCCCGACGGCTGGCGCGACTATCGCGCGGTGGCGTCGTACGATCGCGCGCACTGGTTCCGCGTGCCTACGCACTACGACGGCGCCACGCTGACCGTGGAATTCACGCCCGAGCACGACAGCGTGTGGCTGGCGTATTTCGAGCCGTATCCCGAGGAGCGCCATCTGTCGTTGCTGGCCACGTGCCAGCGTTCGCCGCTGGCGCGGCTGTCGCACCTGGGCAGCACCGTGGATGGCCGCGACCTGACCTGCGTGACCGTGGGCCAGCCGGGGCCGGGCAAGAAGACCATCTGGATGATCGCGCGCCAGCATCCGGGCGAAAGCATGGCCGAATGGTTCTGCGAGGGCGTGCTGCAGCGGCTGACCGGCACGGGCACGTGGGCCGGCGATCCGGTGGCGCGCAGGCTGCTGGAGCGCGCGGTGTTCCACATCGTGCCGAACATGAACCCGGACGGGTCAGCGCGCGGCAACCTGCGCACCAACGCGGCCGGCGCGAACCTGAACCGCGAGTGGATGCAGCCGAGCCGCGAGACGAGCCCCGAGGTCTGGCACGTGCGCCGCGCCATCGAGGCCACCGGCGTGGACCTGTTCTTCGACATCCATGGCGACGAAGGGCTGCCGTACAACTTCGTGGCCGGCAGCGAGATGCTGCCCGGGTTCACCGCGGCGCAGCGCAACCAGCAATCGCGCTTCATCGAGGCATTCAAGCGCGCCACGCCCGATTTCCAGGACGTGCACGGCTACTCGGCCAGCAAGTACAACGCCGACGCGCTGAAGCTGGCGTCCAAGTACATCGGACACACGTTCGGCTGCCTGGCGCTAACGTTGGAGATGCCGTTCAAGGACAACGCCGACCTGCCCGATCCGGCCGTGGGCTGGAACGGGGCGAAGAGCGCACTGCTGGGCACGGCGATGCTCCAGGCGGTGCTGGAGTATCTGGGGTAGGGGAGCAGTCACTCGCTACTGTTTCTTCTTCGTCTTCGATGCGTTCTTCGACGAAGACGTTGTCTTCGCCGACTTGGCGCCGCTCTTGCCTTTCTTCTTCGTCGAAGCCTTCGGCGTGGCCACCGCCGGCGCGGCGGGCGCCTCGGTGATGATGTCGCCGTCGCTGTCGAGCAGCTCGTACGCCAGCATCATGCCGTCGTCATAACCGCAGCGCACTTTCACGGGCTGCCATTGCGCCTCGCCGCGGCGCTTGTGCGCCGTGGCCGTGAACGTGACCACCGCGTTCACCGGCACGGCCTGCTTGCCCTGCGAGAACCGGCCGCTCCACGGCTCCACCGTGGCCTGCCCGGTGCTGAGCGCACCGGTCGGGATCTTCAGCGCGTCAAAGGTTGCCGAGCGCGGCACCACCCAGCTGGCGTGCGCCGCACAGTCGGCCACGTCCGCCGAGGCGTTCTCGGACTTCATCAACTGCTCGCGCATCTTTGTCCGGTACTCGGACAGGCTCACGCGGCCTTTGTCGGGCAATGTAACGGTCTTGACCGGCGGGGTGTTGGTGGCAACGGGCGGGGGTTTGACCGCAGGCGCGGAGGCCGGGGCGGCGGCAACGGCGGCAGGTGTGGCGCCAGCGGCCGCATCGGCCTCATCGCCCGGGGCGGTGGCGCAACCGGCGAGGGCAAGCGCGCCTGCCACTGCGGCAGTCAGCATGTGCAGCCGGCCGCCAAACAGTTCGGAAATTCGTCGGATCACGGGATCGTCTTTGCTTGTTCAGCAACAAGGGTTGGCGAAGGATTGCCATGATAGAGGAAAGCCCCGCGGCAAAGTTCCGAAATGTTGTTACTCTACGTTCTAACTGCGCGTAACCGTAGCGATCACGTAGCGTTCGTGTGCCGATGTGGTGATCGCAATATCAGAAAAGCCGCGCGCCGCGCAAGTCAGGCGAACCCCGAGGCAGTGCACGCGATAGGCTGCACCCCCGAGGCCCGCGGGCGCGGGCGGGGGGTGCGGGAGGCAGCGGGGACGGATCAGGCCGTGCGCGTGAAGCGCAGCAGGTCGTCCATCAGCGCGTTGAGGTCGCGCTTGAGCTTGTCGAAGCCGGCGTTGGGCGCCAGGCCCACTTCATCCATGTACAGCTTGCGGTTGACCTCCAGCTGCAGGCTGTGGCGGTTGGCCTGGGGCTGGCCTACCACGCGCACGATCTCCACGCCCTTGTACGGGTGGTTGCGCCACACGTCGTAGCCCATCTCCTTGAGTACGGCTTCCACGCGATCGGTGAAGCGCGTGTCACATGTGGTGCCGTCGCGGTCGCCGAGCACGAAGTCCGGGTGTTGCAGGCCCGGATGCTCGGTGGCGTACTGCGCGGCCTCGCTCGGCATCGAATGGCAGTTGATGTGCCACACCTTGCCATGGCGCGCGATGGCCTGGTCGGCCAGCCGTTGCAGCTGGGCGTAGTAGGGCACGTAGTAGCGGTCGATGCGCGCCTGCAGCTCGGCCACGCTGAGCTTGCGGTCGTAAATGGGCTCGCCGGTGTCCAGCACGCGCCAGACCAGCCCCTTGCCGAGCCGCGTCTTGGAGGTTTCCTGCCTGGCGCCGGGCCACGGCGCGTCCAGCAGGACCTCGTCGATTTCTTCCAGGCCGCGGTTGGCGTCCAGGTAGCTGCGCGGAAAGCCGGCGCAGAGCAGCGGGATGCCGCGCGCGGGGGCGTCGGCGTAGAGCACGTCCACGAACGTGTCTTCCGCCTGCCGCAGCAGCGGCAGGGGCAGGTTGCCGGCGAAACGGAAGTCCGCCGGGTACGTGGCGCAGCTGTGCGGGGAATCAAGAAAGAGCGGGCCGCTCTCGCCTTCCGGCAGATGCAGGAAGTAAGGGCTTTCCGCGGTCTTTCGGTCTGTTTCTGTCATGCTCTGCTACCGGTTAGTCCAGGGTGATCTTGGCGGCGGCGGCCACGCGCTTGTTCTTGGCCACTTCGCTCGAAATCTGCTTGGCGAACTGCGCCGGGGTGTCGCCCACCGGGGTGGCGCCCAGCTTTTCGAGCTTGGCGCGCACCTCGGGCAGGGCCAGCACCTTCACGGCGGCGGCGTTGAGCCTGGCCTGGATGTCGGCCGGCAGCTTGGCCGGGGCGATCAGGCCAAACCACGCGGCGTCGTTCACCTCGGGCAGGCCCAGTTCGGCGAAGGTCGGCACGTTGGGCAGGGCGGCCACGCGCTTCGGCGCGGCCACGGCCAGCGCGCGGAGCTTGCCGCTCTCGATGAACGGCAGCGACGACGGCAGGTTGTCGAACAGCACCTGCACCTGGCCGGCCAGCGCATCGTTCAGCGCCGGGCCCACGCCCTTGTACGGCACGTGCAGCAGCTCGGTGTGGCTGCTCATCTTGAACAGCTCGCCCATCATGTGCGAGACGCTGCCGTTGCCGGCCGAGCCATAGGCCAGCTTGTTCGGCTCGGACTTGGCCAGCGCGATGAACGACTTCATGTCGGTGGCCTTCACGCCCGGGTGGATGCTCATCACGTTGGGCACCGAGGCCAGGTTCGTGATCGTGGTGAAGTCCTTGGTGGCGTCGTATTGCAGGCGCGGGTAGACGGCCGGGTTGATGCCGTGCGTGGAGGCAGTGGCAATGCCGAGCGTGTAGCCGTCCGGCGCGGCCTTGGCCAGGTAGCCCGTGCCGATGCTGCCGCCGGCGCCGCCGCGGTTATCCACGACCACGGTCTGGCCCAGTTGCTGCCCCAGCTTGTCGGCCACGATGCGGGCGACGATGTCGGTGGTGCCACCGGCCGGGAACGGCACGACCAGCGTGATCGGCTTGGTCGGATAGGTGCCCTGGGCATGCGCGGGCAGGGTCAGGCCGATGGCCGCGAGGGCGGTGGCGGCGGCAAGGGCTTGGAGCAGGGGACGGCGTTGCATGAATCGGTTCCGAGAAGGGGGAGGGAGGACAGTTTTAAGAATTTTCGAGAAATTGCTGCTTCCGATTCTGCGCGTCCGTGCAAGTGACTTGCAAACGAAATAAAATCCCTCGGTCATTCCAATTGGTATTAAATGTGTCGGAAGCAAGGAGTGAAGCATGCGCCGCTTATGTCCGTCGATGACGGAATTGCAGGCATTCGAAGCGGCAGCGCGCCATAACAGCTTTACGGTTGCCGCACGTGAACTGCACGTCACACAAGGTGCCGTCAGCAAGCAGGTGCGCAGCCTGGAGGCGTTCCTGGGCGTGGAACTGTTCGAGCGTGTCCGCCAGCGGCTGTTGCTGACGGACGCGGGCGAGCGCTATCTGGAGCGCATCCGCCCGAGCCTCAACGAGATCGAGGCGGCAAGTGTGGAGCTGATTGCGCGGCAGGGGCGCGGCGGCATCCTCCACATCGCCAGCATGCCGACCTTGGGCGCCAAGTGGCTGATCCCGCGGCTGCCGCAGTTCTTCGCGCGGCACCCCGAGGTCACGCTCGAGTTCGTGCCGCATGCCCAGGGCTATGATTTTTCCCAGCCGGATCTCGACGCGGCGATCCGCTTCGGCGACGGTGTCTGGCCGGGCAGCCTGGCCGACTACATGACCGGCCGCGAGGTGCTGCCGGTGTGCCGGCCCGGGTTGCTCGTGCGCGAGCCTGACGGCGTGGCGAAGAGCCCGCTGGCATTGCTGCGCTATCCGCTGCTGCACCACACCACGGTGCCCGAGGCATGGCCGGACTGGCTGTCGGAACTGGGCGTGTCCACGCGCAAGGCATGGAGCGGCGCGCGCTTCGACCAGTTCTCGCTGCTCACGCAGGCGGCGGTGTCGGGGCTCGGCATCGCGCTGATCCCGCGCTGCCTGATCGAGGAGGAATTGGCGACTGGCGCGCTGGTGGTGGCCCATCCGGCGCGGGTGCTGGCCAAGAAGGGGTATTACCTATGCTACCCGGAACAGAAGGCCCACCTGCCGGCGCTGCAGACGTTCCGGAAATGGGTGATGGAAGGAGTGGACGTGGTGGCGTAGTTTTTTCTCCCCTCTCCCTCTGGGAGAGGGGCGGGGGAGAGGGCAGGCGGCACCACGAAGTGATATCGCGCAATCCGCTCAATCCCTCTCCCTCGGCCCCTCTCCCGCAGGCGGGAGAGGGGAGCAAGCAAGAGGATCGTCAAACCGCCTACTTCGACAGCACCTTCATCGCCTGTTCCAGCCCGGCGATGGTCACCGGGTACATGCGGTTTTTCATGATCTGGCTGATCACCGTGACGGACTGCCGGTACTGCCACAGCCCTTCCGGCTCGGGATTGAGCCAGACAAAGCGCGGAAACTGCTCGATCATGCGGTTCAGCCACACCGCGCCGGCCTCGGGGTTGTTGTACTCGACCGAGCCGCCCGGCTGCAGGATCTCGTACGGGCTCATCGTCGCGTCGCCGACGAAGATCACCTTGTAGTCCGGCGTGTACTTGTGCATCAGATCCCACGTGGCGACCTTCTCGGCGTGCCGGCGCCGGTTGTTCTTCCACACGTAGTCATACAGGCAATTGTGGAAGTAGTAGTACTCCAGGTGCTTGAACTCGGTCTTGGTGGCCGAGAACAGCTCCTCCACGCGCTTGATGTGGTCGTCCATCGACCCGCCCACATCCATCAGCATCAGCACCTTGACCTTGTTGTGGCGCTCCGGACGCAGCTTGATGTCCAGCAGCCCCGCGTTGGCCGCGGTGGAATGGATCGTGTCGTCCAGGTCCAGTTCGGTGTCGGCGCCCTCGCGCGCAAACCGGCGCAGGCGGCGCAGCGCCACCTTGATGTTGCGCGTGCCCAGTTCCACCTGGTCGTCGTAGTCCTTGTATGCGCGCGACTCCCAGACCTTGATGGCGGTGCGATTGCCCTTGGACGGCCCACCGATGCGGATGCCCTCGGGGTTGTAGCCGCCGTGGCCGAACGGCGATGTGCCGCCCGTGCCGATCCACTTGTTGCCGCCCTCGTGCTTTTCCTTCTGCTCTTCCAGCAGCTGCTTCAGGCGCTCCATGAGCTTGTCGAGCCCGCCCATGGCCTCGATCCTGGCGCGTTCCTCGGCCGACAGCTCGCGTTCCAGCGTCTTCTGCAGCCAGTCCAGCGGGATGTCGCTCTTCCAGTCCACCAGCCCCTCCACGCCCTTGAAGTACGCGGCAAAGGCCTGGTCGAACTTGTCGAAGTGCTTCTCGTCCTTGACGAGCGTCATGCGTGACAGATAGTAAAACTCGTCGATCGACGGCGAGATGACCTGCGCGCGCAACGCCTCGAGCATGGTCAGGTATTCCTTGACCGAGACCGGCAGCTTGGCGTGGCGGAGCGAGAAGAAGAAGTCGATCAGCATCGCATTTCCCTTAAATTCAGCGCGCTCGCTCGAGCTGGAACTGCAGGTGCGCGCGAACGGTGGGCCATTCGCTGGCGATGATGGAGAACACCACGGTGTCCCGGAGGGAGCCGTCGGGCATGCGCTGGTGGTTGCGCAGCACGCCGTCCTGCTTGGCGCCCAGCCGCGCGATGGCGGCGCGGCTCTGGTGGTTCATCCAGTGCGTGCGGAACTCCACGGCAATGCAGTCCAGCGCCTCGAACGCGTGGCGCAGCAGCATCAGCTTGCACTCGGTGTTGAGCCCGGTGCGCTGCACGCGGCGCGCATACCACGTGGAGCCGATCTCCACCCGGCGATTGGCGCCGTCGATGTTCATGTACGTGGTCATGCCGGCCAGCCGGCCGTCGGCGTCGCGCACGGCAAACGGCTGCATCAGGTCGCGCGCCTGCAGGGCCAGGCGCCGCGCGATCTCGGCCTCCATGCCCTCGGGCGCGGGCACGCTCGTGTACCAGAGCCGGTGCAGCGCGCCATCGGCGGCGGCCTCGCGCAGCCCGGCGGCGTGGTCGTGCGAGAGCGGCTCCAGCGTGGCGTGGCGGCCGGTCAGCGTGATGGGGACGACGAAGGCGGGCATCGCGTGGAACCTCAGCGGTTGGCGCGGTTCATGAACACCAGGCGTTCGAACAGGTGCACGTCCTGCTCGTTCTTCAGCAGCGCGCCATGCAGCGGCGGAATCGACGCCTTGCGGTCGGGGCTGCGCAGCGCCTCGGCCGGGATGTCCTCGGCCATCAGCAGCTTGAGCCAGTCGATCAGCTCCGACGTGCTCGGCTTCTTCTTCAGCCCCGGCAGGTTGCGCATCTCGTAGAACGCCTCCAGCGCGGCGGCCACCAGTTCCCGCTTGATGCCCGGATAGTGCACGTCCACGATCTGCTGCATCGTGTCGGCGTCGGGGAACTTGATGTAGTGGAAGAAGCAGCGGCGCAGGAACGCGTCCGGCAGTTCCTTCTCGTTGTTCGACGTGATGATCACCAGCGGCCGATGCTTCGCGCGCACCAGTTCGCGGGTCTCGTAGACGTAGAACTCCATGCGGTCCAGCTCGCGCAGCAGGTCGTTCGGGAATTCGATGTCGGCCTTGTCGATCTCGTCGATCAGCAGCACCACGGGCGCCTCGGTCTCGAACGCCTGCCACAACACGCCCTTGACGATGTAGTTGCGGATGTCGTGGACCTTGCCGTCGCCAAGCTGGGAGTCGCGCAGGCGCGACACCGCGTCGTACTCGTACAGCCCCTGCTGGGCCTTGGTGGTCGACTTGATGTGCCATTGCAACAGCGGCATGTCCAGCGCGGCGGCCACTTCCTCGGCCAGCATGGTCTTGCCGGTGCCGGGCTCGCCCTTGATCAGCAACGGCCGCTGCAGCGTGCGTGCGGCGTTGACGGCCAGCTTCAGGTCGTCGGTGGCGACGTACTGGGCGGTGCCCTCGAAACGTGTTGGCTGGGACGGATTGGCGTTGGCTGGCGTGGACATGAGGCAACCTGATAGAGGCGGAATGGGCCAGTATAAAAGCAGTTCCGCATTCGCGTTTAGTGGGGTGACCCCCGGGTCCGCCCGTGTGGACTGCCGCGTGCCGCCTGCGGTACAATGCGCCGGCTTGACACGCGCCCCTAATTCAAAAGTCAAGTGCCGTCAAGTGTCACGCACGGTTTAACACTTCCCCAATCATCTACGACAATGAAAAAGCTCCTCACGATGGTGGTGTTGGGCGCGGCCGCAACGGCTGCGCAGGCCCAGGACGCAAAGGGCAACGTGGACACCGCCAAGGAAAAGGTGGCAATGTGCATTGGTTGCCACGGCATTCCGGGCTACCGTGCATCGTTCCCGGAGACATACGAAGTACCGATGCTGGGCGGCCAGTCCGCCAAGTACATTGAAAACGCGCTCAAGAGCTATCAGAAGGGCGACCGCAAGCATCCGACCATGCGCGGCATTGCCGCGAGCCTCTCGGACAAGGACATTGCCGACGTGGCGGCCTACTACGCGCAGCAGAAGGCCGATACCAAGAACAACACGCTGAAGTAAGAGACCGAGACCATGCTGAATACGCTTCGACTCGCGGTGGGCGCACTCGTGCTGGGTGCCGCCGCCACTGCCGCCATCCCGGCCTCGGCCGCCGACATCGCCGCCGGCAAGGCGCTGGTGGAGAAAGGCGCCTGCGTGGCTTGCCACGGCGCGGGCCTCAACGCCCCGATCACGCCCGACTATCCCAAGCTGGCTGGCCAGCACGCCGACTATCTCTACCACGCGCTGGTGTCGTACCAGGTCAGCGGCAACCCGCTCGTGGGGCGCACCAATGCCATCATGGCCGGCCAGGTCAACAGCAATCCGGCCGTGACCGGCAAGGACGGCAAGCCGCGCCCGTTCACGCGCAGGGAGCTGCAGGACATCGCCGCCTATATCGAGTCGCTGCCGGGCGACCTGGTGCTGAAGAAGTAACGATGCCGGCGGTATCGCCCATGTGAAAAAGCCGCTTCCGGAGAAGCGGCTTTTTTCTGCGCGGCGAGCCTCAGTTGCCGCTGCCCGTGACCAGGCGGCGTTGCCGGGCCGCGTTGGCCAGCGTCTCGAGCACGGTGACCGAATCGTCCCAGCCGATGCAGGCATCGGTCACGGACTGGCCGTAGGTCAGCGTGTCCACCGGCGTGCCCTGCACGTGGTCCTGGCGGCCGGCGACGAGGTGCGATTCCACCATCACGCCCACGATGCGCTGGTCGCCTTCGCCGATCTGGCGGCCGATGTCCTCGCAGACCGGGATCTGGTTCTGGTGCTTCTTGCTGCTGTTGGCGTGCGAGGCATCGACCATCAGCCGCGCGGCCAGGCCGGACTTCGAGATCGCCTCGCACGCTTCCTGCACGCTGGCGGCGTCGTAGTTGGGCGCCTTGCCGCCGCGCAGGATGATGTGGCAGTCCTCGTTGCCCGCCGTGGACACGATGGCGGAGTGCCCGCCCTTGGTCACCGACAGGAAATGGTGCGGCTGCGACGCGGCCTTGATGGCATCGACGGCGATCTTGACGCTGCCGTCGGTCCCGTTCTTGAAGCCCACCGGGCACGACAGCCCCGACGCCAGCTCGCGGTGCACCTGCGATTCCGTGGTGCGCGCGCCGATCGCGCCCCAGCTGACCAGGTCGGCAATGTATTGCGGGCTGATCATGTCCAGGAACTCGGTGCCGGCGGGCACGCCCATCTCGCTGATGCCCAGCAGCAGCTCGCGCGCCATGCGCAGGCCGTCGTTGATCTTGAAGCTGCCGTCCATGTGCGGATCGTTGATCAGGCCCTTCCAGCCCACCGTGGTGCGCGGCTTCTCGAAATAGACGCGCATGACGATCTCCAGCTCGTTGGAGAAGCGCTCGCGCTGCACCTTGAGCAGCTTGGCGTATTCCAGCGCCGCGCGCGTGTCGTGGATCGAACAGGGTCCGATGATGACGATCAGGCGATCGTCCATGCCGTGCAGGATGCGGTGCATGGCCTGGCGGGCGCCGTAGATCACGTCGGACGCTGCCTCCGAGCAGGCAAACTCGCGGATCAGGTGCGCAGGCGGCAGCAGTTCCTTGAGTTCGCGAATACGCAGGTCGTCGGTGTTCTTCAACATGATGGCTCCGGGTCTTGTGAGGTCGTTAGTCTGGTGGGTGGTTGCGACGCGGCCGTGGCGGGGGATAAAAAAAGCCGCCAGGTTCGCTGGCGGCTTTTTCTGAATTTCGGGCTGCTTACAGCTGTCCCTCTCCATCCGCCAGCGGTGTGAGATCGCCAAAGAAATAAAAGTAAAAGTAGAACTTGGCGGACATGGCGGCGTTTCGGGTCAGCTTGTGTCGGATTTGGGTCAATGCGTTGAATTTATGCTGCGGCGCGCGATGAAAAGGCATTTTATTGCGCGGCCCCCGTAGAAATCACGGGCCGCGATCGCCTTGCGCACGACAACGAAGCATCTTTATATCGCTTTTCCACAACGATGGCAAGCGCCCAAACGCAACACTTTTCAGCAAATGCTGAACGCTGACGTCACCTATATTGAAATCGCAGTGACCCGGCGGGCCAAGCCGGGCGCCCGATGTGGTCAATGGCGGATGGCGGTGGAGGGATCCGATCATGCCAGTCGATGAAGGGAAGCTGAATGCTTTCATGGACCGGTTCGTCCATGACATTGGGGCCGTGATGCACGCGGCGACGGTGGTGCTGGGCGACGAGCTCGGCCTGTACAAGGCGCTGGCGGAGAAACCGATGACCGCCGATCTGCTCGCCCGGAAGACGCACACCGACCCGCGCTACCTGCGCGAATGGCTCTGCGCCCAGGCCGCGAGCGGCTATGTGGAGTACGACGCCGCGACGGACCATTTCTCACTGTCTGAGGAGCAGGCCTACGCGCTGGCGCAGGAAGGCAGCCCGGCGTTCATCCCGGGCGCGTTCCAGATCGCCATGGCGCAGTTCCGCGCGATCCCCCGGATGACCGATATCTTCCGCAACGGGCGCGGGCTGGGTTGGCATGAGCACGATCCGTCACTGTTCCACGGCACCGAGCGGTTCTTCCGGCCCGGCTATGCCGCGCACCTGGTGAGCGAGTGGATTCCGGCGCTCGACGGCATGGCGGCGCGCCTCAAGGCTGGCGCCACGGTGGCGGACGTGGGCTGCGGCCACGGCGCGTCCACGATCATCATGGCACAGGCATATCCGGCCTCGCGCTTCCATGGCTTCGACTATCACGAGCCGTCGATCCACCATGCGCGCGAGGCGGCGCGGCGTGCCGGGGTGGCTGGCCGCGTGACCTTCGAGGTGGCCGCGGCCAAGGATTTTCCAGGGAACGACTATGACTTGGTGGCCGTCTTCGACTGCCTGCATGACATGGGCGACCCGGTAGGGGCGGCCCGGCATGTGCGGGAATCGCTGAAATCCGATGGATGCTGGATGATTGTGGAGCCGTTCGCGAATGACCGGTTGCAGGACAACCTGAACCCCGTGGGGCGGGTGTTCTATTCGGCGTCGACGTTTATCTGCACGCCGGGGTCGCGTGCGCAGGAGGGGGCCATGTGCCTGGGCGCCCAGGCCGGCGAGGCCCGCATGCGCGGCGTGACGGAGCAGGGCGGCTTCACCCGTTTCCGGCGCGCGGCGCAGACGCCGTTCAACCTGGTGTACGAGGTGAAGCCGTAGGCGGAAAGCCGCCGGACGGCGTTACGCCGTGCCGCCCACCGTCATGTTCTCGATCCGCAGCGTCGGCTGGCCCACGCCCACGGGCACGCTCTGGCCTTCCTTGCCGCACACGCCCACGCCCGAGTCCAGGCGCATGTCGTTGCCGATCATCGTCACGTCCTTCAGCGACTCCGGACCGTTGCCGACCAGCGTGGCGCCCTTGACCGGCGACGTGATCTTGCCGTCCTCGATCAGGTAGGCCTCGCTGGCGGAGAACACGAACCTGCCGTTGGTGATGTCCACCTGGCCGCCGCCGAAATTCACCGCGTACAGGCCGCGCTTCACGCTGGCGATGATCTCCTGCGGGTCCCGGTTGCCGTTGAGCATGTACGTGTTGGTCATGCGCGGCATCGGCAGCGCGGCGTAGCTCTCGCGGCGCGCATTGCCGGTGACCGGCATCTTCATCAGCCGCGCGTTGAGCGTGTCCTGGATGTAGCCGCGCAGGATGCCGTCCTCGATCAGCGTGGTGCACTGCGTCGGGTTGCCCTCGTCGTCCAGGTTCAGCGAACCGCGCCGGTTGGTCAGCGTGCCGTCGTCGACCACGGTCACGCCCTTGGCCGCCACGCGCTCGCCCATGCGGCCCGCGAACGCCGACGAGCCCTTGCGGTTGAAGTCGCCCTCGAGCCCGTGGCCCACGGCCTCGTGCAGCAGCACACCGGGCCAGCCCGGGCCCAGCACCACGGTCATCGCCCCGGCCGGAGCCGGACGCGCTTCGAGGTTGACCAGCGCCGACGCCACGGCCTCGTCCACGTACTTGGCCAGCAGTTCGTCGGTGAAGTAGCCGTATGCATAGCGCCCGCCGCCACCCGAGGAACCAACCTCGCGCCGGCCGTTCTGCTCGGCGATGACCGTGACCGACACGCGCACCAGCGGGCGCACGTCGGCGGCAATCACGCCGTCGCTGCGCGCCACCAGCACCACGTCGTATTCGCCGGCCAGCCCGGCCATGACCTGGACCACGCGCGGGTCTTTGGCGCGCGCCATCTTCTCGATGCGCTCCAGCAGGGCCACCTTCTCGGTGGCGGACATCGAATCGAGCGGATCGTGGGGGGTATAGAGGTTGCGCCCGGTCTGCGAGGCCATCGCGCCCGCCACCTTGATGCGGCCGCTGCCGCTCTTGCCGATGGTGCGCGTGGCCGCCGCGGCCTGCGACAGCGCGGGCAGGCTGATGTCGTCCGAGTAGGCGAAGGCGGTCTTGTCGCCGGATACCGCGCGCACGCCCACGCCCTGGTCGATGCTGAAGCTGCCCGACTTGACGATGCCTTCCTCAAGGCTCCACGCCTCGTTGCGCGTGTACTGGAAGTACAGGTCCGCGTAGTCCACCTTGTGCGTGAAGATGTCGGCCAGCACGCGCTGGAGCTTGGCCTCGTCGAGCCCATACGGCGCCAGCAGCAGTTGCTGCGCGGTGGCCAGGTTGCGGATTCCGAGATCGCCGGCGTTCATGATTGTCCTTTCCAGAATTCATCCGGGCCGAAAACCGCCGGCCCGTCGTATGTCGTTGGGGTAGATGCTACAGCACCCGGTGGCGCAATGCCGGCAGGTTCTGGCGCACCTCGGCCAGCCGCGCCGGATCCACCACGCCAGCCACCACGCCCTCGCCCTCGGGCAGCACGCCCAGCACTTCGCCCCACGGGTCCACCAGCATCGAATGGCCCCAGGTGCGGCGGCCGTTCTCGTGCTTGCCGCCCTGTGCCGCGGCCAGCACATAGCACTGGTTCTCGATGGCGCGGGCGCGCAGCAGGATCTCCCAGTGCGCCTGGCCCGTGACGTAGGTGAAGGCGGCCGGCATCAGAATCAAGTTCGTGGCGCCGCCGGCGGCCAGTTGGCGATACAGCTCCGGAAAGCGCAGGTCGTAGCAGACCGACATCGCCACGCGGCCGCACGGCGCGTCGAACGCCACCGGCTCGGTGCCGGCCAGGATCGTGCGCGACTCGTCGTAGCTTTCCGTGCCTTTGGTGAACCCGAACAGGTGGATCTTGTCATACCGCGCCACGCGCTCGCCGCGCGGATCGAATGCGAGCGACGCGTTGTAGACGCGCCCTTCGTCGCCACACCACATCGGCAGGGTGCCGCCCACCAGCCAGATCCGGTGGCGCCGGGCGGCGTCGGCCAGGAAGCGCTGCACCGGCCCGTCGCCGTCCTGCTCGCGGATCGCCACCTTGTCGGTCTCCTGGCGGCCCATCATGCAGAAGTATTCGGGCAGCAGCACCAGTTCGGCGCCGCCGCGCACGGCCTCGGCGATCAGCGCGTCGGCGCGCGCCAGGTTGGCGTCAAGCGACGTGCCCGTCACGGTCTGGACGGCGGCCACGCGGAACGGGGCCTGGCGGGCGGATGCGGATTCGGTCATCGTGGGGCGTCCTCTTCCTGATGGGGGGCTGCGGGGCCTAGCGCAGGAACTCGCCCGAGCGGTCCTGGATCGGCGGCTGCGCGGGCTTATTCTCCTCCACTTTGGTGATCTTGGGATCGGCCCACGGTCCCGACACGTGATAGTGCAGCGTGAACACCTTGGAGAACTCGTCGGCGAACAGCAACTGCGCGGCCAGCGTGCCGATGCCCAGCACCGGATTGATGAACGCGGCCGCCAGCGACGTGGTGGTGGCGTTGATGCGCGGCACCACCGCGACGTCCAGATTCTGCGTCTCGCGCAGCAGGTTGGCGGTGCCCGTCATGGTCGCCGTCATCTGGCTGCCCTTGAGGCGGATTTCCTCGATCTTGCCCACGCCGTTCTCGATCGTGCCGTCGCCGGTCAGGTCGTCGAACACCACGCCGCGGCTGGACAGGCTGCGGAAGTCCAGCGTGGCAAAGCGCAGCAGGCTCTGCAGGCTCAGCACGCCCAGCAGCCGCGCGGCGCCCGGTTCCACGCTCAGGATCTGGCCGTTCTCCAGCTTCAGCGACAGGCGGCCCGACAGCGTGGGATAGTCGATCGACAGCGGCGACCCGCGCCAGGCCACGCCCCCTTCGAGCGACCCCTTGCCGTCGCGCAGCGTGTGCGGCAGGCCCATGCGCTCCAGCACGTCGCCCGCATTGCGGATGTCCAGCTTGAAGTTCAACTGCGTGCGGCGGGCCTCGGCGGCGGCGCTGCCGGCGGCCGCCTCGCGCAGCCGGCGCGGCAGGCGCCAGCTGCCGTTGCCGGTCAGCGTGGCGCCCGGCTGCTCGATGGTCAGGTTGTCCAGCGTCCAGACCGACTCGCCGCCGGCATGGCTCGTGTGGGCCTTGACCTCCAGCTTGCCGAAGTCCTTGCCGCGCAGCACGAACTTGTCCGCCACCAGGTCCAGGGCCGGCAATTCCTCCACGCCGCGCACCACGGCGTCGGCGGCATGGCCGTTGTCGCTGGCCTCGGGAACATCGAGCCGCGACAGCCGCACCGCGAGCGATCCCGACGGCGTGCTGGCATCGCGGCGCCACTGCGCCGTGCCCGCGATCTGGCGCGAGGTCATCTGCGCGTTCCAGCCGCTGCCTTCGCGGCTGGCGTCCAGCGACACATCGTCCAGGCTGCGCCCGAATGCGTCGAGCGCCTTGGCGCGCACCGTCACGCGCTCGGGCAGGAACGGCGCGTTGCGGTCCACCGTCTCGGGCCGGTCGCGGCCCGGTGCCGCCGGGGCTGCGGGGGCTGCGGGTGTGGCGGCGCCAAGCACGTTGCGCCAGGCATCCACGTCGAGCCGTTCGGCGGTCACCGCGGCCGTCACGCCGCTGGCCGGCTGCGGCGGCGCCTGGCCCACGCCGATGCCGCCCGAGACCACCTCAAGCGCATCGCCGGCAGGCCGCAACACGTAGCGCGCGGCCACGGCGTTGCCGAGTTGCAGCGTCAGGTCTTCCAGGCCGGCGCGGCCAGGTGCGGTGGCGGGGCGCAGGTCGAAGCGCAGCGGCATTTCCTGGCCGGCGGGCTTGGCCAGCGGCGCGGGCAGGTTCAGCGCCATGCCGGCGAGGCTCGATGCCACCTGTATTTGCAGGTGCTTGTCGCGGATGCCGACCTCCGCGCTGTACGGCGTGGCGCCTTCCACGTGCGCGCCGACCCCGCTCCCGGCCGCGGCCAGCGCGTCGCGCAGCCCGGCCGCCGTGGCGGTGCCGCCCACGGTCACGCGCGTGGTGCCGTCGGCCTGGGTGCCGCCCGCAATGCGGGTCTCGCCGCCGAGAAAGCGGCCGCGCACGTTCTCCAGCCGGAAGCCGCGCTCATTGAATGCCACCACGCCGGTGGCCCCATACAGCGTGGGCAGCTGCGTGAACAGCGTCACGTCGTTGCTGGGGAAGCGGAATTGCCCGTCCACCTTGGTGCCCGCCGCGTGCTGCAGCGGCAGGTCCAGCTTGAGCTTCAGGTCGCCATTGCCCGGCGCGTGCGCATTCTCGGTCACATTGCCGGTCCAGCCCTTGACCGGGGTGTTGGCGATGAAGCGCAGGAATCCCTGCACCGGGCCGCTTGCCGTGCCATCCACCTGCAGGTGGCCATGGTCGCTCAGGTCGTCGATGCGGCCGTTGACGTCCTGCAGCGCCACCCCCGGCACACCGCGCACGGCCGCGCGCCGGGCCAGGAACGACAGGCTGCCGCGCTCGAACAGCACATTGCCGGTGATATCGGTGAAGTCGGGCCACGCCGTGCCGCCACCATTGGCGCCGTTCGGCCCGGCCTCGTGCGGCGCCACCTGGTAGCTGACGTTCTGCACCGGCACCTCGGCGCGGAAGTCGCCCGCCTTCTGGAACGGCGGATGGAACGGAAAGTGCTCCAGGTCGCCCTGGATCAGGAACTTGGCGCCGGCGGCCTCGCCGCCGACCAGCGCGCCGCCCAGGTAGCGGCGCGTGCTCGGCAGCGTCAGCGGCAGGTAGCGGACGATGCGGTTGGCCAGCGCCCGTTCGAGTTCGCCCGAGATATCGGCAATGCCGCCGTGTCCGTCGCCGCCCGCGTGCCACGTGCCGCGCACCGTGCCGGCCGTATCGGCGTTGGCAAAGCGGACGCCGTCGGTGCGGACCCAGAGCTTGCCCGCCTCGTGGGTCCAGCGCACCTCGCCGCGCAGTTCGTCGAACGGAATGCGCGGTTCCTCGAACACGCCGGGGAAGACCAGCGCCGCGTCGGTGCTGTCCACGCGGGCGGTGCCCTGCCGGTCGTCGAAGCTGAAGCTGCCCGAGAGCTGGGCGAAGCCCGGCGTGCCGGCGCGCGGCACGCCATCGGCGGCCGTGGCCGGCACCGCCGGCTGGCCGTTCACCGAGACCTTGCGCAGCGTGCCCTGCACGGCATAGTGCGCGGTGCCGGGCGTGCGCGAGAGCAGGCCGGCGCGGTCGCGCGACCACGTCACGTCCAGGTTGTCGATATGGCCGGCCGGCTGCAGGGCGCGCAACTGGCGCAGCAGCGCGGTGTCCAGCGGCAGCGACGTGGCCAGCGCGCGCACCGTGTTCAGGTCGAGCGTGGGCGCCTTGAGCGCGAACTTGCGCAACTGGCCCTGGCCGTCGCGGGTCCAGTCCACCGTGACCTTGCGCATGCCTTCGCGCCACGCCGTATCGGCGGCCGAGGGCGGCCCCGCCAGCGGTTCGGGCTGCCAGAGCAGGGTATCGACGGTCAGCTGGTTGTTGCCGGCACGGTCGCCCTTGTGCAGCAGGAACGCCTGCGCGTTGGCCAGCTTCAGCGGCTCGGCCGCGCCGGCCAGTTGCAGGTCCACGCCCGTGGCGCGCAGCCGCATCTGGCTGCGCATCAGGTGTCCGTCGCTGAAATCGACGGAGCCGGACATGCTGAAGGCGCCACTGGCCACGTTGTCGAAGATCGCCAGGTAGCGCTGCACCACGGGCAACTGCACCTGGCTGGCGTCCCAGCTGGCCTGGCCGGTCCAGTGGCGCCAGTTGGCCGCGCCACGCAGGTAGTCGTGGCGCAGTGTGGCCTGGAACACCAGCGGCTGCGGCGCCAGCGACGCGCTGCGCGCTTCCAGCCGGATCGCGTGCTGCGAACCGTCGCGGTGCGCCGTGAAATGGATGTCGGCCACGTCGAGTTGCGGCAGGCGGGCGCGCTCGTCGAGCCAGCGCAGGTTGCCGCTCATCAGCTCGATGTGCCCCTGCGCCAGCAGCCAGTTCAGGAACGGGTCGTCGTCCGCCGCGGACGGGCGCGTTTCCACGGGCACGCCGGCCACCAGCAGGCGGCCCTCGGGCGTGCGGCGCACGAGCACGTCGGTGTGCTCGGCCATCAGGCTGGCGAACTGCACCGTCATCGCGGGCACGGAATGCCACGACAGGGTGCCGTCGAGCGTGGCGGCGGACAGCAGCATGCGCTGCTGGGCGTCCACGGCACGCACGTTGCGGGCGCGGAAGGCCGGATGCCAGCCGTCCCAATAGGTATCCAGCTCGCCGATGGTCAACTGCGCGGACAGCGCGGCCGAGCCCTGCTGCTCGAGCCACTGCCGCGCGGTATGGGCCTGCGGCCACAGCACGAAGCGGATCAGCAGCACGGCCACCACGGCCAGCGCGGCCAGGGCGAGCGCGATGCGCGCCAGCAGGCGCCAGAGCCACGGCCAGACCGGATGGGCCACGCCGGCACGCAGTGCGCGCGCGCCGCCACGCAGCCCGGCACGAACGGACGCAAGGACGCGCCGGCCGAGGCCGGGTGAGGCGACTGCGGTCTGAGGGGAATTGGCCATGGCGGCGGATGCCTCGCCGCCGGCGCGCGGGGACGGGGAATCGTCGGCGGGCGTGGCAGGTGCGGCGGGGCGTCTGGACATGCGCAGATTATCCGACAATACTAGCCGCTCTCAAAAGTGGTCGAAACCGGTGGTCGAAAATGGTGCGAGCGGCACCGCCGCATATCGCCACGGCGCCAGCCCGCATTGCAAAGTTACTGGAATGACTGTCCCTGATCCGACGAGTTCCGCCGCGGGCCCCGCCCCGGCTCACCCCCTTCCCGCATCGGCACCGGATGCCGCGCGCACCACATCGGATGCGCCGCCGCCCGGGGCCGCCGGTCCCATCGGCAACATGACCCAGGGGGCCTTTGCCACGGTGACCGCGCAGGGACTGGCCCCCGCCCTGGGGGAACCCCAGGGCGAAGGTCCCGTATTGTACTCGGCGGAAGGCTCTCATTACGCACGCCGCATGCTTCAGGCGCGGCCCACCATGGCCGCCGTGGTGGCCGACGCCGCCGCGCGTCCGCTTACGCGCGCGTGGATGGAAGACCGCCTGCGCGCGCTGCACGGCGCCTCGGCCGATGCCGAGGCCGCCGCGGCCCAGGCGCTGCGCCGGCTGCGGGCCGAGGTCATGTGCGTGGTGATCGAGCGCGACCTGCGCGGACGCGCCCCGCTGGGCGAGATCACGGGCGCCATGACCGACCTGGCCGAGCTGGCCGTGCAGTTCGGCCTGCGCGTGCTGGGCGACGACCTCGCGGCCACGTACGGCCGGCCCACGGGCAGCCTGAGCGGCGAGGCGCAGGAACTCATCGTCGTGGGCATGGGCAAGCTGGGCGGGCGGGAGCTCAACGTCTCGTCCGACATCGACCTGATCTTTCTTTATGACGAGGATGGCGACACGCAGGGCGGGTCGCGCAGCCTCTCGAACCACGAGTACTTCATCCGGCTGGGCCGGCGCCTGATCAACCTGCTGTCCGAGGTCACCGCCGACGGCTACGTGTTCCGCGTGGACATGCGGCTGCGTCCGAATGGCGATGCCGGCCCGCTGGTCTGCAGCCTGGGCATGCTTGAGGAATACCTGGTGGTCCAGGGCCGCGAGTGGGAGCGCTACGCGTGGATCAAGGGCCGTGTGGTGTCCGCGCTCGATACGCCCCACGCGGCGCGCACGGCGGCGCTGCTGGGCCGGCTGACCACGCCGTTCGTGTTCCGGCGCTACCTCGACTATGGCGTGATCGCGGCCATCCGCTCGCTGCACGCGCAGATCCGCGCCGAGGCGGCCAAGCGCAGCGGCGGGCTGGCCGGCCACGGCGTGAACCAGCGTTCGTTCAATATCAAGCTCGGGCGCGGCGGCATCCGCGAGATCGAGTTCATGGCGCAGGTCTTCCAGCTGATCCGTGGCGGGCAGGACCCGGCGCTGCGCGTGCGCCCCACGCTCGAGGTGCTGAACGTGGCCGTGGCCCGCAACCTGCTGCCGGCGGGCCAGGCCGAGCAACTGGCCGATGCCTACCGCTTCCTGCGCCAGCTCGAGCACCGGCTGCAGTACCGCGACGACGCCCAGACCCACCACCTGCCAACGGCCGGGGACGAGCAACTGGCCGTGGCGCGGATGATGGGCTACGCCGACTGGACCGCGCTGCTGGCGCGGATGAACGCGCTGATGGACCCGGTGGCGCAGCAGTTCGAGGCCACTTTTGGCGATCCGTTCAGCGATCCGGGCGCGCCGCAGTGCGAGGCGCTGTGGCCCGAGATCGTGCGCGAGGGGCAGGGCTCGCGCCCCACGCAGGACGGCCCGGACGAGACCGATCCCGACGCTTCGCCATGCCAGCGGCTGCAGGTTGCGGGCTTCAGCGATTGCACGGCGCTCTACGACCGCCTGCGCGCGATTGCCACCTCGGTGCGCTACCGGGCGCTGTCCGAGACCAGCCGCGCGCGCTTCGACCAGTTGGTGAACCGCGCGCTGGACCTGGCCGCGCGCCAGGACGACGCCGACAGCACGATCGCGCGGTTTCTCGATTTTCTCGATGCGATCAGCCGGCGCGCATCGTATCTCTCGCTGTTATCCGAGTATCCACAGGCGATGGACCGCGTGGCCCAGACGCTGCACGCCTCGCGCTGGGCGGCGGCCTACCTGACGCGGCATCCGCAACTTCTGGATGAATTGCTAGACAGTGAAGCGCTGGCCAGCGCGCCCGACTGGCCCGTGTTCCGCGCGCGGCTGGCCGAGCGGCTGCACGCATCGGCGGGCAATGTCGAGACGCAGATGGACATCCTGCGCCGCGAGCACCATGCCGAGACATTCCGCATCCTGCTGCAGGACCTGCAGGGGTTGCTGACCGTGGAGCAGGTGGCCGACCGCCTGTCGGACCTGGCCGATGCGATGCTCGAGGTGACGCTGGAGGCCGTGTGGCACCAACTGGCCACGCGCCATGCCGAGACGCCGCGCTTCGCGGTGATCGCCTACGGGCGGCTTGGCGGCAAGGAGCTGGGCTACGCGTCGGATCTCGACATCATCTTCCTGTATGACGACGACCACGAGCGCGCGCCCGATGTTTACGCGGCCTACGCGCGGCGGCTGATCACGTGGCTCACGAGCCACACGGCGGCCGGGATGCTGTTCGACGTGGACATGCGGCTGCGGCCCAACGGCGCGGCCGGGCTGCTGGTAACCAGTTTCGACGCGTTCCGGCGCTACCAGTTGCGCGAGGGCGACAACACCGCGTGGGTCTGGGAGCACCAGGCGCTCACGCGCGCGCGCTGGTGCGCCGGCGACCGCGAGATTGGCGCGCGCTTTGAATCGCTGCGCGAGGAAGTGCTGCGCCAGCCACGCGACGCGGCGGTGCTGCGTGACGAGATCGTGCAGATGCGGGCCAAGGTGGCCGAGGGGCATCCGAATCCGACCCCGCTGTTCGACCTCAAGCACGACCGCGGCGGCATGGTCGATATCGAGTTCACGGTGCAGTACCTGGTGCTGCTGCACAGCGGCGCGCATCCGACGCTGACCGGCAACAAGGGCAACATCGCGCTGCTGCGCATGGCGGGCGAGCTGGGCCTGATCGACACGGCGCTTGCCGTGGCCGTGGGCGATGCCTACCGGATGTTCCGCGCGCGCCAGCACAAGCTGCGGCTCGACGGGCAGGACCAGGCGCGTGTGGCGCCGGACACCGTGGCCGACCAGACCGCGCACGTGCGCGCGTTGTGGCGGGCGGTGTTTGGCGGCGGCTGAGCGATGCGCCGCGAACCCGGCGCCATGCTGCCCGGCTGGCCGGCCATGCTGGCCACGATGGGCGGCGTGGCCGCGCTGGCCGCGTTGTTCACATTCGTGCCGTGGCTGCACGCGCACGGGCTCTACCTGCGCGATGCGGTGCGCACGGACGGGCAGTGGTGGCGCGTGGTGACGGCGATGTGGGTGCACCTGGACTGGCGCCACTACCTGGCCGACATGGCCGCGGCGGCGGGACTGCTGCTGCTCGCGGGCCGCGTCACGCGTGTGCGCGAGATGCTGGCGGTGCTGGTCATCAGCGGGCTGGTGGTGCAGGTGGCGCTGCTGCGGATTCCGTCGATCGGCTGGTATGGCGGGCTGTCGGGCGCGGTGCATGGGCTGGCGCTCTGGGCCGGTTTGCGGCTGTTGCAGGCGCCGGGGCTGTCGCGCGTGATCGGCGTGATCACCTGCCTGGTGGTGCTGGGTAAGGTGTGGGTGGAACAGTCATGGCTGGCCCCGCTGGTCTTCGATCCGTCCTGGGGATTTGGCGTGGTGCGCGCCGCGCACGCGGCCGGCGCGGCGGCCGGCCTGGCGTGCTGGGTGTTGCAGGAATGGTGGCGCACGCGGCGGGGGAGCGCTGCGGGGCGCTAGCCGCGCAATTTCAGGGAAATACGATTGTAGTGGCCTGTTCGTCGCTTTTAGTATGCCGGGATGCAGCTTCAGGTCTGCTTTCCGCATAGGCAAGGACATGGCAACGACACCTCCAAAGTCGCGGGTCAAGACACCGGTCAAGAAGATCCGCTTCGCTTTCCCATTCCACAAGGCTTCGGGAGATCCGAAAAAGCCGTCCAGCGCCTTTACCGACCAGCACGACTTGCTGCGGCTACTACGCAAGGAGCCCGGCGGCGCTTACGCCGTCAGCCGCGAGGGCCTGTGGCACGGCGGTATTCATATCACTGATACAGGCGCAGGCACCTCCCTCGACCTGAAGCATGGCGTGCGCTGCATGGCCGATGGCGAGCTCGTGGCCTGGCGGGTAAATCGGAAATATCTGAGCCGCGACATCCCGGCATTCAGCGCGCAATACAGCACCGGCTTCGCACTGGTGCGCCACGTGATGGAGTTCCCGAAGGACTGCACGCTGACGTTCTTCAGCCTTTATATGCACCTGCAGGACCTTGCCGGTTATGAAGCCGACAGGACGCTGCGCCGCCCCGCGTATTGGACGACGTGGTTCAAGGTGGTGCAAGGCGCCAGGGACCAGCAGGATGCGGCGCCGAGGGGAATAATGGCCGCGCCTGTGGCACAGGTTGGATTGCGCGTCCGCGCCACGAAGCCGGGCGGCACGATCCTCGGCATCCTGCCGCGCGGTGTCCAATTCAGCCTCATGAAACGAGAGGGCGACTGGGGGCAGATCGAGGCCGTGCATGCTGGCGCAATGGTCGCGCCGAAAATCGGCGGTTACGTGGAGGCCACCGCGGCCCAGAAGGGATGGGTATATCTCGGAAGGGAAGGCAGCGCGACCATTGCCGAAGCGTTCGTGCCTGAGACGGCGCTGGACCGAGTCATCGTGCCGCCCAAACCTGTTCCGATCAAGGCGGGCGATCTTATTGGACATCTTGGGCGCTACGATTCGATCGCCAAACAGACTGCCGCGCGGATGGTTCACCTCGAGATGTTCTGTGACGGTGGCGTCTTGCCCTTTATCGAGAAGTGCCGAAGCTGGATTACCGAGAACGCTGCAAATCCAACGGCGTGGCAGCAGCTTGGCCTGCCGTCGGAACCCACCATCCTGCGAATCGACAGGCATACGACGCTCTACAAGCGCCCACATCAGGAAGGCCGGGATGCGCCGATGACTGACGTCGTGCAGGCGTACACGCTGGCGGAACTGGAGCGCCGCGCGGAAAAGCCATTCACGGAAGCGGAAGAGGGAACTGACAGGAAGAAACTGCGCTGGTGGAGGATCGAAAGCGCCGACCCGCGACGCCAGGACATTACCGGCTGGGTGCGCGAAGAGAATTTCGCGGGCGGGCGTATTTCCCGGGAGTTTGCGCAGAAATGGGTCGATTTCGAAGTCCTGCAAGCGACGCACGACCCGACGCATACGATATTCGCCACGACCACCGCGTATATCGACTACATCACCGATGCGGACATTCCGAATACCGGCGCTCTCGACAAGTTGAGTCCATTAATGCAAACCGTTTGCCGGCAACTCTATACAAGGGGCAACAGCCAGCAGGCGGCAAATGATTTGTGCGTGGCCGCGCACGATCCGTGGGCCGCGATGCGGGCGTCTCGTTTAATCGTGAAGCACGAGAGCGAATGGGCGAATCCGGGGAAGTGGAGGCAGCTGACTGATGAAATCGGCAAGAAGAGGGGCGACCGGGAGGCGCTGGAGGCTGAACACAAGCGCATCGAGACACTGACCTGGTGGGATGAGGTGAAGGCGAAGTTTCCAGCGCTGCCCGACCCGCAGGTGTTTCATATTCATCCGATTGGGATGGTGGGGAAT
>Ga0255338_1001277_pt1 | contig 49610 bp, 42 predicted proteins | sample MeOH1_35cm_T4_19_FD_203715 | JGI IMG/M metagenome (GOLD analysis project Ga0255338, IMG submission 203715) | Sandy soil microbial communities from University of British Columbia, Vancouver, Canada - MeOH1_35cm_T4_195 | ecosystem: Engineered > Artificial ecosystem > Sand microcosm > Unclassified ...
CGGAAGGTTGATGAACCCGCTTAACTCCGGCATTCCCGGAGAATAGTGAGCGCCCCATGATGCAGCAGTATCAGAGCAATTCGTACCTCTTCGGCGGCAACGCCCCTTATGTGGAAGAGCTGTACGAGGCCTATCTCCAGAATCCCAGCTCGGTTCCCGACAACTGGCGCGCCTATTTCGACGCGATGCAGAATGTCCCGGCTGTGGATGGTTCCAACGCCCGCGATATCCCCCACGCACCGATCGTCGCCTCGTTCGCCGAGCGCGCCAAGCAGGGCCCCATCAAGACCATCGTTGCCTCGGCCGATTCCGACATGGGCCGCAAGCGTGTTGCCGCGACCCAGCTGATTGCCGCCTACCGCAACATCGGTTCGCACTGGGCCGACCTCGATCCGCTGAAGCGCCAGGAGCGTCCGCCCCTGCCTGACCTGGATCCGGCGTTTTACGGCTTCTCCGAGGCCGACCTCGACATCGTCTTCAATGCCAGCAATACGTACTTCGGCAAGGAGTCGATGAGCCTGCGCGAGCTGCTCAACAACCTGCGCGAAACCTACTGCGGCACCATCGGCGCCGAGTTCATGTACGTGAGCGACCAGGCCCAGAAGCGCTGGTGGCAGGAGCGCCTGGAAACCACGCGTTCCAAGCCCGTGTTCACGCTGGAGAAGAAGAAGCACATCCTGGACCGCCTGACCGCGGCCGAGGGCCTGGAGCGCTTCCTCCACACCAAGTACGTCGGCCAGAAGCGTTTCTCGCTGGAAGGTGGCGAGAGCTTCATCGCCGCGATGGACGAACTGATCCAGCACTCCGGTTCCATGGGCGTGCAGGAAATCGTGATCGGCATGGCCCACCGCGGCCGTCTGAACGTGCTGGTCAACACGCTGGGCAAGATGCCGGCCGACCTGTTCGCCGAATTCGAAGGCAAGCACGTCGATGACCTGCCTGCCGGCGACGTGAAGTACCACAAGGGCTTCTCGAGCGATGTCTCGAGCGAAGGCGGCCCGGTCCACCTGTCGCTGGCGTTCAACCCGTCGCACCTGGAAATCGTCAACCCGGTGGTCGAGGGTTCGTCGAAGGCGCGCCAGGAACGCCGTGGCGACGCCGGCCACAAGGAAGTGCTGCCGGTGCAGGTGCACGGCGACGCCGCCTTTGCCGGCCAGGGCGTGGTCATGGAGACGCTGAACCTGGCGCAGACCCGCGGCTACGGCACGGGCGGCTCCATGCACATCGTCATCAACAACCAGATCGGCTTCACGACGTCGGACCCGCGCGACGCGCGCTCCACGCTGTACTGCACGGACGTGGTCAAGATGATCGAGGCCCCGGTGCTGCACGTGAACGGCGACGATCCCGAAGCCGTGGTGTACGCCATGCAGCTGGCCACGGACTTCCGCATGGAGTTCAAGAAGGATGTCGTGGTCGACATCATCTGCTTCCGCAAGCTGGGCCACAACGAGCAGGACACCCCGGCCGTCACGCAGCCGCTGATGTACAAGAAGATCGCCCAGCACCCGGGCACGCGCAAGCTGTATGCCGACAAGCTGGCCGCGCAGAACCTGGTGCCGGCCGACTTTGGCGACCAGCTGGTGAAGGAATACCGCGCCGCCATGGACGCGGGCAAGCACACGGTTGACCCGGTCCTGTCGAACTTCAAGAACAAGTTCGCCGTGGACTGGATGCCGTTCCTGAACCGCAAGTGGACCGACGCCGCCGACACCGCCGTGCCGGTGACCGAGCTGAAGCGCCTGGCCGAGCGGATCACGACGATCCCCGAGCACCTGAAGCTGCACCCGCTGGTGGAGAAGGTCATCAAGGACCGCGCCAACATGGGCCGTGGCGACCAGCCGCTGGACTGGGGCATGGGCGAGCACCTGGCGTTCGCATCGCTGGTGGCCTCGGGCTATCACGTGCGTATCACCGGCCAGGATGCCGGCCGTGGCACCTTCACGCACCGTCACTCGGTACTGCACGATCAGGCGCGTGAGCGCTGGGATGCCGGCAGCTACGTGCCGCTGCAGAACGTGTCCGAGAACCAGGCCCCGTTCACCGTGATCGACTCGGTGCTGTCCGAAGAAGCCGTGCTCGGCTTCGAATACGGCTACTCGACCGCGGAACCGAACGCGCTGGTGATCTGGGAAGCCCAGTTCGGCGACTTCGTGAACGGCGCCCAGGTGGTGATCGACCAGTTCATCTCGTCGGGTGAAGTGAAGTGGGGCCGCGCCTCGGGCCTGACGATGATGCTGCCGCACGGCTACGAAGGCCAGGGTCCGGAACACAGCTCGGCCCGTATCGAGCGTTTCCTGCAGCTTTGCGCGGACCACAACATGCAGGTTGTGCAGCCGACCACGCCGGCACAGATCTTCCACCTGCTGCGTCGCCAGATGATCCGTCTGTTCCGCAAGCCGCTGGTGATCATGACGCCGAAGTCGCTGCTGCGTAACAAGGATGCGGTGTCGCCGCTGTCCGACCTGGCCAAGGGTCACTTCGAGACGGTTATCCCCGATCACGAAGAACTGAACGCCAGCAAGGTCAAGCGCGTGATCATGTGCTCGGGCAAGGTCTACTACGACCTGGTCAACACCCGCAAGGAGCGCGGTGCCACCGACACGGCGATCATCCGCCTGGAACAGCTGTACCCGTTCCCGCACAAGGCCGTGGCCGCCGAGCTCAAGAAGTACCCGGGCGTGACCGAAATCCTGTGGTGCCAGGACGAGCCGCAGAACCAGGGTGCCTGGTTCTTCGTGCAGCACTACATCATGGAAAACATGACGGAAGGCCAGAAGCTCGGTTATGCCGGTCGTCCCGCCTCGGCTTCGCCGGCGGTGGGCTACTACGCAAAGCACAACGAGCAACAGAAGGCGCTGCTGGACGCTGCGTTCTCCAAGCTCAAGGGCTTTGTGCTGACCAAGTAATAAGACGGCCGGCCCGGTGCGCAGTGGTGCGCGCCGGGCTTCGGCCTGTTTGAACATACACGCATACATCGAGGAAAATTTCTCACCATGGCTATTGTTGACGTCAAGGTTCCGCAACTGTCTGAATCGGTCGCCGAAGCGACCATGCTGAACTGGAAGAAGAAGCCGGGCGAAGCCGTTGCCCAGGACGAGATCCTGATCGAGATCGAGACCGACAAGGTCGTGCTGGAAGTGCCGGCCCCCGCCGCCGGCGTGCTGTCGCAGATCATCAAGAACGACGGCGATACCGTCGTGGCCGATGAACTGATCGCCAAGATTGATACCGAAGCCACCGCTGGCGCCGCCGCTCCGGCAGCCGCCGCCCCGGCTCCGGCCGCTGCACCTGCCGCCGCCGCACCGGCACCCGCTGCCGCTACCGGCGCCAGCGGCATCGCCATGCCGTCGGCTGCCAAGCTGATGGCCGAAGGCGGCCTGTCCGCCGGCCAGGTTGCTGGCACCGGCAAGGATGGCCGCATCACCAAGGGTGACGTGCTGGCCGCCGGCTCGGCACCCGCACCGGCCGCCAAGGCCGCCCCGGCACCGGCTCCGGCCAAGCCGGCCCTGCAGCAGGTGTCCGCCCAGGTGGACTTCGCCGCGCTGGGCGACCGCCCGGAAGAACGCGTGCCGATGAGCCGCCTGCGCGCCCGTATCGCCGAGCGCCTGGTGCAGTCGCAGTCCACCAACGCCATCCTCACCACGTTCAACGAGGTGAACATGAAGCCGGTGATGGACCTGCGCAACAAGTACAAGGACCGCTTCGAGAAGGAACACGGCGTGAAGCTGGGCTTCATGTCGTTCTTCGTCAAGGCTGCCGTACACGCCCTGAAGAAGTACCCGATCATCAACGCCTCGGTGGATGGCAACGACATCGTCTACCACGGCTACTTCGACATCGGTATCGCAGTGGGTTCGCCGCGTGGCCTGGTGGTGCCGATTCTGCGCAACGCCGACCAGATGAGCCTGGCCGACATCGAGAAGAAGATCGCCGAGTTCGGCGCCAAGGCCCGTGACGGCAAGCTGTCGCTGGAAGAGCTGACGGGCGGGACGTTCTCGATCTCGAACGGCGGTACGTTCGGTTCGATGCTGTCGACGCCGATTATCAACCCGCCGCAATCGGCCATCCTGGGCGTGCATGCCACCAAGGACCGTGCCGTGGTGGAAGACGGCCAGATCGTGATTCGCCCGATGAACTACCTGGCCATGTCCTACGACCACCGGATCATCGATGGTCGCGAGGCCGTGCTGGGCCTGGTGGCGATGAAGGAAGCGCTGGAAGATCCGGCCCGCCTGCTGCTGGACCTGTAAGCGTCCGTCTCCTCCCTCTGAATTGAAGGACACCCGCTCCCCGCCGCCCGTTGAATCGGGCGGGTGGGAGCAGGCCGTCCAGAAGGAAACTCCATGAGCAAACAATTCGACGTGCTGGTGATCGGCGCCGGCCCCGGCGGCTACATCGCCGCCATCCGCGCAGCCCAGCTGGGCCTGAATGTGGCCTGCTGCGAAGGCAACGCCTATGACGATCCCAAGGGCGAGCCGCGCCTGGGCGGCACCTGCCTGAACGTGGGCTGCATCCCGTCCAAGGCCCTGCTGGCTTCCTCGGAAGAGTTCGAGAACGCCTCGCACCACCTGGCCGACCACGGCATCACCGTGGGTGATGTCAAGGTGGACGTGCCCAAGATGCTCAAGCGCAAGGACGACATCGTCGGCAAGATGACCAAGGGCATCGAGTTCCTGTTCCGCAAGAACAAGGTGACGCTGCTCAAGGGCTACGGCAAGTTCGCTGGCAAGGCTGCCGAGGGCTTCCAGGTGGAAGTGGCCGGTGAGGTCGTGACCGCGAAGCAGGTCATCATCGCTACCGGCTCGAAGGCCCGTCACCTGCCGGGCATCACCGTGGACAACAACCTCGTCAGCGATAACGAGGGCGCACTGAAGTTCCCGACCGTGCCGAAGAAGCTGGGCGTGATTGGCGCCGGCGTGATCGGCCTGGAACTGGGCTCGGTGTGGCGCCGCCTGGGTGCCGAAGTGACCGTGCTGGAAGCGCTGCCTGCGTTCCTGGGCGCTGCCGACGAAGGCGTGGCCAAGGAAGCGCAGAAGCTGCTGACCAAGCAGGGCCTGCAGTTCAGCCTCGGCGTGAAGGTCAACGAGGTCAAGACCGGCAAGGACAGCGTCACCGTCAGCTATGACGACAAGGACGGCAAGGCCCAGACGCTGGAAGTGGACCGCCTGATCGTGTCCGTCGGCCGCGTGCCGAACACCGACAACCTGAACCTGGAAGCGGTGGGCCTGGGCGTGGACGCGCGCGGCTTCATCGAAGTGGACGACCACTGCCAGACCAAGGTGCCGGGCCTGTGGGCCATCGGCGACGTGGTGCGTGGCCCGATGCTCGCCCACAAGGCGGAAGACGAAGGCGTGGCCGTGGCCGAGCGCATCGTCGGCCAGAAGCCGCACATCGACTTCAACACGGTTCCGTGGGTGATCTACACCTTCCCGGAAATCGCGTGGGTCGGCAAGACCGAGCAGCAGCTGAAGGCCGAAGGCCGCCAGTACAAGTCGGGCCAGTTCCCGTTCATGGCCAACGGTCGTGCGCTGGGCATGGGCGCCTCGGACGGCTTCGTCAAGATGCTGGCCGATGCCAAGACCGACGAGATCCTGGGCGTGCACATTGTGGCTGCCAACGCGTCGGACCTGATCGCCGAAGCCGTGGTGGCCATGGAGTTCAAGGCCGCCAGCGAAGATATCGGTCGCGTCTGCCATCCGCACCCGTCGATGTCCGAAGTCATGCGCGAAGCCGCGCTGGCCGTGGACAAGCGCCAGCTCAACATGTAAGGCTGATGCCTGCCATTGCGTGAGCTCCGGCGCGCCGCAACCAGCGGCGCGCCGTTTTCACTTGCAGCACCCGCGCATCTCGCGTCGGTTGCCCCCAGCGTGAACCCAGCATGAACGTCACCGAGTTTTACGAGAAAGAACTGCAGCAGCGCGGCTACCAGTCGGACGAGGCGCAACTGCGCGCCGTGGCACGGCTGCAGCAGTGCTACGACGAATGGGTGGCCTACAAGAACCGGCGCAACAACGCGCTGAAGAAGCTGCTGGTGCACCCCGAGGTGCCCAAGGGCGTCTATCTGTGGGGCGGGGTGGGGCGCGGCAAGTCATTCCTGATGGACAGCTTCTATTCCTGCGTGCCCGTGGTGCGCAAGACGCGGCTCCATTTCCACGAATTCATGCGCGAAGTGCATCGCCAGTTGGAGGAATTGCGAGGTCGGCCCGACCCCCTCGACGAGCTGGCCAAGCGCATCGCACGCAAATACCGGCTGATCTGCTTCGACGAGTTCCACGTCAGCGACGTGGCGGACGCCATGATGCTGCACCGCCTGCTGGACCAGATGTTCGCAAACGGCGTCCAGTTTGTGATGACGTCGAACTATCGCCCGGATCTGCTCTATCCGGATGGCCTGCACCGCGAACGGGTGCTGCCTGCGATCGACCTCCTCCAGGAGAAGCTCGATGTGCTCAACGTGGACGCAGGCATCGACTACCGCAAGCGCGCCCTGGAGCAGGTGGAGGCGTACCACACGCCGCTGAACCGGGAAGCCAGCGCGGCCCTGCGCGATGCCTTCGTGGGTATTGCCGGCACGGCCGACGAATCGCCGATCCTCCATATCGAGCACCGTGAACTCAAAGCGCTGCGCAAGGCGAATGGCGTGGTCTGGTTTGACTTCGCCACACTCTGCGGCGGCCCGCGCTCGCAAAACGACTATCTGGAACTGGCGTCGGAATTCCATACGGTGATCCTGTCCGATGTGCCGAAGATGACGCCGCGGATGTCGTCGGAGGCTCGCCGATTCACCTGGCTGATCGACGTGTTCTACGACCACAAGGTCAAGCTGCTGATGTCCGCCGAGGTGCCCGCCGACGAGTTGTATACCGAAGGCCAGATGGCCGGCGAGTTTCATCGCACGGTGTCGCGGATCATCGAAATGCAGTCGCGGGAGTACCTGGAGTCCGAGCGACGGACCATGGACACTTCGCTGACCTGACCCAAGCTGAAGCGGGCCGCGCGGGGGGAGCCGCAAGCTGTTGTCGGACAGGTACGAATCCGACCTATTTGATCTGTATCAAGGCGTATGGTGTGCGTGCTACCTACTATCCGTGGGTATTAAAAGCGCACCATGCCGTCCCCGTCCCTACCTACACCCTCACTCGTGCCGGCTGGTGGCCCCCCCGGGGCGCTGCCGGCGACCGCGGCAACGTTATCACCGCCATCCGCCGTCCGGCGCGGGTTTCCCGCGACGCCTCCGGCACCCACGATGGCGGGCGCTTCGCCATCCCGATCGAATTCCACGCACGTAGACGGCCATTGCTTTCACTGCGGCCAACTGCTGACGCCGGCTGAGCCGGCATTCATTGCCGATGTCGAAGGCAGCGCGCGCAGCTTCTGCTGCGGCGGCTGCCAGGCATTGGCGCAGACGCTCCACGCGGCGGGGTTCGGTCATTTGTATGGCGACACCTCGCGTTTCTCGCGGCCCCTTGACGCCACTGCGCGCCGGGAAGCCGAGCCGGTCTGGGCCGCCTACGATACGCCCGAGCTACGCCAGCAGTTCGTCCGCCCGCTTGGCGATGGCAAGGCCGAAGTCACCCTGGCGCCTGAAGGTATCCGCTGCGCGGCCTGCGCGTGGCTGATCGAGCAGCGCCTGGGCCAACTGCCGGGTGTGGAACTGGCGGTGGCCAACGTGGCAACGCGCCGCGTGGTGGTGCGCTGGCGCGAATCGCAACAATCCGTGTCTGCCTTGCTCGGCGCGCTGGCGGACATCGGCTATATGGCGTGGCCGTTCGAGGTGTCCCGCAGCGACCGCCAGGACCGCCGCGAGCGGCGCGGGCTGTTGATGCGGATGGCCGTGGCGATGCTCGGCATGATGCAGGTCATGATGTACGCGTGGCCGATCTACACGCATGAAGCCACGATCGATCCTGGCCAGCTGCAACTGATGCGCTGGGCCAGCTTCGCGCTGACGCTTCCAGTCGTTTTCTATTCCGCTTCCCCGATCTTTGCCGGCGCCTGGCGCAGCCTGCGGCAACGCGCGATGGGCATGGACGTGCCCGTGGCCATCGGCGTGGCCGCCGGCTTCCTGGCCAGCGCAGTTGCCACGGTGCGTGGCGTGGGAGAGGTGTACTTCGACTCCGTGACGATGTTCGTGGCGTTCCTGCTGCTGGCGCGATATCTGGAGCTGCGCGTGCGTCAGGCGTCCCGAAGCGGCGCCGAGATGCTGGCGCGTCAGTTGCCGGCCACGTGCGAGCGCCTGACCGAGGGGGGAACCGTCGAGCGTGTGCCAGTGGCTCGCCTTGGCGCTGGCGACCGCATCCGGGTCAAGGCCGGTGAAATCGTGCCCGTGGACGGTGTGGTGCTGGCAGGCATCAGTGAGCTCGACGAATCAATGCTGACCGGCGAGGCCCGCCCGGTGCGACGGAGTATCGGCGACGCCGTGCTCGCCGGGTGTTTCAACACGGCTAGCCCGCTCGAGGTGCGCGTGGGACGCATCGGCGCCAATACGCGACTGGCCGAGATCGTGGCGGTGCTGGATCGTGCCCTCGTGGAAAAGCCACGGCTGGCGCTACTGGCCGACCGCGTCGCGGGCTGGTTTGTCGGCGCGCTGCTTGCAATGGCGGCGGTAACCGGCGTCGTCTGGGCTGGCTGGATCGATCCATCGCGCGCGCTGTTGGTGACGGTGGCAGTGCTCGTGGTGAGCTGTCCTTGCGCCCTGTCGCTGGCTACCCCTGCAGCGCTGGCGGCGGCCGGAGCGTCGCTGTCGCGGCGCGGCGTGCTGCTGACGCGGTCTCACGCCATCGAAACCCTCGCACGCGTTACCGATATCGTGCTCGACAAGACGGGCACGCTGACCGAGGGACGCTTCGCAGTGGTACTGACAGAGGCCACCGGCCGCCTCGAAGCGGACGCCTGTCTGGCGATTGCCGCGGCGATGGAGCAGGGCGGGGAGCATCCGATAGCCCGGGCGTTCCGCGATGCCTGCGCGTCATCGTCCGGGCTGGTGCAGCCTTCAGTGGACGATTTGCACAACGCGCCGGGGCAGGGTGTCGAAGCCTTTATCGACGGGCGGCGCATGCGGCTTGGCCGGCGCGACTTCGCGGCTGCGCTGGCGCTGGAAGCTGGCGTCTGGGTCGGCGATGACGCGGTCATCGGCGCCTCCGGCAACCCCCATCGCGGCGCCACCGAGGTCTGGTTAGGGGCTTCCGAGGGCCTGCTGGCGCGGTTTTGCCTGTCCGACGTCGCGCGTGCGCAGACCCCGGCGCTGCTCGACGCGCTCGATCTGCTTGGCGTCCGCACCCATCTGATATCTGGCGACAACGTCGAGGCGGTGCGCTGGTGGGCGGACTATTTCGGCATGGAAACTGCGCAGGGCGCCGTGACGCCCGAGGGCAAACGCGCTTATGTGGCCGCGCTGCAACGCGACGGCGCCGTGGTCCTGGCCGTGGGCGACGGCATCAATGATGCCCCAGTGCTGGCACAGGCGCAGGTCTCCATCGCGATCGGGAGCGGCGCGCCGCTGGCCCAGGCCGGCGCCGACGCGGTTCTCACGCATGGGGGCGTGGCCGAGATTGCCAGCGCCATTGCCGCAGCGCGCCGTACGCGCCGCGTGGTGCGCCAGAACCTCGGCTGGGCTTTCCTCTACAACATCGTGGCCATACCGCTGGCCGCCACCGGGCTGGTCACGGCCTGGATGGCAGGCATTGGCATGTCTGCATCGTCGCTGCTTGTCGTCGCCAATGCCTGGCGCCTGCTGCATGTACCTAATAAGACACTTGTGCCGCACCCGACATCACGCGAGGAGCGCTGACCATGGAAACCCTTTACCTGCTCGTGCCGATGAGCCTGGTGCTTGTGGCGCTGATCGCCGGCGCGCTCTGGTGGGCGCTTAACGCGGGGCAGTACGACGACCTTGACCGGCCCGGCGAAGCCATCCTGCTCGATAACGACAAGCCATGAATTGCAAGCTTTTTACGAGCCATGGTGGCGCGCGGCCGCAACAGTTCCTTTCGTTGAATTGCGACTTGACCGGGATCAACACGCGGGTGGCGGCGGCTTTCTAAAGTCACACCAACACCAGGGTTAAACGATCTTTACTTCTGTATTTGGGGGTCTGAATGGATGTCTCTACCGCGTCTCCACGCGTCGACACCTTTAACTACGGCGTCGTGCGGCAATTTGCCGTGATGACCGTGGTCTGGGGGATCGTCGGCATGGCCGTCGGCGTTCTACTGGCGGCGCAATTGATCTGGCCGGATCTTAATTTCAACACCCCGTGGCTGTCCTTCGGGCGCCTGAGGCCGCTGCACACCAACGCGGTGATCTTCGCCTTCGGCGGCAGCGCGCTGTTTGCCACGTCGTACTACGTCGTGCAGCGTACCTGCCAGGCGCGCCTGTTCTGCGGGCCGCTGGCGGCGTTCACGTTCTGGGGCTGGCAGATCGTCATCGTGGCGGCGGCCATCACGCTGCCGCTCGGTATCACGACTTCCAAGGAATATGCGGAACTCGAGTGGCCGATCGACATCCTGATCACCCTGGTCTGGGTCGCCTACGCGGTGGTGTTCTTCGGCACCATCATCAAGCGCAAGACGCGCCATATCTATGTGGCCAACTGGTTCTTCGGCGCGTACATCCTGACTATCGCCATCCTGCATATCGTGAACAACATCGAGATGCCGGCGTCGATGTGGAAGTCGTACTCCGCCTATGCGGGCGTGCAGGACGCGATGATCCAGTGGTGGTACGGCCATAACGCCGTGGGCTTCTTCCTGACCACCAGCTTCCTTGGGATGATGTACTACTTCATCCCGAAGCAGGCCGAGCGGCCGATCTACTCGTACCGGCTCTCCATTGTCCACTTCTGGGCATTGAACTTTACCTATATGTGGGCTGGCCCCCACCATCTGCAGTACACGTCGCTGCCGGACTGGGCGCAGTCGCTCGGCATGGTGTTCTCCCTGATCCTGCTCGCGCCGTCCTGGGGCGGGATGATCAACGGGATCATGACCATGTCCGGTGCCTGGCACAAGCTCCGCACGGACCCGATCCTCAAGTTCATGGTGGTGGCGCTGTCGTTCTACGGCATGGCCACGTTTGAAGGTTCGATGATGTCCATCAAGACCGTGAATTCGCTGTCGCACTACACGGACTGGACGATCGGCCATGTCCACTCGGGTGCGCTGGGCTGGGTCGCGATGATTTCGATCGGCTCGTTGTACTACCTGTTTCCGCGCCTGTTCGGGCAGAAGGAGATGTTCAGCGTCAAGCTGATCGAGTGGCACTTCTGGATTGCGACGATTGGCGTGGTGCTCTACATCGCCTCGATGTGGATCGCCGGCGTGATGGAAGGGCTGATGTGGCGCGCCACGCAGCCGGACGGCACGCTGACCTACGCATTCGTGGAGGCGGTCAAGGCGAAGTACCCGTTCTACCTGATCCGCCTGCTCGGTGGCCTGTGCTTCCTGACCGGCATGCTGGTCATGGCCTACAACGTGGTGCGTACGATTGTCGGCAAGCCCGCCACGGACGCGCCGATTCCGGTCAGCCTGCAGGCTTCCGCACATTGACCGCCGAGGATTGCTGAGATGTCACAAAAACAAGGATTCTTCACCCACGAAACGCTTGAGAAGAACGTCGGCTGGCTGATCATCGCCACGATCATCGTGGTGAGCATTGCGGGCCTGGTGCAGATTGTGCCGCTGTTCTTCCAGCATTCCACGACCAAGCCCGATGCGGGCATCGTGCCGTATTCGCCGCTGCGCCTGATGGGCCGCGACATCTATATCCGCGAGGGTTGCGTCGGCTGCCATTCGCAGCAGGTGCGCACGCTGCAGGCCGAGACCGAGCGCTATGGCCATTTCTCGACGGCCGGCGAGTCGGTGTATGACCATCCGTTCCTCTGGGGCTCCAAGCGTACCGGGCCGGATCTCGCCCGCGTGGGCGGGCGGTATTCGGATGACTGGCAGCGCATCCACCTGCGCAATCCGCGCGATGTGGTGCCGGAATCGGTGATGCCGTCGTACCCGTGGCTCGAGAAGGCTACGCTGCCGACTGATGATATCCAGGCGCGGATGCGCGCGCTGCAGCGACTGGGCGTGCCGTACACCGAGGAGCAAATCGCCCACGCCCCCGAGGAACTCGCCGGCAAGACCGAAGAGGACGCGATGGTGGCGTACCTGCAAGGCCTCGGCCTGAACCGCCGCAATGTGCGCGTGGACGCCACCACGGCGGCCACCGCCCCGAAGGAGTAAACGCCATGGCTATCCTGACTTCCGCTGCCACCGTGCTGTCGATGCTGGCTTTCCTCGCCATCTGCTGGTGGGCCTGGTCGACGCGTCGCCAGGCCGCCAACGAGGAGTCGGCCATGTTGCCTTTCGCGTTGCCCGACGAGACCACGATAACGACAAGCCGGAACCCACAGCCATGAGCGATTTCATTTCCGATTACTGGAGTTACTACATCACGGCCATCTCGCTGGTCGGCATCGCGTGGTGCGTGTGGCTGCTGTTCTCGCAGCGCCGGGTGCCCAAAAGCCAGGTTGTGACCGAGGATACCGGCCATGTCTGGGACGGTGACCTGCGCGAACTGAACAATCCGCTGCCGCGCTGGTGGATGTGGATGTTCCTGCTGGCCTGCATTTTCAGCCTGGGCTATCTGGTTCTGTATCCGGGCCTGGGTTCCTACGCAGGCGTGCTGGGCTTCTCCTCGCAGGGCGAACTGGCTGCGCATCGCCAGGCCGCCGAGAAGATTCAGAACGAGATCTACGGGAAGTACATGGCGATGGACGTCACGAAGGTCGCAGCCGACCCCGAGGCTCGCGAGATCGGCCAGCGCCTGTTCCTGAATTACTGCGCGCAGTGCCATGGCTCCGACGCGCGCGGCAGCCGCGGTTTCCCGAACCTGGCCGATAACGACTGGCTCTATGGCGGCGACCCTGACACGATCCGTCAGACGATCGCCAAGGGCCGCAACGGCATGATGCCGCCGTTCGCCGGTACCATCGACGCCAAACTCGCCGGGGACACGGCCCAGTATGTGCGCTCGCTTTCGGGCCTGGCGTCCGATCCGATCCGTGCGTCGCGGGGAGAAGGCACCTTCAAGACCACGTGCGCAGCCTGCCATGGGGCAAGCGGCAAGGGGAACCAGGCGCTTGGCGCGCCGAACCTGTCGGACAGCGTCTGGCTCTACGGCAGCTCGGAAAATGCCATCGTCGAGGCGATCCTGAAGGGCCACAACGGCCACATGCCCGCGCACGAGGAAATCCTGACGCCCGAGCGTATCCGCATGCTAACGGCCTATGTGTGGGGTCTCTCCAACACAGGAGCGGCCGGACAATGATCAACAGCCCCCGGGCAGGGCGGCAAGCCGCCTGCCGGGGCGCGAGGAACACCAGATGAACGCGCCCCCCAACGCTGCACAGCCCGTGGCGGACGACGCCGCCACGCCGGAGCCCTCACGGCCGGACAACAGCCCGCCATGGCGCCCGGCAGCCGCGCCTCGATCCGGGCAGCCTGCCCAGCCCGCCCAATCGGCTGAATCTTCTGAAGAGACGCTCTACGAGGTCCGGCGCAAGATCTATCCGCGCTCGGTCACGGGCGCCTTCTCGAGCTGGCGCGTCTGGCTCGTCATCCTCACCCAGCTGGTCTACTACGGCACGCCGTGGCTGCAATGGAACAACCGGCAGGCGGTGTTGTTCGACCTCGGCGCCCGCAAGTTCTATATCTTCGGCCTCGTGCTGTGGCCGCAGGACGTGATTTACCTCGCGGTCCTGCTCGTCATCTCGGCCCTGGCGCTGTTCCTGTTCACCGCCATTGCGGGCCGGCTATTCTGCGGCTACGCGTGCCCACAGACCGTCTACACCGAGATCTTCATGTGGATCGAGCGGCGCGTGGAAGGCGACCGCATCGCCCGCATCCGGCTGGACGGCGACCCGTGGAGCCTGCGCAAGCTGCGGCTCAAGGCGACCAAGCACGCGCTCTGGGTGGTGATCGCCCTGTGGACCGGCTTCACCTTTGTCGGCTACTTTTCGCCGATCCGCGAGCTGGGCGGGCAGGTGGTTGATTTCTCGCTGGGGCCATGGCAGTCGTTCTGGATGCTGTTCTATGCGTTCGCCACCTGGGGCAACGCGGGTTTCATGCGCGAACAGGTGTGCAAGTACATGTGCCCGTACGCGCGCTTTCAGAGCGTGATGGTCGACCGCGATACCTTCGTGGTGACCTATGACGTAGGTCGTGGCGAGCCGCGCGGCAGCCGATCGCGCAAGACAGACCGGCAGGCCGCCGGCATTGGCGATTGTGTCAATTGCAGCATCTGTGTGCAGGTCTGCCCGACCGGGATCGACATCCGCGACGGATTGCAATACGAGTGCATCGGTTGCGGAGCTTGCATCGACGCCTGTAACCAGGTCATGGACAAGATGGCCTATCCGCGCGGCCTGATCCGCTACACCTCCGAGAACGCAATGCGCAAGAGCCTGTCGGCGGTGGCGGCGCGCAGGCGGCTGTTCCGCACGCGGACGATCATCTACGCGGTGATCTGGTCGGTGCTGGTGGGGGGCTTTATCGGGTCGCTGGCGATGCGCGCGCCGCTCAAGGTCGATGTCATTCGCGATCGTGGTGCCCTGGGCCGCGAGGTCGAAGGTCGATGGATCGAGAACGTGTACCGGCTGCAACTGATCAATACCACCGAGGCTCCGATGCGCGTCCGGGTGCAGGCGACGAGCGCGGCGCTGCAAGGGCTGACCATCGAGTACGACAAGTCGGCGGAAACACTGGCGCCCACGTCGAACCGCTTGTTGCCCGTGCGTATCCGTATCCCTATCGACGACGCGCCAGAGGGTACGCACAAGATCCGCATCACGGTCACGGGGGAGGGCGTGGACGATGCGCGGGAACGCGCGCAGATCCAGGAAGCGACCAGCTTCATCGTGCCGCGCGGCCTGTAGTGCGGGTCATCCAGGAAACTATCGACGCAAGGAGTAGGCAATGACAGCGCAACAAATCAAGCCGTGGTGGAAGGAACCGTGGCCGTGGTTGTTGATGAGTGGCCCGCTGCTGGCGATGATCGGCTGTGGCGTGACGATCTGGCTCGCCAATACCCACACCGACGTGCCGGTGCGCAATGCTGCGCGGCATGGGCTGGTGGTGGAAAAGCTGGATGGGTCCGCCGCACGCGCCGACGCCCATGTCAATGACACGGCGAGGCGGCCATGAGACTGCGCTGGCTGATGTGGGTGATGTGGCCAGCGTTTCTGATCGGCGGCGTGGCCACGGCAACGGTGTTCTCGATTGTGGATCCCAGTGACCTGAACTTCTTCGGTCATCCGGTCGACGCGTCGCGCGAAGCGATCTACACCGTGGGATTCCTGTTGGCGTGGCTGTTCTGCGCCTTGTCGAGCGGCTTGACGCTCTACACCATGCCCACGCCGCTCAGCGATACCGATGAACTCGAGTAGCCCGCGCACCACCGCCGGCAAGGTGGCCTCAGCAGGATCGGTTGTAGATCTGCTTGATGCCGGCCATGTCGATGAGCTTGACGTGGCGCTGGCGGATCTGGATCAGGCCCGCCTCGGCAAAACGGGAGAACAGGCGGCTGACGGTCTCCAGTTTCAGGCCCAGATAGCTGCCGATCTCCTCGCGGCTCATGCGCAGCACGAACTCGCTAGACGAGTAGCCACGCGCCGACAGGCGCTCGGAAAGATTGACGAGGAACGCGGCGAGCCGCTCCTCGGCGCGCATCGAGCCCAGTGTCATCAGCATGACCTGGTCCTGCGAGATTTCCTTGCTCATCAAGCGCAGGAACTGGGTTTGCAGCGAGGGCAGGTCACCCGACAGCGCCTGCAGCTCGCTGAAGCGTACGACGCAGACTTCGGCGTCCTCGAGGGCCGTGGCATCGGAGGCATGCTGCATTTCGCCAAGGCCATCCAGGCCGACGATCTCGCCGGGCAGATGGAAGCCGGTGATCTGCGAGCGGCCATCCTCGAGCGTCACGTGCGTCTTGAGCGTGCCGAAGCGCACGGCATAGACGGCGGTAAGCGGATCGCCCATGCGATACAGCGTTTCGCCCTTGTGCACGCGCACGCGTTCCTGCACGAGCGTGTCCATCTTCAGGAGGTCCTGCTGCGACATGCCTACCGGCAGACAAAGCTGACCCATCCCGCACGTGGAGCAGCGGGGCGAGATCTCGGTGACGGGAATGGAGGTAAGCAATTGAGGGCTCTTGGTGATGCGCATTGCAGCAGGGGCGCGACAAGTCAATTTTACCGCGTGAAGTGACGCGGAAGCGAGGGACCGTTGCCATTTGGTGTGCTTTTCAGTGTTTTTATCGTTGCGTTGTTTGGTGGCGTCCACTGTGCCGCAATGTGCGGCGGCATAGCGATGGCCGCCGAGCAGCGCGCGGCAGTGCGCGTGCCAGTGACGATCCATCGCTCGCCGCGCGGCTGGCTTGTCGAACTACTGGCGATGCACGCCGGGCGCCTGACCACCTACGCATTGTTGGGGGCCGTCATGGGTGCCGTAGGCGCCACCGTATGGAAGCAGGACTATCTGCCCGTGCAGCGATGGCTCTATGGCGCAGGCGGGGCGATGCTGGTGACGTCGGGCTTTTGGCTGTTGCGTGGGCGCAGCATGCGCGCGGCGCGCCTGGAGGCGCTCGCGGTGCGCGTGGCCCAGGGGGTAGTGGGTCGCATGGGCGCGCTCGGTATCAGGCTGCCCGCCGGCCTCGCCCGACATACGCCGCTCATGAGGCGCTTCGGCTTGGGGCTCGCCTGGGGAATCGTGCCGTGCGGGATGGTCTATGGGGCACTCGCGATGGCGCTGCTGGCCGGCAATGCGGTGTCCGGCGCGCTGGTGCTGTTCGCCTTCGGGCTGGGAACGCTGCCAAACCTGCTGGCGATTTCGGGGCTTTCGGGGTATGTGCGCCATTTGTCGCGCCGGCCGGTGGTCCGGGCCGTGGCGGGGGTGCTGATCATCGGCTTCGGCATGGTGGGCGTGGCGCGGGCGGTCTGGCTGCCGGAGACCCTGGCGGCGCATGGGTTTTGCGTGGTGTTCTGAGGCAATTCCGAGCGGGGGGCAGCCCATCCGGGTTCGTGCCATTTGCCACGCCGGGCAGCGGGCGGGTTGCGGACGGGGCCGGGAATGCCATACAATCGCGAGAACCACGGTATCGCGCCATGTAATTCCCTGGCGTCGCCGGGCCGGCATCCCTGATCTGGGATGCGTGTCCATGGGTCCGAGGCAGCATTGGCTTGCCGGATCCGTCCCCACAGTTCATCCGGTTCAAAAGATCTGGTTTAAGAGGCCGGGCGGCCTTGTGGAGTGGTGGCGCAGGCGCAGGACGAAGCTTGTCCGGGCCGATATCCGTTTTTTCTTGCCGCCTTGGCAATCTGATTGTCCTGGCGAATGTCCGCTCCAAGGGGAAGGGTTCCGCCTGCGAGGGTAAAGGCGAGAGCGCGACGCAAGAGGTTCGACTCCCGGCGAAGCCAGCCGGATTCGGACGATCTCCTGCCGGAACGACCCGGCAAATCGATGCAAAAGAACGAAGTGCACCGCTTGGCTGCCTGGGCTGCGACAGGCTGCGAGTTGGCTGCGCAATGAGATGGCGGTGGCATCGGTACCGCTGTATCCGAAATCTCCAGTGCTCCGGGATTCGTCCGGGAGCAGGTGCAAAGACAGGCTGCACACAATCACATGAATACCCAAGAGGCGAAGATCGTCCTCGAGACCGCGCTGATTTGTGCGCAGGAGCCCCTGCGCGTCAACGATCTGCGCCGTCTTTTCGCCGACGATGTCGGCGCCGACACCATCCGCGTCCTGTTGGACGAATTGCGACAGGACTGGCAGCAACGCGGTGTGGAACTCGTGGCCCTGGCCAGCGGCTGGCGTTTCCAGAGCCGACCCGAGATGCGTGAGTTCCTCGACCGGCTCAACCCGGAAAAGCCGCCCAAGTATTCGCGCGCCGTGATGGAGACTCTTGCCATCATCGCCTATCGCCAGCCCGTAACGCGCGGCGATATCGAGGAAATCCGCGGCGTGACGGTCAGCACGGACGTGATCAAGAAGCTCGAGGATCGCAGCTGGATCGAGGTGATCGGCCACCGGGACGTGCCGGGGCGGCCCGCGCTCTACGCCACGACCAAGGCGTTTCTGGACGATCTGGGGCTGCGCACGCTGGATGAGCTGCCGCCGCTCGAGGATGCCCAGGCCCAGGTCCAGGCTGCCCTGCTGGACCAGCAGGCGATAGATTTTGAGGAAGTTGCCACGGCCAACCCGCCGGCTGGCGACGAAGAGGCCTTTGCCGAGCCCCAGTCCGTCGAGACCGCTACCGAGGTGGTGGAAGCGGAGGTCGTGGCCGCGGCGGAGGGCGACCATGGGGAGCCGGTGGAGACGGAAGCCCACGGCGCCAATACCGAACAGAACGACACGCCGCACCCGCAAGACAACAGCGTTGCGCAGTGGCCCGCCGATGGCGGCCAGGACGACGACGCGCCGCTGGCCCACGCCAACGGTTTCCACGTGGACACAGCTGCTTCCTCCCCGGAAGCGGCCGACGATTCGGTCCGGGACGGCAACGCGCCGCATCCTGCTGAGGACGACGAACGCGTGTCCAACTGAATAACACGCAACATCGATAGTGAATACTTTGTCTGATTCCGCTGAGCAAGACGTCCGGCAACCGGACGCGCCGGGCGATACCGGCGCTGCGCCCGACGCGGGCAATGGCACCGACGGCGCGCCGCGCCGCAAGGGCCTGCGCCGTGGCCTGCGCAATCTGGTGGCGTCGCGCCGCCAGTCCGCACAGGACCGCGAGGGTGGCCGTGCCGAGGGCGATGCCGCTACGCCGACGCAGGCCGACGCGCCGCCGCCCGCCGCCGCCGCACCGGCCGGCCGCGAGCCGCGTCCCCGTGGTCGCCGCAAGCCGGCAGCCGATCGCGATACCGGTGACGTCCGCGAACCGCGTGCCGAGGCGGGTGACGCCGACGGCCAGTCCGCGCAGCCGCACGGCGCCGGCGTGCGCAAGCGCCGCCAGCAGCCCCAGCGCAAGGCCGCGCTGGTCGATGGCGACAACAAGCCAGCAGCCCAGCAGCCCGGCCGGCGCGACAAGCGCGGTCAGGGTAGCCAAGGTGGCCAGGGTGGTCAGGGCCAGCGCAAGGGTCAGGCGGGTGCCGCAGGTGGCAAGCCTTCTGAGAAATCCGAGCACCGCCTTGGTGACAAGCCGGGCCGTGGCGCGAAGGGCGGCAAGCCGGCGGGCAAGCCTGCCGGCGGTGCCGAGGACGTCTTCAAGTTCGTGATCTCGGAACAATTCGATCAGGAAGAGATGGCGTTGCCGCGCACCAAGGCCAAGCCGGTGCGTGAACTGTCTGCCGACGATGATGCGCCCAAGCTGCACAAGGTGCTGGCCGAAGGCGGCCTCGGCTCGCGCCGCGAAATGGAACAACTGATCCTCGAGGGTCGTGTCTCGGTGAACGGCCTGCCGGCCCACATCGGGCAGCGGATCCTGCCGACCGATCAGGTACGTGTGAACGGCAAGCTGATCCATCGCAAGGTGTCGTCCAAGCCGCCGCGCGTGCTGCTGTATCACAAGCCGTCAGGCGAAATCGTGAGCCAGAGCGATCCGGAAGGCCGTCCGACCGTGTTCGACAGCCTGCCGCGCATCAAGGCCGGCAAGTGGGTGGCGGTTGGCCGTCTCGACTTCAATACCGAAGGCCTGCTGATCTTCACGACCTCGGGCGACATCGCCAACCGGTTCATGCACCCGCGCTACGGCGTGGAGCGCGAATACGCGGTGCGCACGCTGGGCGAGCTGGCCGAGGCCGATCGCCAGGCGCTGCTGCACGGTATTCAGCTGGACGATGGCGAGGCGAACTTCCTGCGCATCGCCGATGGCGGTGGCGAAGGGGTGAACCAGTGGTATCACGTGGCGCTGACCGAAGGCCGCAACCGCGAGGTGCGCCGCATGTTCGAGGCCGTCGGCCTGACCGTGTCGCGCCTGATCCGTACGCGTTATGGCCAGTTCCTGCTGCCGCGCGGCCTCAAGCGTGGCCGCTGGCAGGAGCTGGACCCGACCGACGTGCGTGCGCTGATGGCCAATATCGGCCTGAAAGCCCCGGCGAAGGGCGAGCAGGGCGGCAAGGGCGCCACCAAGGTGGGCGGCCGCAAGGCACGCACCGAGGCGGCTATCGCGGGCATGCCGATGCACACCGGCATGGACGGTCTGCCGCGCTATGAGAAGGGTGGCGCGCGCGGTAACGGCGGTGCCGGCCGTGGTCAGCCGGATCCGATGCAGACCTCGATGGGCTACATCCCGACCGGCCCGGCGCCGCTGACGTCACACACCACCAAGTTCAGTGGTGGCGCGGCTGGTGGCCTGCGTGGCGGTGGTGCCGGTGGGCGCGGTGGCAATCGCGGCGGCCTCGGCGGCGGCGGTGGTTTGGGCGGTGGCGGCATGGGTGGCCAGCGCGGCCAGCAGCGTCGCGGCGGTGGCGAGGCCAACGGCAATGTGATGCCGAAGGCAACCAAGGGTGGCGGCAATGCCAGTGGCCCGCGTCGTCCGCGCGGTCGCGGCGGCAACCAGGGGGGCGGTCACCGCTAACCCAGGCAGGCAGCATCCAGGCCGGGGCTCGCCCTGGCCTGGATGCTGCCCGCGGATCCCGTCAGGCTTTTGCCTTTTGGACATAATCCGCGTATAATCAAAGTCTATTCAAAAGTGTCATCCTTAGCGGGGATGGGCGAATGATGGGCATTGCGCCCATTTTTTTTTGGTTCGCCCGTTTTGTGCTTGTGGCCGCGACTGCGCCACGCCGGCGCCGGGGATGACGGGGCAGGCAAGGCAGCGGTTCGTTTCAGAACCTCGTTTCAGAACCTAGTTTCAGAACGGAAGTCGTTGTCCGGTGTCTGCCATGGTGTTGAAGGCCACTATTTCGGGAATACAGTGCATCTGGCAGATTTGATCGAAACCACCCTTAACGGCATGGGCTACGAGTTGGTTGAGCTTGAGCGTGCCCCGGCCGGACTGCTGCGTGTCTATATCGATCAGCCTGAAACCGGCATCGTCATTGAGGATTGCGAGAAGGTAAGCCGCCAGCTTACCCATGTGCTTACGGTCGAAAATGTCGACTACGAGCGCCTCGAGGTGTCCTCGCCCGGTCTGGACCGGCCGCTGAAGAAGCTGGCCGATTACGTCCGTTTTGCCGGCGTCGAGGCCAGGATCACGCTGCGCCTCCCGGTGAATGGCCAGAAGAATTTCGTCGGCATCATCCAGACACCCACTGGCGATGCCGGAGCCGAGAAAATCGGCCTGGAATTCGAAGGACGCGACGGCCCGGCACTGCTGGAATTCGCCATATCCGACGTCGACAAGGCACGGCTCGTGCCAGTGATCGACTTCAAGGGAAATCAAAGAAAAGGGAACAAGCAATGAGCCGCGAAGTTCTGTTGCTCGTCGATGCGCTTGCGCGTGAAAAGAACGTCGACAAGGATGTGGTATTCGGTGCGCTCGAAGCAGCACTCGCTTCGGCCACCAAGAAACGCTTCGAGGAGGACGTGGATATCCGCGTCGCCATCGACCGTGAATCCGGTGAGCACGAAACGTTCCGCCGCTGGCTTGTCGTCCCCGACGAGCAGGGCCTGCAGGAGCCGGACAAGCAGATCCTGCTGTTCGAAGCCCGCGACCAGGATCCGGACATCCAGCTCGACGAGTTCGTCGAAGAGCAGATCGAGTCCGTGGAATTTGGCCGGATTGGCGCCCAGGCGGCCAAGCAGGTGATTTTGCAGCGTATCCGCGACGCCGAGCGCGAGCAGATCCTGAACGACTACCTGGATCGTGGCGAAAAGGTCATGACCGGCACGGTCAAGCGCGCCGACAAGAAGGGCCTGATCGTGGAATCGGGGCGCGTGGAAGCGCTGCTGGCCCGTGACCAGATCATTCCGAAGGAAAATCTCCGTACCGGTGACCGTGTGCGGGCGTATATCCTCAATGTGGACCGCGCCGCGCGCGGCCCGCAGATCGAACTGTCGCGTACGGCACCCGAGTTCCTGATCAAGCTGTTCGAGAACGAAGTGCCGGAAATGGAACAGGGCCTGCTCGAGATCAAGGCAGCCGCCCGCGACCCCGGCGTGCGCGCCAAGATCGCCGTGGTGGCCCATGACAAGCGCATCGACCCGATCGGCACCTGTGTCGGCGTGCGCGGTACCCGCGTGACGGCTGTGCGCAACGAGATCGGCGGCGAGGCCGTGGATATCGTGCTGTGGTCGGAAGACCCGGCGCAGTTCGTGATCGGTGCGCTGGCGCCGGCGCAGGTGCAGTCCATCGTGGTGGACGAGGAAAAGCACAGCATGGATGTGGTGGTGGATGAGGAAAACCTCGCCGTCGCCATTGGCCGCAGCGGCCAGAACGTACGCCTGGCGTCCGAGCTGACCGGCTGGCAGATCAACATCATGACGCAGGAAGAATCGGCGCAGAAGCAGGCCGAGGAAAGCGAAGTGGTACGCAAGCTGTTCATGGCCAAGCTGGACGTGGACGAAGAAGTGGCGGACATCCTGATCGAGGAAGGGTTCTCCACGCTGGAAGAAGTTGCCTACGTGCCCATCAGTGAAATGATGGAAATCGAGGCCTTCGATGAGGACACCGTCACCGAGCTGCGCAACCGCGCACGCGATGCGCTGCTGACGATGGAACTGGCCCGGGAAGAAAAGGTGGAAGAGGTGTCGCAGGACCTGCGCTCGCTCGACGGCCTGACCCCCGAGCTGATCGGCAAGCTGGCCGAAGGCAATATCCACACGCGTGACGACCTGGCCGAACTGGCCGTGGACGAACTGGTCGAGCTGGCCGGCGTGGCGGATGAGGAAGCCAAGGCGCTGATCATGAAAGCACGGGAACATTGGTTTAACTGAGGGACACGTACGGGGCCAGGGGCCCCGGCGCTTTCCGCATACGATTGTCCCGACGTAGAAACCGAGCATTGAAAGGGTTTGAATGGCAAGCACAACAGTTGCCCAACTGGCCGCAGAACTGAGCCGCAGCGCAGCTGCCCTGCTGGAACAATTGCAGGCAGCTGGGGTGGGCAAAGCGACGCCGGAAGACATCATCACCGAATCGGACAAGACCCGACTCCTTGATTATCTCAAGCGGTCGCACGGTCAGGCCGACGACAGCGCACGCAAGAAGATCACGCTGACCAAGCGCGAGACGTCCGAAATCCGTCAGGCCGATTCCACCGGCAAGACCCGTACCGTTCAGGTCGAGGTGCGCAAGAAGCGCGTCCTGATCAAGCGTGACGAGGCCGCCGGGGATGTACACGCCGATGGCGTGGACGCCGCCGAAGCGGCTGAAGCCGCCGCTGAACAGGCGCGCCGCGAGGAAGAGGAAAGCCGTCAGCAGGCCGAGGCGCTCGCGCGCCAGGAAGCCGAGCTGAAGGCACGCCAGGAAGCCGCCGAGCGCGAGGAAGCCGAGCGCCGTGCGCGCCAGGAAGCCCTCGAGGCCGAGCAGCGCCGCCAGGCCGAACTCCTAGCCCGCAAGGCCGAGGAAGAGGCTGCGGCTGCCCAGGCGGTGAACAACGCCGTCGAGGACGCCGCCGTGCGCAAGAAGGCCGAGGACGACCAGGCCCGCGTGGCTGCCGAGCGCGTGCAGGTGCAGAAGGATGCGGACGACGCGAAGGCCGCGGCCGACAAGGCCCGTGCCGAGCAGGACGCCGCCCGCCGCCGCCGCGAGGCTGCCGAGGCCGAGGCCCGTGCGATCCAGCAGATGCTGAACGCCCCGGCCCGCGTGCTGAAGGCGCCGTCGGAACGCAAGGCCGAGGAAAAGAAGGCCGAGCAGACCGGCACGCTGCACAAGCCGGTGAAGCCGGCCGGCGCGACGACCGAAGCCAAGAAGGACGAGAAGAAACCGGCCACGACCACCACCACGGCCACGACCACCGTCGACAAGAAGACCGGCAAGCCGGTCAAGACCGGTACGTGGCAGGACGAAGGCTCGCGCAAGAAGGGCAGCGGCCTGAAGACGCGCGGCGATACGTCGGGCGGCGTGGGTGGCTGGCGCGGTGGCCCGCGTGGCCGCGGCGGCAAGCAGCATGCCGACGACCGCAGCAACTTCCAGGCGCCGACCGAGCCGGTGGTGCGTGAAGTACACGTGCCGGAAACCATCTCGGTGGCCGACCTGGCGCACAAGATGTCCGTGAAGGCGTCCGAGGTCATCAAGCAGATGATGAAGCTCGGCCAGATGGTCACGATCAACCAGGTGCTGGACCAGGAAACCGCCATGATCGTGGTGGAAGAAATGGGCCACAAGGCGTTTGCCGCCAAGCTGGACGATCCGGAAGCGCTGCTGGTGGTGGATGGCGAAGACCATACCGACGCCGAACTGCTGCCGCGTCCGCCGGTGGTGACCGTGATGGGTCACGTCGACCACGGCAAGACCTCGCTGCTCGACTACATCCGCCGCACCAAGGTGGCTGCGGGCGAAGCTGGGGGCATTACGCAGCACATTGGCGCCTACCACGTGGAAACCGAGCGTGGCGTGATCACCTTCCTGGACACCCCGGGTCACGAGGCCTTCACGGCCATGCGTGCCCGTGGCGCCAAGGCCACCGACATCGTGATCCTGGTGGTCGCGGCGGACGACGGCGTGATGCCGCAGACCAAGGAAGCGATTGCGCACGCCAAGGCTGCCGGCGTGCCCATCGTGGTGGCGATCAACAAGATCGACAAGCCCGAAGCCAACCCGGACCGCGTGAAGCAGGAACTGGTGGCCGAGCAGGTGTTGCCGGAAGAGTACGGCGGCGATTCGCCGTTCGTGCCGGTGTCCGCCAAGACCGGCCTGGGCATCGACGACCTGCTCGAGCAGGTGCTGCTGCAAGCCGAAGTGCTGGAGCTGACGGCCCCGGTGGACGCCCCGGCCAAGGGCCTGGTGGTGGAAGCCCAGCTGGACAAGGGCAAGGGCCCGATCGCGACGATCCTGGTCAGCAGCGGTACGCTCAAGCGTGGCGACGTGGTGCTCGCAGGCAGTGCCTACGGCCGCGTGCGCGCCATGCTTGACGAGAACGGCAAGCCGACGAAGGAAGCGGGTCCGTCGATCCCGGTGGAAATCCAGGGTCTGTCGGAAGTGCCGGCCGCTGGCGAGGAAGTGCTGGTGCTACCGGACGAGCGCAAGGCGCGTGAAATCGCCCTGTTCCGTCAGGGCAAGTTCCGCGACGTGAAGCTCGCCAAGCAGCAGGCCGCCAAGCTGGAAACGATGCTCGAGCAGATGAGCGAAGGCGAAGTGCAATCGCTGCCGCTGATCGTGAAGGCCGACGTGCAGGGTTCGCAGGAAGCACTGGTGCAGTCGCTGCAGAAGCTGTCGACGGAGGAAGTGCGCGTGCAGATCGTGCACGGCGGCGTGGGCGGCATCTCGGAGTCGGACGTCAACCTGGCTGTGGCCTCGAAGGCGGTCATCATCGGCTTCAACGTGCGGGCCGATGCCGGCGCGCGCAAGCTGGCCGAGCACAATGGCATCGACATCCGCTACTACAACATCATTTACGATGCGGTAGACGAGATCAAGGCGGCGATGTCCGGCATGCTGGCGCCGGAGAAGCGCGAGACGACGATCGGCCAGGTGGAAGTCCGCCAGGTCTTCCGTGTACCGAAGATTGGCGCCGTGGCCGGCTGTATGGTCACCGACGGCATGGTCAAGCGCAACTCGCTGGTGCGCGTGCTGCGCAACAACGTGGTGGTGCACACTGGCGAACTGGACTCGCTCAAGCGGTTCAAGGACGACGTCAAGGAAGTCAAGCAAGGCTTCGAGTGCGGTTTGTCGATCAAGAACTTCAACGACGTTCAGGAAGGCGACCAACTCGAGGTGTACGAAATCACCGAAGTGGCGCGTACGCTGTAAGGCGATACGCAAGACGGCAGGCTCCGGCCTGCCGTTTTCACTTTGGGCACAAGACAGGTTTGAATGGCCAAGAAAGGCAATATCTCCTCCCGCAATCTGCGGCTTTCCGACCAGATCCAGAAGGAACTGGCCGAGATGATCCAGCGCGAACTGCGCGACCCGCGCCTGGGCCTGGTCACGCTGCAATCGGTGGCGCTGACGCCGGACTACGCGCACGCCAAGGTCTACTTCACGGTGCTGGGCGCCGAGCCTGAGGTGGCCGCCGGTATCCTGCGCGAGAAGGCCGGTTACCTGCACTCGCTGCTGTTCAAGCGCCTGCACATTCACACCGTGCCGACGCTGCATTTCCATCACGACACGTCGGTGGAACATGCCATCGAGATGTCGAAGCTGATCAACGAAGCCAATTCGACGCGCGCCAAGGACGACGAGTAAGTCCGTCGCGCCGTTCCGCCTCTGTGACGCGCGCCGGACCCGCTCCGGCGCCGCGCTTCTCCCCCCGCCGCAATGACCGATTCCCCCGCAACCCGTCCGCCCCGGCTGCCACGCCGCGACGTGCACGGCGTGCTGCTGCTCGACAAGCCGCTGGGCCTGTCGTCTAACGACGCGCTGGTGCGCGCCAAGCGCCTGCTGCGCGCCAACAAAGCCGGCCACACGGGCACGCTGGACCCGCTGGCCACCGGCCTGCTGCCGCTGTGTTTCGGCGAGGCGACCAAGTTCTCCCAGGACCTGCTCGACGCCGACAAGACCTATGAGGCCGTGGTACGGCTAGGCATGACGACGACCACCGGCGATGCCGAGGGCGAAGTCGTTGCCGAACGCCCGGTCACCTGCGACCGCGCGGCACTGGATTTGGCTGTTTTACGATTTACAGGACCGATCGAACAGGTGCCGCCGATGTACTCGGCACTGAAGAAGGACGGCAAGCCGCTATATGAATACGCGCGCGCCGGGCAGACCATCGAACGCGCGGCGCGGGCGGTGACGATCCATGCAATCGAACTGCTCGACGTGGCCATCGACGCCAATCCGCCGCAATTCACGATGCGCGTACGTTGCAGCAAGGGCACCTACATCCGCACACTGGGCGAGGACATCGGCGAAGCGCTCGGCTGCGGCGGCCACCTGACCGCCTTGCGCCGCACGGCGGTGGGCGACCTCACGCTCGACGGCGCGGTGACGCTGGAGCAGATCGACCAGCAATCCGACGATATCCGTCCGACCCTGCTTGCGCCCGTGGACGCCTTGCTGCAGCGCTGCGTGCCCGTGCAACTCGACGACGCCGCGATGGCGCGGTTCCTTCAGGGCCAGCGCATCGCCCTGCGCGACCTGCCCGAAGGCATCGCGCTGGAAGAGGAGACCCTGGCGCGCGTGTACGGCGGCGAGCCGTCCCGCCTGCTGGGTGTGGCCCGGATGCGAGAAGGCGCGCTGCGCCCGGAACGGCTCGTAAAGATCTGAAAACTGGGCGGGGAGCCTTAGACGATACGCCCGTGGACGTGTTGTATATTCACGCCGTGATGCCGTAGGCATCAGCGCGGCGAGCGGTCAGAGCCGCAATAAAAACAACAACTTGCGGGGTAGTCCATGTCATTCCGAACCTTCGGTGCCGCGCTGCGCGCACCGTATGCAGTTCTGTCGTCTGCCCGGTCGTGGCTGGCGATACTCTTTCTGGGTTGTGCGGCCCTGCTGTCGGGGTGTGTCACCGATGAAGACGACGGCAGTGTCCAGGCACCGGCCGGGCTGAGTTACACCATGACATCGGCGATCTACCAAGCCGGCCAGCCGATCGTCCCGAATCGGCCCAGCGTCAGCGGCGGCGCCGTGACGCGCTATACCGTGGTGCCGGCTTTGCCGGCGGGGCTGACGCTCGACGCGGCCAGCGGGGTGATTGCCGGTACGCCCACAGCAGTCAGCGCCGTAACAGTATACGTAGTGACCGCGGAGAACGCCGCCGGCAGCGCTACAGCCCGGGTGCAGATCGAGGTGCGCAACACTGAGGCGGCGCCTTCGGGGCTGGCTTACCGCGAGTCGGCCGTCATCTACACCGTCGGCACAGCCATCACGGCGAATACGGCCACCAGCGCCGGCGGCCCCATTTCCACGTTCCGCATCGCGCCGGCGCTGCCGGCCGGACTGGCATTCAATACCCAGACCGGCGCCATCACCGGCACGCCGACCGCCCTGGCGGCAGAGTCGAGCTATACCGTCACGGGCAGCAACGGGGCAGGCGAGACCACCACCGCATTGCGTATCGCCGTGCAGGCCGCCCCCGTGGCACCGGCCAGCCTCGCGTTCAGCACGCCCTCGGCCCGCTACGTTGTGGCGGAAGCCATCGTGCCCAACACCCCCGTGGTGACTGGCGGTGCGGTCACAGCATATGCAGTCAGCCCCCCTTTGCCGGCGGGCTTGAGCATGAATGCGCAAACCGGCGTGATTGCTGGCACGCCGGCGGTTTTGCAGTCGCAGGCGGTCTACACGGTCACGGCCCGCAATGTCGCAGGTAGCGCGCAGGCGCAGGTACGAATCTCGATCACGGCGCGGGGCAGCTAGGCTTCAGCTACACCCACGGTGTTCTCGGGAAGTGGCGGTAACGACACGCAGTCCGCCACGCAGGCCCCGGGCCCCCATGACCTATCCTTGACCCACCAGCCACGGATCAGCGGTGGGAGCCATGCGTTGCCTGATTTTTTGCGCGGTGCAGTGCCTGCTGGCCGTGACGTGGACGCTCTACGTGGCTTTCCTGCCGCAACTCGCCGCGCAGGTCGGCATCGGCAAGGCGCAGGTCGCGTGGATTCTGCTGATGGATCAGGCGATCTTCGTCATCGCCGACAGCGCCATGGGCATCGCCGCCGACCGCATGGCCAACGCCATGCACCGGCTGGGTGTCTGGATCCTGGCGATTTCGGTCGTCTCCGGCGTGGCCTTCGTGCTGCTGCCGGCGGCGACTTCGCCGGCGCTGCTGGTGGGGCTGACCGCGCTCTGGGCCGCCACCTCGTCCGCGTTGCGCGCGCCGCCGATGGTCATCATCGCGCGTCGCCTCGAACGCTCCGCCACGCCATTGCTGATTTCCTGGTCGATATTGGGCATCGGGCTGGCCGGGGCGCTGGCTCCGATGCTGACGGCTGCGCTGCGCCAGTCCTCGCCCCTGGTGCCGTTCGTGCTGGCGAGTGTCGGCCTGATGGTGGCGGTGGTCGCACTGCGCTGGATCGAGCTGCCGCCGCGCGAGGCTCCTCCGGCCCGCCGCATGCCGCCCGCGCCCATGCCGGCGCTGTGGATGTTCTTCGCCGCCACGTGGCTGCTGGCGTTCGGCTTCCAGATCCACACCGCGATCAATTCCGGCGCCACCTATCTCCGCTTCGCGCCGGCCACGGAACTGGTGCGCTACATGCCGGCCTTCTGGGTGGGCTTTGTCCTTGGCGTGTTGCTGCCGCAGGCGCCATGGCTGAAGCGCGTGCCGGCTGCCGTGCTGCTGCTGGCATCGGCCCTGTTGGGGGCGCTTACGCTGGTTGGCTTCGCCTCGGCCTCCACGCTCCCGGGCGTGTTGCTGGCGCAGGGCCTGGCGGGGGTGTTGTGGGCGATGGTCTTCGGCACGGTGGTCAATGCGGCGACCGATGCCGGCCATGTGGGGCGGGAAGGGCGCTTCGTCGGGCTGGTGTTCTCGCTCGCGGCCCTGGCGGCGTTGGCGCGCATCGCCATGCTGGCTGCCGGCGCCACCGCGCCGCTGGCGGGCTGGTTGCCCTGGCTGCCGGTGTTCGCCTGGGGGGGCGCCGCTGCGTTGCTGGCCGCGTTTGCGTGGCAGGGCGGCACGCGGATGGTGCCGCCCGTCAGCGCCGCATCGCCGCCGGAGCGTCGATAGCGGCGCGCGCTCAGTGGCGGGTCAATGCGCGCCGGCCGCTTCGGCCCCGCCGCCGCCCTGGCTGCGCTTGGTTAGCCAGACAAAGCCGATCAGCACGAAAAACAGCACGCCCGAGATCCAGAAGATGTCGTTGGCGCCCAGCATCGACGCCTGGAGCGAGATGTTCCGCTCCATCAGCCCGATGGCCTGCGCCTGCGTCATGCCCATCTGCATCAGGTGGTGCAGCTGCTCGGTGTAGGTGGCGCTGTAGGGGTTGATCTGCTCCACCAGCTGCGCGTGATGGAGCGCCGAGCGGTTTTCCCAGACCGTGGTCGAGATCGACGCCCCGATCGCCCCGAACGTGATCCGCACGAAGTTCGACAGCCCCGACGCCGCCGGAATCTTCTCGGGCGGCTGGCCGGACAGGATGATCGACGTCAGCGGAATGAAGAACAGCGCCATCGCCGCACCCTGGATCAGCGTGGGAATCATCAGCGTGCGCGTGTCCACCCCGGTGGTGAACCCGGCCCGCATGAAACTGACAATGCCGAAGGTGATGAACGCGCCCGTGGCCACCCAGCGCGCGTCCACCTTGGGCAGGATGCGCCCGATGATCGGCGACAGGATGATCGCAAAAATGCCCACCGGCGCCATGACGATGCCGGCGTCCGTGGCGGTGTAGCCGACGATGGTCTGCAGCCATAGCGGCAGGATCACCAGGTTGCCGAAGAACAGCCCGTACGCCACCGAGATGGCCACCACGCCGGCGGCGAAGTTGCGGCCCTTGAACAGGTGGATGTCCACCACCGGGTGCTTCTCGTAGTTTTCCCAGATCAGGAAGAACAGGAAACCCACCACGGCGATCACGGTCAGCGCCACGATCACGCTGGAGTGGAACCAGTCGAGCTCCTTGCCCTTGTCGAGCATCAGCTGCATCGAGCCGACCCAGATCACCAGCAGCGCCAGCCCGATGCGGTCGATCGGCAGGGTCTTGGTGGGCGTTTCACGCTCGCGGTAGATCGCCCAGGTAGCGTATGCGGCACCCAGGCCGACCGGGATATTGATGTAGAAGATCCACGGCCAGGTCATGTTGTCCGAGATCCAGCCGCCGAGCAGCGGCCCCATGATCGGCGCGACGAGCGTGGTCATGCCCCACAGCGCCAGCGCCATCGAACTCTTGGCCGGTGGATAGCTGGCCAGCAGCAGCGACTGGGAGAGCGGGATCATTGGCCCGGCCACCGCGCCCTGGAGGATCCGGGCGGCCAGCAGCGTCTCGAGGTTCGGCGCCACGCCGCACAGCCACGACGAGACCACGAATAGCAGGATCGACAGCACGAACAGCCGCACCGCGCCGAAGCGCGTGGTCAGCCAGCCGGTCAGCGGCACCGAGATGGCATTGGCCACCGCGAACGAGGTGATGACCCAGGTGCCCTGGTTGGGCGAGACGCCAAGGTCGCCCGAGATGGCCGGGATCGACACATTGGCGATCGACGAGTCGAGCACGTTCATGAACGTGGCCAGCGACAGCGCGATCGTGCCGATCACGAGCTTGCCGCCGGTGAGCGGCGGTGGTGCCGCGGTGGGCGCCTTGGCCGGTGCCGGTGCCGGCGAGGCGCCTGCGCCCGGCGTGGCGGTGGTGGAATTAGCCATGAGCGGTCAGCCGTGCGGAATCAGGGATACAGGGAATCCGGAAATCGGGGAATCAGACAATTACGTATTGGCCGGCTTGGCCACGGCCGCCGCGGCGCCCGCCTTGCCGGTCACGGCCGGGGCTGCCTGCGGCGCGGCCGAGGTGCGGCCACCGTTGTTCAGCGCGATGATCCGGGCGATCAGTTCGTCGGCGTCCTGCGCCACCTTGTCGTAGACATTGGTCTCGAGCGGCTTGGCGGCCGAGGCGCTGAGCATCGCGCCGCCTTCTTCCTTGCGCACGTCGACGGTGACGTTCATCGACAGGCCCACGCGCAGCGGATGGTCCTTCAGCTGCTGGGGATCCAGCGCGATGCGCACCGGCAGGCGCTGCACCACCTTGATCCAGTTGCCCGTGGCGTTCTGCGCCGGCAGCAGCGAGAACGCGGAGCCCGTGCCGGCCGAGAAGCCCGCCACGTGGCCCGTGTACTTGACCTTCGAGCCGTAGACATCGGCTTCCAGTTCCACCGGCTGGCCGATCCGCATATGCGTGATCTGCACTTCCTTGAAGTTGGCATCCACCCACACCTGGTCCAGCGGCACCACGGCCATCAGCGGCGTGCCAGGGCTCACGCGCTGGCCCACCTGCACCGAGCGCTTGGCCACGTAGCCGGTGACCGGCGCGGGCATCGTCGAGCGCGCGAAGGCGAGGTAGGCCGAACGCAGGTTCGCGGCGGCGCGCTGCACATTGGGATGTTTCTCAACCGTGGTCTGGTCGGTCAGCACCTTGTTCGAGGCGAGTTGCTCCTGCGCGGCCAGCAGCGCCGATTCGGCGGCCTTCAGCGCGGTCTGCGCATGAGAAATTTCTTCGTTCGACACCGCGCCCGAGCCGGCAATCGCCTGGCGGCGGCGCAGGTCGTCGCGCGCCTTGGCCACGTCGGCCTGGCGCATCGCCACGTTGGCGGAGAGCGAGCCGTTGTTCACATAGAGCGTGCGTACTTCGCGCACGGCCTGGGCGAGCTGGGCCTCCGCCTGTTCCATGGTCACCTGGGAGTCGGCGCGGTCGAGCTGGATCAGCGGCTGCCCGGCGGTGACGAGCTGCGTGTCGTCGGCGGTGATCGAGATCACCGTACCGCCCACCAGCGGCGTGACCTGCACCACGTTGCCCGCTACGTAGGCATCGTCGGTGTTCTCGAAATGGCGCGCGTAGACGCCCCAGTACAGGCCATAGCCAAGCCCGGCCACGACGACGGCGGCGGTCAGCGCCACCAGCAGGCGGCGGCGCTTGCCATTGTTGTCGGCGGACGGGACCGGGGTTTGTGGCGCGGCAGATTGGGGAGTGTTGCTCATGATGTCTGTCTTTTTGCGTAGTCTTTGACGGATTGTCGGGAGTCGGCGGGTGGGCGCTTGGTCAGCCCTGGGCGGCGCGCGGCGTTTGCGCGGTGTCGGGCGTTTCGCCCTGGTAGCCGCCGCCGAGCGCCTTCATCAGCCCCATCTGCAAATCGAGCCGCCGTGCCTGGAGGTCGGTGGCCAGCCGGCGCTGCTGGAGCACGTTGCTTTCAGCGTTGAGCACGGTCAGCTGCGTGCCGAGGCCGGCCTTGTAGCGCGTGGTGGCCAGCGCGTAGGCGTGCTCGGCCAGGTCCAGTGCCTCGCGCTGGGTCTTGATCTGGGTGTCCACGCTGCGGATGCTGGTCACGGTGTCGGCGGTTTCGCGCAGCGCATCGACCAGCGTCTGGTTGTAGTTCGCCACGGCGATGTCGTACTGCGCGTTCTTGCCCTTGAGGTTGGCGCGCAGCCGGCCGCCTTCGAACACCGGCAGCCGCACCGAGGGACCGATGCCGAAGGTGCGGCTGATGCCCATCAGCAGGTTCGACGGATCGAGCGAGGCCACGCCGGCGAACGCGGTCAGCGTCACGTCGGGCAGGAACTCCTTCTTCGCCACGCTGATGTCCTTGGATGCCGCCTCCACGCGCCAGCGCGCCGCCACCACATCCGGACGACGGCCGATCAGGCCGATGGTCAGGTCATCGGGCAGCAGCGGCGTGGCGTTGGCGAGCAGGGTGGGGCGGGCGATCTGCAGGCCGCGGTCCGGGCCCTTGCCCAGCAGCGCGGCAATCTGGTTGCGGGCGAGGGCGATTTCCTCTTCCACGCGTTGCAGGTCGGTCTGCGCGGCGGCCACGGTGCCGCGCGCCTGCGTGGTCTCGACCTGGGTATCGAGCCCGGCAGCCAGACGCTGGCGCGAGAGGTCGGTCAGGTCGCGGCGCTGGGCGATGGCGCGCTCGGCCACATCGCGCTGCGCATACAGCGCGGCCAGCCGGTTGTAGTTGCGGGCGATGGACGTGGTCAGGATCAGGCGTGCGGCCTGGCTCTCGGCTTCCATGGCGCGGTCGTCGGAGAGGGCGGCTTCCAGCGCATCGCGGTTCTTGCCCCAGAAATCGAGGTCCCACGACAGGCCCATCTGCAGGCGCGACTGGTTCTGCCAGGAGCCCGCCAGCGGCGTGCCTTCGAACAGGTCGGTTTCGGAGAACCGCTGGCGCACGATGCTGCCTTCGAAATCCACACTCGGGTACAGCGCACCGCGCGTGGCCTCGGCCAGCGCGCGCGATGCCGCCACGCGGCCCAGCGCGGCCTGCAGGCTAGGATTGTCCTTGACGGCCTCGTCGGCCAGCGCGCGGAGTTGCGCATCGTGGAACTGATCGACCCAGTCCTGCGACGGCCATTGGCCGTGATCGTTGGTAAAGGTCTGCGGCGACGCCAGCGCCTGCGCCTGCGGCTCGGCCAGATTTTGGGTGCTGCGCGAGTCACCCAGTGCCGCGCAGCCGGCCAGCACGGCCGCGGCCATGACCGTGAGGGCCAGGGCGCCCAGACGGCGGGGTGCGGAGGAGATCGGTGCGGAGGAGGAAACGGGTTGCATATCGATCTGACTTCTTCTTTAGACGTGTCGCCAGGACGGTGGCGCGTGGTGATCCGGAAAACGTGCGAAAGGGCGGATGTGCAGGGGATGGACTACCCGCCGTCGCGGTCCGTCCAGCAGGCGCCGATAGCCTGGCCGCCGCCGTTGTCGATGACCCGGTGCAGCATGCCGCGCAGTACGTCGATCTCCGCCTGGCTGAAGCCAACGAAATGACGTCGCATCACATTGCAGAAGACCGCGGGCAGCTTGGCGACGATCGCTTCGCCCTCCGCCGTGAGCGACAGGTCCACCACGCGACGATCATCGTCGCGCCGCGTGCGCACGATCAGTCCCCGCTTTTCAAGCCGGCTCAGCAGGCGGGTGATGGATCCGGCATCGGTATTCAGGCCACGCCCGAGGTCGGTCACCGTGCGGGCGCTCCCCGTCGACAACATCATCAGGCAGCTCGCCTGGGTATGTGTGATGTCAAGACCACTTACTTCCTGCTCGATCCCGAGGGAGAGCAGGTTCTTGGCCCGGGCCAGCAGGTAGCCCACGCTTGAGCCTGGTTCGTAGCTGGCCGGATCGAACAGGTCTGGCCCGGCCGAGGCGGGCGTGGAGGCAGGCGTGGAAGTGTTGTCAGGGGCACTCATTGTTTGTCGCTGCAATCATTGCTGTGGCAAATATATGCATGTGATCCACGATCCGCAAGAACGGAAATTCGTCATTGCAGGAATCGCAACGACGGCTAACATAGAAGGTCGATCCGCAGCAGAGCGTTTTGCGCCGCAGCATGCTAGAATGTCGGGTTAATTTTTCGAACGCTCCGCGTCAAGGGGACGCCGCAATGACCCGCGCCATCCGTAACATCGCCATCATCGCCCACGTCGATCATGGCAAGACCACCCTGGTCGACCAGCTCCTGCGCCAGGCAGGTACCTTCCGCGAAAACCAGCAAATGGTTGAGCGCGTGATGGACTCGAACGACCTGGAAAAGGAACGCGGGATCACGATCCTCGCGAAGAACTGTGCTGTCGAATACAACGGCACGCACATCAATATCGTGGACACTCCGGGCCACGCCGACTTTGGCGGTGAAGTGGAGCGCGTGCTGTCGATGGTCGACGGCGTGCTGCTGCTCGTCGATGCCGTGGAAGGCCCGATGCCGCAGACGCGTTTCGTGACGCGCAAGGCACTCGCACTCGGCCTGAAGCCGATCGTCGTGATCAACAAGATCGACCGTCCCGGCGCACGCCCTGACTGGGTGATCAACCAGACCTTCGACCTGTTCGACAAGCTCGGCGCCAACGACGAGCAGCTCGACTTCCCGGTGATCTACGCCTCGGGCCTGAACGGCTACGCTGGCCTGACCGAAGACGTGCGCGACGGCGACATGAAGCCGCTGTTCGAGACCGTGCTGACCAAGGTGCCGGTGCGTAACGACGACCCGGACGGTCCCCTGCAGATGCAGATCATCTCGCTCGACTACTCGAGCTACGTCGGCAAGATCGGCGTGGGCCGCATTTCGCGTGGCCGCGCCAAGTCGCTGCAGGACGTGGTGGTCAAGTTCGGCCCGGAAGGCAACCCGATCAAGGGTCGTATCAACCAGGTGCTGAAGTTCCGTGGCCTGGAGCGCGAAATCGTGCCCGAGGCGGAAGCCGGCGACATCGTGCTGATCAACGGTATCGAGGAACTGGGTATCGGCTGCACCGTGTGCGCGCCGGACGCCCAGGACGCCCTGCCGATGCTGAAGGTGGACGAGCCCACGCTGACCATGAACTTCTGCGTGAACACGTCGCCGCTGGCCGGCCGTGAAGGCAAGTTCGTGACCAGCCGCCAGCTGCGCGAGCGCCTGGACCGCGAGCTGAAGTCGAACGTGGCGCTGCGCGTGGCCGAAACCGGCGACGACACGATTTTCGAAGTGTCGGGCCGTGGCGAACTGCACCTGACCATCCTGCTGGAAAACATGCGCCGCGAAGGCTACGAGCTGGCCGTGTCGCGTCCGCGCGTGGTGTTCAAGGAAATCGACGGCGTGAAGCATGAGCCGTACGAGCTGCTGACCGTGGACGTGGAAGACGGCCACCAGGGCAGCGTCATGGAAGAGCTGGGCCGCCGCAAGGGCGAACTGCTCGACATGGCATCGGACGGCAAGGGTCGTACCCGCCTGGAGTACCGCATTCCGGCGCGTGGCCTGATCGGCTTCCAGGGCGAGTTCCTGACGCTGACGCGCGGCACGGGCCTGATCAGCCACATTTTCGACGACTACGCACCGGTGCGCGAAGGCGGCCTGGGCGAGCGCCACAATGGCGTGCTGATCTCGCAGGACGACGGCGACGCCGTGGCCTACGCGCTGTGGAAGCTGCAGGATCGCGGCCGCATGTTCGTGAAGCCGGGCGATGCGCTGTACGAAGGCATGATCATCGGCATCCATAGCCGCGACAACGACCTCGTCGTGAACCCGATCAAGGGTAAGCAGCTGACCAACGTGCGCGCCTCGGGTACCGACGAAGCCGTGCGCCTGGTGCCGCCGATCCAGATGTCGCTGGAATACGCGGTGGAATTCATCGCCGACGACGAACTCGTGGAAATCACCCCCAAGAGCATTCGTCTGCGCAAGCGCCACCTGAAGGAGCACGAGCGCAAGCGTGCCTCGCGCGATACCGTGTAAAAACGGTTTGCCCCAGAAAAAACCGCGCCCTCGAGCGCGGTTTTTTCATGGTTCAACGTGTTTGGGGCTGCGCCACTCGGGCGGCTTCCAGAAGTAGCGCGGATCGCGCGCGTGCCAGGCATCCCGGAACATATCGCGCCATTCGTGGAAGGTGAGCGTCAGCGGGTTGTGCGTGCGAATTTGCCGCGTGATGCCGTACTCGGGAGCGGCCTCCTCGGGTACGAAGCTGCCAAACAGGCGATCCCAAACGGTCAGCACGCCCGCATAGTTGCGGTCGATATATTGTGGATTCTTCGCATGGTGCACCCGATGCACCGACGGCGTGTTGAGAACCATCTCAACCAGCGGCCAGCGTCGGCCCAGCCGGGTGTGGACGAAGAACTGGAACGCGAGGTTCAGGCCGACGGCCAGGATCACCCAATCTGGTGTAAATCCGATGAACGCGAGCGGAATCCAGAACAGCCACATGCCCGAGATCGGGTAGGTCAGGCTCTGCCGGAACGCTGTTGAGAAATTCATGCCTTCCGACGAGTGGTGCGCCACGTGCGAGGCCCACAGCCAGCGCACCCGATGGCTGGCCCGGTGGAACCAGTAATACAGAAAATCCTGTAGCAACAGCAGCAGCGCGAAGGACCACCACGTCTCCGGCACCGCGCGCAGGCCGTGCGCGTAGCACCAGGTGTAGACCGTGCGGATCAGCAGCCAGAGGAAGAAGGCATCCGACGCCTGGTGCATCAGCGCGAGGCTGGCGTTGGACAGCGTGTCCCGCCAGCTGTAGACAGCGGGGTCGCGGCGCGCCCAGTACCAAGCCTCCCAGCCGATGGTTAGCAGGAAGACCGGCGCGAAGGCCATCAGGATCAGGCCGGGATCGAATCCGGCGGGTTGGGGGGGCGTGGCGTGCATGGCGCAAGTGTGCACATTCTTAAGGTTTTTGCGTGGAGGGCTTCCTCCATACGCCGCCAGGTGCCGCATCGTACGCGTGCGGGTCGCCTATCGCACATCATCACAAATCTGCAACACAGACTATCCATCGCGATGCATCAAGGTTCGCGCGGGCGCGCCGTCATTGCGTGAGCGGCCAGGGAGGAGTGGCCGCTTTTCACGTTACGGAGAGTCGCCCCCATGTTTCGCAACACTACGATCGGAGCCCGGCTGTGGCTCCTCACGATTGTCACGAATTTGTTGCTGCTGATTGTCGGCGGCGTTGGTTGGTTGGGCATGTCGCGCAGCAACGATGCTACGCGCCAGGTCTATCAGCAGCAGCTTGCCGCTGCGACGTATCTGGCCGAAGCGCGGTCCAACCAGTTGCTGGTGCGCGTGCTGCTGGATCAGGCCGCTTTCGCCACCGACCCGGCCGACGCCAAGGCGCGCTCCGCCACGGCACAGGACTTCGCGCGCCAGTCCGACGCGGCCTGGAAGTCGTATCTTGAGATTCCTCGCAACGAGGAACAGACGCGTGCCACCGAGGCCGTATCGGCCCGCCGCCAGGCGCTGTTCGCGCAGGGTGTGGCGCCGATGATTGCCGCGCTCCACGCTGGCAACCGCGACGCGATGATGACGGCAGTCATGGACACGATTCCCAAGCTCGATATCCAGTTCACGGCCGTCAACACGGAACTGGGGCGCTTGCAGGTGGCAAGCGCCAAGGCCGTGTACGAACGTTCTCAAGATCGTTACGGTCGGCTGTTGACGCTCTCGCTTGCCGTACTGGCTGTGGGGCTGGTGTTCAGCACCGTGGTGGCGTGGCGCCTGCGCGTTTCCATCGTCCGGCCGCTCGATGTGGCCATTGCTCGCTTCGCCCGCATCGCCGACGGCGACCTCGGCACCGCGCACCGGGACGATGCCGGCGTGATGGCTGACGAGCACGCCAGGAATGAGACGAGTCGCATGCTGGGGATGCTCGGCCGCATGCAGGCCCGGCTGCGCGAGATGGTGGGCGAGGTGCGCGGTGGCGCCGACTCGATCGCCGCCGCCAGCGCGCAGATCGCCAGCGGCAACGCCAATCTGTCGCAGCGCACCGAGCAGCAGGCCGCGTCGCTCGAGGAAACCGCTTCGAGCATGGAGCAACTGACCGGCACCGTGCGCCACAACGCCGATAGCGCGCGCGACGCCACCTCGCTGGCGACTAACGCCCAGACGCTGGCCGAGCGCGGCAGCGCGGCGGTTTCGCGCGTGGTGGACACCATGCGCGCCATCGACGCCGGCGCCAACAGGATCGTCGACATCATCGAGGTAATCGAGAAGATCGCATTCCAGACCAACATCCTGGCGCTCAATGCCGCCGTGGAAGCTGCCCGCGCCGGCGAGCACGGGCGCGGCTTTGCCGTCGTGGCGGGCGATGTTCGAGATTTGTCTCAGCGTTGCGCGGCGGCGTCTAAGGAGATCCGGGGGCTGATCGGCGCGTCGGTGTCCAGCGTGCGCGAGGGCACCTCCCTCGTGGACGGGGCGGGCAGGGCGATGCAGGACATCGTGGACGAAGTACGACGCGTGAGCGACATCATCGGTGGCATCAGCGCGGCATCGGACGAGCAGTCGCGCGGCATCGAGCAGGTGAACGTGGCGGTGTCCCATATGGACGGCATGACGCAGCAGAACGCGGCGCTGGTCGAGGAGGCTGCCGCCGCGGCGGCGTCGCTCCAGGATCAGGCGCAGCGGCTGACGGGTCTTATGGCCGCCTTCCGGATGGCCTGAGCCGAGTCCGTTGAGACGATTCTGAAAATCGAACAGTGCCCGGGCATGGTCATGTGGCTGGCGTAAAATCGCTGGCAACAAGAAAGGAGCAGAGACACATGACGGAGTCTGGATCGACGCAGGTAGTAGCGGAAGTGATGACCGAGGAGCGTGGCGGGGTGGCGTACCTGACGCTGAACCGCCCGCAGGCGCTGAACGCGCTCTCGCTGGAGATGATTCGCGCGATCACGGATGCGCTGACGCGCTGGGAGGCCGATCCGGCGGTGCATGCGGTGGTGGTGGCGGGCGCGGGCGGCAAGGCGTTCTGCGCCGGCGGCGACATCCGCTGGTTCCACAAGGCCTGGCATGCGCAGGACCCGCTGCTGGACCAGTTCTTCGTCGAGGAATACGCGCTCAACCGCCTGATTCACCGTTACACGAAGCCCTATATCGCGCTGATGGACGGCGTGGTCATGGGCGGTGGCATGGGCATCTCGCAAGGTGCCCGCCTGCGCATCGTCACGGATCGCACGAAGATGGCGATGCCCGAGACCAATATCGGCCTGTTCCCGGATGTGGGCGGCGGCTGGTTTCTCGCCCGCACGCCGGGCCGGCTGGGCGAGTACCTGGGGCTGACCGGCACGGTCATCCACGCCGCCGATGCGCTGTACGCGCGTCTGGCGGATGTCTACCTGCCCGCCAACGTGCTGGCCGAGATGGTGGCGGCGCTGCAGGCGGCCCGATTTACCAGCCCCGAGTCGGTGCTGGCCCATATCGCCAGGTTCACGGACCAGCACACGGCGGCTTGCGTGCCGGCCGACAGCAGCCTCGCGCGGCTGTCGGACCAGATCGACGCCACGTTCGCGGGCGCGACGGTGCCTGCCATCCTCGCGGCCGTCAGCGATGCCGAAGGCGACTGGGGTGCCCAGACCGCCGCGATGCTGCGCAGCCGTTCCCCGCTGATGCTGTGCGTGACGCTCGAGCAGATTCGCCGCGCGCGGTCGATGGCACTGGACGACGAACTACGCATGGAACTGGACATGATGTATCACGTGTTCCGCATTGGCGAGAAGGTGGAAGGCATCCGCGCGCTCGCCGTCGACAAGGACCACCAGCCGAAATGGCAGCCGGCGCGGCTCGACGACGTGAGCGCGGCGCGTGTGCGATCATTCTTCGACAGTCCGTGGCGGCGCGAGGAACATCCGCTGGCCAGTCTCGGTCGATAGACAACCCGAGCCGGGCGACATGCCTGGCAGGGTTTTCGCTGCTTCCGTTGCAATCCGTTGTACTTCAACCGTCAACAGTGAAAGGAAACCGTGATGAGCAATCCTCGTGATGTCGCCGTAGTGGTGGGAAGCCTGCGCAAGGAATCCCTGAACCTGAAACTGGCCAAGGCATTGGCGGCGCTGGCGCCGCCGCAGTTGAAACTGGATATCGTGGAGATCCGGCAGCTGCAGATGTACAACCAGGACGACGACGACAATCCGCCAGTCGAGTGGGTGGCGTTCCGCGATCGCATCCGCCGCGCGGATGCGGTGCTGTTTATCACGCCCGAGTACAACCGCTCGGTGCCCGGTGTGCTCAAGAACGCCATCGACGTGGGCTCGCGCCCATACGGGCAGAGCGCTTGGGACGGCAAACCAGGCGGCGTGATCAGCGCATCGCCGGGTGCCATCGGCGGTTTCGGCGCCAATCATCACCTGCGCCAGTCGCTGGTATTCCTCAATATCCCGGTGTTGCAACAGCCCGAGGCCTATATCAGCGGTGTCGACAAGCTGTTCGACGCGCAGGGCGGGATTGCGAACGAATCGACACGCGGTTTCCTGAGCAAATACCTCACGACGTTTGCCAGCTGGATCGACAAGAACGCCGCCCGTTGATCCAGGCGGGGACGGAGGGTCAGCCCAGTCCTACATAGCGAAGCGGGGCGGCTCCGACATCGCCGGCAGGTGCGTGTTTCTATAGTGGAATCAAGCCCACTACAGATACACAGGAGGAAAACCATGCCGTACATCGTCGCGTGGCTACTCGGCGTCCCGGCCTTCGTGCTGGTTCTGATCTGGCTGTTCATGCATTGATGCACCCGCATCACGAGCAACAGAAAATGGCGCTTTCGGGCGCCGTTTTCTGTTGCTCGGCCGCTGCGTGTGCTGCCGGCGCATCCCCTGTCGATGCCCCGCAAACCACGTATACTGCGGGCCATCCCGATGGCCGGGCTTTGTCCCCAGGCTCCATCCGCTATCCCAAGATCCGCATGACCGCAAATCCCCGCCGCATCTCGGTTGCCCCGATGATGGATTGGACTGACCGCCATTGCCGCACCTTTCACCGTGCGTTGAGCCGGCACACCTGGCTGTATACCGAGATGGTGACGACTGGCGCGTTGCTCCATGGCGATGTGGCGCGGCACCTTGACTTCGACGCCGGCGAGCAGCCCGTGGCGCTGCAACTGGGCGGTAGCGAGCCCGCGGACCTTGCCCAGGCTGCAAAACTCGGCGAACAATGGGGCTACAAGGAAATCAACCTCAACTGCGGTTGCCCGTCGGAGCGCGTGCAGCGTGGTGCTTTTGGCGCTTGCCTGATGGCGGAGCCAACCCTGGTGGCAGATTGCGTCCACGCGATGCGCGATGCGGTGTCCATTCCGGTGACGGTCAAGCATCGGATCGGTATCGATACGATCGAACACTACGATTTTGTCCGCGATTTTGTCGGTACGATTGCCGATGCGGGGTGCGAGACGTTTATCGTTCATGCGCGCAACGCGATATTGAAGGGCCTGAGCCCGAAGGAAAATCGAGAAATCCCGCCGCTCCGTTATGAGGTTGCTTATCAGCTAAAACGCGAGTTTCCAAAGCTCGAGATTCTCATCAATGGCGGCGTCGTGACCTACGACGAGATCGCCGAGCACCTGCAACACGTGGACGGTGTGATGATTGGCCGCGAGGCGTATCACCAGCCGTATTTCCTTTCGGAAATGGATGCGCGGTTCTATGGCGCGAACGCGCCCATCCCCGCGCGGCAGGAGGTGGAATTGGCGATGCAGGACTATATCGGCGCTTTCGTGGAGCGGGGCGGCTACATGGGCGCCGTTACGCGGCACATGCTGGGCTTGCATCGTGGCATCCACGGTGGCCGGGGCTGGCGTCGTGTGCTGTCAGATGCACGCCGGATGCATGCCGCGCGTAGCCGCATGGCCGTGGATGCGCTCTTCGAGGAAGCACGCAGTCATTTGCGTCCGGACCTGCTTGAGGCGGCCTGATCGCCCAGCTGAATCGAGGGAAGACTCTAATTTCGAACGATCGTTCTATGCAGGGTGCCCGTGCGGGTGCGCGCAGCGGTGTATTGGGCGGTCGGTGGCGCTGAATCCCGCACCAGCAAAGGGATTCCCCTAATTCGCCGCTTGGCGGCCACCTTCTTACACTGTGCTTGCCCTCGAATACAGGGCTTTCTTCAACTGATTATTGGGCCCGCCGTGTGCGGGCTCTTTTTTTGTCCACCGCACTTGGGTTTGCCCGAATAGTGCTCACGATCTGGGCCAACTACATTGACTCTGCCTTCAGGGCATTGAGATCGCTAATTTAAGAGTCCGCTACGGCGGGCTCTTTTTTTTGCCCTCGCATCTGTGCATCCCCCAAAAAAAAACAGGCGACTCTTGGTTACCAAGGCCGCCTGACGGGAATGTCGAGGGGGGTCAATGTCCCTCGCGAAAGAGTATCTATCAGCACCAATTGCGCCAGAACCCTGCGTTGGTGGGGCGCCCCGCGTTTTTCGTGCGGTAGTCGATGGACATTTTGAGTTGGCGAAATCGTGTTCGATGTTCCACGCTATAGAGAATCGCATGCCTGAAAGTAGGTAAGCGACGTTTTCGTCATGTTACGATGCCGTCAATGCCGCGACAGTCGGCATGTGGCCTGTGAATCCTGCGCAAGCGGGATTTCGGTGGGGGAAAAGCAAGTGGGCTGGCCGGTTGTCGGCGTCGCAGTGCGTGCACGAGCACGGGCCGGCGCGATAGATCGGAAGCGAGCCCTGAGGGGTAGCTCATGGTGGATGGGGAAGAGCCATTCGGCGAGGTCTTTGAGGATTTCCGCCTGATCTGGGTGGCCGAGCGCCTGCAGGACGGCAAATGGACTGCGCGGTATTGCTGGCATGCTGGCACGTCAGTGGAAGCTGGCAAGGCATTGCAGCGTGATGTGCTCAACGGCAAGTCCCGGCGACTGCTCGGTCTGTTTCCGAGCGAGGCCGAGACCGTTGCCGCGATCAAGGAGGCGGTGCTGCTGGAAGCGAAGTGGCACGGCAGTCGATAAGGCAGGTAGGAAGGTGAAATTTTTTTGTGCGGAATACTAGCCATCCTCTGAAGATCCTTGTAGAATCTTGGTTTTCGTTGAACGGCAACGCCGGATAGCGAAAGCGCCAGCGGCAAGCTGGCAAAACCTCTACGGTGGCTGTAGCTCAGTTGGTAGAGTCCAGGATTGTGATTCCTGTCGTCGTGGGTTCGAGTCCCATCAGCCACCCCAAATTGCTTAACAAAACGGCCACTTCTCAGTGGCCGTTTTGCTTTTCTACGCGCGTGTTGTCATGTCAGTTGGCCGGGCTTAGGGCGAAGTCCTTCCTTGCTTCCCCTCCGGAAAATTGTAGAGATGGGTGTTGTCCGGCGTCTCGCCGATCTTTGTGCCGAGCGGGTCAAAGACGGCGTGACGGCGGAACTTCTCGCTGTCCGATTTAGCGCTGGCCTTGGCCAGTTCAGCGGCTTGCAGATAGGGCATCGGTTCCTTGTCCTTCTCGACCTCCAGCAGCAGCGTCTGCTCGTTCACGCGCACGCTGAACCGGCCCAGGTTGTAGAACAGGTACATCGCATAAAGATTGTCGAAGTCGCGATAGGCGCCTTGTTCCCTGCGGAAATCGAGGGACAGGACGGAGGGAAAGCGGTTGGGCAGGTCCTTGAATGCCACTCGCTCCTCTTCGCGAGGTTCCACATAGGTGGAGTTGCTGTACTTTTTGTACAGCACCACGTCCATACCGTAGCCGCGCTTGCCCCATTCCTTGATTAGCTTCATCGCCATCTCCGTGGGAATGTTTGCGGTCGCAGCTGCTACCACGCGCCGCCCGGACAGGACTTTGGGACTCTTTATCGCCAGATCCTTGTAGCCGGCACCGTACTTGAATGCGGCACCGATAGTCTTGGCGCAGTTCAGGCGCAAATAATCGTACTGGATCGTGCCGCTGTGATATTCGGTGCTCGTTGCCCGTCGATGGTAATCGTCATTGATGCGGCGGAAGTAATCGACCAGCGAGTGCTTTTCCTGAGTAGGCACGCCGAAGACTCGCACACCAATCACTGATCGCTTGTAAATCTCGCCATAGTCGAGGCCGAACATCGTCTTTTCCGCGATGGAGGAAGCGGTCTTGAACAGATATTCCTTCTTAGGGATGCCGGCCATCAGATCGGCGGTGTAAAAATCATTCTCGTGTTTGGGCGAGCGGTCGGCGTAGAAGTTTGCCGAATAGACGATGTCATCGCCTAGCGCGTCGTCACGGACACCCAGGGCGATGTGGCCAGCCGAACCGCCCTTTGATGTCCCGAAGCTGATCAGCAGCTCCAGGTCGTAGGGGGCTTCGTGAAGAAGGGCGGCAATTTGATCGATATTGGCAGGCTCGGGGCCGCCCTTGCTGCCGAATTCGGCAGCAAGCCCCGGCCCTGAAATCAGCGCAGCGATGACCAGGAACCATGCCGCCAGCCTTGTCCTCATAGCTTTCCTTACGTAGCCAGCTAGTGCCCGTCGATTCTTCACCAAAAGAATAATCGCTGATCGGTTCATGTGCCGGAAAACCGTCGGGGCGTGTGTATCGTTGACGTTGTTCCCTGATCGTGTGTGCCAGCACACATAACGACAGGTTTTCGAGAATGATTTTCGCTACGCTTCACGACGGGCCAACTGGTCTAATCCATATCATCCAGGCAATCGCCTACACGAAGCGCGAGGTCATACTGTGGCGGAGCGAATTCGATTCAACCCTGATGTCGCACTGGCGGCATTCTCCGGTGTAATCCCGATGCCGACCTTGGCTGAAATAAATGCGGCCATCGATCGATCCTTCGGCGAACAGCCTGAGCGCGCCGAGCCATTCGCGATGGCCGAGTTATTGCGCCGCAATGAAGCCTTCCGCAAGCTTGAGCAGACGGTGTGCGCCGAGACCCGGGCCTTGGCCGCCACACTCTTGAAGAAGTCTTTGCGCTGGGAGGCATTCCACGTGATTCGTTGTGCCAGCACGTCAACGCGCAACGAGAGCCATTGCCGCCACTACGATTCGCATTTGCTGACGCTGCTGATTCCGTTGAAGCTCGCGCCCGATGGCGTTTGCAACGGCGATCTGCTGGTTTATCACCCGCCGCGCGTGGCGGTATCCACGGTCAGCAATGTCTTCTGCAAGCTTCGCCATGGCATTCAGCGCAATCTGCCGTTCCCGTTCAGAAAATGGCTGACACTTCGCGATCTGCGGCGTGGCCGCTGCAATCGCGTGCCGGTGGAGCCGGGTAGCGTCTATGTCTTCAACGGCTTTGTGCTCCAGCATGCCAATCTGGATGTGGAAGTTGGCGAGCGCCGGTCGTTACTGATTCACTATTACGATCCCGGCTATTCGGCGGGTTTGAGCGCGACTGTACGGCGCGTCCGCATGCTGTGGGATCGCCTGCGCAAGAACATGACAGGCATGTACCCAGGTTGATTAGCCCGACCCAGGTGGTGGAGCGAAAAAAAACCGGCACTCGGCGGGTCGACAAGTTCCGGTTTCGCGCATCGGCGCCAATGCGCCAGGACTACGGGTGCGCGCCATCGAGTGTAAAGCACCTTCCCCGCAGAATTAATCGTTCTCTTAATTTCACGTGGTGGGCTCGCAACTGCACAATTTACAATGATTTTCGCGGCGCGGATCCGCCGCTAGCGGCTTATGCGTCCAGCTTGCCGGGCATATCCGCAAGCTCCAGCATCCGGCAGATCGCGGCCATGCTGCCGACCATCGTGCGACGCTGGGCGCCCTGGTAGACGCGCACGCCCTTGGTCTGGCGGAACGGTACGGGCTTGACCGGGCGGCGGGAAGCAGTGTGGTTGACTTGTAGCATGGCGGCACCTCGAAGTTTGCGACAGCAGGAGTCCGCGCCCGTCGTCCGGGGAGAACGGGGCGGCGTTGGCAATGCAAATCTGGGGACCGGGACAGGCGGACGCCTGCCCAGTCTCGGAAATCAGAAGCCCGAGGAGCGGATCAGCCCAACGGCGATGCCTTCCAGGGAAAATTCCTCGCGGCCGGCCTGCACCACGATATTCTCGAAATCCGGGTTCTCGGCGATCAGCTCGATCATGTCGCCGCGCCGCTTCAGGCGCTTGACGGTCACGTCGTCGCCGATGCGTGCGACGACGATCTTGCCGTTGGCCGCTTCGCTGGCTTTCCTCACGGCCAGCAGGTCACCGTCGAGGATGCCGGCATCGCGCATGCTCAGGCCCCGCACGCGCAGTAGGTAATCAGGGCGATCGTCAAATACGGAGGCGTCCACCTGGTATTGACGGTCGATGTGTTCGGCGGCAAGGATCGGGCTGCCTGCGGCCACGCGGCCTACGAGCGGCAGCGTCAACTGCATCACGCCGGCCATGGGTAGTGAGAACTGGTCTGGCATCTCCGAATCGCTGCGTGCCACCTTGAGGCGGATGCCGCGCGATGCCCCTGGCGTCAGTTCGATCACACCCTTGCGGGCCAGTGCCCGCAGGTGTTCCTCGGCAGAGTTGGGCGAGGAAAAGCCGAATTCCGACGCGATCTCCGCGCGGGTGGGCGGAATGCCGGTGTGCCGGATCGTGTTGCGGATCAGGTCGAAGATCTGCTGCTGCCGGGGTGTCAGGGTCGCCATGGGTCGCCGATCTCTCGTGCCGAAGCACTGTATGTTTAAACAGTATGCTGTGATTTTATACAGTATCGAGTGAAGTGCAAGCACAATTTGCAGGGACGATGTCGGGCATGCGCGACACCCCGGCAGCGCCAGTGCGCCCGGCGGCACGGGTTTGCGAGAGGCGCGGCGTCCGGCGCGCCACAGTTACAATCGCCCGGACCCGCGCTCATTTCGCTCGATTTTCTCGCTATATGTCTACGTCATTGCCCCGTATCGTCGTGCTCGCCACCGGCGGCACCATCGCCGGCTCATCAGGCAGTTCCGCCAGCACTGCGCAGTACCGCGCGGCCACCGTGCCGGTCTCGTCACTCGTCCAGGCCGTGCCCGCGCTGGGCGAGGTGGCTCGCGTGGAGACGGAGCAGGTGGCCCAGATCGACAGCAAGGACATGGCCTTCAGCTTGTGGACGACGCTCGCCGCGCGCGTGGAGCACTGGATTGCGCAGCCCGATGTGGCGGGCGTGGTCATCACGCACGGCACCGACACGCTTGAAGAAACGGCGATGTTCCTGCACCTGACGCACCGGGGTTCGGTGCCGGTGGTGCTGACGGCGGCAATGCGCCCCTCCACGTCGCTCTCGGCCGATGGTCCGCTGAATTTGCTTGACGCGGTGCGCGTGGCGGCAAGCCCGGAAGCGCGCGGGCAGGGCGTGCTCGTGGTGCTGAATCAGGAGATTCATGCGGCGCGCGATGTCGCCAAGTGTCATACCTCGGCGGTGGATGCGTTCACGTCGCCGGCAGGCGGTCCGATCGGTTTCGTGCAGGATGCCTACGTGCGCTTCACGCGTGCGCTGGCCCCCAATGACGCGCCCGCGCTGCCCGTGCCCGCGGCGTGGCCGCTCGTCGAGATCGTGGCGAGCTATGCCCAGCCGGGCAGGGTGGCCGTGGATGCGATGGTCTCGGCCGGCGTGAAGGGGTTCGTGGTGGCAGCCACCGGCAATGGCTCGGTCCATGAGACGCTGGGCGACGCGCTGGCCGATGCGGCCGCACGGGGGGTGGCCGTGGTGCGAAGCTCGCGCACGGGCGCCGGCCATGTGGCGGGGCCGGCACGCCCGCGACCGACCTCGGGTGAATTCGCCTCCGCCGGAAATCTCAATCCCTACAAGTCGCGTGTGCTGCTGCTGCTGGCGCTGGCGGCGGATGCGTCGCTTGGCGCCGATCCGACTCGCCTGCAGGCCGTTTTCCGTCAATACTGAGGGATTCCCGGCGTGCGGCCGGGATGTCAGCTTGCGTGCTGGCCCGGAACCGGGCTATACTCGCGGGCTATTCAACCTTGCCACACCGGACATGGCGCCCGGGTGGCTACATCCAAAAGGAGCGTCAATGCGTCATTACGAAATCGTATTTATCGTCCATCCGGACCAAAGCGAACAAGTGCCGGCGATGATCGAGCGTTACAAGCAGCTCGTCACGTCGCAAAACGGCCAGGTTCACCGCGTGGAAGACTGGGGCCGCCGTCAGATGGCCTACATGATCCAGAAGCTGGCCAAGGCTCACTACGTTTGCCTGAACATCGAATGCGGCAAGGACACCCTGGCCGAACTCGAGCACGCCTTCAAGTTCAATGACGCCGTGTTGCGTCACCTGATCGTGCAGACCAAGAAGGCCGAGACCGCTCCTTCGCCGATGATGAAGGAAGTGCAGCGCGAAGAAGCCCGCAAGGCCGCGCAAACGACCACGGAAGGCCAGGCTGCCTGAATGCAGTCTGCGGTGCCAGTCGTGGCAGGCGAAATCCACCACGGCAGGCCAGGTAGCGAGAGCGGGGGAGCACAGCGGTGAACCAGTTAAGGCTGACCGCCACCCTCGCGGAGCGCGATGCGCTGCGCTACACCCCGGCCGGCGTGCCCGTCGTCAACTGCATCCTGCAGCATGTCGGCGAGGTCATGGAGGCGGAAACGCCCCGGCAGGTGGAATTCGCCATCGCGGCGATGGGGATTGGTCCCGTCGGCCAGCGTCTGGAGCGGTTACCGCTCGGCACGCTGCTCGACTGCGAAGGATTCCTCGCCCGCAGGCACCGCAACAGCAAGGCACTCGTCTTTCACATCACTGGATGTAAAGCATTCGTAAAGGATTGAATCATGGCATTCGTCAAACGTGACAACAAGAACAAGAAGCGCTTCCAGCAACAGAACCCGCTGTT
>Ga0255338_1001278_pt1 | contig 49585 bp, 45 predicted proteins | sample MeOH1_35cm_T4_19_FD_203715 | JGI IMG/M metagenome (GOLD analysis project Ga0255338, IMG submission 203715) | Sandy soil microbial communities from University of British Columbia, Vancouver, Canada - MeOH1_35cm_T4_195 | ecosystem: Engineered > Artificial ecosystem > Sand microcosm > Unclassified ...
AACCGACAGGCATACGGTCAAGCCGTGGTTTGACGGCAAGCTGGACTTTGCGCCACCTGTGGTCGATCTTGTGCAGCAGGGGTATCCGCTGGTCGGCGGGCGGCTGGATTACCTGAACGGGCGGGCGGTCGCCGTGATGGTCTATCACTACAAGCTGCATCCGATCAATCTCTACGTGTGGCCGGGCAACGACGCGGGCGCCACGCCTCGCATATACGCGCAGCAGGGCTATCACCTCGCCCACTGGAGTGCCGCGGGCATGAATTACTGGGCGATCACCGATGCCGGCGAAGCAGAACTGAGCGGCTTCATCACGGACCTGCGCGCACATCCCGCTTCCTAGCCTGCGCGGCGCGGTGCTCACGGCGGAACAAAACGGTGGAACAAGACGGTGGAATAAAACGGATGGCCCGGCGGTCTTCCTCATGAACCCAATCGGGAGGCCCGTCGGATGGTCCGGCGGTCTACCTCTCGAACCTGTCTCGTGAGGGCAATATGTCGTCAGATCATCCATCCAATCCGTCGCGCCGCGGCGCGTTGAAGTGTCTCGCTTTCGGTGGCGCGGGCACCGTCTTTGTCCTGGCCGGCGGCGTTCTCACGCCGGTGGAACTGGCCCTTGCCGCCTCAGGGAAGGGTCAGCCGGCTGCCGCGGGCGTCCCTCTTTTCCTGCAGATCAGCGACACACATATCGGCTTCAACAAGGAAGCCAATCCCGACGTCGCAGGTACGCTCAGGCAGACGATTGATTTCGTCAATGCCATGCCGGTCAAGCCTGCACTGACGATTCACACGGGAGACATTACGCATCTTTCCAAGGCGGAGGAATTCGACCACGCGGCCCAATTGCTGTCGGGGCTGAATATCACCGAATTGCATACCGTGCCCGGCGAGCATGACGTCACCGATGGGCCCGGGACAGAGTACTTCAGCCGTTTCGGCCATGCCTCCGGCAATAAGGGCTACTACAGTTTCGACCACAGCGGCGTCCACTTTATCGGGCTGGTCAACGTGATGCATTTCAAGCCGAACGGTTTGGGGGGACTGGGCGACGACCAGCTTGCCTGGTTGCAGGCCGACCTGAAAGGCCGCTCGTCCAGCACGCCGATCGTCATCTTCGCGCACATGCCGATGTGGACGATCTACCAACCGTGGGGCTGGGGCACCGGCGATGCCGGCGAGGCGATGCGCTATCTGAAGCGCTTCGGTTCGGTCACAGTCCTGAACGGACATATCCACCAGATCGTCTCAAAGGTGGAAGGCAATATCACCTTCCACACAGCGCGCTCGACCGCCTATCCGCAACCGGCCGCCGGCGATGGACCCGGACCCATGCCGCTGACGGTACCGGGCGATCAGCTTCCCAGGATGCTCGGCGTGACCAGCATCAAGATCCTGCGCCACCCGTTCCAGGCGACGCTTGCCGATACGACGCTGGCCTGACTTGCCACGCACTGCTCACCCACCAGGACCCAAATCATGCTAACGACTATGCTTCGACGCGCCCTCGTCGTCCCCCTCGGGGCCGGGATGCTCATGGCAGCATCGGTTTCCGGCTTCTCCGTCGCGCAAGCGCAGGAGACCAATGTCATCGTTGTGAAGAATTTCATGTTCTCGCCGATGTCGCTTACCATCAAAGCCGGCTCGACCGTGACCTGGAAAAACCTCGATGGCGAACCCCACACGATTGTCGACGACGCCGGCCTGTTCCGCTCCGGCGCGCTCGATCAAAACGACACCTACAAGTTCAAGTTCGACAAACCGGGGGTCTACAAGATCTTCTGCGGCATACACCCGAACATGAAGGCGACAATCACCGTCCAGTAGGTCCGGCAGGTGCGCTCGCCAGCGGTTAGCGCCGGCGGAAGCCGGGAAACCGGCCGGAGCCGAGGTTCCAGGACGGCCTGATGGGATGCACATGCGGAAAGGACAAAACCTGTGGCAAACCGCGCGGCTTCCTTAAGACTTCCTTAACAGGCTGCTGAAATACCTCCGACGCCATCTCGAACGGCGTCACGAAGGGCTGCTCGCCCTGGCCGGCAAGCGAGGTCGCGCGGCCATCCCGGAAAAGGCCACCGACCGGCGTGCCGTCCGGCTGGAAACTGAAAGCCGGCGTGAACTGCGCATAAACCAGCGACGGCGCATTGCGAAAACCCGGCAGGTCCATGCCGGGCCCGCCCAGCGGCACCGCAAGCCCGTCGTTCGCGGCATGGGCCCGGCTCTCCACATGGCAGGTCGCGCAAGATTGCTTGCCGGAAACCGACAGTGCCGTTCCAGGGCGCATCTGGCCCGTTCCCCATTGCGCCACCTGGCCCTGCGCGTTCCTGATGACATCTGCTCATGGCGCATGGAGAACGATTCCCGGTGATCGGCGAGTCGCAAATTCGGATAGCCAGGAATACGAACGATTTGCGCTATCGATTACAGGGAGATAACCACGAAATCCGTTAGTGCGCTTGCGCACATAGGCGAAAGGCAATGTGATGTGTTGCGCCGATGCGGCAGGTCCGGAAAGCGCCTTCAGACATACAAGCTGCGGCTCACATGTCCTTATTAAATGGCAAAGCATGTCCTCGCGGGCCGGCACCAACCCGGACCGAAAATGCGGCACACGCCACCCCCAATTTCGCATCCTTTCGAATGAAAATAAAAACAATAATCAATTACAATCCAAATCGGAATACGGAAGGATACATAATTGCCACCTTGCCTTTTCAACCAATGAAATTATTATTTTTCATTCAATGACTGGTTTTATAAATATGTAATTGGGAATCAATACCATGAAAACCGACAAGAAGGTTCTTCAGCTTCTCAATGGCCAGCTCAAGCATGAATTGACAGCGATCAACCAGTACTTCCTGCACGCCCGCATGTACCGGCACTGGGGCTTGAGTGCGCTGGGCAAGCACGAGTACGCCGAGTCGATCGAAGAGATGAAGCATGCCGACAAGCTCATCGAACGCATCCTGATGCTCGACGGGCTGCCGAACCTGCAGGATCTCGACAAACTGCTGCTGGGAGAGAACACCGAGGAAATGCTGGGTTGCGACCTGAAACTGGAACTTGTTTCCCAAGCCAGTTGCAAGGAAGCCATCAAGTACTTCGAATCCGTGGGCGATTACGTGTCGCGCGAGATAGTCGTCGGGATTCTCGATGACACCGAAGAGCACATTGACTGGCTCCAGACGCAAATCGAGCTGGTGGCAAAGGTCGGCCTGCAAAACTATCTGCAATCCGCGATGGGGTCCCCCGCCTGATTCCGGGAGCCGGCGGCGCCGCGCCTCAGAAACGCATCGTCGCCGACAACAGCAGCGTTCGCGGCTCGCCAATCGCCACGCCGCCGAATGCATCGACCGCGGCCCAGTAGCGCTGGTCGAAGACGTTGCGGACATTAAGCCGCAAGGTGGTCTGCCGGCGAGCCAGCGTGGTCTGGTAGCGCGCGCCGAGATCCACGCGGGTCCACTGCGGAATGCGCTGCGTATTGGCCTGGTCCACATACTGGGGCCCGGTGTAGACCAGGCTGCCGCTCAGCGTCAGGCCCGGCGCGAACGCGGCATCCCATTCGGCGCCAAGATTGGCTTGCAGCCGGGGCGCGCCAGTGGCGGTCTTGCCCTGCGTATCGGCGCTGCCGGTCCGGGTGAGCCTGGCGTCGAGCACGGTGGCGCTGGCGAGCAGTCGCACCCCTGCCGCCGCCTCGCCGTACAGGCCGAACTCCAGCCCGCGGTTGCGCTGCTCGCCGCTGGCGGTGAACAGCGTGCCGGACATCTGGCCACCCGGTTTGGTGATCTGGAACGCGCTGACAGTCGCGATCATGCCTCCCCGCTCCACCTTGACGCCGGCTTCATACTGGGTCGACTTGTAGGGCGCGAATACCTCGCCCGCATTGCTGGCGCTGGAGGGCGCGGTGTCGCCCTTGCTCAGTCCTTCGATGCGGTTGGCGTACAGGGAGACGTGCTGCCAGGGCTTCACCACCAGGCCGAGCATCGGTGTCACTGCCTCCTCGTCATAGCGCGACGTGACGGCGCCGGCCGTGCCGAAGTTCTCCGACCTGACCTGCTGGTAACGCACGCCCAGCGTCGCCTGCAACCGCTTGTCCAGCAGCGACAGCGTATCGGCCACGGCCACGCCGTTCAGCCGGGTCTCGGATACCTTCGGTACGCTGGCGGGCTCCGGGATGTACTGCGCGGGTAGGGATAGCGGATGGTAAAGGTTGGTCAGCGCGCTCGTGGACGCATGATTGAAGCCTCGCTCGAGCTGGTCCCGGTAGCCGCTGGCGACCAGGCTCAGGCGATGGCTGAGCGGCCCGGTATCGAAGCGGGCCCGCAGGCCGGTATCCGCCGTGGCCCGGGCAACGTTGAACTTGTAGTTCGTGTCCGACACGGCAACATCGCCGGCCTCGTTGACGATGGTGGGCGTGATGGCAAAGAGCCTGGCAACCCGGGTACGGCCACCGCCACCGTCCACGAACCAGGCCAGCTTGTCGCTGATGTCGTACTCCGCCCGCAACAGCAGCGACTGGTCGCCGATGCTGGAGTGTTCCCAGGGCTGCGTGATATTGCGCCGGCCATCCGGTGCGCCGGGTACGGCGATGCCGGGGACAATGTGCAGGAGCCGCGACGGCGCGTTGATCCTCTCCCGCTGGCCGATGAAGTCCAGTGTCGCGCGCAGGCGCTCGCCCTGGTAATCCAGCGCCAGCGCGCCGGCCCCGGCATTGCGCGACTGGTTGTCCAGGCTGGTATCCCCTGCCCGATAGCTCCCGTTAAGGCGGACGCCGAACTGGCGCCCGGCGCCAAGCCGCCGGCTCAGGTCAACGTTGCCGCCAAGCTGCGACGCCGCGGCATAGTCGGCCGTGACCTGCGTCAGGTCCTCCGCGGCGGCCCGCTTGGGGACGATGTTGATGCCGCCGCCGACGCTCCCGCTCGGCGCCATGCCGATCAGCATGGCGGTCGGGCCCTTGATCAGCTCGACGCGCTCGACATAGCCGGTCAACACCCGGTAGTTGGAGGCCACGCCATACAGGCCATCCAGGGCAATCTCCCCGAAATTGCCGTTGCCAACGGGAAAGCCCCGGATCGTAAAGGCATCCAGGATGCCGCCGGGCTGGCTGACAAAGCGCACCGACGCATCGTTGGCCAGCACATCGCCTACCGTGCGCGCCTGCTGGTCCTCGATCGCCCTGGCGGTGTAGCTGGTGACGCTGAACGGCGCGTCCATGATGTCCGTGTTGCCGAGCATCCCCAGCCGGACGCCGCGCGCGAGCTGGCCGTCCGCGAAGGGCTGCGGCAATTCGCCCGCGGCCGGGGGCGTACCGGTGATGGTCACGGCGGGCAGCACTGGCACGGCCTCGGTGCGAGCGCCCTCCCGCGCCTTGCGCACGGCGAAGCCGCCGCCCGGCAGCGCCACCGCATCCAGCCCGGTGCCCGCCAGCAGCGTTTTCAGCCCCTCGGGCACCGTATGGCTGCCTTGCAATCCCGGGCTTTGGGCTGCGCCGAGCAGCGCGGCATCGTAGGAAAGATCGATGCCGGCGGCGCTGGCGAAGCGGTTGAGCACCGCATGGAGCGGGCCGGGCGCGATGGCGAAGGACCGCGCCTGGCCAACGCCCGGCGCCTGCGCGCGCGCGGTGGGCGACGGCATGGCCACCCACAGTGCAATACAGGCGAGAGCGCCGGCAAGCGCGCGGTATCGGACGCGCAACGGCTTAGAAGTCCACACTCATGGACGCCATGAAGGTACGCGGCGCGCCCAGCGAAATCGTGCCGTACGATGCCACCCCCGACCAGTACTTGCGGTTGAAGGCATTGAACAAGCCCGCGCGGAAGGTGGTGGATTTGCCGTACAGCGATGTCTTGTAGCGCGCGCCCAGGTCGACCGTGGTCCACGACGGCACCTGCTGCGTGTTCGCCTGGTTGACGTATTCGCTGCCGGTGTAGTTGACCGCCCCCGTCAGGGTCAGGCCGGGCACCCACGGCAGGTCCCATTCCGTGCCCAGGTTAGCCATCACGGTGGGCACGCCCACCGGGCGATTGCCGCGCGTGGCCGCGCTGTTGGTCCTGGTCAGTTCCCCGTCGAGCAGGGTCACGCCGCCGAGCAGGCGCACGCCCTTGTAGGCCTGGCCCGACAGCGTCAGCTCCAGGCCCTGGTTGCGCTGCTCGCTGTCGATGGCGTAGACCGTGCCGAACAGCTGGCCGCTCGGCTTGGTCATGCGGAAGGCCGCCAGCGTCGCCATCACCTTGCCCGAGTCGTACTTGACGCCTACCTCCTGTTGCTTGGTCTTGTACGGCGCGAAGACCTGCCCCGCGTTCGACGCCGTGGCCGGTGCGATGTCGCCCTTGCTCAGCCCCTCGACGTAGTTCGCATACAGGGACACGTTTTGCCAGGGCTTGAAGACGATGCCGGCCAGCGGCGTAACGGCGCTCTCGTCGTATGCGGATGTCTTTGCGCCGGTGGCGGCGTAGTTGCTCGACTTGACCTGCTGGTAGCGCAAGCCAAGGGTCAACTGCACGCGGTCGTCGAGCACGCTCAAGGTGTCGGCCAGCGACAGGCCCGACAGCGTGGAGTCGGAGACCTTGGGCACCCGTTGCGGCGGGGCGATGTCCTGCGCCGGCCGGTCGACGGGGGCGTAGATGTTCGACGTGACGGGCGTGCCGGAGACATTGGCATTGGCGATACGGTCCATATACAGGTTCGCCTGCAACGCCAGTGCGTGCCTGACGGGGCCGGTCTCGAACTTGCTCCTGACGCCTGTATCGAAGCTCGACCGGTTGACCTGGAACTTCCAGTTCTGCACGGCCGACGAGGTGGCGCCAGCCGCATTCAGGATGGTCGGCGTCTGGTCCGACAGGCGCGCCACATCGGAACGGGTGCCGCCGGCATCGGCAAATACGGTCACGTTGTCGGTGACATCGTATTCCGCGTGCAGCAGCGTCGAGACATCATTGGACTTCCACCAGCCCCAGGGCTGGCTGACATTGCGCCGGCCGTCCGGCGCGGATGGTACCTGCAAGCCGGCCGCGACCAGGAAGGGACGCGTCGGCGCATCGACCCACTGGTATTGCTCGATCACGTCGAGCGACGCACGCAGGCGATCGCCGTGATAGTCCAGGGACAACGCCGCCACTTCGGCGCGCGACTTCTGGTTGTCGAGCGCGGTCGGTCCCTGGCGGTGCAGGCCGTTGAATCGGATGCCCCACTCCCGCTCGCTGCCGAAGCGGCGGCTCAGGTCGACCGCGCCGCCCACCTGCGCATCGGAGGCATAGTCGAGGGTAAAGCGCGTCAGGTCCTGCGCCAGCGCCCGCTTGGGCACGACGTTGACCACGCCGCCCACGCCGCTGTTGGGCGACATGCCGTACAGCAAGGCGGCCGGCCCCTTCAGCACCTCGACCCGCTCCAGGTACTCGGTGAACAGGTGGTAGTTCGGTGAAACGCCATAGACGCCGTCGAACGCGATCTCGGACAGGTTGCCCTCGTTGATCGGGAAGCCGCGGATAAAGAAGGAGTCGGTCACGCCGCCGACCTGGCCGGTAAAGCGGACGGAAGGATCGCTGTTCAGTACCTCGGCCAGCGTGACGGCCTGCTGGTCCTCGATCCGCTGGGCGGTGTAGTTGGTGACGGCAAACGGCGTATCCATCACGCCCTTGTTGCCCAGCAGCCCGAGGCGGCCGCCGCGCGCCACCTGGCCGCCCGCATAGGCCTGCGGCAGATCGCCCGGCGCTTCGGTGGCGGCGGTGACGGTCACCGCCGGCAGCGTGGCCGTGGTGTCCTGGGCCGCTGGCTGCGATTGCGCCCTCACTGCGAGCGGCGCCATGCTCGCGCCCAAGGCAAGGCAGACGAAGGCGTGGTGCAGCGCGACCGCGAACGGCTTGAGCCGGGGTGGGCGCGCTGTGGCAATGACGGTGGCAGTGGCTGTGGCATGGCGTGTTGCAGACATCAGATTCTCTTCTCCGGCAGCGTGGTGTTTGAAGTTCCTACGCAACAGGCCGGTCGAGAATCGAAATCCCCTCAAATTTTCCTGAATTTTTTTTGTGCTTCGGACTTTCGTGTGTGTACTGCATGCGAGTGCGAGTCGCCGGCAGAAAATCACTGGTTTGCTCCCCTCTCCCATCAAATGGGAGAGGGGAGCTACGGCGGTGCTGGATCTAGTCCGGCGATGAATCGACCCACAGGAAAAACGGATGAACCCTTTTCTTCTGGCATGGCTGGCATGGCGCCTAGCTGCCTCCGGCAGGCTCCACCGTGACCCAGAAGCGCGTGCGGTAGACGACGGCAACCGGCTGCGACTGCGCCAGGAAACGCAGCGTCTGATCGGTGTCGCGCAGGTGATAGGCCCCGGAGATGCGCAGGTCCGCCACGCGCGGATCGCAGACGATGCGGCCCGTGCGATAACGCGCAAGCTCGGCCAGCACGTCGGCCAGGCGCATGTCCTTGCCGGCGATGACGCCGCTGGCCCAGCCATCCGCATCGAAGGTCTGCGCCGGTGCCGGCGCGCTGCCGCCATTAGCCAGCCACCAGCTCGTACCCGCCTGGGCCACGTCGCCGGTTCCCCCCGTCGACGGATACAAGGCAACGGCGCCCTCCTGCACGCTGACCCGGGCGCGCCCGTCCCCGATGCGGACCACGAAGCGCGTGCCCAGCGCGCGCAGGCTGCCGAACGGCGTTTGCACCCAGAACGGCCGCGCCGCCCCGCTGGCGGCGGCAAAGCGATCGTCATATCCCGTGGTGACCAGGATCTCGCCGCGCCGCAGCGTGACCAGGCGGCGCTCGCCGCCCAGTCCGGTGCTGATGGCGGTATCCGTGTTGAGCACGATGGTGCTGCCATCGTCCAGCCGCACAGTGCGCTGTTCGCCGGTAGCGGTGCTGGTATCGGCAAGCAGGCGCTGCCATGGCGCCAGCTCGCGCACGCCCTGCACGGCCACCACCGAGATACCGGCCAGCGCCAGCACCTTCAGCGCCTGCCGGCGCCTCAGCCCGCTGGCGCCGCGCCGCGCGCCGGCGGTTTGCAGCGTATCCAGGGCAAGTGCCGGCGGCATGCCGGAGAAATCGTCCCGCAACGCCTGCATCCGCTGCCAGACAAGCTCGTGCAGCGGGTCCGCGGCGAGCCACTGCGCAAACGCCTCGCGCGTGCTGGCGGTGGGCTCGCCGAAGTCGAGCTGGATCGTCCAGGTGATGGCCTGGTCGACGATGCGGGCGGGAATCGGGGATTCGGGCGCGGGCGATTTCCCCGCCGGGCCGGCGGGATCAGTCACCGAAGCGTAAAGCGTAGCAATGCCGCAGCGCCGCCGCGACATGGCGTTCGGCGGTCGCCAGCGACACCCCGAGGCGCTCCGCGATCTGCCGGCAGGTCAACCCTTCCAGCTGGGCCCACAGGAATGCCGTGCGCACCTGCGGCTTGAGCGCATCGAGGACGCGGTCGATGGCGATCAGGGTTTCCAGGAAGAGCATCCGGCTCTCGGGCGACGGCGCGTGGGCCGGCGGCAACTGCGCCAGCGTCTCCAGCCAGGCCAGCTCCAGCTCCCGGCGCCGCCAGTGCTCGATGACCAGCCCGCGCGCGATCGTGCTCAGGTAGGTGCGCGGCTCCCGGATATCGGCGGGCTGCCGGTGGAGCAGGCGGAGAAATACATCCTGCGCCAGGTCGGCCGCATCGCAGGCGTTGCCCAGCTTGCGGCGCAGCCATCCCTGGAGCCAGCGGTTGTGCTCGCTATAGAGGGTATGGACGTGCTGCTGGAGAGCGGATTCGGCGGCAGCCATGCTGCATTCCTGATGATGACGGGTCTGGCGCGGCCAAACTTCGATGAACTTAAATGAGAATTGTTCGCATTATAGTACAAGCGATTCCACTGGTACAACTTTCCGGGGAGGAGAAATTGCCGAGGCGTTTGGTTCGATCCGACCCCCGCCTGGAATTCCGGGTCAGGAAAATCAGGCGATCCGCCGTGGATCAAACCAGACGTCTCCCTGCTGGATACCACTCCTGCCCCGGGGACCAGACAACAAGCAGATCACCAGCCGATGACCGCTTGTGGCAATATCCATGCGGCAATTTTTTACCCACGCAGTCTACAAAATGAGACGGGGCGCCGGCTTCGATGCCGCACCACCGGACAGGCTCAACAAAGGCATAGAGGAACGCCCAATGGAAGTCAACGCAAATGCATCGGTCTCCCCTTCCGGTGCCCTGCCCTCGCAGCCCGCGCGCACCTCGCCCTATGCCTGGAAGGCGCTGGCGGGTTCCGCGCTCGGCTACGCCATGGACGGGTTCGATTTGCTGATCCTCGGTTTCATGCTGCCGGCCATCAGCCTGAGCCTGGGCCTCTCCACCGGGCAATCGGGCGCGTTGGTGACGTGGACGCTGATCGGCGCCGTCGGCGGCGGCATCCTCTTCGGCGCGCTGAGCGACCGCTATGGCCGGGTGCGCGTGCTGACCTGGACCATCGTCCTCTTCGCGGTCTTCACCGGCCTGTGCGCTTTCGCCCAGGGCTTCTGGGACCTGCTGGCCTACCGCACCATCGCCGGCATCGGCCTGGGCGGCGAGTTCGGCATCGGCATGGCGCTGGCCGCCGAAGCCTGGCCCGCCAGCAAGCGTGCGCGCGTCTCGTCGTATGTGGCGCTGGGCTGGCAGAGCGGCGTGCTGCTGGCGTCCTTGCTGACGCCGCTGCTGCTGCCCCATATCGGCTGGCGCGGCATGTTCCTGCTCGGCGTGGTGCCGGCGCTGGTGGCCTGGTTCGTGCGCAACAAGCTGCATGAGCCGGAATTGTTCGTGCGCCATGCGGATACGCACAAGAGGAGCAACAAGAGGAACAACAAGGGGAGCAACAAGGCAAACGCATTCAGGCTGCTGGTCGCCGATGGCCGTGCCACGCGGACCAGCATCGGCATCGTGATCCTGTGCTCGGTCCAGAATTTCGGCTACTACGGGATCATGATCTGGCTGCCGACCTATCTGTCCAGGACCCTGGGCTTCTCGCTGACCAAATCGGCCTTGTGGACCTCGGTCACCATCGTCGGGATGATGATCGGTGTCTACCTCTTCGGCCAGCTGGCCGACCGCATCGGCCGCAAGCCCAGCTTCCTGATCTTCCAGGCGGGCGCGGTGGCGATGGTGATCGCCTATTCCAGGATGTCCGACCCCGTCACCCTGCTCTGGGCCGGCGCGGTCATGGGCCTGTTCGTCAACGGCATGATCGGCGGCTACGGCGCGCTGATCTCGGAGGCCTATCCCACGGCGGCGCGCGCCACTGCGCAGAACGTGCTGTTCAACATCGGGCGGGGCATCGGCGGCTTCGGGCCCATCGTGGTCGGCGCCCTGGCGGCTACCTATTCCTTCCAGGTGGCCATCGCCCTGCTGGCCAGCCTCTACGTGCTGGACATGATCGCCACGCTCTTTCTCATCCCCGAACTCAAGGGCGTCGAGCTGGAATAGCCCCGCACCGTGCCAGACACCGACATCCCCCCTTCCCGCACCGCCAGCAGCCCGCGAGGCGTGGCCGCGCCCCTCCCGGTTTCCGGCTGGCACCGCCGCGTCCTGTCGCTGGCGTTCCCCATCATCCTGGCCAACCTGACGCAGCCCATCCTCGGCGCGGTCGACACCGCCGTTGCCGGCCACCTGCCGGACCCGGCCTACCTGGGCGGGGTCGCCGCGGGCGGGTTGTTCTTCAGCTTTGTGTTTTGGGGTTTCGGCTTCCTGCGCATGGGCACCACGGGCCTCGTCGCGCAGGCGTTCGGCGCCCGGGACGGCGCGGCGCTGCGCGCGACGGTGGTACGCGCGCTGCTGCTGGCGGCTGTCATCGGCGCCGGCGTGCTGGCGGTGCGGATACCGCTGATCACGACCGCGCTGGGGCTGATCGGCGGCAGCGATACGCTCCAGCACCACGCGCGCGCCTACAGCCACGCGCGGATCTGGGCTGCGCCTTTCGCATTGTGCAACTATGTCGTGCTCGGCTACCTGCTTGGCTGCCAGCACGTGCGGCTCGCCTTGCTGACCCAGCTGTTCATCAACGCGGTGAACATCGCCGCGGTGCTGCTCTTCGTCTATGTGTTCGACTGGGGCATCGCGGGCATTGGCGCGGCCACCGCAACCGCCGACGCGTGCGGCTTCGTGCTGGGCGCCGCGTTGCTGTGGCGGCTGCGTCCCCGCGGCCTGCCGGCGCTGCGCTGGGCGGCGATTGCCGACGCGCACGAACTGCGGCAACTGGTCTGCCTCAATCGCGACATCTTTGTCCGGACCCTTTGCCTGATCGCCAGCTTTGGCTGGTTCGCGCATGCTGGCGCCAGGCAGGGCGACGTCATCCTCGCGGCCAATGCGCTGCTGCTCAACTTCCAGACCTTCATGGCGTACGCGCTGGATGGATTCGCGCATGCGGCAGAGGCGCTGGTCGGGGCGGCCATCGGCAGGCGGGACCGCCACGCATTCCGGCGCGCGGTCCGGGTCACGATGATCTGGGCGGTGGTCGGCGCGATGGGTTTTTCGCTCGTTTATGCCTGCGCCGGCGAATGGATCATCGCGTGCCTGACCGACCAGCCGGCGGTGCGCGACGCCGCTGTGCGCTTCCTGCCGTGGGCGGTCACGTTGCCGCTGGTTTCGGTCTGGGGATTCCTGCTGGATGGCGTTTTCATTGGCGCGACCTGCACCCGCGACCTGATGCATTCGATGGCGCTCTCGTTCGGGGCGTTCATGCTGGCCGCGGTTACGCTGGCGGGGCCGTTCGGGAATGACGGATTGTGGGCGGCGCTGTTGCTGTTCATGGCAGTGCGCGGCATCACCCTGGCGCGGGTGCTGCCGCGCATCGAGGCCAGCCGTCTGGGCAGTTGCTGAGCGTCAGAACAACGCCCTTTGCCGCGTCACCAGGGTCTCGAACGCGTCGCCCATGAAAGGCAATATGGCATCGGCCACCGGCTGCAGTTGCCGGCTCAGGTAATGCTCATAATCAATCGCGGAGCGCCGCGTCTCAAGCGGCTCCGGGCCCGCGACGGTCATCACATAGCTGATCCAGCCGCCGTTCTGGTACTGCAATGGCCGCCCTTCCTTGCGATTGAATGCATCGGCGACGCGCGCCGCGCGGACGTGCGGCGGCACGTTGCGCTGGTAGTCTTCCAGGGTCCGGCGCAGCCGCTTGCGATACACCAGCAACGCTTCGAACTCGCCGTTCAAGGTGCGGGCAACGTAGTCCTGCACGTACTCCCGGTACGGCTGTTTCTTGAAAATGCGCTGATACAGCTCTTGCTGGAATTGTTGCGCCAGCGGCGTCCAGTCGCTGCGTACCGTTTCCAGCCCCTTGTAGACCATCTCCTCGCTACCGTCCGCCTTGGCGACCAGCCCCGCGTAGCGCTTCTTGCTGCCCTGCTCGGCACCGCGCACGGTCGGCATCAGGAAGCGGCGGTAATGGGTCTCGAACTCCAGTTCCAGCGCGCTTTCCAGGCCGAACTGCTGTTGCAGATGCTGCTGCCACCACTGGTTCACATGCTGGACGAGCATGCGGCCGATCTTTGCAGCCTGCTCCTCCGAATGCGGCTGTTTCAGCCAGACAAAGGTGGAATCGGTGTCGCCGTAGATGACCTGGTAGCCCTGGGCCTCGATCAGTTCGCGCGTCCGGTGCATGATCTCGTGCCCGCGCATTGTGATGGAGGACGCCAGGCGGGGATCGAAAAAGCGGCAGACGCTCGATCCCAGCACGCCGTAGAACGCATTCATGATGATCTTCAGCGCCTGCGACAGCGGCTTGTTCTGCTCGCGTTTCGCGGCCTCCCGGCCTTGCCAGATCTGGCTGACGATGGCGGGCAGGCAGTGCTTTGTGCGCGAGAAGCGCGCGCCGCGGAAGCCCGGCACCGAATTCGCGTCCGATGGGTCGTCCAGCCCTTCCACCAGTCCGAGCGGATCGATCAGGAAGGTGCGGATGATCGAGGGGTACAGGCTCTTGTAGTCCAGCACCAGCACCGAGTCGTACAGGCCGGGTTGCGAATCCATGACGAAGCCGCCGGGGCTCCCTCCCTCCGGCACCTCGCCCAGGTTCGGCGCCACATAGCCCTGGCGGTGCATCAGCGGCATGTACAGGTGCGTAAAGGCCGCGACGGAGCCGCCGCTGCGGTCCGCGGGCAGCCCGGTGACCGCGGCGCGTTCCAGCAGGAAGGTCAGCAACTCGGTCTTGGCGAAGATCCGCGTCACCAGCTCGCAGTCCTTCAGGTTGTAGCGTGCCAGTGCCGGCTTGTCCTCGGCGAAGCGGCGGTCGATTTCCGCCATCCGCTGATACGGGTTGTCGATGGATTTCCCCTCGCCCAGCAAGGTCTGGGCGACGTTCTCCAGGCTGAAGGACGGGAAATTCCAGGTGGCGGACCGCAGTGCCTCGATGCCGTCGATAATCAGGCGGCCGGCGGCGGAGGCAAAGAAATGGTTCTCCTTGAACCCGTGCTCGCGCCATTCGAGCAGGCTGCCGCCGCGGCCGAACGCCAGCGGAACCTGATAGCGGTCCGCGTGCTTTTGCAGGACGCGCAAATCGAACTGCACCACGTTCCAGCCGATGATGGCATCGGGGTCATGCACCGCCAGCCATTGGTTCAGCTTTTCCAGCATCAGCGCGTGGGTGGCGCAGTACTCCAGGCTAAAGTCCAGCCCGCTGTCGTCGCCGTTCGGCGGGCCGAGCATATACACCTGGCGCTGGCCGCAGCCTTCGAGCGCGATGGAATACAGATCGCCGTGGGCGGTGGTTTCGATATCCAGCGACACCAGCTTCAGCCGTGGCCGATATGCCGGCGCCGGCTTCATCTGGCTGTTGAGCAAGGGAGCATGCCCTGCGGATTCGCCGGGTTCGCCGGCAAACCAGACCGGTGCGGTGATGAACCGCTCCATCAGGTAGCGTTCCGGGGGACGGATGTCGGCCTCGTAGACGCTGACGCCGGCCTCCTTCAACTGCCTTTCCAGCTTGATCAGTTGGCGATGCTGCTGGCAATACAGCCCCAGTACCGGGCGGCGGTGGAAATCGCGCAGCGGCAGTTCGCGCAGTTCGGCCTGGCGCTCGCCATGCAGGACGATTTCGGCCCTCTGGCGGTGTTCGGCGGGGATGAACGCCACCGAGGGCTGTGGGGCCAGGCGGATATGCCGCGGGCCGCTATCGGTTGCCAGCCAGAACTCGACCTCCGTGCCGGCGGGCGTATCGCGCCAGTGTCGTGTCAGAAGAAAACCCTGTTGTCGTTGCGCCACCTGCTGCCTTTGAGAACCTGCCCAACCTGGGGCGGTTATTTTACTGGTCGTTGGCGGGCGGGCCGCCATGTCAGGATAAGTCAGCTGACAGTCGCGGATTCCGGATTCAGGACGATTTCGTGCGGCGCACTTGCGTGCGGCTTCCGCGCGCGCCCGCGCCGACACCGTATCATGTGCGTGATTTTGCCATTCCCGACTTCATCGTTACCCGTACCGCACATGCAACTCGTACTGTTTGACCTTGACCACACCCTGATTCCCTTCGACAGCGGCTCCACCTGGCTGCGTTACCTGATGCAGCGCGGCGTGCTGGACGAAGCCGAATTCGCCCCGCAGAACCAGCGCTTCGCCCAGGACTACCTTGACGGCAAGCTGGATATCCACGCCTTCCAGCGCTTTTGCATGTCCTTCCTGGCCCGCTACGACCGCGGCGACCTCGAAGCGTGGCGCAGCGCCTTTATCGCCAGCATTGCCGACCGCATCCCGGCGCCGGCACGCGAACTGGTGGACCAGCATCGCGCCGCGGGCGACCTGTGCTGCATCGTGACCGCCACCAACGACTTCGTCGCGCGCGGCTTTGCCGACAGCTTCGGCGTGGAGCACCTGGTGGCCTCGCAGGCGGCCACCGTCGGCGACGGCCCGCTGGCCCGCTTCAGCGGCGAGATGATCGGCGTGCCGAGCTTCGGCGCCGGCAAGGTGGGCCGGGTGGCCGACTGGCTGGCCGCGATCGGGCGGCGCTGGGAGGAATTCGAGCGCACCCTGTTCTATTCGGATTCGCTCAATGACCTGCCGCTGCTGGAACATGTCAGCCATCCGGTCGTGGTAGCGCCGGACCCGCGCCTGCGCGCCATCGCGGAGGAACGGGGCTGGCCCGTTGCCGAGCAGGCCGGGCCGCTGGTCATTGCCTGACTGTGGCGCGTGTAGCGTCCGCGCCAGTGCGGCAATGAGCCAACCGGTCGCGACGCCCACCACCGCCTGGTGATCCGGGCGCTTCAGCAAATGGGCATTTTTTTGCGCATTGCGCGCAGGTCTGCCGCCGCCTATAAATAAGTGCCGGGTGTTGCCCTTCCATGCTGCCCGCATCGCGGCCGATCACGGCCGGCGTGTCGCAAGGAGCCCGTCATGCACCCGTCACGTCTCAACGCCTGTCGCCTCGTGACCATCGTCTGGCTGTGCCTTGCGATATGCCAGCCGGTCTGGGGCTACGGCTGGACAGGGCACTGGCGAGTCATGGAAGCGGCATGGCCGTCGCTCGGCGCCGGCCTGTGCGACGGCCAATCCGGTCAGCACACCTTCAAGCCTGGCGCGCTGGACCTGACCCGGCAGGAAATCGCGCTCGCCGCGGGCCTGGGCGCTGTCATCAGCGATATCGGCTACATCACCCAGGGCACCGAACAGTTCAGCGACCTGATGCACTACGTCGGCACCGGCAACTACATCGGCAACCTCGTCAAGACGACTTGTGCAAAGTACGGTGACGATCCGGCGATGATCGCCTTCCTCGCGGGGGTGCGATCCCACTACTGGGCGGATCGTGTGGGACATCACGAGGGCACCAACGTCGCCGTGGCTACGCTGTCGGCCAGGAACCACGACAAGGCATTGACGCGCGTCGCCTACGAAATGGACATTCCCATGCACAAGCGGCTCGAACTCGGGGCTTTCTCCGTTTACGACCTTCGCTACGGCACCGTCCGCGTGGCCACCAGCTTTATTGTGGGCGGCGGCGAGAGCCGCCTCGTCGAGCGAGCGGCGTACGTGCTGGCCATGGCCGCGGAGATGACCTACGGCAAGGCGGGCGCGATACTGGTGCCGGACTACGCTACCATCCTCACCTTCCTCTACCACGTCAGTGACAGCGTCTGCCAGACTGCCCAGGCGACGTACGGCGAAGGTCCCGCGCGGACCGCCGACCTGCGCACGATGCTCGACGCGTGCAAGAGGATGGTGCAGACCGTCAAGGTCACGAGCGCGCAGAAAGACCCCGCCTCCTACCAACTGGCCGCCGAGGGCATCCAGCTGGCCAACCACGCCGGCCTGGCAACGATCTACCAGGCCTCGATCGACAAGGTCACGGCCGCCTTGCGCTACGCGGGCAAGGGACCGCTCGCCAACTACAACCTCGATACCAACCTGCCCTCGGTCGGGGGCCAGTACGCGCATGCGGACGTCGCCTATCGCCGCCTCGGTGCTGCGCCCGCTAACCGCTGCGATCCGGCGCATCCTGAGGCCATCGTGACCAGCGCGTTCCGTGACTGGCATGGTTACCAGCCCGCCGGGGTCTGCGTGCGCCATGCCGCCAGCGAGCCGATGCGGACCCTTTCGTGCGCCGCGCGCCCGCCGTCGGCCGCGCAGGCGTTGATCGAACGGTACTGGCTGTGGGATCTCGCGCCGCCGCCGCGGGCGGATGGCGCGGCAACGCCGGCACAGACGACACCGGCCTCCGCCGCCCAGGCCGATTCCTGCCGCCCAGTGAACTTCCGATGGCAGCAGACCGCTTTTCGCATGGACGCGCAATGTGTGCTCAGCGCGGCGCCGTCGGCCCGCGCCATTGATCTTATGCTGGCCTGCCCGGCGGCGCGCAACGGCAGCACCAGGTTTCAGCCGGACGAGGCGCTCGACCGCTTGCGCCTTGCCCCGCGGGAGTACTCGCCGCTGGACCCCGCCACGGGCCTGTACCGCTGATGGCGATCAGCGCCTGCCGCCGAGGCTGCCCGAGTGAAGTCGTTCGATGAATTTCAAGTTTCTTCCTCCGTCGATATCCGAGAATCATCATGGCCACGTCCACAATTTCCCTCACGCCCACGACCGTTTCGCGACTGTACGCTGTCGGCCGCGCCCTGCTTGGCTCTCTCTTTCTGATTTCGGGGTTATTGAAGATCGGCAGCTTCGCGGGCTACTCCGCGTGGATTGCCAGCGCCGAACTGCCGCTGCCGGGCCTGCTGCTGATACTAACCATCGCGATCGAAGTTGGCGCCGGCCTTACCCTTGCCACGGGCTGGAACGCGCGATGGGGCGCACTGGTTCTTGCGCTGTTCCTGGTCCCCACGACCCTGATCTTCCATTGGTTCTGGCGCGCCGATCCCTCAGACGTTGCAAACCAGCTCAACCACATCCTGAAGAACGTCTCAATCCTGGGTGGCATGCTGGTTGTATTCGCGATCGAATCATCACGCAGGCAGAGATGAACCGTTGACCGAGCGTTAGCTGAGCCATGCAGAGCGGCCTGATCGCCAGCGTCACTCGCGCCTGAATGCTTGCGACCACGAAACACCTTGAGTAGCGCCGGCAGCAATTTGTGCAGTGCCTCCGCCATGGCGGCTTCGTCGATCATCCGCCCCGGCTGAACGCGGGGGGCAAAGCCGTTGCCGAGCGACAGCTGGCGGCGCCGGCTGCGAACTTCGCGACGCAGGCATCATGGACGTCCTCGTGCGCGTAAGCGGCTGGTGCAAGGCCGGGCTTCTGCGAATCAGGCGCCGCCTCCCCCTCGCGGCGGCTCAGTTTTGCCTGACCAGCGGGGCTGGGAACCACTCGCCGGACAGGATAGCCTGGTCCGGCCCGTAAAGGCGGAACGTCAGGTTGTAACCCTGTCCCCTGGGGGTCGGCAGCCAGTTGCCGTCCGGTGCGCCGTCCGGCCTGGACGGCGCGAAGTACAGCGTCAGCGAACCGTCCTTCCCGTAGCTCAGCCTGGACTGCTTGTTGATCAGGAACCGGTTCCTGGGATTCGGGATCACGCGAAAGTCACTGGAATCCACCGCGATCACCGACCAGAAGTACTTCACGTGGCCAGCCGGCAGGTCGGCCTTGGCGAAGGTGATGGTGTACGCGTTGCCGCCGTCCAGCCGCTCGCCTGTCCCGTCGGTATCTGTCTTGAAGTACACCACCTCATCGGTGCTGTTGGCCCAGATGCCAGCCATGTCGATACGGGTGCGGGTCCGGTAATCGTCTCCGTACTTGCCAATCGTGCCGGGCCGGTTCCAGCCATTCCTGATGGTGCCCGCAGTGGAAAACGACTTGAGGAACTCCGGCAGCGTTTTCTCGCGGATGACCTTGTCCACCCGCGCGCGTTCGGCGGGGTTGCCGGCCACCGCACCGCTCACTGCGCGTACCTTGGCCCGGACGTCGCCCATGCCCGGATTGATGTCCGGCTCGCTGTCCAGCGCGATGGCGGCCGAGTCGAAGGCTTCCACGCCGGGCAGCGTGTCTTTGCTGAAAGCCGGGGTGGCGGGAATCGGGGCGATCTGCGGCGTGCCGGTCATCCGGATCGTGATCCGTCGCTGCAGGGCGATGGCTTGCTTCTTGTCCGCGCCCAACTCCACCCGCGCCAGCATGCGCGTCGCCTTGCCCGGCAGGTCGATGCGCTTCGCATCCGGTGGCAGGGGCGCGGTGGCGCCTTTCAGGCACATCGCAAAATTGCCGCCGGGATGGCCGGGATAGTTGCGTTCGTTGATGTTGGCGACTGTCTCCCCCCACCCGTTCAGGAACTGGACCGTGTAGTAGCGCCCCTTGATGCGCGGTACGTTAACGACCGCGCAAGTCTTCTCGTCCACCGCGATCCAGGCCTCGCTGTAGGCAACATCCAGGTTCGGATTGGCCCAGGAAGCGCCGCCCACATCGCGGTGCAGGATCTGGTTCCACTGGAAACCGTCTTGCTGGAAGTCAAGTTGCTCCTGGCGCAGGACAAGCAGGCGGCCCAGCAGGTAGACGTAGGCATCGTTGACGTCCTGGTCCGGCACCATGCCCGCGGCTGGCTCACTCTTCGGCGCACTGCCGCACCCAGACAGGCCGGCCAGCATGGCGGCGGCCAGCACGACCGCGCCGACGGGACGAGATGAGTGATTCATGCCTTACTCCGTTCCAGAAAAACGACTGATGAATTGCCCGAAGTGTCTGAAGTGTCTGAAGTGTCCTGAGGGGTGCCATTTGCACACCGTACACTTTCGCTGGCTGGTGGGAAAAGTGAATTAAGAACATTGCGCGAGCGATCCAAGTAACCTGGATGCCGAGGCCGTCTGTCCCGCCCGACCGGCGGGGCAAGCGATGAAGCCACTGGTGTCCCGGGCATGAAGAACCCATGATGGTGCATGGCACGAAGGCGTCCTCTGACGCAGGTGGAGCCTGTTGCAGGCCGGGATTGTCGGTGCGAAGGGTACGCCTGTGCCCCGAGATGCGGAGGCAAGCCATGGTTGCATGATGCTGCAGGCGCAAAAGTGCGATGCCGCACTTAACCGAAATCCGGCCCGATGTCCCGCCGTTACCTCTGCATGAACTATGCTGTACTTGCCTACCCCCGATCTGAAAGGAGCCGCCAATGACCTGGACCACTCCCGCATACATCGATATGCGGTACGGATTCGAAATCACCATGTACATCGCCAACCGTTGACCGGCGGAAGGCGGAATCCGCGAAAGCCCGCTGTCCAGCGGGCTTTTTCCTTGGCTCCGGCTGGACAGGCAACCAAGCCATGACGACACTTCGGGTACTAGGTTCCGCCGCCGGCGGCGGCTTTCCACAATGGAACTGCAACTGTTGCAACTGCGACGGCCTGCGCCGCGGCACCATCGCCGCCACGGCCCGCACGCAATCCTCCATCGCGCTGACCGAAGATGGCATCCACTGGCTCCTCGTCAACGCCTCGCCGGACGTCCTGGCCCAGATCCGCGCCACCCCGGCCCTGCAGCCAGCCCGCGCGGCGCGCGACACCGGCATCGCCGCCGTATTGCTGATGGACGCGCAGATCGACCACGTCACCGGCCTGCTGATGCTGCGCGAGCACCGCAGCGCCCTGCCCGTCTACGCCACGCCCCCGGTGCTGCGGGACCTGTCCGAAGGTTTCCCGCTATCCCGCATCCTGTCCCACTACTGCACCCTGGAGACGCATCCGCTGCCGCTGGACGCGAGTGCTTTCACCGTGCCGCCGCTGGCAGGGCTGACCTTGCATGCGATCCCGCTGGACAGCAAGCCACCGCCCTACTCCCCCAACCGCGCCGCGCCGCAGCGTGGAGACAATATCGGCCTGCGCATCGTCAGCGCCGGTGGCAAGCGCGTGTTCTACGCCCCCGGGCTGGGCAGCATCGAACCGCATGTGCGCGCGGAACTGGCCCAGGCCGACGTGATCCTGGTCGACGGCACCTTCTGGACCGACGATGAAATGCGCCGGCTCGGCCTGTCGTCCAGGCTCGCCGGCGACATGGGCCACCTGGCACAGTCCGGCCCGCACGGCATGATCGCGGCACTGGACGAAGCGCCGGCGGCGCGCAAGATCCTGATTCATATCAACAACACCAACCCGATCCTGGTGGACGACTCCCCGGAGCGCCGCGAACTGGCGGCGCACGGGATCGAGGTGGCCTACGACGGCATGGAGATCGCCCTGTGACGCCCGCAACACTCCCCCAACCGGTTTCCCCCGAGGAACGTGCGGCCTTCGAAGGGCGGCTGCGCGGACTCGAATCGCGCTACCACATCCATCACCCCTTCAACCGGCGCATGGCCAGCGGGCAATGCTCGCGCGAGCAGATCCAGGGCTGGGTGGCCAACCGCTTCTACTACCAGGTCAATATCCCGCTCAAGGATGCCGCCATCCTCTCCAACTGCCCCGACCGCGAAACGCGGCGAGAGTGGGTGATACGCATCCTCGACCACGACGGCACCGCCACCGAGCCCGGCGGCATCGAAGCCTGGAGCCGGCTCGGCGAGGCTGTGGGGCTGACGCGCGAGGCACTCTGGTCTCAACGGCTGGTGCTGCCCGGCGTGCGCTTCGCGGTGGATGCCTACGTCAACTTCGCCCGGCGCGCTCCCTGGCAGGAGGCCGTGTGCTCCTCGCTCACCGAGATGTTCGCGCCCGCCATCCACAAGGAACGGCTGGCCGGCTGGCCCCAGCATTACCCCTGGATCGAGGCCGAGGGGCTAAGCTATTTCCGTTCGCGCATTCCGCTGGCGCAGCGCGATGTCGATCACGGCCTGCGCGTCACGCTGGACTATTTCCGCACGCCGGCCGAACAGCAGCGCGCCACGGAAATCCTGCAGTTCAAGCTCGACATCCTGTGGTCGATGCTGGATGCCATCGAAAAGGCCTATCCCATATGAACGCCCCCGCCACGCCCGTCACCCCCGAGACCGCTCCCGCCATGCCACGGCTCGACACGCTCTACCGCCTGCAATGGGAAGAGGCCCAGAAGGCATGGGTGCTGCTCTATCCTGAAGGCATGGTCAAGCTGAACGACAGCGCCGCCGCCATCCTGCAGCGCTGCGACGGCGCCCATACGCTCGACATGCTGATCGACGAACTGCAGACGTCCTTCGGCGTGCAGGGCATTGCCCCCGAGGTGCGCACCTTTGTCGAACATGCCTGCGAACGCGGCTGGCTCGTCTGAACCGGGTCCGCCGCTGTGGCTGCTGGCGGAGCTGACCTACCGCTGTCCGCTGCACTGCGCCTACTGCTCCAACCCGGTCGACTACGTACGCTACGGCCCGGAACTCGACACCGCGCAATGGCGGCGGGTCCTGGAGGAAGCACGCGCGCTCGGCGCCGCCCAGCTTGGCTTCTCGGGCGGCGAGCCGCTGGTGCGCGACGACCTGGAAGCGCTGGTCGGCCATGCCCGGCAACTGGGCTTCTACACCAACCTGATCACCTCCGGCGTGGGCCTGACCGACGCACGACTCGGCGCGCTGCGCGCGGCCGGGCTCGATCATGTCCAGCTTTCGTTCCAGGACGCCACCCGCGAGATGAACGACTTCCTGTCGGGCACCCGCACCTTCGACCTGAAACAGCGGGTGGCAAAACGGATCAAGGCGCATGGCTACCCGATGGTGCTCAACTGCGTACTGCACCGGCATAACCTGGCCCACGTCGGCACCATCATCGACATGGCGCTGGATATGGGCGCCGAATACCTGGAACTGGCCAATACCCAGTACTACGGCTGGGCCTGGGAGAACCGGCTGGCACTGATGCCGACCGAAGCGCAATTGCGCGAGGCCGAAGCGGTCGTGGCGGCCTACCGCGCCAGGATCGGCAAGCGCTGCCGCATCCTGTTCGTGGTGCCGGATTATTTCGAGACGCGGCCCAAGAAATGCATGAACGGCTGGGGCTCTGTGTTTCTCGGGATATCGCCTGACGGCGCCGCGCTGCCCTGCCATGCCGCGCGCATGCTGCCCGGCCTCATCCTGCCGAACGTGAGCACGCAATCGCTGCACGACATCTGGTACCACAGCGATGCGTTCCAACGCTATCGCGGCACCGCGTGGATGCCGGAGCCGTGCCGGTCCTGCGACGAGAAGGAGAACGACCTCGGCGGCTGCCGCTGCCAGGCCTACCTGCTGACGGGCGATGCCAACCGCACCGATCCCGTTTGCGACAAATCGCCGGATCACGCCACCGTGCGCGAAGTCGTCCTGCATGGACGCCTTGCCGCCCACGGCCAGTTGCAGGCCACGGCGCACGAGGCGCCGCTGGTGTTTCGCGCGGACGCGGCGTCCCGCCGCTTCAGCGAATCGGGCCGCTAGCGCGGCGTGCGGCAGCCTGTTCGAAGCGCGGAACAGCGGGCGCGGAATAGCGGAAAGACTGTGCAAGGGCCATCCGCTTGCGACAGGCCGGATTCCTGCACAAGCCAGGCCGCCTCGCCCTACCCCCCCTCTCCCCACGACACATCCCGAAACGCCTCCACCAGGTAATCCACCAGCCGGCGCACCTTGAGCGGGAGCTGTTTGCGCGTCGGGTAGACCGCGTACACGCCGAGTTCGCTCGCCCGGTATTCGGGCATCAGTTCGACCAGTGCCCCGCTGCGCAGGTCTTCCTGCAGCATGAAGCTCGGTTGCAGCATGATGCCGCCATGGGCCAGCGCAATGGCGCGGCAGGTGTCGCCGTTGTTGGTGTACACACGGGCGCGCGTGCCCACGCTTGCCTTGCCGTCCGGGCCATCGAAATGCCATTCGTCGCGGCCGGACCAGTTGGTGTAGGCGAGCACGCGATGCTTCGCCAGTTCCTGCGGATGCGCTGGCGCGCCGTGCCGCGCCAGGTAGGCGGGCGATGCGCACAGCATCATGCGCGTGCTGGCCAGCTTGCGGCTGATCAGCGCGGAGCTTGGCATGTCGCCGATCCGCACCGCGAGGTCGTAGCCTTCATCGACGAGATCCACCACGCGGTCGTTGAGGGTGATGTCCAGGTCGACCTGGGGATACACCTGCATGAATGCGCTCCAGAGCGGCGCGAGATGCATGATGCCGAACGTCAGCGGCACATTGATGCGGATCAGGCCGCTGGGCTCCTGCGTGCGCGAGGTGATCTCGGACTCGGCATCGTCAAGTGCGGCCAGCACCTCCTTGGCGCGCTGATAGAAGATCCGCCCCTCCTCGGTCAGGGACAGCCGGCGGGTGGTGCGCTGCAGCAGGCGCACGCCCAGGCGCTGCTCCAGCGCGTCCACATGGCGCGAGACCGCCGCCTTGGACATGCGCAGGCCTTCCACCGCGCCGATAAAGCTGCCGGCCTCGACGACGGCGGCAAACACACTCATTTCCAGGGCCCGGTCCATGCGCTATGTGTCGGCTTGCGCCTGATTGTCTCGATTATCGGGACTATATATCACGATGAAGGCTATTTATCATCGTCAGTCGAATCAATAGACTGGCAGTTTTCGAGATGGGACTTTCGCCATGTCAGCCGCTACTCCTCTTCCCGTACTGTTCGTCTCCCACGGCGCACCCACCTTCGCCATCGAGCCGGGCCTTGCCGGCCCGCAACTTGCCGCGCTGGGCCGCGCGCTGCCGGCCGCCAAGGCGGTGCTGGTGGTCTCGCCGCACTGGATGACCCAGGGCGGCGTACGCGTGACCGCAAGCCCGCTGCCCGAGACCATTCACGATTTCGGCGGCTTTCCGCGCGATCTGTACGCGTTGCGCTATCCCGCAGCCGGACACCCCGCGCTGGCCGCGTGCACGGCGGAACTGCTTGCACAGGCCGGCTACCAGGCGGGGACGGACCCGCGGCGCGGGCTGGATCACGGCGCGTGGGTGCCGCTGCGGCACCTGTATCCCGAGGCGCAGGTGCCGGTGTTCCAGGTATCGCTGCCGCAGCCGCTGGACCCGGCGGGCGCGCTGGCCTTTGGCCGCGCCCTGGCGCCGCTGCGCGGCCAGGGCGTGCTGATCGTCGGCTCCGGCAGCATGACGCACAACCTCTATGAGTTCCGCGGCCACGGCGGCGGCGATGCGCCCTATGTGGCGCAATTCACGCAATGGGTGCGCGAGGCCACGCGCAATGCCATGCGCGATGGCGATGTCCAGCCGCTGATCGACTACCGGCGGCTGGCGCCGCACGCCGAGCGCGCCCATCCGACCGACGAGCATTTCCTGCCGCTGCTGGTGGCCATCGGCGCGGCCGCCGCGGGCGAACCGCTGCAGGTGATCGACGGCGGCATTACGTACGGCATCCTGTCGATGGAGTCTTATGTGATCGGCCAATACCGGCACGACCAACCCGTGGCGGCCTGACCGGTGCCACGCGCCTTCAAGGCAAGCGTTACCAGACCCGAGATGATATGAACACCACCAGCAACGACATCAGCCCACTGACCCAGGACGCCGCAACAGGCTTGCGCTATCGCCTGCGCAACGCGCTGCCGGACACGACGCCGGCAGCGCGGCTGCTCCTTCTGCATGGCGTGGGCAGCAACGAGACCAGCCTCGCGGCGGTGGCCACGCGTATCGATCCGCGTGTCCAGGTGGTACTGGTGCAAGGCCCGCTGACCTTTGCGCCGGGCCAGTATGGCTTCTTCGAGGTCAGCTTCCAGGGCGGCGCGCCCGCCATCAACGCCGCCCAGGCGGAGCGCAGCCGCCAGCAACTGATTGCGCTGGTGCGCGCGCTGCGTGCGCAGGATGGCGCCATGCCCGCGCGCACAGTGATCGCCGGCTTCAGCCAGGGCGGCATCCTCAGCGCCAGTGTCGGCCTGAGCGCGCCGGCCGACGTCGCCGGCTTTGCCGTGCTCAGCGGCCGCATCCTGCCGGAAATCGAGCCGCATCTCGCACCGCGCGAGGCGCTTGCCGGGCTCTCGGCCTTCATCGCCCACGGCGAGTTCGACAACAAGCTGCCGGTTGGCTGGGCGGAACGCGCTGACCAGTGGCTGGATGCGCTGGGCGTTGCGCACCAGACCCGGCGCTACCCGATCGGCCACGAACTGAATGCGGATGTCGTTGCCGATTTCCGGCAATGGCTCGCCGGCGTGCTGTTTCCCGGCTGACCAGCATCCTGAGCGACACTACGCCCCCCGGCGCAACCCCGATTTGATTGGCATGTACAAGAAAGGCACCGCAGTAGAGATCCAGTTTTCCCCTGACCGCCTGAATGACGGCGCGGGCGATCCGTATTGGATCGACCTGACGGCGGAAGAGGCGCAACGGCTCCTTGCGCTGCTGCAGGCCCGCGCGGCCGCCGGCGGGCAAGGCACGTCGGCGCCGCTTGTCTTCAGCCTGGACGAGCCGGCGCAGGCGGATAAAACCGGGCCAGATGACACAGCAAGGCCGATTGAGGCTGCCTCGGCCACGGCCGTCGCCGGCGAATTCAGGCAATGGGTATGCATCATTTGCGGCTGGGTCTACGACGAGGCCGCCGGCCTGCCTGAAGAGGGCATCGCGCCCGGCACCCGCTGGGAGGACATCCCTGCCGGCTGGCGCTGCCCGCTGTGCGACGTGGGCAAGGAGGACTTTGCGATGGTCGAATTCTAAGGGGCGCCTTCCACGCAGCCTTTAGCAATCTGGTTGTGCCCGCAACCATTTTGGTATATCTTGAACTGGTTGCGCACACAACCAGGAGACAAGACATGTACCAGCGCGAAGTCCACGCCGCATCCATGCCGGTGCTGAACCCCGACGGCACGGATGCGCCGCGGCAGGTCGTCATTGCCGGCGGCGGCCCGGTCGGGCTGGCGGTTGCGCTGGCCCTGGCCCGCCACGGCATCCCCAGCGTGGTGCTGGAGGCCGACGACGGCACCTGCGAAGGCAGCCGGGCCATCTGCATTTCCCGGCGCTCGCTCGAAATCCTCGATGCGCTCGGCGTCGCCGCGCCGGTCCTCGGCAAAGGGCTCGCGTGGGCCGGCGGCCGCAGCTACTACCGCAACGAGGAAGTGCTGCATTTCACCATGCCGCACGAGGCCGGGCAGGCTTTCCCGCCGATGGTGAATATCCAGCAGTACTACATCGAGCAATACCTGCTGGACGCCATCGCGCGCTACCCCGGACTGATCGAAGTGCGCTGGCAGAACCGCGTCACCGGCGTCGCGCAGGACGCCGGCGGCGCGACGCTGGCGGTGGCAGCGGGCGACGCCACCTACACCGTGCGCGCGGACTGGCTGGTGGCCGCCGATGGTGGCCGCAGCGCCGTGCGCGATGCGCTGGGGCTGTCGCTGCGCGGCATGCAGTACGAGGGGCGCTACGTGATCGTGGATATCGCCATCGACGCGCCGCGCGAGGTCGAGCGGCTGGCGTGGTTCGATCCGCCGTCCAACCCTGGCTCCACCATCCTGCTGCACCAGCAGCCGGACAAGGTCTGGCGCATCGATTACCAGGTCGGCGAACACGAGGATGCGGAGCAGGCGGTCAAGCCGGAAAACGTGCTGCCGCGCGTGGCCAGCCACCTGGCGATGATGGGCGTCACCGCGCCGTGGGAGCCGCTGTGGATCTCGATCTACAACGCGAAGTGCCTGACGCTGGACGACTACGTGCACGGCCGCACGCTCTTTGCCGGCGATGCCGCGCACCTGGTGCCCATCTTCGGCGTGCGCGGCCTGAACGGCGGCTTCGACGACGCCTTCAACCTGGCCTGGAAGCTTGCGCTAGCCGTGCGCGGCAAGGCCTCGCCCGGCCTGCTGCCGTCCTATTCCTGCGAGCGCGTGGCCGCCGCGCGCGAGAACATGCGTTTTGGCGCCAAGAGCACGGAGTTCATGGCCCCGCCCTCGCCCGCTTTCACCCTGATGCGCGAAGCGGTGCTGGGGCTGTCCGCCAGGCATGCGGAGCTGCGCTCGCTGATCAACCCGCGCCAGACGAGCCCTGCCACCTTTGCCGACTCGCCCATCGCCGCGGCGGACGACCCGGCCTTCGCCACCGGGCCCGCGCCGGGCGCCGCGCTGCCGGACATGCCGGTGCTCGACGCGCAGGGCAAGCCGGCTTCGCTGCTCCGCTGCCTCGGCACGGGCTTCACCGCCTTCTGCTTTGCCGGCGCCGGCCAGGATCCGGACGCCGTCGTGCCAGGATTGCGCGAGCTATGCGCGGATGGCCTGGAACTGGACTGCCGCCTGATTGCCGGCGCGGCACCGGCGGCCGGCAGGCTGGCCGATCCGGACGATGCCGTGCGGCGCGCGCTGGACGCCACCGACGGCACGCTGTACCTGATCCGCCCCGATGGCTATGTGAGTGGACGCTGGAAGCAGGCCCGCGCCAGCGATGTGCGGGATGCCATCGCCCTGGCCATGCGAATCGACTGAAGAAGATTGAAGACGACTCAAGACGATTGAAGCGGAAAGACGGAGGACCGTATGCAAACCACCATGACACCGACCGAACTCGATGAAATCTACACGGCGATGTGCTACCGCATGACAGCACTCGGCGAGCGCGATGCTTCCCTCTACCTGGCCCGGGTCGCACTGCTGGCACTCGGCCGCCATGCCGGCTTCGCGGATGCCACGCGGCTGCTGCAGGAGGTCTCGGATAGCTTCGGCGGGCACAGCGGCACCCTCCCCGAATGACGACGATGCAGGCATACTGCCCGCCTTGCCCTACCCGGCCCTGCTAACCATGACCAGCCCCAAGCCGTCGCTTTCCGACTTCGCCACCTATCGGCTGCACCGCATCGTCAAGCAGTTCGACCGCGGTATCGCGCGCGCATACACAGACGAACTCGGCCTGTCGCTGAGCGAGGCGCGGACACTCGCCGCCATTGGCGAATTCGGCCCCTTCCTGGTGATCGATCTCGCGCGCTTCGCCAACCTGGACAAGAGCCAGGCCAGCCGCGCGGCCGATCACCTTATCAAACAGGGACTGGTAAAGCGCGAACCGTCTCCGACCGACGGCCGCGCGGTGCTGATCTCCTTGTCCGCCACCGGCAAGCCGCTGTACGAGAAGATCATGCGGGTGGCTTCCGGCCGGCACGAAACGCTGATGTCCGCCCTCACCACCCAGGAACGCGCCGTGATGGAGCGCGCCCTGGGCAAGCTGCTCGCGCAGGTCGAGACGATGTTGTAAGGACGGGGCGTCCCTTCTTCCACGGGACGCACTTCCGCCGCATGTGGGCTAGCGCACAGGCCCGCGCAAGGCGCCGGCATAAGCTCGTCGCGCGGCCCGTTCGAGGCGATTCCGTCCCCCAGGTCCCGGCGCAGGTCGGGTGACGAATGATGGCAGTCCGGATTTGCGTTGTCCCCGGTTCGCGCCAGCGCACCGGGCGTGGCTTGCCCCATTCGTCAACCTTGATCGAGGACAGACTCCATGACGCTCTACCTGCTCTCGCTGTTCATCGGCATCGTGGCCGGCCTGCGCGCCATGACGGCGCCCGCTGCCGTCAGTTGGGCGGCCGGCCTTGGCTTGCTGGATCTGTCAGGCAACTGGCTGGCCTTCATGGGTTACCGGTTCACGCCCTGGATCCTCAGCGTGCTGGCGCTGGCCGAGCTTGTCACCGACAAGCTGCCCGCCACGCCGAGCCGCAAGGTGCCGCAGCAGTTCGGCGCGCGCATTGTCACGGGCGCCCTCGCCGGCGCCGCGATCGGGGCGGGCAGCGGCATGCTGGCGGGCGGTGCCATCCTTGGCGCCATTGGCGCCGTGATCGGCACGCTCGGCGGCGCGGCCATTCGCGCGCGCCTTGCGGCGGCGTTTGGCAGGGACCGGCCGGCAGCGTTGATCGAGGACCTGGTTGCCATGACCGGCGCCGTGCTGGTGGTTCTTTCGCTGGCCTAGCCGGCAGTGGCGCCGCCGCCCGCCCTAGCAGCGGCGGGCCGGCGGACTACAAGGAATCAACCAGGCTTCTGATGACTTCCGCCAGCCGCGCGGCACGCGCGCGCCCCTTCTGGTCCAGGTCCAGCGCGCCGCCCGCGGCCAGCGCCTGCAGCCCGAACGAAGCGTCGGTCATATCGCGCCACGACGGGTGATCGGCGTGCATGGTCTCGAGCGCCTGCGCGCCCGCCACCAGGCGGTTCCGGTCCGGCTGCAGGCCGGCGGCCAGGTCTTCCAGTACCGCGGCTGCATCAAGCAGACCCTTTCGGTTCATATCGGCGTCTCCCCCAGTATTTGTCTGGTTTCGCCCCACCCGGCGCATTCGGACGTCGGGCATGTCTTGCATCTCAGGCGGGCCGAAACGGCTTGCAGCGCCGCAAACAGTGCGCGCTGCTTCTCACCCCCCCGGCGAACACAGCGGCAGGTCGGCGGGTGGGGTGATGCCAGCATCTTAATGGCCGGCGCCCTTCCAAGGCTGCCGCGGCACCTCCGTATCTACCCGCGTATCGGCAGCGCCCTTTTCCTGTCTCGCTTTCCCTCGGTGGCATAGCCGGGCGATGCCGCTACACTATCGCCTGAACCCAGCCAGTCAATCAGGAACCCGCCCCACATGAGCGAACAAGAACAGAGCGGAAGCACCCCCCCTTTGCGATCCCGATCCACCTCCCTGCGCCACGCGGCAAGCATCCTGGTCGTGCGCGATGGCGCGGCCGGCATGGAAGTGCTGCTGGTGCGGCGCCCCGAGCGCAACGACGACCGCAGCAGCGGCGCTTTTGTCTTTCCCGGCGGCACGCTCGACCCCCAGGACAGGGCCTTGCATGATGTCTGCGCCGGCCTGGACGACGCCGCGGCAAGCCAGCGCCTCAAGCTGCCGGACGGCGGCCTGGATTTCTACCTGGCGGCCGTGCGCGAGTGCTTCGAGGAAGCCGGCCTGCTATTTGCCAGCGATGCCGGTGGCGAGCTGATCGCGCTGGATACCCTCGACGCGGCGCGGCATGACTGGCTGCGGCAGTCCGCCCGGCGTGGCGGCCCGGGCATGGCGCAACTGTGCGAGCGCCTGAATGTGCGCCTGGCGGTGGACCGCCTGGCCTACCACAGCCATTGGCTGACGCCGCCCGGCCTGCCCAAGCGCTTCGACACGCGCTTCTTCGTCGCCGTGGCGCCCCCCGGGCAGACCGCAGCGCACGATGGCGACGAGGCCATGGAGCATATCTGGGTGCGCCCCGGCGATGCCATCGACCCGGCAAGCGGTATCAAGACCGTGCCCGTCACGCGGCGCACGCTCGCGTCCATTGCCCGTTTCGACACCGCGCAGGCCTGCTTTGACCATGCCGCGCAGTTGCGCGACATCGCGCGCATCATGCCTCGCCTGGCCCAAGGCAGCGGTGGCCCGCGCCCCGTCTTGCCGAGCGAGGCGGCCTATGCGGAGATCGAGCGCATCGACCCGCACGGCGAAGGACATGCACGCTACGAACTGGCGCCAGGTGTCGCGGTGCGCCTGTCCGAGCGCGTCTGGCGCGTCACCGCCAACAATGGCAGCGTCATGACCGGGCCCGGCACCAACACCTACTTTGTGGGCGATCCCGCGCGCAACGAGTGGGCGGTGATCGATCCGGGCCCCGACGATGAAGCCCATGTAGCCGCCGTGCTGGCAGCCGCGCCCGGGCCAATCCGCTGGATCCTCGCCACCCACACGCACATCGACCACTCGCCGGCGACGCCCCGGCTGAAGGCCGCCACCGGCGCCCCGGTGCTGGGCCGGCCCGCCCCGCCGACATCGCGGCAGGACCAGACGTTCCAGCCCGGGCGCATCCTGGAGCATGGCGAGCGCCTGTCGCTGGGCAATGGCTGCACGCTGCGGGTGATCCACACGCCGGGGCACGCGTCCAACCACCTGTGCTTCCTGCTCGAAGAAGAAAAGACCTTGTTCACCGGCGATCACGTGATGCAGGGCTCCACCGTTGTGATCAATCCGCCCGACGGCGATATGCAGGCTTACCTGGCCTCGCTGGCCGCTTTGCAGAATGAAGACCTGGCATGGCTCGCGCCTGGCCACGGCTTCCTGATGCCCAGGCCCGCCGATGCCATCCGCACCCTGATCCGTCACCGCATGCAGCGCGAAGCCAAAGTGCTCAACGCGCTGCGCGACCTGGGGGAAACCGACATCGACACCCTGCTCCTGCGGGTCTACGACGACGTGCCCGAACGCATGCTGCCAGTGGCAAAGCACTCGCTGCTGGCGCACCTGCTCAAGCTGGCGCGGGACGGCCGCGCGCAGGAGTCAGGCGAGCATTGGAAGGTAGTGGCGGACACGCCGGGCTGATGCGGCGGCGGATCTCCGGGCGGATCTCCGGTTGCATCGCCCAAACAAAAAGCCGACCTCGAAGGGTCGGCTTTTTCATGTGCCGGCGTGCTTACTCGGACACCGAGGCCATCAACAGATCCGCCGCCGACTCCAGCCGTTCGGGCGCCCCGAACAAGCGGGCAACGATCAAGCCGTTTTGCAGCGCACCGTAGATCACCTGCGCCAGTGCGCGGGGCGTCACCGGGTAGACTTTGCCATACTCACTCTGGGCGCGTTCGATCAGGCCCATCAGCCAGTTTTCGTTCATGCGGTAGAACTGCTTGAGTTCGGTATGGACCGACTCCGGCAGGCATAGCGTCTCGGTGGACAACATGCCTGCCAGGCAGATCTGGTCGCCGCAGGCCGCGGTACGCAGGAAATTGAGATAACCCTCCGCCTGTTCGCGCGGTGAAAGCGACGAATCCACGCTACGCAGCCGCTCCGAGATGCGGGCGCTGTATTCCTTCACCGCCTCCAGCACCAGGTCGTCCTTGGCGGGAAAGTAATAGTGGATGCTCGAAGTCTTGACCCCGACCAGATCGGCCAGATCGCGGTAACTGAAACCATTGAAACCGCGCCGGCGGATCAGCACCAGCGTGTGTTCGAGCAGTTGTTCGCGTACGGATTGCGTTTTCATAGCGAGATCTTATCTATCTATTGATAGATCCTCAAGCCAATTTCGTGTGCATTCGCACAAGTCGTTCCATGCTCACTCAAGCCGGCAGCACTTGCGCCACCACCGTGATCAGAGAGCCACTGGCCACGCAGAGGACCACCCAGCCAGCCAGGATCAGGAAGCTGTCCCGCAAGTTCATGATGCACTCCCATTCAAATGTCTAACCTTGTTTCATTCCCTGCCCGGGTCGCCGTTCAGGCGGTGGAACCGGTGCGAACCGGCTCCGCGCCCTGGCGATCCCGTTCCCGCGCTTGCCTGCGCTCAGACATTGGCGCCATCGGTGAATACGTCGAACTTGCCGGTACGGGCGCCATCCGTGTAGGCATCGACGCTACGGGCCGGGGAAGCCGACACGCCGGTACGATCCAGGCCAGCGACGATGCGGGCACCGTCCGTGTACGGGTCAGCCTTGCCGACACGGGCACCTTCGGTGAACGGGTCGAACTTGCCGCTACGGGCGCCATCGGTATAGGCATCCACGCTGCGGGCCGGGGATGCCGACACGCCGGCGCGGTCCAGGCCGGCGACGATGCGGGCGCCGTCGGTGTACGGGTCAGCCTTGCCGACACGGGCACCTTCGGTGAACGGGTCGAACTTGCCGCTACGAGCGCCATCGGTATAGGCATCGACGCTGCGGGCCGGGGAAGCCGACACGCCGGCGCGGTCCAGTCCAGCGACGATGCGGGCGCCGTCGGTGTACGGATCAGCCTTGCCGACGCGGGCACCTTCGGTGAATGGGTCGAACTTGCCGCTACGGGCGCCGTCGGTGAACGCGTCGGGCGTGGCGCTGCGGAACACATAGCCGTACTTGTCACCGGCAAACGTGCTGTCCTTCGGGCCCGAGGCCTGCGCGGTGCCGGCAACGAAGGCGGCAGCAAGGGCGGCGGCGGTGATCAGGGTCTTGGCGAAGAGGTTCGAGGTCATGATGTTCTCCATTCACTTTGAGGATCCGCGCTGGGGCGGAATCGAATCGGTACGCTTTGGAAGCCTTCGTTCTTTTTGGTAGTTATCTACTAGTAGATAGATTAGTTGGCCCAAAAAAACGGGGATTCCCCGGGTGTTGCGCTGGATCCTCTTTCCTGCTTCAGCTTTCTTGCTGGGGCGGAGCAGTGGCTTCCATGTGCTGAATATTATCTACTGATAGATAGATAGTCAAGGAATTCTTTGCAAGCCATCTCAAGCCATCTGCAAGCGCACGATGTCATCACGGGCGCTCAAGCAGGATTTGCACGTTCATCAACGTGTGGCCGCGCCCTCCGGCCCAGCAGGGAATCGCCGAAATCACAGCAACAAGGATTTACAACGTTTTACTTCGGGCAGCATGAAATCACTCCTACGATGATATTTGGGGGATGCAATACAGGGTCCTCGCTACCACCGGAGCAAGAGATGCGCAAAGTCCTCACGATGACGTTACTTATCGCCGCCGCGACGGCTTCAGGCTTGAGCTATGGCCAGCAAAAGAAGTTCGACCCGTACACCGACGGCGCCAAGGCAGGCAAGGCCGACCCCTATACGGACGGCGCGAAATCCGGCAAGTTTGATCCGTACACGGATGGTGCAAAGCAATCCACCCAGATGGACCTGAATGCCAACCAGGCCAAGCCCGACCCCTATACGGATGGCGCGAAAACCGGCAAGTTCGATCCCTATACGGACGGAGCAAAGGCTGGCAAGCCCGACCCGTATTCGGACGGCGCGAAGTCGTCCAAGTAACTGGCACCCGCGTTGCCGCTCCGCAAGCGGCAACGCGTATCCACCGCACGCCTGCCGCGGCAAACCCGCGCGGTCTCCTCCCCTAGCCGCGCAGCCTGCACTTATGCCTGCCGCGGCCTAATCCGCGCAATCCCTGCAAAACGGCAAGCAAGTCTGCATTGACCTGCTCTGCCTTGACCGCGCAAATCCCATGCGATGCGCCCGGGCAGACCTTCAGCGTCGCGTTCCTGACCAGCCTGGACCAGCCCGGACCAGCCTGCGAAATATGGGCGGCGAACAGCGGGACGGAAATGAGGCATTGGCACCATTGGCGCAACGAGCCGGGCCGGCGGGATTCCGATTGCCGCCCCGCAAGCCGTGGCGCCTAGCCAGCCAGGATGCGCTCGGGCCGCGCATGGGGCCGGCCCCGGTAGCCGAGCAAGATTTCCGTACCGCGCCGCGAAGCCAGGATCGCGTGCGAACTGTGCTCCCGCATGGCGGTTTCGTAACTGCCGATGGCCGCGCGCAGAGAACGGTGGCCAGCGGCGGCCTCGCCCAGTTGCCGCGCCAGCAGGCAGGCATCGTGCAGCGCCGCATTCGCTCCCAGGCCACCTGCGGGACTCATGGCGTGGATGGCATCCCCCAGCACCGTGACCGCATTGGTCGGCCAGGCCGGCGGCACGTCTGCCATCCTGACGGGCAGCATGGCCAGCGAGGTGCGATCGCCCAGCTGGAATAGCGCCCGCAGCCCGATGTGCCAGTCTGCCGTGACGCGCTCGATGCGCGCGGCGAGTTCGTCCTGGCGCAACGCATCGCCACCCTCCCAGCCGATGCCAAGGCTCTCGCGGGCGCCGACGATGGCCCAGTAGAGATAATCCTCGCACTTGCCCAGGCGATAGCCCGTGGGCTGCGGCCGGAACCGCATCGGGTCGATGATGACCGCCAGGCCATCGCCGAAGACAATAGACGTCCTGTCCCGCAGCACGCCGGAGATCCGCGCCAGCGCGGCAGGCGTCGGGCAAGTCTTGCCGTAGAGGCAGGCGAACCCGGTATCCGCCGGGGTGGCGCCCGGCAGGCGACGCCGGCGCACCTGGGAATTGATGCCATCCGCCGCCACGAGCACGTCCGAGACGGCGGATGAACTATCCGCAAACCCGGCGGCTACGCGCCCGTCTTCGCACTCCCGGTAACGTACGAACGCCTTGCCGAAATGCACATGGTCCTCGATGCCGCACAGCAGGATTTCACGCAGCGTCTGGCGGTTCACGCTCAGGTCATCCTCCTCAACATTTCCGGCGCCTTCGTTGCTGGCCCGCCGCCACGACGCCACCCACCTTCCGGTCACGGCATCGAGCCCTGTGTCAACCACATTGACGCCCTCCACCGGCATCGCGCCGGTTGCCTTGAACAAGGCGAAAAGGTCCTCCGGCAAGCAGGCCTTCAAGGCTTGCTGGCCCCGATGATCGATCCGGATGCGGTAGCCCTGCGTGCGGCTGGCCAGTGCCGCATCGCGCTCGTAGACGTCGAAGGCGATGCCATGCCTCCTGAGCCCTTGCGCCAGGCACAAGCCGCCCAGGCCGGCGCCGACGATGGTGATGTGCATGGGCCTCGCCATCAAGGCGCGCTGCGCCGCCACAGCGCCCGCCCGGCGTTCAGCGCGCGGGGCCATCTTGCACTCCGGCATTCGCATTCGCCGTGATCGCGGCAGCCAAGGCATAGTTGCCCAGCGCCAGTGCTTCCGCCATGGTGGCGGCCATCGCCACGGGCACGCCAAAGGCCTTGACCGCCATCTGCGCCTGTGCGGCCATTGCCGCCCGTTTGCCCGGGTCGGGTTCGATATGGATCAACGCCCTGCAGCTTCTCCCGAGTGGCGCCTTGTGCTGTTTGAGCCATAGCGCGCGTTGCTTGCGGTCCTCGTGCGCTTCTTCGTCCCGTGCGGTATGGATCAGCACAAAGGCCCGGTCCTGCCCGACCAGGGCTGTCATCTCGTCGCGCCACCGGGCAGCGTAGCCCGGCAGCATGGCTTCGGCGCGGCCGACCACGAGGGGGAAGTTCGATACGTCGTAGATGTGGAAGCTGGAAGCCTGTGCTTGCATGTCGCTCTCCTGCGCTGCGGGTAAAGGTTGACGTGTTGAATAAGGCGCCTCGCATGCAGTATCCAGTGGAAGCGGGTAGACTCGATAACGTTATCAAGCCTAAAAATACTGAATTCCGGCCATGCCTTCCCGCCCAGCCCATCCTGTGGGCCCTGACGCTGCCGACGCGTCCCCGCAGGCGGAAACCCAGACCCTGCTCGCCACCTTTGCTGACTCGAGCGAGCAAGCGGGTGGCCCTGCCCTGATCGCCATGCGCGGCGCCGACAGGACCGACAACGAATTCCGGCTTGGCACGCGCGAGCTGGACTGGCATAGCCACGTGCGCGGCCAGTTGTTCTGCATCGACAACGGCCTGGTGCATGTCCGCACCCGCCACGGCTCCTGGCTGCTGCCCGCCCAGCGCGCGGGATGGATGCCGCCGGGCGAGACGCATCGTGTCACCATCAGTGGCGTGCTGGGCGGCTGGAACGTGTGGATTGCCCCCTCCGCGGCGCAGGACCTGCCGCGCCTGCCTTGCGTATTGGGAACCAGCGAACTGATGCGCGCGCTGATCGGCCGTGCTGCCTCCTGGCCCTCGCCTTTCGCGCCGGATCCTGCGCAGGAGCGCATTGCCGCGGTACTGCTCGACGAGATCCGGCAGGCGCCGCGCGAGCCGCTGCATCTGCCCTTGCCAACCGACCGGCGCGCGCTGCGCATCAGCAACGCCATCCTGGAGTGCCCGGATGACCATCGCAGCCTGGTGGAGTGGGCAGACTGGGCGGGCATGTCGCCGCGTACGCTTTCCCGCCTGTTCCTTGGCGAGACTGGTCTGAGCTTTGCCCATTGGCGCCAGCAGGCTCGCCTGACCCTGGCGCTGGAACGGCTCGCACGCGGGGAAGCCGTGGCCGCGGTGGCCGAGACCCTGGGCTACGCCACGCCGAGCAACTTCATCGCCATGTTCCGCCGTGCTTTTGGTGACTCGCCGGCCCGGTATTTCGCGAACCGCGGCCTGGGGGGCTAGCTGCCGGAAGCGGCCGGTTCCTCGCCCTCACTCCCGCCCCGCCGGCTCACTGGAAATCCGTAGATTCTGACCTTGAATTTATCTGACTTATCAAATAACATCCAACCAGCAAACAGGAGGCGCCCATGAAGCACTACACCAGAGAGAACTTTCGCCTCACGCAGAGCGTGGGGTTCTTCCTCAACAAGGCCCGCAACCTTGTGCTGATGGAAATGGACGCCGCCCTCAAGGAACTGGATATCACCGCCCAGCAGATGGGCATCCTGCTGTCACTATCCCGAGGCGTCGCCACCACCCCGTTCGAACTCAGCAAGCTGCTGGCGATCGATACCGGCCTGATGACCCGCATGCTCGACAAGCTGGAGCACAAGGGCCTGCTGACCCGCTCGCGTAGCGTGGACGACCGCCGCGTGGTCAACCTGGAACTGACCGCCAAGGGCCATGGCGTTGCCGAACAGATCCCGGAGATCGCCCCCGAGGTGCTGAATGCGCGCCTGAAGGATTTCACCAAGAGCGAGTTCGACGAGTTCATCCGCCTGCTTGGCAAATTCTCGGCCGCCTGAGCCCTCCTTTTTACTGATTTAAAAGCGCACGACGATTTCCTTGCGCCGGTGCCGGGCAAAATCACGCCGCGCTCCGATGCGCGTGCTGCTACCCTGGCCGTCGCCGGTTCCGCAGTGGTGTTCTTCATGCGCTCGGGCTACACCACTGTCGTGGACACCTGGACGCAGGTGCTGCCGACCGTGCCCTACTTCGTGCCGCTCGGATGCCGGCGGCATAGCGGCAAATTGTCGCGCAGGGCCTGTGCGCCGCCCATCCGCGCTTTATGTTGCATTTAAAATGCTTGTTTTATAGAATCGTTCTCAGGCCGCTGCGCCGCACGATATGAAACGCCGGTAACGCTGGTAAGGCCGGTCGGCAAGCGAATGCCGCATCCCGAATTCCACCCGACACATTGAGAGCCGAACCATGCTGCCCCTTGCGCAAAACCAGCCACCGGCAAGCCACGCCACCGCGCGCTATCACGGCCATCCCGTCCTTGCGCTCGCGTTCCGGCCGTTCTACCTGCTGGCGGCTGCCTTTGCCGTGGTGGCCATTGGCGTCTGGACCGCGATCTACCTGGGCTGGTGGCCCCATGCCGGGGCGCAGCCGGCCATGGGCGGCATGCTGTGGCACGCGCACGAGATGGTGTTCGGCTTTGCCGCCGCGATCGTGGTCGGCTTCCTGTTCACTGCCGGCAAGAACTGGACGGGACTGCAAACACCGCAGGGCGGCTTGCTGGCCTGCCTCGCTGCCGTCTGGCTTGCGGCGCGCGTGCTGATGTGGACCGGGCCGGCATCCGTTGCGGCCGTGCTGGACCTGGCCTTCCTGCTGCTTTGCGCGGCCAGCTTCCTGCGCGTGCTGGTTCGCGCCGGCAGTACGCGCAACTACGGGCTTGCCGCCGCGTTGTTCCTGCTGTGGGCGCTGAATGCGGTGTTCCATGTGGCGCTGGTCAACGGCGCCGTGCTGCTCGCGCTGCAGAGTGCCGATGCGGGGATCGGGCTGATCGTCATCTTCATTACCGTGATCGGCGGGCGCGTGATCCCGATGTTCACCGCCAACACAGTCCCAGGGGTCCGCATCCGGCGCTCGGCGGCTATCGAGCGCAGCGTTGTGGCGCTGACGCTGGCCGCGATGACCGCCTGCACGCTGGCGCCGCGCGGCATGGCCACCGCCGCGATCACGCTGCTGGCCGCGCTGGCGCAAGCCGTGCGCCTGGGCGGCTGGAGCTCGCGGCGCACTGCGGGCAAGCCCCTGATCGCCATCCTGCACCTCGCCTATGGCTGCCTGCCGCTGGGCCTGCTCTTGCTGGCGGCCGCCGCACTTGGCTGGGCCGACCGCTCGACGGCCTTGCACGCGCTCACCGTGGGCGCGATCGGTTGCGCCATCCTGGGGATGATCACGCGCACCGCCCTGGGCCATACGGGCCGCACGCTGGAGGCCGGCCCGATGGAGAAAGCGGCTTATGCGTGCATCGGCACGGCTGCCCTCTTCCGCGTCCTGGGGCCGCTATTGCTGCCGCAATACAAGCCGTTCTGGATAGCCGGGGCAGCTGCGCTGTGGATGGCGGCGTTCTTGCTTTACCTGGTGAAATACACGCCCTACCTGACCAGGCCGCGCGCCGACGGGCGGGACGGCTGAGCGGCCAGGGGCCGGGCCAAGCCCCCCTCCAGCGCCCCTTCACCGATGGCATGAGCGGCTACTAAAATCACTGAACTTTTCTCCGTCTCAGGTAGCCAGCAAATGGACGTCCATTTGACTATTCACGGCCGGCAGGGCCTGGCCGGCCAGCTTTATCGCCAGTTGCGCGCGGGGATCGTCGACGGACGGCTGGCGCCGGGCGAGAGACTGCCGTCTACCCGCGACCTCGCCACGCAGCTCGGCATCTCGCGCAAGACCACGCTCGATGTGTTCGAGCGGTTGATTGCCGAGGGCTACCTGCGCTCGCGCGCCGGCGACGGCACCTTCGTGGCGCACGAGATGACCCGCCTGGCACCGGCGCCGGCACCGGTCTCCCCGAGTCCCGGCTCCGGCTCGATCTGGGAGACGTTGCCGGACGCCTTGCCGATGACGGCGCCCGGCGCGGCGGCGCCCGCGTTCGACTTCGTGGGCGGCGTCACCGACAAGGCCTTGTTTCCCTTCGATAAATGGCGCAGTTGCGTGAGCCACGCGCTGCGCGTGCAGGCCCGCGGACGCGGCACCTACCGGGATCCCGCCGGGGAGCAGGAGCTGCGCCTGGCGGTCTCGCGCTACCTGGCTTTCAGCCGCGCCGTGGTCAGCAACTGGCAGGACGTCATCGTGACGCAAGGCGCGCAGCAGGCGATCGACCTGATGGCACGGGTCGTGATCCGCCCAGGCGATGTGGTGGCGGTGGAGGATCCCGGCTATCCGCCCGCGCGCATCGCATTTTCCGCGCTCGGCGCGCAGGTGGCCCACGTCCCGGTCGATGCCGAGGGGCTGGTGGTGGACGCCCTGCCGGACAACGCACGCATTGTGTACGTCACGCCCTCGCACCAGTTCCCGCTGGGCATGGCCATGAGCATGGAGCGCCGCGTCGCGCTGCTGGAATGGGCGCAACGCCGCGGTGCGCTGCTGCTCGAAGACGACTACGACGGTGAATTCCGCTTCATGGGCCGGCCGATGGAGTCGCTCAAGAGCCTGGACAAGACCGGCGTGGTGGCGTACGTGGGCACCTTCTCCAAGACGATCTTTCCCGAACTGCGCATTGGCTACGTGATCCCCCCGGCACCGCTGGCCACAGCGGTATGCCGCGCCAAGCAGGTCGGCGACTGGCATAGCTGCACCATGACGCAGACCGCCCTCGCCAAGTTCATGCTCGACGGCTATTTCGGCAAGCATCTGCGGCGCATGCACAAGGAATATGCCGCGCGCCGGACCGCGCTGCTTGCGCACCTGGACGGCCCGCTAAGCCAGTGGTTCACGGCGCTCGCGCCGGCCGCCGGCATCCACCTGGTTGCCCGGCTGAAGACGGAGCAGGATGAGCAGGCGCTGATCGCACGTGCCGCCGCCGCATCCATCGGCCTGTACAGCATCTCCGGCATGTACGGAGGGCAACGGCCGACGCCCGGGATCCTGTTTGGTTATGGCGGCATCGGCGTGGCCGACATCCACGCCGGCATGGAAAAACTGGCCGGGGCGATGGGCGGCCATCACTGGTTACCTTAAATTACAAAAAAGTGGCTCTTTTTTATAACCAGTCGCAGTCCTAATCTTGTTCCTGTCGCGCAGCCAATCCGGCGGCGCAAACCAGGAGCAAACCATGGAACAACGTCTCGACTTCTACAAAGCCAGCCCCGCCACCATCAAGGCGCTGATCGGGCTGGAGGAACGCATCGGCAAGAGCGGACTGGAACAGCCGCTGGTGGAGCTGGTGCGCCTGCGGGCTTCGCAAATCAACGGCTGCGCCTATTGCATCGACTTGCACACCACCGACGCGCGCAAGGGCGGCGAAGACGACCGCCGCCTGGCCACCCTGTCGGTCTGGCGCGAAACGCCCTTCTTCTCCGCGCGCGAGCAGGCCGCGCTGGCCTGGACCGAGGCAGTCACGCTGGTCGCGCAGGACCACGTGCCAGACGCCGCCTGGGAAGCCGTCCGCCCGCACTTCAGCGACGCCGAGCTGGTCGACCTGACGCTGCTGATCTCCGCGATCAACAGCTGGAACCGCTTCGCCATCTCGTTCCGCAAGACGCCGGCCTGAGCCAGGGGAGACAATGACGATGACCCGAATGCAGATTGGGCGGACCATGTCCCGCCTGGCGATTGCGATAGTGATGCCGGCCGTGCTGGCGTTGCCGGGCGCGGGCAACGCCCATGCCCATGCGCTTGATGAGCAGCCCGGCAAGTCCGAGGAAAGCGTGCGGCCGCTGATGAAGCAGCCGATCCCTGAAGCCGCGGGCAAGAACGTCCTGCTGGCAACGGTGACATTCGCACCTGGCCAGGAGTCCGAGCCCCATGTCCACCCCGGATCGATCTTTGCCTATGTACTGGAAGGTACCGTGGTATCGCAACTCGGCGGCGAACCCGAAAGGACCTATGGCAAGGGACAGAGCTGGTACGAAGCGCCCGGCGCGCGGCACCTCGTCACCCGCAACGCCAGCAAGACCAGGCCGGCCAGACTGCTGGTGTTTGGCATCGCCGCCGAAGGAGATCCAATCAAGCAGCCGCTGCCCCGATAAGCTGGCGGCCAGGACCCGCGGGCGTGGGCCTGCCGGCATGCCCGTTCCAGACCCCGCGCATGGCAGTGTCCCCGCTCCCGGCTCCCCTCCCGGCTCCCTTCACCTTCACCTAGACGGGAGACCGGCGAAACGCGATGCCAAAGCGGTTAAGACTATTGACCGCCGTAACCAGCAAGGTCAGGTCCACGATCTCCCGCTCCGAAAAATACGGCCGTGCCGCCTCCCACACGGCATCCGGCACATGCGTGCCGGCGATGTCCGTCACCGCCTCGGCCCACGCCAGCGCCGCCCGCTCGCGGTCGGTGTAAAGCGGCGTCTCACGCCAGACTTCCAGCATATCAATCCGCGCCGCCATCTCGCCGTCCTTGCGCGCCCGCGCCGAATGCAGGTCGACGCAATATGGACAGCCGTTGACCTGCGACACACGCAGGCGCACCAGATCCACCAGCGAATGCTCAAGCCGGTAGCGCTCGTTGCGCCTGTCCAGGCGAATCAATAGTTCGGTACTGAGCCCGTTGGCCCGGTGGCTGTCGAGCCGCAATGTCATCCCGATCTCCCCTGCCGGCCCTGCCGGACGGCCGGCCGCATACGGCAGACTAGAGCCGCCGGCGGGCGCAGACAATAGCCATTACGGCGCCATTTCGGGTAACCAGTGCAGGCCTCCGCTTCGGGGTCCCGGCTACTTACTGCTCACCTGCATCGCCGGGCGCTGCCCGGGCAGGCCTGGCCTTGCGCGTCACGCTTTTCACGGGAATCCCCACCATGGTGGCCGCCCCGTCCTGTCCAAGCGCGCGGCTCAGCGCCGCGGGCTTCTCCACCAGATCCTGCAGGCTGTAGGCATCCAGCACCTCGAAATATGCCCGCAGCGCGGCGGCAAGCACGCCCCGCAAGCCGCACACGCGCGTGATCACGCAATGGTTGTCATCCCCCTGGAAGCACTCCACCAGGTGGAAATCCGACTCCATGGTGCGGATCACCTCGCCCACATTGATCTGCGCCGCCGGCCGGCCCAGCTCGATGCCGCCGGCGCGCCCGCGCACCGTGTGCAGGAAGCCGGCCTGGCCAAGCTTTTGCACAATCTTGATCAGGTGGTTCTTGGGAATGCCGAACGCATCCGCGATGCGCTGGATGGTCACAAGCTCGCCTGGGTGGACCGCGACATAGATCAGGGTCCGCAGACTGTAGTCGGTGTAGTCAGTCAGTCTCATGGCTTGGGTCCGGCTTGCGGCGGTGATGGTATGCGTGGCAGCCAGGATGGCTCTGCGGCAGGCGCAGCGCTGCATTGCGCAACGCCGCCGCAGTCTAACATGGCCCCCGGATGCATCTTTCCGCACTGCCACAAACTTTATATTGCATTGCAAATGCATGTTTAATAAAATCATTCCCAAGGCGTCGCAACCACATCGCACGCCGCCACCGCGGAATGCCGCGGAATTTTTTCGCTTTTTTGTTGCATCTATCGTACATCTTTGGAGGTTGTCGTGCTGTCTGAAAAATCGAGACCACTGATCGACGCAAGCGTCCCCGTCCTGCGGGAACATGGCCTGGCCATCACCCAGACCTTCTACCGCAACATGTTTGCCGATCGGCCCGAGTTGACCAACCTGTTCAACATGGGCAACCAAGCCAATGGTTCGCAGCAGCAATCGCTCGCCTCCGCAGTCTTTGCCTACGCCGCCAACTACGGTGACAACAGCGCCCTGGCCCCGGTTGTCAACCGCATCGTCCACAAGCACGCCTCGGTCGGCATCAAGCCCAGCCACTACGCCATCGTTGGCCGCCATCTGCTTGGCGCCATCGGCGAAGTGCTCGGCGACGCGGCCACCCCTGAACTGGTAGCCGCGTGGGACGAAGCCTACTGGTTGCTGGCCGCCGAACTGATCGCCGCGGAAGCCCGCCTCTACGAGCGCGCGCAGACCGGCCCGGACCACCGCCAGCCCGTGCGGATCGTTGCCCGCGAAGAACAAAGCGCCGACATCACCGCCTTCACGCTCGAAGCCGTCGGCGGCACCACGCTGGCTGATTTCCTGCCGGGCCAGTACATCTCGGTCGTGGTCGAACTGGCACCCGGGGCCTTCCAGCAACGTCAGTACAGCCTGTCGGACGCGCCCAACGGAAAGACCTGGCGCATCTCGGTAAAGCGCGACAGCGGCAACGGCGACTCACTGCCCGCCGGCGCCGTGTCCAACTGGCTGCATGACAACGCCCGTCCGGGCGACGTGCTGATGGTCAGCCAGCCCTTCGGTGACTTCGCCCCGAGCATTGAACCGGCCACGCCCATCGTGCTGCTCTCCGCCGGCGTCGGTGTCACGCCCATGATCTCCGCGCTGAATGCGGTGGCGCAACGCAATCCTTCGCGCAAGGTGGTGTTCGGCCATGCGGCGCGCAAGGTCTCGCATGTGGCCCACCTGAAGGATGTCACGCACGCGGCGCGGAAACTGCCGAAGCTGCGGACGCACTTCTTCCTGGAGTCGGCGGAGCCCGCCGAATTCCTCGCGCAACCCGCCCTGCCCGGCCGCATGGATATCGACGTGATCCTGGCGGACGATGATCTTGCGGATGCCGACTTTTACCTGTGCGGGCCGCTGCCGTTCATGCAGGCGCAGCGGGCAGCGTTGCACGCGCGGGGAGTGAAGGCTGAGCGGGTGCACCGGGAAGTGTTCGGGCCGGATTTGCTGGATGGCCTGGTGTAGTGGGTGTAGTGGCCGGCTGGCACTGACAATGGCCGGGCCCCATCGGCGGATGAGACCACAGCGTCCGCCCTGAAAAACCAGGATCGCGGGCCCGGCCTGGCTTCTGCCGGCATTCAACCTGGCAGCAAACGCCGGCCGCCAGACGCACCCTGGTTCATGCGGCGTACCGCAGGTGATGTACTGCCTGTCTTTCGCAGATGCCGATGTGCCACATGGATCATGCGGTACTCCGGGATCACACCAGGCGTCATTCCCTGCCTGCCACGTGATCCCGCGGCAACGCGTATGTGCTGCATACCACCAAGCCCGGGCCACGGGCATTCCCTCCATGCCGGCACCTGAGTAAGATCAGGGGAATGCGCCGCCCGCCGCATGGCTGGCGCGCACACTGCATTGCCCTCACCCGTGCGATCTCCCGCCGCGGGCGACGGCATGGGAAAGAGCGAGTCCATGGCTTCAGGCAGCGCCTACCGGCAACTCTGGCACCTCACTTCCGAGGGTTGGGGCTACTGCGCGCTCGGCACCTTCAGCCACGATGGCCTGCCACCGGAATGGCGGTCCGTGCTGCCGATGCTGCCGCTGCGCGACCGCTATTCGGCCGTCAAGGCGGCACGCATGGTGCTGGTCACCATGCAGCTCCGGGGCGCGGCACCGGCTCGCGCAAAGCTATCGGATCCGCAGCGGCCGTTGTATTACGTGTATCAGGCCTGGAGTACGCAGATGATGGCGTGACCGGAATCTGCTCCTTTTGCCCCCCTCCCGTCTTCGCCATGCACGTCCGTCAGGAAAAGAAAAAGCCCGCACGAGGCGAGCTTTCTCTTTTCTACCAGCGAGCCAGCGGCAAGCCGCTCAACCCACCCACTTCCGCGCGTTGCGGAACATGCGCATCCACGGGCTGCCGCCATCCGCCACCTGCTTCCAGGCATCCGGCGCCCAGCTCATGGTGGCGGTGCGGAACACGCGCTCCGGGTGCGGCATCAGCACGGTGAAGCGGCCATCCACCGTCGTCACCGAGGTAATGCCGTCGGGCGAGCCGTTCGGGTTCAGCGGATAGGTCTGGGTGGGTGCGCCGAGGTTGTCCACGAAACGCAGCGCCACCTGGGCCTGGCTCTTGTCGCCTTGCTGCGAGAAGTCGGCAAAGCCTTCGCCGTGCGCCACCACGATGGGGATGCGGCTGCCTTCCATGCCGGCGAAGAAGATCGACGGCGAGGACTGCACTTCCACGGTGACGTAGCGCGCTTCGTACTGTTCCGACTGGTTGCGCGTGAACTTGGGCCAGGCGCCCGCACCCGGGATGATCGGGGCGAGGTTGCTCATCATCTGGCAGCCATTGCACACGCCCAGCGCGAACGTATCCTGGCGGTTGAAGAAGGCGGCGAACTGCTCGGCCATCTGCGCGTTGAACAGGATCGTCTTGGCCCAGCCTTCGCCGGCGCCCAGCACGTCGCCGTAGCTGAAGCCGCCGCAGGCCACGAAGCCGGAGAACTCGGCCAGGTTGGCGCGGCCCGCGATCAGGTCGCTCATATGGACGTCGTGCGTGTCGAAGCCCGCGCGGTCCATGCTGTAGGCCATCTCGATCTGCGAGTTGACGCCCTGCTCGCGCAGGATCGCCACGCGCGGACGCGCACCGGTTGCCACGAACGGCGCAGCGATGTCTTGCGCCGGATCGAAGGTCAGCACCGGCGAGATGCCGGGGTCCGCCGCGTCGAGCAGGCGGTCGTATTCGCTGTCGGCGCAGGCGGGGTTGTCACGCAGGCGCGCGATGCGCCAGCTGACTTCGCTCCAGGTGCGCTGCAGTTCGCTGCGCGCGGCGCCGAACACCTTCTTGGCGTCGCGGTAGATCTCGATCTGGTCGGTGGTGTTGGGCTTGCCCACTACGTGGCTGCATGCCGACAGGCCAACCTCGCGCAGCACGGCGAACACGGCATCGCGCTCTTCCTGGCGTACCTGGATCACCGCGCCGAGTTCCTCCGAGAACAGCGCGCGCAGGGTCTGGTCGTCGCGGCGGCCGGAGATCTGCTGGGCCCAGTTCTTGGCATCGCCGAAGTCCTGCTCCTGGACCGGGTCCAGCGCCAGCATGTCGACGTTGAGCGACAGGCCGCAATGGCCGGCAAAGGCCATTTCCGCCAGGGCAGCCATGAAGCCGCCGTCGGAGCGGTCGTGGTAGGCCAGCAGCTTGCCCTCGCGGTTCAGGCGCTGGATCACGTTGAAGAAGTTCTTCAGGTCTTCGGCGTTGTCCACGTCCGGCGCGGTGTCGCCAACCTGCTGCGTCACCTGCGCCAGGATGCTGCCGCCCAGGCGGTTCTTGCCGCGGCCGAGGTCGATGGCGATCAGCACGCTGTCGCCTGCATCGGTGCGCAGCTGGGGGGTCAGGGTCCGGTCGGTGTCATCCACGGCGGCAAACGCCGAGATGATCAGCGAGACCGGCGCGACCACTTCCTTGTCGGCGCCGTTGTCCTGCCACTTGGTGCGCATGGACAGCGAATCCTTGCCCACCGGGATGCTGATGCCCAGCGCCGGGCACAGTTCCATGCCGACGGCGTGCACGGTGTCATACAGCTTGGCGTCCTCGCCTTCCACGCCGCAAGCCGCCATCCAGTTGGCCGACAGCTTGACCTTGCCCAGGTCCTTGACCGGCGCGGCAGCCAGGTTGGTCAGCGCCTCGCCGATGGCCATGCGGCCGGAGGCCGGTGCGTTGATCACGGCCAGCGGCGTGCGCTCGCCCATGGTCATGGCTTCGCCGGTGCGGCCCTTGTAATCGAGCGTGGTCACGGCCACGTCGGCCACCGGCACTTGCCAGGGGCCGACCATCTGGTCGCGCGCGTTCATGCCGCCCACGGTACGGTCGCCGATGGTGATCAGGAAGGACTTGCTGGCCACGGTGGGGTGGCGCAGCACGTCGCGCACGGCCGTGTCCAGCGCGATGCCGGTCACGTCAACCGGCGGCAGGCTTTGCTCCACATGCCTGACGTCGCGGTGCATGCGCGGCGGCTTGCCCAACAGCACGTCCATCGGCATGTTCACGGCATGGTGTTCCTTGAGCGCGGCGTCGACATGCGCGTCGACCAGCTGCAGCTGCTTCTCCTCGGTGGCGATGCCCACCACCGCGAACGGCGAGCGCTCGCGCTGGCACATGGCCTGGAACAGCGGGAAGGATTCCGGCGCCACCGCCATCACATAGCGTTCCTGCGACTCGTTGCACCAGATCTCGGCCGGGCTCATGCCGGACTCTTCCAGGTGCACCTGGCGCAGGTCGAAACGCGCGCCGCGGCCGGCGCCGTCCACCAGCTCGGGGAAGGCATTGGAAATGCCGCCCGCGCCCACGTCATGGATCGACAGGATGGGATTGTCGTCGCCGAGTTGCCAGCAGGCGTTGATCACTTCCTGCGCGCGCCGCTCCATCTCGGGGTTGCCGCGCTGGACCGAATCGAAGTCCAGGTCGGCGGTGTTGGTGCCGGTCGCCATCGAACTGGCGGCGCTGCCGCCCATGCCGATGCGCATGCCCGGGCCGCCCAGCTGGATCAGCAGCGAGCCAGCGGGCAATTCCTTCTTGTGCGTGTGCCCGGCGTCGATATTGCCGATGCCGCCGGCGATCATGATCGGCTTGTGATAGCCGCGCACGGTGCCGCCGACGTTTTGCTCGTAGACGCGGAAGTAGCCACCCAGGATGGCGCGGCCGAACTCGTTGTTGAACGCGGCGCCGCCGAGCGGGCCGTCGGTCATGATCTGCAGCGGCGAGGCGATGCGATCCGGCTTGCCGGTCACGCCGGGCTTGTCGGCGGGGTTGCGGTGCGCCACCGGCTGGGCCGCGTCGCGCGCGTTTTCCCAGCCTTCGACGGCATCGGGCAGCATCAGGTTGGAAACCGTGAAACCGGTCAGGCCCGCCTTGGGCTTGCCGCCACGTCCGGTGGCGCCCTCGTCGCGGATCTCGCCGCCGGCGCCGGTGGAGGCACCGGGGAACGGCGAGATGGCGGTCGGGTGGTTGTGCGTCTCCACCTTCATCAGCGTGTGGGTCAGCGCCTCATGGCGGCCGTACTTGTGCCCGGTGCCGCGCGGGAACCAGCGCTCGGCCACGTCGCCTTCCATCACCGCAGAGTTGTCCGAGTACGCCACGATCGACCCTTGCGGGTTGAGCTGGTGGGTATTGCGGATCATGGCGAACAGGGATTTGTCCTGCTGCACGCCGT
>Ga0255338_1001279_pt1 | contig 49514 bp, 41 predicted proteins | sample MeOH1_35cm_T4_19_FD_203715 | JGI IMG/M metagenome (GOLD analysis project Ga0255338, IMG submission 203715) | Sandy soil microbial communities from University of British Columbia, Vancouver, Canada - MeOH1_35cm_T4_195 | ecosystem: Engineered > Artificial ecosystem > Sand microcosm > Unclassified ...
TAAAGAACTTTAGGCGCTTAGAAATAAGATGGGAAAGAAAAATGGAAAACTACCTTGGCTTCGTTGAACTTGCCTGCTCAATGATACTCATTAAGCAGGCACTTTACGGATAGCCTCGGCGTACCTTTTATTTCTGCTCAGCTGCACGCTTCGCTTGGTACTTCTTAACAAGTTCCTCTTGAATGTTGCGAGGAGCAGCTTGGTATTTAGCGAATTCCATTGTGAACTCACCTTTACCTTTAGTTGCAGAACGCAAATCTGTTGAGTAACCGAACATCTCTGTGAGCGGCACTTCGGCCTCGATCACACAAGTTCCTTCGAATGCTGTTGTACCAACAACCACACCACGACGTTGGCTGATTTGACCAGCCGCAGGTCCTTGGTATTCTTCTGGAACTGTTGTTTCGAGCTTCATGATCGGCTCAAGAACAGTTGGTTTTGCAGCAGGGTACACTTCACGAAGTGCAGCCATCGCAGCAATTTTGAAGGCCATGTAAGATGAATCGACATCATGGTAAGCACCGTCAGTCAATTCAACTTCAACGCCAACGATTGGGAAACCAATGAGTGGACCCTTAACCGTTTGCTCTTTGAAACCCTCTTCAACAGCTGGGATGAATTCCTTAGGAATACGACCACCGACTACGCTGTTTTCGAATTTGAATACAGAACCGTCTTCTTGCGCTGGCAATGGACGAACTGCACCCACGATTTTCGCGTATTGACCAGAACCACCCGTTTGTTTTTTGTGAGTGTAGTCAAACGGAGCTTCAACAGCGATTGTTTCACGGTAAGCAACCTGAGGTTGACCGACAACAACTTCACAGTTGAATTCGCGCTTCATACGCTCAACGTAGATTTCCAAGTGGAGCTCGCCCATACCAGAGATGATAGTTTCGTTAGATTCTTCATCACGGTGAACGCGGAAAGTAGGATCTTCTTTACGGAACTTTTGAAGTGCCTTAGAGAAGTTGTTCGCGCCTTCTTTGTTCTTAGGAGCAACAGCCAAACTGATAACCGCGTCTGGAACGTGCATAGATTGCATAGAAGCTTCGATGCGATCGTCACAGAAAGTGTCACCAGATGCGCAATCGATACCGAACAAGGCAACGATGTCACCAGCGTAAGCGATGTCGATATCTTCCATTTTGTCAGAGTGCATACGCACCAAACGAGGAATCTTAACAGATTTCTTGTTCGTTTGATTTACGATGAAATCACCTTTGCCCATTTTACCTTGGTAAATGCGCATGTAAGTGAGCTGACCGAATGGAGTCTCAGCCAATTTGAACGCCAAAGAAACCAATGGCTTCGTGTTGTCTGGGAACAATTCGAATTTTTCTTCGTTCTTAGTCAAATCCAAAGCGTGTTCTTTTTTCTCAGCAGGAGATGGCAAGTAGTAAGTAACTGCATCCATCAAACGTTGAACGCCTTTGTTTTTGAAGGCAGAACCGCAAAGAACAGGAACCAATTTCAAGCTGATAGTACCAGCACGGATCGCCGCGCGGATTTCTTCAGTTGTTGGGTCTTCTTCCATCAAGAATTTTTCTTCGATTTTAGGATCGATGTCAGCCAATTTACCGATCATTTTTTGACGGTATTCTTTAGCTTGCTCAACCATGTCAGCTGGGATGTCGCCAACTTTTACAGTTTCACCGTTTTCGCCTTCGTTGATGTAAGACTTCATATCCGTCAAATCAACGTGACCACGATGTTGATCTTCCAAACCGATTGGGATTTGGATCATCACTGCATTCAATTTCAATTTATCAACCAACGCATCAGCAACGCGATATGGATTGGCACCTTGACGGTCCAATTTGTTCACGAAAGCCAAACGAGGAACGCTGTAACGTTTCATCTGACGGTCAACCGTGATTGACTGAGATTGTACGCCCGCAACACCACACAACAACAAAACGGCGCCATCAAGAACGCGCAAAGAACGTTCAACTTCTACTGTGAAGTCAACGTGTCCCGGTGTATCGATTAGATTGATAGTATAATCCTTCCACTGTACCTGAGTCGCAGCAGACTGGATTGTAATACCTTTTTCACGCTCAAGATCCATGGAGTCCATCGTTGCGCCCACGCCGTCTTTTCCTTTAACTTCGTGGATGGCGTGGATACGACCTCCATAGAACAAAATACGCTCAGATGTCGTGGTTTTTCCCGAGTCGATGTGAGCCGAGATACCGATATTTCTGACCATATCAATATTCCATTTTTTGGACATAACTATACCCTTTTGTGTGTTAATGATTGCCTAAAGAGCCTAAGGAGTTATCATTATTCGACCCCCATTGCAAAAGAAGAATGTGACGAATCCGTGACGACTGGCCTTTTGCGCGGCGTTTAATCAGGCAAGGATTTATTGAGTGAATCTCTCCCAACTTTTAGCTGAAAATTTTCCCTATAAACAGTTCCGAGGTGAACAGGAAACCATCCTGAAAAGAGTGATGGCAGGGCAAGACACCCTCGCACTGATGCCGACGGGAATGGGAAAAAGCCTGTGTTTTCAGTTCCCGGCCAAGGTGCAAAAAGACCTGGTGCTGGTGATTTCGCCGTTGATTGCGCTGATGGAAGATCAGGTGCAAAAGGCACAAAAACTGGGAATTTCAGCGACCTATTTGAGCTCCACCGTCAGCCGTGAAGACCGGGAGTCCCGGCAGAGACGCCTGGCCGCTGGGGAGTTTCAGCTTTTCTATGTGACGCCCGAGCGTTTTCGCAAATCGGAGTTCCTCGAAGCTATCCAAAAAAGAAAACTTTTCTGTCTGGCAGTGGATGAAGCCCATTGCATTAGCCAGTGGGGTCATGATTTCCGCCCGGATTATTCGCGTTTAGGCGAGTTTCGCAAACTTTTAGGCAACCCTCCGGTGCTGGCTTTGACAGCCACGGCAACGTCGGCCGTGCAAAATGACATAATGAAGCAGCTCGCTATGGAAAACTCCGGGGAAATCATCTTTGGCGGGTTGGAGCGCCCGAACTTAGAGCTCTCGGTTCATGGTGTCTATGGAATCGATGAAAAGGTTCGTTCGATTATTGGCCTGCGCCATCAGGCTCCTGGAGCGGCGATTATTTACTGCTCGTTGATTCAAACCCTCAAGAAAGTCTCCAGTGATTTGCGCCGCTTGGGTGTGGAGCACTTGGTTTATCACGGTGATCTGCCGGGCCCAGACCGCAAGCGCAATCTGAAGCGCTTTGTCTCGGAAGAAAATCCGTTAATGGTGGCGACGCCGGCATTTGGCTTGGGTATCGACAAAGAAAATGTGCGCCTGCTAGTGCATGTGGAAATTCCAGGCTCGGTGGAGGCCTACTATCAAGAAGTGGGGCGAGCCGGGCGCGATGGTCGGCCGTCGCAATGTCATTTGCTCTACGATCAAGACGATGTGTCGATTCAAATGGAGTTTCTGAAGTGGTCGCATCCCGAGCCTGAGTTTATCAATCAGGTCTATCAGCTCATTGCTAAAAATCGCGGGCCGTTAGATCAAGAAGGTTTTGATTATCTGCGCGGGCAAATGAGTTTTAAAAATCGTCGCGATTTCCGGGTTGAAAGTGCCGTGCGCATTCTGGAGCGCTGGGATTGTTTGGAGGCTGCAGATTTGCCGTTTCCCTATATGGCTGTTCGCGAGCCCACGCCCGAAATGTTCGCGGCGGAGAATTCACCCGTGCTTCTGAAAAATCAGAATCAAAAACTCTACGATATTGTTCGCTATGCAACTCGTGAAGATGAATGCCGTCTGTTGCAGATCTATGAGTATTTTGGCTATGAAGGTGCTAGCAAATGCGGGCACTGTGATGTGTGCCGTAACGAAACTGTCGGGTTTTAATCCTGTTTTGTTCTAAACAGGTTTTTCACGGTATTTACACTTTCTTAATTGGTTTTGTTGTCATACCGTTTTTTGCAGGGCTTAAGGAGGCTTTAATAATGGGAAAAAAAATTTATGTTGGTAATCTGTCTTACTCTCTCAATGATCAGTCTTTGACGGATGTGTTTTCTGAATTTGGCAACGTGCAATCTGCGCGTATTATTATGGATCGCGATTCAGGACGCAGCAAAGGTTTTGCCTTCGTCGAAATGGCGACAGATGATGAGGCTGCAATCGCTATTGCAAAACTGAATGGTTACGAACTCGCGGGACGTGCACTGAACGTCAGCGAAGCCAAACCGATGGTGCCTCGAGCGCGTGACAACAACCGCAACGGCCAAGGCCAACATCACCACCGTCCTCGTCCTTAAGAGGGACGAAAAATACTGAAATGATCAAAGACCCGGGGCTCATGGATGGCGAAAAGCCAAGGATGGCCCTGGTAAATCCAGTGACGGATGCCTCGGCCACGAGCGACCACTGTGATGGATTTTTGCAAAGCGATCTTCTTGAGGTCTTCGAGAATTTTCTCAATAGCCGAGCGGCTACCAAAATCAAAAATAAAATAATATTCGGCGACTGGTGGAACAAAATGAGCTTCACTGAGATCGGCTGTCTCCAAGACACAGCGTGGGTGGTGAAACTTGCTGAGCACGCGGTTTCCCTCACTCACACGTTCGGGGACTAGTTCGTAGCCGATGAAATTCACGTCGGGAAAATGGCGGCCAACCACGTGGGCCATCCGTCCATAAGCGCATCCCAAATCCACAATTGTCGATTCTTTCACAGGTAAAAGTAAATCTAGAATCTGGCGAATTTCTGTATAGGGTGTCTGCATCGCCTGAACGGGCAGGCCCACCCACGCTTGCACATCTGAAGCAAGCGTTTTTGGTCCCCACTCCTGTTGGAGTTTTGTTTCAATTTCCTCTGTTCGAAAACCCAGATACTCATCCACCAAAACGGAGTGCGCTTGGGCTTCCGTATAAGAATGGGAGGCCTCGGGCAATTGTGGAAAAGGATCCATAGTTTTTAGAACGATTTTAGCCAGAGAGGACGACCTTTTTAGTTAAATTGAAACAGAATTCTGGAATGGAAGTACCGTATCAGAGGAATTAAAAAAAGTTAATGAAGTTCTCATGGGTTCTTAATCCAGCGGGAGTAGGATTTTCTCATAAGGTGGTCCGAAAATACTAACAAAGGAGTTTGTATGAAAAATATTATGACCGTTCTCGTTCTTTTAGGTTCTCTGTCAGCTTACGCTAACAATGAAAACTCAAAGCCTTGCCAAGAAATCAAAACTGCCTGTGAGACAGCTGGCTTCAAAAAAGGCGATCACAAAGAGAAAAAAGGTCTTTATAAAGACTGCTTCCAGCCTATTTTGTCAGGCCAAACAGTGGCTGGTGTGACTGTGGGAGCAGATGTTGTCTCTGCTTGTAAAGCCAAGAAAGTCGCTCACCACAAGTAATTTAATTGCCGAAGTGAATTGTTGTTGTGGCTCCAGGAGCTGCGTCTGATTGATGCGAGTTCTTGGAGTCCGTCTTCTGTCTAGATTCCGATGATTTTAGAGAAGCCAGGCAGGTATCATAGCCGCTTTCGCCGACGCGATAAGTTTGTCCTGATCCTGTCGTGCAAGTTGTTTGCACCGCGAATTTTTTTCCGGAGTTTTGTTGGTTGCCGTTCATAAGGAACTTTCTGTACTCTGAAAAATTCAAATCTTGAGCAAAAGCAAAAGGCATCATGCCAATAAGGGCGACAAGCCCAACAAACAAGGACTTCATTGATTAAAACCTCCGCAGTTTTTTCGACCCTAACAAAGGCAAAAGCGGGGAGGCAAGTAAAAAAAGCTCCGAGGGATGAGCCCCGGAGCCCCATGAGATCTTACGTTAGTCCCACCTGCGGATTAGCGAGAGAGCTGTAAGAACACATTTCTGATGTATGAATCACCGCGACCGTAGATCACGATGCTGTCCGCTCCGTAACCAATATAGTTATTTTGGTTAGGGAAGATGCGGAAGTTGTTTGGATAACTGTTCAAGTTGACCGTTGGAGCAACTTGGAAACCGTTGATCAAAACATCAATCAAAGCCGTGTTGTACATCGCGTTCGCTGTGAAATCGATCGCAACGATTCTGTAACCACGATATTGGTACAAATTCACGTACTGACCGATATCAATGCGATCATTCGAATACATGTAGCGGTCCACATAAACTGGAACGCTGATGGTGCCATAACCTGGATTTCCCGGGCGGCCTGGATACGGATCCGGATAAGGCGCGGGACCTGGTTCTGGCGGTCTTGGCGGACGAGGGCCGGGGCCTGGGCGCACCGGACCAGGACGGCCCGGACCCGGGCGACCTGGTACAATGTAAGCTTCGGCAACCACGGCAGACAAAGTCACAGCCGCTGTAAGAATGAGTAATAATTTTTTCATAACTGACGTCCTTTATAGAGTGAAATTACCAGTTAACTTGGTCGACATCGTAACCCCAGCTAGCCAGAGACTTACGATACATACCTTTAACGAATTTTTGTGCTTGGTCTGGTTTCAAACCGAGAGCCGCAGCAGATCTGTTTGTCAGATCAGCCATGCCAGCTTTGTTACCAGCTTGAAGATCTTTAACCGCTGCCAAAGCGTCTGCGAACTTCACACCGAAGACGGATTTGAAAGTCTTATCCATATCAGCAGGAGTTGTTTGACCTCTCTCAGCTGCAGCAACCGCCCAAGAGTTCAATGCAGAAGCAACCGCAACCGCTTTGTCTTGTTGGAAGCCGTACTCTTTCATCAACTTATCAGAAGCCATTTTCACGAGTTTTTTATTCGTGTCAGACTTCAAAGCCGCGAAGTTAGAGTCAGAAGCTTTTGAAGAGTCTTTATCGTTGATCGCTTGGCCGTATTTACCCTCGCTAGGCATTGCATTGTAGAGAACGCCGTTTTTGCCGAGCCAGTATTGTCCGCCTGCAACGTTTTCCCAGAACAAACCAGTTGTGCCTACGCCGATCGTAGTGCCACCAACGTAACCAGCGAAATCTTTCGCACCTGCATAGTACTGGAAGTTACCGTATTGATCATAAACCGCCGCTCTTCCGCTGCCGTCGAAGTTCACGTACCACATGTCATCAGAACCATGGCCACGTTTTCCGTAGTCTCTGTCTTCAGTCACTTTAATACGCTGACCATTTGTTGTGTGGAACGTGCAACCAGGAGTTGGCTCCATTGTGCTGCAAACGTCACCGTAAACGGTTTCATAGGGATAATAAAGAACGTTGGAGCTGCCGCCGCCACCGCCTCCTTCACCGCCGCCGCCGCCGCAGGCTGCAAGGGTGATCAACACCATACCTGTTAGGGCCGATGTAAGTTGTTTTTTCATGTGGTTTTCCTCCTCTTTTGATCTCTGTTTTTTTGAGATCTTTTTAGTAAGTTAATGGAACTCTCAAAACTGAATCTTTACAGATGAAGTCGAGCGCATGGCCCGCAGCCCCACCAATAAAAACCGGTGTTGCAAGCGGGATGCATCCGACAGACTCGAATCGCAAACGCGCTGGTGACACCACTTCAGTAACTTTTGAGTCTCTTGCAAAAACCGGGACCAAAAATTTGACACCACGGTTAAAGCCGGACCGCTCCGTGATGAAAAGTCCCGGCAGACGCGCTTTCGGATTTTTCGAATCGCCGATGGTGACAGGATAGTAAGAGTTCATAAAGAACGGACTTGGGAAGAAGGTATAGCGCTCCAGACTATGGGACGCGACCTTGTGATTATCCAAGTCGTGATATTGAACTTCGCTGTTGGTGAACACAAAGGCGCCGTTGCGGTTTTCGCCGGTGAATGCTGAGCGAACCCAGAGAGCCGAATCGGTTTGCGAATTTTCCGCTTGGAAGGTGTTGTCGATGATATCCATATTCTTGGTGTCATAGACGGAAAGTCTTTGCTCGCGGAGCAACCCTTCTCCGAACCAGAAAATTCCGGAGTAGATGCGATTTTCAACATCTGTAGAAAAAGCTTTATCAACGCGTGTTTCAAAAATATTGCGATAGTTGCCCGCGCCGCCGAAGGATTCGAGCTCGTTAAAGTTCACAACTTGACCATCGAGAACTTCTGCCACTGCGAATTTATAGAGGTAAGAAGATTTGGCTTCGCTGCCTTCGTTTTTTGCCAGCAAGACTGGAATAGCGCCTCTTTGCTGCTGATCCGCGCGTGCTTCCAGAACGTCTACAAAGTGATAGTCTTGATAAGCTTCGATACTTCTGAGAGTCGTTTCGTTCTCAAGATAATAGAAGCGGGTTTTGTAAGGCTCATGCATATCTGGATTTTCCCAGCGATCTTTGAGGCCGAATTTTTTCTGCGGATCTTTACCGCCTCCGACCCATGCTGGGAATTTTTTGCCGTGGCTTGTATGCCAGTACACTTCGTTCGCAACAAGAGCCTTCGTGCTCCCTTGCTTGAACTTCGTGATCAGCTTCATGTCTTGATTGAAAATGAAATACTGCATATTGGTTTGCGTTTCATCTTCGTCGCTGACATCCAAGAAGCCAATGGCGTAGTCACTTTTACCATCGCCATCCCAATCCAAGCGAGTGGCCACTTGAATACGGAACTGGTCTGGATCACCGACAGGTTCATCAACTTCGATTTGCGCATGTCCATGAGCTTGGTATTGATTTTTATTTTGCTGCATTAACCAAAGATCATAGGTCGTACTGTCATTAGAGTAGGCGATGTAGTCGCGACCCGTGAGCTGGCCATCCAGATTTTGATCAATCGGCAAATAGTCGATATTGCTACCTTGGGGAAGACCTGCTGCCGGCAAGACTTGAATGTCGGAATCTTTCGTTTTCACAGAAATCGGCACTGTCACGTCGACATCGATAACGAAGCGGCGTTGATTTCCGTTTGGCAAAGTGACTTGGCCGATCAGATCCAATTCGCCGGGCATGCGAGGAGCCGTTTGCAGACGGACAACATACGTGCGCACTTCGTTTTGTGCCCAGGTTGACGAGTATTTCTGTTTAGGGTTCACCGCTAAAACTGCAGGCAAAACGGATTCTGCATTCGCTTTTGAGAAATAAAGCTGCGTTTGAACCTTGCTAGCGTCGACAGCCTGCCATTTGTTGATAAGACTGACTTCCACATCGATATTGGAAGCTTTGCGATCCCACTGAATGGCGATTTTTTCTTTCGAAGCAGGAACGATCAATGGCTGTGGGCTGACGGCGAGAGATTTCTTAATGTCCAATTGGCCCGATAGCAAAAATCTTGGCGCTGCTTCGGTGTTGATCGAAATTTTTTGTCCACCGATCATATTTTCAATAAGATTGAGGCTTTGCTGAAGAGGGCGAGCGCCTAACACCAAGCGTGGCATGATTTCAGATGCTGGAATTCCACGGACGAGCATTTCTGCGATAGCGCCTGTTACAAACGGTGTCGCTTGCGACGTGCCCGAGAGATACTCGTAACCGAGTGTGGATCTGAAACGGACAGGGCGAATGCTTTCTGGATAAGTGCTGAGAATATTTACGCCGGGAGCGGCGATGTCCACACCACTGCCGAAGTTTGAAAAGTGCGCTAGAGCTCCATCAGGACCTGTGGCACCGACGCAAATAACGCCCGGATAAGAGCACGGACGCAGCAAAGCGCGTGTCGAGTCATTTCCCGCAGCAGCGACGATGATGATCCCGCGGCTTTGGGCCTCGGCGATCGCATCACGCATCAGTTGCGAATCCATGCCCTGCGGCCAACCCATCGTGAAAGTGATAATTTTCGCACCCGAATGAATCGCGTAGATCACCCCACGCGCAACACTGTCACCCAAGGCGCTGTTGCCATTCGGAGCTCTGCGATTTTCTTCCGTTGGAGAAATATCCATCGAATAGGGTTTCAATGGCTCAGAAGGTTGTGCGCCCAAAACTTGCACGGGCAAAATTTCAACGTTGTTACTGATTCCGCGTACACCAAGGCCGTTACCATTGATTGCAGCGATAATGCCGGCGACATGCGTTCCGTGGCCTTGATCGTCGTCAAAGTCAGGACGGCCCATGATGTTCGCGGCATTTTTTCCACCGAGCAAGCTCCAGCCTTGGCAATCTAAAGGATAACCATTGTGATCTTGATCCACTTCAGGATTTTTTAGATCCATCCATTTTTCCTCGCAAGTTTTGCGGTCTTTTTCTGCCACGCAAGTTTCGAATTTCGCAAGTGCCGCGCACTCGCTTGGATTGCGATGAATGATATTTTGCAAATCCGGGTGATTTTTCTGAATCCCAGTGTCGAGAACAGCCACAAGAATTTTTTTGCTCGCTGTCACTTGAGCGGGGAGGCCCACGTCTTCGCCCATACGTCCTGGCACTTTATAAGTGTGCATGGGGTCGATGTCGATGATCTGCGCCGTTCCGTCGTTATGAAGACCCCATTGTTTGTCTTCAAAGAGATCACTCGCAGCATGCGCAGTCAGGTTTGCGAAAGTCAAAAGAGGAAGAAGCTTTAAATATCTCATCGGAAACCCGCCTGTGATCTATCAAGTTCGATCGGAGAAATTCTTGTTTTGTTTGCGTACATGGCAATCAAACCATTCGCATACTCGATGCTAGTTTTTGGGTCACCCAAGCTGTTTGAGAAGAACTCAAGGTCCCCGTCCTCGTCGCCTTCGCGGAAGCCATTGATGCGAACAACAAACACGTAGTTGCTTTCGCCCAAGTACTGCAGCAATTGCGGCAATGGAATCTGCTGATCCAAAATGTAAAGGACATCTGTCGTCCAGCGAACTTGCGCAGCTTTGTCGTCTTTTGGATATTTGCCAGAAAGATCAATCAACTTTCGTGTCCACATGTCCAGACAGTCGTAGTATGTGCCATTCCACCAGAGGCCCGTGTGGGGAACACCCGTATCGATTTCGCCAGGTTTACCTGCGCCTCCTTGTGCATTCTGCTGGCACTGATTGGTGTAAGCAGCAAGGCCGGCTTTTTGGTCGCCGTTACCGAGGATTGTAACCAAGTCCAAGAAGAACTCTTTGTCACCGACACGCGCAGGACGACCGATTTTCTCGCTGAGCTTCTTGGCCAAGTTTCCAAGGAAGTTCTCTTTTGGCAGAGGTTTTCCTTCGGAGTCAGGCTGAATCAGAAGATCACGAATTTTATCGAGGCCACCTGGCAGAACCGAAAGCTGCGCATTGATACGATAGAAGTTGATTGCAGTGGTCGTGGCAAAAGCTTCTGGTTCGATCAAACGATAGCTTGCAAGTGGCGTGTTTTTGAATTGTCCCTGAATTTCATCGAGAAGGTTCAAAAACTTTTTTGAATTCAAGTGCCAGCCACCCCAAACGTGTTGCAGAACTGCGACATTTGGATACTGAGTGCCCTGAGGACTCAAATCACTTTCGGTGTTGACGATGCGCCAGTAGGCTTTTCCGAAAGGCGTGTTCGCAGGATTTGGATCGTCAGAAGCGCCCAGGTCCGCCTTGGCGTTGCTGAATTTTTTATTGATAATCGCTTCAAGCCAGTCTGTTGCAAAACCCAGGAGATCACGGCCGACGAGTTCACCGCGCTTATTTGAGAACAAAATCACTTCTTCGTCTTTTGGATCGAGCTCTGGAGCATCCGCATTGGCAGGGTAGAGGATCTTCAGGAGGTGATCTTCATTGAAAGAGCTGTAGCGCATTGCCAAGAATTTGCTGCGCAATTCTTTGGTTTTGAGTTCATGTGAAATTTCAAATTTTTGATATTTAAAGCGCGAGTATAAGAGCTCTGTGTCGTTTCCGCGGAAGAGACCGATCAGAGCTGGACGTAAATTCTCGCGAGTTTCCGTAAGATCTTTTACAAACTTTTGATCTGTCTTGCTGCTGTCAACGTTGTCAGCCATCGCGGGGCTATAATCGATAACGAAAGCGTCTGTATGCAAATCGCCGACGTTGGTACTTGCGCGGATGTTCATGATGTTAACGAAATAGTTGAGATCAAATGTCAGTCCGAAAACTTTGTTGTTTTGTTCACGAACAAAGACCTGAATTCCCTGCGCTGTACGCATGAAGCTTGTCTGGCGCAAGATCGCACGAGAACCGTCTACACCGACGCTGACGGAGTTCATGAAACCCAAAGGCGAGATGCCCATCAAGACATCGAGAGACGAAGAAATTTGCGCGTAACCAGCTAAAGTCACTGAATCCGTGATGGTAAACACTTCGCCATCGCGAAGGTCGTTCAGCATCGCATCTACAGAGTATTTACCATCAGAAGTTTTTTCTTTTGCGAGAACATCTGAGAGATTTCTCATATGCTTTGGAATGACCAAGTCTTTCCAAGAAACCTTGCTGCCCTCTGTAATTGAAAGCAACGGACGCACGTGTGTGTAATCACGTTGAATCATAATATTTGCACCGCCGAAAGGAGTGACTTTCGGGATGCCGTCCAACGCCATGAAGAAACCCAAACGGGCAGCGACAGAGACGTTGTCGACGAGCTGAATAGCCGCAGAGCTGCCGTAGTAAGTTCCTGTGGTCACGTGACGAGTGGCTGCGAGATTGAAACCACCGACAGGGCCACCCCAAGCTTCGACTGTTTGATAGAGAGGTTTTTCAGGACTATTGGCAATGTGCTGAATAATTTTATTTTGAATATCCATGCGACGATTGTTGGCGAGATCGCTGACACTCAATAAATCCAATTTTTCATTCAAGTGTGCAATGGCCGTTGCGATCGCGGCCGTACGGCCACGAATACCGAGGTAGCGTTCGAAGTCGCCATCCTTAAAGGGACTTTCGCGATCGCCGTGGGCAAAACGCTGAGGATAACCCGGAACCAGCTCCTTTGTGACTTTGCCGTCTTTCACCAATCCCGAAGGTGAATTGATTGTCAGGCTTGGCAACTTCCAAGGCTTCGAAAGATTGAAAAGCTCCATCGCATTGTTGGCGCGATAAACGAGCTTTGCATAGATCAGTGATTCGAGTTCTTGTGGGAAGGCGCCGGCTTTGACGATCTCCATGAAATCTTGTTCTGAAAGTTGATTGAGGCGGCGAAGCAGCCAACGTGCATCTTCATAAGCGCAAGCAGAGAAAGATTCCGCAGCTGGATGAGTAATAACGATGTGACTTGAAAGAACAGAAGCAAACTTAGGAGAGAAACGATTCACACTCTCTGGAATGTCGACGAGAGAAAAGGGAATAATCAAAGCACGATAGGCACGATAGCGAGAGAATCTTTGCACCACGGATACTTGGCCTGGATCATTTGGATCTGGTGCATAACCCCACTGGATATCAAAGTAATCAGCGGTCGCAGGCTCCAGCACTGCATCTGAAAAAACCAACGAGTGATTTTTTGTATCGTCTTCAGTAATCCAGCCGCGCGATTCGAAATCCGAAATCATGGTTTCTTGGGCGAGTTTTAAGAAGTCCTTCTTTTCATCTTCAGATTTAAAATACATCCGCAGATTTTTTGAATACTGCGGAGTCGGGACATAATAGCCTAATTTTTTCAGTAAAGCGGAACGCATGAGGGTTGTGTGGGTCATGCGGCTCAAACTCAACCGGTAAAAAAGTTCAGGATTGGAGCCTGATTGCACCCGGGCCATAAAAGTAAATGGCAACTGAGCTTCCGGAGACTGGTACAAAACGGCCTTTTCGCGCGGCTGAGTCGCATCCGTGAGAGGATACTTTTGGTTCTGCCACATTTTATTTTCTTGGGGATTTAAAATACTTAAATCTTGTCCGGCCTGAGCCATGCTCGCGGCTTGGCCAACATCTAAAACAGTTCCGTTGGCGGAGACAAGATCGGAAGCTGGTTTCTTAACGACATTGAGAGGAATCGAGACGCTTTCAGCATGGGCTTGCGCCCCCAGGAAGATCGCTACTAAAACAAAAAAGCTTATTATTGAGTCCACTTTTTACCCTCCGCAGTGGTGTCACATTGACCTTGGTCGAGGTCCGACTCTTTACTAAGCAAGCACCATACCTACCGCACTGCGCCTAGAATCCGAGCTTTGTGGTCGGGGAAGGCTTATATTTCGTGAGGACTTTATTTAGAATCAAAGGAGATGAAAAAATACCTCTTACTAGGTCTGTTCATTGGAAATCTGTTTCTAGCTTGTGGCCGCGTCCCGAAGCTGGGGCCAGAATCCGAAGAAAAGATCGCAACAGCGTCTGAGAAAAGCTGTGGCTTCGTACAAAATAGCTACGGACAAAGGGTTTCCTGGAAACAAAGTCTTCCGGTGAAGATTTACATCGATCCTTCGGTGCCGACGGAATATGACTCCGTTCTGAGAGACTCCGCAAAAAAATGGGAAGATGTTTTGGGACGCACCTTATTTATTTTTGAGCGCGCCAACCAAACGTCAACGGCGGGCAAAGACAATCGCAACGTTCTCTACTGGCTGAACACATGGCCTGCAGATCCAAAACTGCAAGCGATGAGCTCGCTTTCATGGACCAACAATCAATTGGTCGAAGCGGATGTCAAAGTTGATACGCAATATTTCACTTATTATGTAAGCAGTCCAGCGACGAACACCGATGTGCATTTGGAAAGTCTGTTGGTGCATGAGCTTGGGCATGTCTTGGGGCTTAAGCATCTGACGGATTCGGACTCCACAGTGATGTTGCCGGTGTTGGACTACCTGGTGAAACGGGAAGTTCCCACTGAAGAAGATAAAGCCAATTTGAAGTGCGAGTATAATTAGGAGATTTGTGAAAACATCGAAAAGTCGTTTTTTAATTGGACTGGCGTTGTTATTGGTCGGGGGACTTTACCTCGGTGACCGCTTGTTCCTGCAAAAGCGCCAGATCGCTTCTTTTGATGGAACAATCACGACGACGAATGGCACGAGCTACTATGATTTGAGTGAACTCACGGGCAAAGCCTTCCAAAAGTCCGCCAAAATTGCTCTTTCCCAAGGATTCCAAGTTCAAAGAAGTGCGACCACCGTGGGGCTGACGATGGGGAATTTCCTCATGAAGAATTCGCAAGGTTCGAAAGTCTACGCTTGTGAAGTTTATCCTAATTTGGAAATCACTCTTCAGGCGGACGGTGTGGCCTATTCCGGAAGTATTCCGACGATCACTGTTCGCGGTCCTTGTGTAAGCTCTGATGACGGACAAACGATCGCGGCTCTTCCGTTGCCGTTGAAGAATCTGTACCAAAATGTTCGCCAAAATCCTCAGTGGCGCGTGCCGTTGGGTGATCGTGGCGAAGGCTTCGTGGTTTCTGCGCAACATTTATACAATGAGTGGCCAACCGTTTGGAACGTTGTCGGCGTAAAACTGTACAATGACCAAGAAAGCATTGATATGGATGGCTACGAAATCATTTCCGTTCTTGACCAGCCGCTGACTTTAGATTTTTCTGAAGAACAGTAATGGTGACTCAAAAGAAGAACTTGCAATCCTCGATTGATTTTCCCAGTCCGAGTGACACCATGGCCGAAGGAATTCTGGCTGTGGGCGGTCTTTTGGATACGGGCACTCTTTATACAGCGTATAGTCTGGGTGTCTTCCCATGGCCGCATCCCGATTATCCGATGCTGTGGTTCTCTCCAGAAAAGCGCGGGATTATTGAATTTGCGGACTTGCATCTGAGTCGCAGCTTCGAAAAGTTTGTTCGCCAGCATGATCAAGAATTCCAGGTCACCGTGGATCAGGCATTTCCTCAGGTCGTTCGCGAGTGCGCTAAACAACCTCGTCCCGGGCAAGATGGAACTTGGATCCTGCCGAATATGGTTAAGGCCTACAATGATTTTCACAAAGCTGGGTATGCTCATAGCATTGAAGTCTGGCATGATCGCCAATTGGTCGGTGGTGTTTACGGGGTTTTCGTGAAAGGGGTGTTTAGCGGTGAAAGCATGTTTTATAAAACGCCGAATGCTTCGAAGCTGGCGCTTTTTCATTTGATAGAGCTTTTAAAGTCTTGGGGGCTGGAGTGGATGGATATCCAGATGGTGACCTCCGTTACAAAGTCCTTTGGCGGCAAGTATTTGAGCCGTGAGGAGTTTCTGCGTAAACTGAAACGCACTCAAGACGAGAATGAGAATGCAAACTTTCCTTGGCCGTGTTAAGACGTCTCATGGCTTTGTTGATCAGTACGCACCAGCTCGAAAAATCTTTTGCCGGTAAAGTTCTTTTTTCAGGTGTCAGCCTTGGCATCGAAGAGGGCGACAAGGTCGGCCTTGTCGGTCCCAATGGCGCCGGTAAATCCACCTTGATGAAAATTCTTTCTGGCGTCAGCCAGGCCGATGGCGGTAAAGTGACGCCGAAAAAAGGTTTGCGTTTTGGCTTTTTGCCGCAAACCCCGGTGTTTGCGGCAAAAGAGACGATTTTGCAGGCTCTACTGAGCCGAGCGCACGATCCGGATGAAGCTCTGGGTTTAGCTTATGAGTGGATGGCGCGTTTGGATCTTACTCAGTTTGGTGAAGATTTTCTGGTTTCCGAACTGAGCGGTGGTTGGCAGAAGCGTGTCGCTCTTGCGCGAGAGCTTGTGACAGAGCCTGAATTGTTGCTACTGGATGAGCCGACGAATCATCTCGATGTTGTGAGTATCTTGTGGCTTGAAGAATTTTTGCAGAAAGCGCCATTCGCGTTTTTGATGGTCACGCATGATCGCTTGTTCCTTCAACGTGTTGTGAACAAGGTTTTTGATCTGGATCCGCGCAATCCGAATAATTTGCTGTCCGTGAATGGCGACTATGTTCAGTACTTGGAAGCCAAAGAACAATTGCTGGCAGCGCAAGCAAAGCTTGAACAAGTTTTAAAGAACACTCTTCGTCGCGAAACGGAATGGCTTCGCCGTGGAGCGATTGCTAGACTCGCTAAGCAGAAGGCGCGTATCAACCGTGCGGGGGATTTAAAAGGCGACGTTGAAAATCTAGTGGACAAGAATCGCCACCGCGTGGCTGGTATTGCTTTCGGCGATGCGGAGAGAAATCCGCAGAAACTCATCGAAATCAAAAACATCTACAAGAGCTACGATCATCGCGTTCTTATCGAAGACTTTAGTTTTCTGATCACGCCGAAAACACGCTTGGCATTGCTCGGTGAAAACGGCAGTGGCAAAAGTACGCTAATTAAAATGATGCTGGGTTATGAGCAACCTGACAGTGGGAGTGTATTTCTATCCGACAAAGTGAAGGTCGCTTACTTTGAACAAAATCGCGAGAATCTGGATCTTAATAAAAGCGTTCTGAAAAATATCTGCCCGGATGGGGACTATGTATCCTTTCAAGGTCAGTATGTTTTTGCTCGCAGTTATTTAGAGCGCTTTTTATTTTCGCGCCAGCAGATGGATTTGCCAGTGGGTCGTCTTTCGGGTGGCGAGCAAAGCCGCCTGCGCATCGCTCAGCTGATGTTGCAAGAGGCTTCGGTCTTAGTTCTTGATGAACCGACCAATGATTTGGATGTGGCAACACTGGAAGTCCTCAGCGAGGCGATTCAGAATTTCAATGGGGCTGTGATTTTGGTCACGCATGATCGTTATTTTATGGATCAAGTGGCTTCCGATATTTTGAGTTTTCCGAAGCAATCCAATCCGAGAAAGAAACTGGAAAGATTTGTCGGTTATCTGCAGTGGGAAGAAGCCTGGCTAGCGGATGATTCTGAAACTTTAAATTCCGCCGATGAAGCCGCGGCACCGATTCCTGAGACTGCGAAACCTGCCAGCAAAGCACCGCGCATGTCTTTTAAACTCAAAAATGAGCTCGAAGGCATGGAAGCAAAAATTCTCGGCATGGAAGAAAATCTCGCCAAAGCGCAGGAAGAAGCCCTGCTTCCAGAAGTGGTCAGCAACGCGAAGCGCGTGCAGGAATTGCATCAGAAGGTGGCCGAGCTGCAAACCGCCATCGATACCGGCTACGCACGCTGGGCCGAGTTGGAAAAGATCGCCAAGGGCGAGGGCTAGCTTGTAAGTTGACAAAATTCACCCACCGTTAGTTAATTAATTAAAAGGTGGTCTACATGAAAAAGATTTTCGCATTTGCAATGATGTTGTCTCTTGGTTTTGCTAGCGCTGCCCACGCAGAACTTGGTGTTGGGGTGTTTGGCTCTTATCAGATCTCTGGGAATTATACTTATGAGGCTCCGGGATTCCCTATTGATAGTATGAAATCGAAAGGCAGCAGCAGTTTTGGTGCACTTTTGTTTATTCCTGTACTTCCATGGTTCTCGCTTCGTGGTGGGGTTGCTTATGAGAGTGCGAAGTTTGAGACGACCACTTCAGGTACTCCTAGCGAGACGAGCATGAGTAATATGTTGATTCCTGTGGATCTGCAGTTTCACTTTCCTGTCGTAGGGCTCTATGCTTTTGCCGGGGCTGTGTTTGTTACGAATCAAAGCACTTCGCCTGATACTTTGGGTAAGTCGGGGAGCGATACTCGCACGCAGCTGGGTGTTGGGTATGATTTGTTTAGCCTTACTTTGCTGACGGTGAGTGCTGAGGTGGATTATCAGAAGGGGAGTAAGAATATTTCTCCTGTGTCGGGAGTGGATGTTAAGACGGATTCTACGAATTTGAACTTGATGGCTCGGTTTACTTTGTAATGGCTCCGCAGGTCTTCCTGCATCCGTGCAATCGAGGGCTGTCGCCCTCGAGCTCCCCTGACTGACGGGCATCGTGCCCGTCAGTTCTGTGTTTCTTGGGAGTTGGTTCGACGGTTTTGTTTTTTCTTTTAGTGCCAGATCATTTCTTCTTTTTCTTCTCGTTTTTCGGCTCTTGTTTTTCTGTTTTTAATGATTATGAAGCCTGCTGCTAGGAAGACTGCGCCTATGATGATGTGTAGGACGTGATCTGCTGTTCCTAATTCGAATTTTCCTGGGACTAGTTGCCAGAGGAAACTGCTTTCTTCGGGCAGGCCTGTGATTGTTGGTCTTGTGAGTGAGAGGGCTCTATGGCCGAAGGCGAAGCCTGCTATTCCTACCAGGAGGAAGGTGCTGCCGAACCATTTGCAGAATTTTCTTGCTGTGTAGTCTGGTGCCGTAATACCGAACCAGATTGCGAGTGCGCCCGCTACTATCAGGATAAGGTTATGGACAGGGTTCAGGTGAAGTGAGAAGAGTCCTGGGACTACGTAACCTACTAGGCCCGTTGCTAGGATGATTGTGCCTCCGTACCAACAGGTTTGGTTTGCGCCCGAAGCTTTATTTGGTGCCGGGAGCTCAGGCAATGGGGCTCTCGTGGGTTTTCTCTCGGGTTCTGTTGTGGGTGTTTGTAAATCCATAGCTGGCTCCTTTTTGTTGGGGCCAGCATATCTTTTTTATTTGTGATTGATTCCGCGAGATGAAGATATTCTCTTCACGCTTGTGCTATGGCATAAATTTCAGCCACTTGAAGTACGCTTCCGATGAGTCTTGCGTGTCGTTCGAGTCATGTTGGATTGTGATCGCCACGATATCCATGTCTTCGACTCTCTTATCCGGGAATGCGCGCTTCAAATCTTCTGCTAGATTGCGGTCATAAACTTCCACTTTGCCCAGCATGTCCTGATTGTTCAAGAGCAACTCTTTTGCTTCCGGAAGTGTTGCAACCACGACATTTTTATTCGAATACCAGTTTTCGTAAATCGTGCCTGCCTGGCGGTTTTCACCCGGAGCAGGATCGCCCCAGTAGTAGCCAAAGAGGAAGACTTTATCGTTCTTTGTATCCACCAGCGCGCGATCGTTATTTGCTCGGCCATCGCGGATAGTAAACCACACTTGGAAAGCAGAATCGTCTTTGCCGGTTTTGCCTTTTACTGGATCAGCTCCCTTAACGCCTTTGGTAACCGCAAGCTTCAAGGACATTTTGCTAAACTCCACAGGCGAGAATCTGTAGGACAAAGTCGTCATGCGGATGGAGTTGTTCGTACTTCGCATCGCGACCCAGTCCTTCTCACCATTGAAATCTGAATTAACATAACCGTAAATCTTATTGTCATCATTTCCCAATGGAGCGCGCGATTCATAATTAAACTGATGATCCATTCGGAAGTGCACCATGTTCTTATGGTGGAAATCCATATCTATACCTTTTGGGCTATTTTGCTTTGTCACCGGAGTTACGCGAGTTGCTGACATGATATCCGGAAGCTTCTGCACATCTAGGATTCCGTAAGGATCGTATTTGATTTGTGACGGAGGCAAAGTCACCGTTGGCTCATATCTGTCCGCTGGATCGTTGATCGGCAATAAAACCATGCGATTCAGTTCCCAGCTTTGTGAGTACGGAAGCACATCGTTGCCACGAGTAGTGACGAGGCGTTCATCGAAATGAATCTTTTGAGTCATGTTCTGCGAGTTCAAACGGTAGTAGTACCCATGAGTGAAGGGGGCATTATTTGCTGCAGCTAAAATCACCTTGCTATTCCAAGCCAAGTTTGCATTTTCATTGCTAACATCGAGCTCGGCCATGGTGTTTATCAGGCCTTTCATAAACGCCTTTTGATTGAAGCGCGAGGCTAAAATTCCAGCTAAGTGGTCCGCCTTCATGGTGCCAAGATCAATCGCAGCGAGTTTATCCGGGAACTTCGAAGAAGATGTCGTGACCACGCCATCATTGCTTTCATCAAACTGTGCAATGAGTTTTGTCGCCTTCATGAAGATATGAGAATCTTCTGGATCGCTTTCAAACGTCACTGAGAAGTAGCGAGTTAAGCCAATAAGAGATCTCTCGTTCTTTCTCCAGAAACTTTGCATAGCGTTTGGCACTAAGGACTTTGCTGCGGTTTTTTCTTTTTTGCAAACCTCCGGCGCATCTTTTTCAGACAGCGCGGAGACCAATGCAAAAGGAAGATCTGTTTTATTGAGAATCGATGATCCATATAGCGGGCCTGCGATAGACACAAGGCCCTTAACATAGGTCGAAGCGAATTGCTGATTCTTCACGAAGAAATTCAACGCATCAACAGCACCCTTCGAATAGCCGAGAATCAAATAGCGCGGAGCTTTTAGGCCACGAGCCATGCGGGTCTGGAAATCTCTGTGAAGGAAGTCCGCAATGATGTCGGCGTTGTAATCACCCGAGCAAGAGGCCTCCACAGGAGGTTGAATCACACGTAGACCCATTTCATCTGAAAGCGCATTGAGGCCAAGGCTGAAAATCTCTTTATCGAAGATGCTGTTATAAATGCCAGGGATATACACAATCGTCAGGTCTTCCAAATTCTTACGGCTGTAGAATTTATCCAGAGGAGTCGGAAAGATTCGGTCTTCCAAAGTCGCTTCTTTGACAGCTTCTTTGAAGAGAGCTTGCGCTTTTGTTAACTTCTCCTGGGTATTTGCCGTCGCCGTCAGAGATTTATAGTTCCTAATTTCTCCGTCGCGGCTATTGAGCCATTCTTTTGCAAATTGGAGATCGCGTGTTTCTGGAATATATGGTTTTTCCTGAACGATCAGTGATTTCTCAAGCAGGTAAGGAATTTGGTACATCTTCATGGCACTTCGTTTTGCCGGCAAGACATAGGTACGCAACTTCGCGACATAGCTATCATCAAATTTGAGTTCCTTTTGCTCGACAGCGGCAGCTTTGGCGCCTCGTAAAGCGCTGACTTTATCTTTGATTTTGTTAATACGCGAGTCCTTAACGAGATTTTCAATCGAACCAGAAGTAAGAACGGCATCAGTTACTGCGCCGACATCTTCTGGGCTGATCATCGTTTGAACGTCGAACTTCGACATATCAAAATTCGATGGAGAAAGAGTTTGTACACCCGGTTGTTTCAATGGATCAAATTTGAAAGCATCCATGAAGCTCTTCATTTCAGAAACGACAAAATAAGGACGCGTGTCGGAAACAAAGCGTGTGAGATATTGGAAAATACGTTGTTGTGAAAGGTCCTTAGCGTCTGTTTCAACTCCACGTTGGTAGTTTTTGAAAGCGTCCATCACATTCGCTTTCGTGTCGCGAGTCGCGGACTCGAAAGTGCGGCCGAAAAGTTTACGTTGATCGATCCCTAAAAGAGGCATGATATCCTTCGAACGAATCTGACCTGGAATCGCGCGTTTGGTTGAAGCCATTAAACCGAAACTGGAATTTGCCGACAAAGAACCGTGTGTGCGGTACATCTTCGTGAAGGCACCTAGTGAAGACTGGATATAATAACCGTCTTTTAAAGTCAGAATAAAATCAGGGAAATCAAAGTTTCTTTCAGAAGCGGACTCCGCAATCCGGAAGATTGAATCAGGGTAGACTGTTTTCGCAGTCACCGCCATCGCCTGTTCTGCCGTCAAGGCTTTAGGAACCGCTTTTGTAGAGATCGCCGCCGCAGGAATTTGCAACGGATTGTTGCTGATGTCGTAGTAATAATAGAGCTTGGTTTTTTTATCGTACTGAACTTGCGCTTCACCTTGAGCCGAGATCACGGTCATCAAAGTGTCCGAGCTATTATTGCGATTGATATAAACGGCAAGATCAAACCAAGTTTCTTTTCGGAATTCCGCAATCACATTCGGCAGATTCTTACGATTTTTAAGATATACCGGCCCCCATGATCCCAAAGCTAAAAGCGGAGCCGCCACGTCTCTGTCATCTCGGAGTTGCTGAACGTAATTAAAACCACCGCGCTTCAAAGGAATCGAAATATCCGCGCCAATCAATTCTTGCTCGGGCTTGCCTTCAGCAAAACGGCCGATATTTCCGTGGTCGGAAATCAACACGATTTCAACATCACGGCCTCTGTCTTTATAAGCTTTAATAAGACGATTGATCTCAGAATCTAAAACTTTCATGACCGGGAAAAGGCGGTCTTTCTGAGTGTGCGCCATCGAGTCGATCGCACCCACGTAACCTGTCAAAAATTTACGAGGCTTCGCTGCTGACAAGTCATCAACAACGGATTTGATTTCAAGTTTCGGAACTTCCTCAGTCGGGAAGTACATCAGTCCTTCGACATAGGGATTAAAATAAGCCCCGAAGCCGCCCATATAATATTTGGGAAAAGCCAAACGGCGATAGTAATCACGCGGATCGCCCTGTACGGACTCCGTGGATTCATCAAAGTAAGTGGCTTCAACGGATTTAATCCGGCCAGCGGCACCAAAAATTTCCGCTGTATTCATGATCGTCGACCAAGAAAGGTCCGTCATCGACGGAAACGGAGCTACGTGGGCCCCGACATTCGTAAATTCTTTAAAAAGTCCCTGAGCTTGTGCCGCTTTGAAAGCGTTGTAGCTGAGACCGTCCGCCGCGAAGACGATGGTTTCAACTTGTGCGGTTTGTTCCTTCGAAGAGGGCTTCTGTGAAATCGCCGCCGTCAGACTCGAGAGGCTCGGCATAATCACAGCTTGAGCCGCTGAACTCAGACCAGTTGCCAAAGCAATTGCAGTCAACAAAACAGAGCGAAATTTAGCAGAGTAGGGACGCATAGAACTTCCTCCTCAGGATTTTCCTAAAAAGATAAGAGGCAAGGAGGGTGCCATGGAGTCTATGTTGCCTGTGAATACCGTTGTCTTGGAAACAGAAGAAGAGGGGAAAGGTGTCTCAGATTGAGACAGGCGCAATTTTCGCTCAACTGGTGCCTAGAGTTTATCTAGGCACCTTTATTTGAGTAACTAGGGACGCTGTTTTTCGAAGGAGAAAGTTCCAGCCTGTCCGCGTCTGTTGGAATAGGCACCAGTGAATACTTGTTTGAAAGTTTTTTCATTCAATTGAATAGTTTGAACGCTTCCTGAAAGATTGGTTATAGAGTCTGCTCTTCCTTCATATGATGCAAACGCGATATATGGAGGACTTGCATCGGATCTGTATTCTCCATTCATCGCTAAGCTATCTACAGGAGTACTAGGTTTTCCTGGAATTGGAGGTGGCTTTGGAGTGAAATAGGCCTGAAGTGCCGGCATAAAGTAACCGTCTTTATCCTTTACTTGGCCAATTGAAACAAGGAGTTCGGCGTTGAACGAAGGCCCAGAGCTATTCGCTTGGAGTGTCACCGTTCCTTTATAGAACCCTGTGATAGGTTCATAAAGTTTTGTGAGGCGCGCATCTCTTTCAGCGCGAACATTGGCGTTGTTTTCGCCAGCTGCCGCACGACTTGTTAGGTTCGCACGGAGCGCTCCCCAACGGCCACCATTTCTGGTGACATCAGCGGTTAAGTCTTCACCAGAAATAGTTCCATGAACACCGAGGCTACCTTCTGCATTGGACATAAATATTTCTGAAGTTTCAGTGATGTATTTCGCTTCCATGAAAGCGTCCATTTGCTCAAGATCAGTCGTATTTTTGACTCGATAGCGCGCCATCAACACCGGTAAATACTTCGGTTGACCATCAGCAGTTTCGCCCTTTTTCTTTTCTATGGTGAAGAAAGAAATATCAACAGGCTGAACGATGGTACTAGCCACGATAGTGCCACTATATGTTCCAGTCACGCGATTGTATTTCTCGTACAAAGCCGCGCGATCATCGAGCTCTTGCTGTGTATCCGAGTTGCTGTTCTTATCAAATGCACAGGCTGCGATATTCAAAGCCACGAAGGCCATTGTGAACCATTTCAGAGCTGTCATCTTATTATTCCTCCTGGGCGTCTGGGATAAGTTCATCACGAGATGCCGCCCATTCGTTCAAGGCCGTCTGGTAGTTTCCGATGGCCTGGCTGTATTGAATTTCCGCAATTGAAAGCTTATTCATGGCATCGATGAAGATGCTGATATCGGTGCGGCCTTGGCTGAAGCTGCGAGTGAGCTCTTGCAGAGCCTTGTCACGATATTTCTTTTGTTCCGCATTGCTGAGCACGGCCGCATAGGTTGCTTGAACTTTGCGCTGTGCCTGAGCCTGAAGATCCAAGGTTTCTTGTCGTGCGCGCGACAAACGAACTTCTTCAAGATCCTTTGCGTATTTCTTGTTGAGGCGTGTTTCGCCTAAGAGATCTGCGCCGAATGGATACTCGAATTGCACGCCGGCAAAATACTGTGGATGAGAACCCGACGTCATGTCGCTGTAAGCACCGTTGCCATCATTCTGAACGCCGTAAGTGTAGAGCTTACCCACCAACTGCAAGGTTGGGGCGTCTTTGGATTTCGCGGCCGTGTAGGCGCGGTCAGCGGCTTCCACTTTCAATTTTCCAGAGCGAATCACGCGGAGGTTTTCTTGATCCATGTCGGGTAATTGTGGGACGGGTGGAACGCTGTCGGAAACAACGAATTTGATCTCGCAATTTGTAGGAAGGCTCAAGAGTGTATTCAATGTATCCAAGTTTCTGAGGTAAATCGTCGAAGCGGTTTTCACGTCCTGTACGCGGCCTTCATAGTCCGCTTGCGCCTGCGCGAGTTCGCCAGGATTGGCGTAACCGAAACCACTTTTCTTTTTCACCGCATCGGTGAGTTTCTTCGAGCGATCGCGAGACGTGATGGTCTCTTTAAAGTTCTGCTCGGAAACATAGGCGTCCCAGAAAGTACGAATGGTATCCAAAACTAAGTTCTCTAAATCATTGGTTCTGAGAATAGTAGATGCTTTGTAATTTAATTCCGCGGCATCTGTGTCTCCGCGATCCGCAGTACCGAAGAAGTTCGCCCAGATATCTTGAGTGATGTTCAGCCCCAGCAAATCCTGAGTGCCAACGCTGCGAGTGTTGGCTGTCGCAAGAGCATTGGTGTCTCCCTTAAAGGAGGTTCGCTTGTACTCAAGGCTCGTGCTGGTTCCCGTGATGAAACTTTTTGAAAGTTTCACGTCGGTTGCCAAAGTCTCGGTCTTATCATAAGCCGTCGCCGTCAATCCCACAGACTTATCAAAGAGAAGTCCCGAGGTTGCTAGAAACGTCCACTCATAGGGAACCAAAGACTGCGCCACTGACAAACGCAGTTGTTGATATTGTAAGTTCACTTCTTGCGTGCGGCGGCCCTGTTTCAGGACGAGCTCTGCCACATCTTTCTGCGAGAGTGAAATGCTCGGTTTGCAAGTCAGGTCTGCCGGCAGAGCCAACGCGGCCTGAGAGCCAAGCAAGAGCGAGAGAAAAAGAGTTTTTACCATGTGACCTGTGTTCCGATTTCTACGTTATTCTTTTGAAGATTCGAGGTCGCGGCTTTGTCAGCATTTGCATCGCGATAGTTATACTGTGCTAACAAGGCCCACTTTGGAGTGAAAGAGTATTCCGCTCCAACGCCAACCCCCCAGAAGTTATTTTGCTGGGAAAAGTTAGCAAGAGTCGAGCTATTATTTGTCTGAGTATAGTTCACGAAGCCATATTCTGGATTCACCAAGAAAGAAACTTTTGGTGCAAAACCGGGTTTAAAGCGATTGTTCCAAATCGCGCTGACCAAAGTCGTCGTCAAACGCGTATCATTAAATGCATATCCGTTGGGTGCGACGAGGTCCGTCTTCTGGGACATGTAACCCGCATGCGCGGAAAGACCTGAAGCCCAGCTCACATTGGCTCCATTCATTGCATTTACAATGAATCCAAATTCTAAGGAAGGCATTACACCTTTTCCATAACTGTCGAGATCAAAGCCATAAGAGGCCACTTTACCAGTGCCAATCGGTTCCATAGTTTGCATCTTAAATGCAAATGTCCAAAACCAAGGACGATTGCGAAGCTCCGGAGCTGGATCTTGCAACTTTAAGAAACTGGAAACATTGGCTTGTTGAGCTTCAGAAGCTTGAATTGTTTTTTTATACGCCTTCTCATCAATGGACTTGTTCTCCTTAACAGCTTCTTCACGCACCGAGATGGTTTCAGCAGGAGGAGCAACCTTTTTAGAAGATTTCGGAGCAGCCACAGCGCTCAAAGATGATGTCAATAAAACTGCTGATACGAAATACTTATTCATTAGTTACCTCAATTCCCCATTGCGGATTGTAGCAACCGTAAGAGATTGAAACTCCGCCGTGAACGCGCCAAACATTTCCATTAAGATCAAAACTGACTAAGCCCCCATTAGGGAGGTTGATGGCATATAAGCGACCTGAAAGAGGCTCGACAAAGAAGCCGCCCAATATTCCCGTTCTGATAACGGCTTCCATAAGGGCACCGTTTTTAATTTCATCGGAGTAGGGAACCGTCTTATCTGAAAGGATCTTCGCTTGTGAGGTGCTGACTTTCACTAAATGAACGGAAGCATTCTTCAACGTGATTCGGCCATACTGATCCGTGCCGCGCACTTCTTCGCCATAAGCCAAAATAGTTTCTCCGCCGCGCTCGAGGAAAGTCATTGGCAAGCGAATAGAGGCCGCATCGCCTGGAAGAGCCCCTAAAGTGACTCCTTTGCCAGGATTGCTGAGGCTCGCCGTGCGAACTTTCCAGCTGCCATCAGGACGTCCTTCAACCCAGAATATGTTTTTCTTAGCCGCATCGATGTAAGCAAAGACTTGGGAGTCTCTGCTTTGTGCAGGTGAAGGTAAGGAAATCGTTTTCTTGTTTGGGAAGGAAAAGAGTTTTTGCGTGATCACTCCTGAATCGGATCCCTCTTGGTCAAAACGGAGATAGTCATCGCCACCGATGTATGTCGGATTGAAAGAGCGGTTGGCATTGAACGGCAATGTGAGTTTGGAGCCTTTCACATTCTCCCAAGTGTATGTTCCATCATTCGCCGGATAGACGTAAGAGTCTCTCTTCACATTGGCGCCGAGAACATCGCGGTTCAAATTCATATTTTCGTAAGCGTAACCACCTTTGTTGGGAACGCCAGGATAATTTGAAAGTACTTGGACACTCGCAGCGGAATCCAAAAGACGTCCAGTGGCTTTATAGATCTTCCACTCACTGAACTGGTCCATCTGACCACGCATGATAAAGAAAACGGTATTGCCATCGCTTTTCAATGGAACGGCCGACTTCACCCATGTGAAAGGCATGCCATTAAAGTAAGGTACGATCGATGGCATTTGGAAATTGCTGATAGCATCTCCGCGCATTGTATTGAAAGATCTAGAATCCGCAGATTGAGTTTCACAAATAAAGCGAGCCACGCGATCTGAGACGGGGGTTGGTGCTACAGGAATCGGTTCTTCACCCGGAGTTCCTGGTCCTTGAGGCGGCACTGGAGTTGGAGAAGTTCCCGGTTTTTCGCCCGGATTATTTCCAGAACCTGGTGCGGGTGTCTGAGTGCCATCGCGAAGTTGTACGTTTTTATTGGAGTCAGAGCAACCTACGACGAAGCTTGCAAAGAGCAGAATAGAGAGAAGAGTTGAAGATCGCACGCGCGCGTTTTTCATAGAGGGCCCCCACTGTATGAAGCTCTTCACAGATAGTCCCGGGGGTAGACCTTGTCAACTCTTGGTATAGCAAGGATTTAACTCGCGCATTGCCAATGAAAAAGTAACATAAACGCTTGTTTTAGTTGGGGCTAGAATCGCAACCACGTGCGGAAGAGTTGCAGCCAGTTTTCTTGAGCTAAGATCTGCATTAAAGCTGCCCACAGAACGAAATAATTCACCATCAGAATGAATTGTGGAAAAGATTCCGTGATTGAAAAGCGAGCGCCCTCTTGCATCTGCAGGATTTTCTCTCGGTCTGAAATGTCCTTGAGCTTGCGGGCGAGGCCCTGTGCCAGCACCACGCGGTGCCCCATCTCCATTTTATAGAAATGAAGACCGACGAGAATTTTTTGAGCTTCATCGACGGGATCCAAGCGAGTCACGATGGCGTAGCTCGCCATTTGTTTTCCGCCCGGAGCTTGGAACTGAATTTTGATGATCTCACCCAGAACCGGGCAAAGATCTTCCGGCGCTGTGAACGCCAAACCGGTGAGTGAAACATTTCTGATTTCGGTGCCCTCTTCCCAGGGAATTTGGCGAGGTCCCGCCACACGGATCAGAGAATCGTCCTCGGTGTTGAGGATGTATCTTGGTGAGCGTGCGTGGTAGCGGGCAAGATTCTGATTCATACCCTTATTTTATCGGATACTGCCGAACAAGACCTAAGACAAAACAGGTCTAGTTCGGAAATTCTCATTTTGAGAAATGACTCCAGCCCTTAAATTCGCGGATTTCCTCAATCTCGCCTTGTGGATTTTTAAGAGTGATTTTACCGCTGTCGTTGAATTTGCCAATAAGGAACAAATCCATATCCGCGGACTCAAAGATATACTTGATTTCATCTTTTTTGTTCGGCGGAAACGCGAGCAGGAGCTCGTAATCCTCACCGCCCCAGAGAGCCCAATCCAGTGGTTTTTGTTGAAGGCTGAGCGCGAGTCCCATGGTGTCGCTATCAATCGGCAGATCTTCTTCGTTCAGTTCAACTCCAAGTTCGCCACGCGTGAGATGCAGCAACTCATTCACGAGTCCATCACTGCAATCCATGAGTGCATGAATATGTTCGCGACCAAGCTGATGTTGCCGCAATATTTTTGCAACATCGAGGCGCGGCGTAGGACGCAGATGTTTTTGCGTGGCCTCGGCGTAAATGTACAATTCTTTTTCCAGCGCAAGCCGGCCGGTTTGCGAAAGTCCCAATGGGCCGGTGATGGCAAGCCAGTCTCCGGCTTGAGCACCACGGCGCGTGTAAGCGTCGCCGACCTCACCGACAATGCTCACATCCACCATGATGGGACTGGGACTTTGGCTGAGATCTCCACCGACAATTTCAACGCCGTATTGATCGGCAAGCGCCGTCATTCCGGAGTAAAAACTCAAAATCCAGTCTTCAGAAACATCCTTCGGAACGGCCAGCGAGACCTGGGCGAAATGCGGTCTAGCTCCCATGGCCGCAAGATCGCTGAGGTTCACGGCGAGGGCTTTGTGGCCAAGGTCCTTGGGGCTAAAGTAGTTGGTTTTGAAATGAACGCCTTCGACCATCATGTCCTGGGCGATTACGGTGTTTTCAGAGAAGCTTTTGAACACAAAAGCATCATCTCCGAGGGGGACTAAAGTGCGTGGACTATGTCGGTTCACGAGTTTTTTTAGGTTTTGAATAAGATTGTGTTCGCGCGGTGTGTTTTGCATCTTGTTGACCTTAAGCCCCGTTGCCAAATAGAAGGCGTTATTGTGAAATAATTCGATGAGGTGTCAAGGATGATCGGCCCCAAGGCTTCTAGCAGCAAAAAGACGACCAGCAAAAAACGCGGTGCCCGGAAACCGAAGGTCCTTGAGCACCCATTGTCTTCCGAAAAACTCTTTACCAACCGTGAGGTCGGGTGGCTGCATTTTAACCGCCGGGTTTTGACAGAGGCCGAAGATGCCCGCAATCCGGTTTTGGAGCGTCTGCGTTTTTTGAGCATTTCATCTTCGAACATGGATGAGTTTTTCATGAAGCGGGTCGGAGGACTTAAGCGTCAAGTGGCTTATGGAATTGCGCCGAAAAGTGCCGATGCACAGACGCCGTCTCAACAGCTGGCGACCATTCGGCAAATTGTTACGCCGATGATTGCTGCGCAAGATAATTGCTTTGAAAAGATCCTGAAGCCGGCTCTCATTGAACAGAGCATTTTTCTTTTGAAGTGGAAAGATCTTTCCGCCAAAGAAAAAGAGTTGGTGAAAAAGTACTATCAGAAAAATGTCTTTCCGGTTTTGACTCCGTTGTCAGTAGATCCTGGACATCCGTTTCCATTTATTTCAAATTTATCAACTTCTTTGGGCGTGACGCTGAAACATCCTGAGCGCGATGAAAAACTTTTTGCCCGCGTGAAGATTCCAAAGGTTTTACCGCAGTGGATCCGCGCGAATCCTGAGGCTGCGTCTTTCCGTTTTGTGAGTCTGGTTGAAGTCATTCGTGAAAATCTGGCGGATTTGTTTCCGTCGATGCAAGTGATTAGTGCGATGGCGTTTCGTCTGACTCGTAATGCGGATTCAGAACATGATCAGGAAGACACCGAAGATTTGCTTGAAACGATCGAGGAAGAGTTGCGACAGCGGCGTTTTGCCGAAGTCGTGCGCCTCGAGCATGGTCCGAATCCCGATCCGTGGATGATTCAGTTTTTGCTTGGTGAATTGGATCTGACAGAAGAAGATTTGTATGAGCTCAAAGGTGAACTCGATTACACCGACTTGAATATGATCTCTGAATTGAACTTGCCAAAGCTCAAGTATGAACCCTGGGTTGCGGTGGTGCCGCCGACACTTGCGGTGGATGACGCCAATGGATTTTTCGGTGCGATCAAAGTTCAAGATCATGTTTTGCATCATCCCTACGAAAGTTTTTCTTCGACGGTCGAAAAATTTATTCGTTTAGCCTCTGAGGATCCCAAAGTTCTTGCGATCAAGATGACCTTGTATCGCACGGGAGACAACTCACCTTTTATTCGTTCATTGATTCGCGCTGCTGAGGCCGGAAAGCAAGTCGTGTGTTTGGTTGAACTCAAAGCCCGTTTTGATGAAGAACGAAATATTTATTGGGCGCAAGAACTTGAAAATGCCGGCGTGCATGTCGTGTATGGAGTTGTCGGCTTGAAAACTCATGCGAAGACGTCCCTCGTTGTGCGCCAAGAGCCCGAGGGTTTGCATTGCTATTCGCACATCGGCACTGGAAACTACAACGTGACGACTTCACGCTATTACACTGATTTGGGGCTTCTTACGGCGCGGGAAGAGATTACCAACGAAATCGTCGAGTTCTTCCATTATCTGACGGGCCGTTCTCTAAAAAATTCCTATGAGAAGTTGCTCGTAGCTCCTGTGAATATGTTCCCGCGTTTCAAAGCAATGATTGAGCGCGAAGCCGAGCACGCGAAAGCCGGAAAACCCGCGCAGATTATTGCGAAGTTCAACAACATGGAAGAAAACGACATTGCGATTTCTCTCTACCAAGCCTCACAAAAAGGTGTCGAGATTGATTTGATCGTGCGCGGTTTCTGTTGTTTGCGACCGAAAGTGCCTGGACTGAGCGAGCGCTTAAGAGTGATTTCCATTATTGGCCGCTTTCTTGAACATTCCCGTGTTTTTTATTTTAGAAATGGTGCTGCCGATCCTATCGATGGCGAGTTTTACATAGGCTCCGCCGACTGGATGTATCGCAATCTTCACGCCCGCGTGGAAGCGATTGTGCCGATCATCGATCGCGGCTCAAAAGAGAAAATCTGGGAGATCTTGCAGCTCTGCCTGAAGGATCAACGTCAGACCTGGCAAATGACATCCGATGGAGATTACGTTCAACGGAAGTCCAACGATGTCGGCGTTCAGCAAGTGCTCATGCAACTTGCCAAACAGAGAGTGAAAAACATTGAAGAAAGCAATTCCAGCGGAGAATCTTGAGGTGTTGTGGTGGAATTGATTATTATGCGCCACGGTCTGGCCGAAGATCGTGAGGAATTTGCTAAAAAGAACCAAGACGACTCTCTTCGTCCGTTGACGATGAAGGGCCGTAAGCGCACACAAAAAGTGGCGATGCAATTGCGTGATTGGCTCGAAGAAGTGGATCTGATCGTTTCAAGTCCGTTCACGCGTGCTCGCCAAACAGCAGAGCTCGTTTCGCAAATCTTTATTGAAACAAAAGTGGTCGAAGCACCAGAGTTGGTTCCCTCCAGCCCACCAACCGCGTTTAAGCGCTGGCTCCGCGCCCACGGTGAGGGGCACAAACGCATTTTGGTTGTCGGCCACGAACCCCAGCTGAGCATCCTCGCAAGTTACTTTATGTCGGGGCAGGAGGAGTCCTTGCTCGAGCTGAAGAAAAGCGGCACGCTCTGTTTGAAAATTGAAAATTTTAAAACCGTTGCACCAGGCACGGCGAAGTTGATGTGGCTCCTTCAACCCCGTCATATTGTTGATTAAGCATTTGGTTTTGGGTGGCTCTGCACTTGAGTCTCCATCCTTGAGAATCGAGGGCTATGACGCCCTCGAGCTCCCCTTACTGACGGGCATCGTGCCCGTCAGTCCGATGTTTCTTTTGTGACTTCGATGAATTTTTTTCTATTTTTTGCCTGGTATATTAATTTGATTCGCTATCACAGATAGATTTCCGATGGTGCCGTAGGCTTTTGCGCTTCCTGAGCCGTCGACGCTTGTGCTGCTGATGACTTTTGCTTGGATTTCTACGTTGGCTGTTCCGGCGCTGGTTGGACTGCTGAAGCCGAAGGAGTTTGCGTCCATCGTTGCGAGAGTCAGACTCACTTCTTCATCAGTGAAGTCGCAATTGTCGGTGTTAATAAAGCCATCAACGACTGGACAGTTGTTGATGGCCCCCTGCAAGACGATACTGAGTTGTTGCATGCGGCTGCAGAAAACCACCTGAGCTGGTTGTGCTAGAACGCCGTTGATGAGGATGCGGAAGTAAACCGCTGCCGATGCTGTTGAGGTTGAACGTTGCATTTTTTTGCTTAAGGTCGTGGTAGAAGTGTAGAGGCCGCATTCCGCTGAAAGTTGGAGTGCCAGAAGTTTGTTGTTGGATGTCTGAGTTGAAAATTTACTGACTGTCGCCCATGGCATATCCGACGAAAGAATATCGATGTTACTATTCACCACGCCACTGTGTTGGGCATGAGCGGCTTGAGCAAATCCTAAGAATAGAAAGGTGACAACGAGGTTTCTAACCAGGTTAAGAAATCGCATAGAAATCCATTTCTGAGGAATCTGCCTTCCTCTGCGTAAATAAATCGAAATAAAATTTTGATAAGAGATAAACGTGAGCTTCAGAAACGGGCTGGTAAAAGTAAGACGTGCGTGGCACCTAAAACGTTTCAGAAAATTTTTTATTTTTATCTTTTCGAACAATTACGGCGGCTTAGATCAGCCCCGCCGTAGACCAAAGCAATCCATCGCGAAGGCCTACCTTGGGAATAACTATTTTTTCAACGTGCGCAAGACGGAGCGCTGTCAACACCAGAAGTGTTGCTGGTAGGATGACATCGGCTCTGTCTGGACGCAATTCTAATTTTTCCATCCGGTCTTTATAGCTTAAGGACTTGAGTTTTTCGGCGATGTCGTGGAGTTCGCGGATGGTGATGTACGTCGTAGGTGTCTTCTTCAGAATGAGTCCCTTGAGTTGCGCCATGCACTCGAGATTACCCCCAGTGCCAACCGCAAAATGCAAAGGTCCGTCCGCGATGTGTGAGTCTAAATAATTTGTCAGGGGATTTACGAAATCTCCCATGATCACATTGATTTGCGTCTCTGTCAGTTTGCGTCGGCTCATCTGATCGAGAATTCGCACGGTGCCCATCGGAAAACTTTCCGTGGCACTCATCATGCCATTTTCTGAGAAAGTGATTTCCACACTGCCACCACCGACATCGATCGAGAGCACGCGTTTATTGTCGAGGTCAATTTCTTTACGAATCGCATTGTGAACCAGGCGGGCCTCTTCCACGCCGTCGATAACTTCGACTTGAATTTTGGACGCTGCAAAAATAGTCTTAGTGAAATTAGCTCTGTTTTTAGCTTCGCGGACCGCGCTGGTTGCGACGGCGCGACAACGAGTCACTTTGTATTCGCGATTTGTTTTAGCGAATTTTCGAAAAGCCTCTTCGGCTTCGGCTAAGTTTTTATTGGAGATGGTGCCATCCATGAAGACATCTTTGCCGAGCCGAACCGGCGCACGTAATTTCTTGATCACTTGAATTTCGGATCCTTGAATTTCTCCGACGATCATGCGGATGGCATTCGAGCCAATATCAATAGCGGAATATTTTGCGCCCATGGGAATAGCTTGCGACAGAGTTTAAACAGTGTCAGCATAAGTTTATGAAAAAAATCGGTTTTTATATTGTTTTGACCCTTTTATCGGGTCTTAGTGCGAAGTCTTTTGCCGTCACAGACATTAACTTTTCCGGCGAATTGGATTTGGCCCTGACGTTGAAGCATTTGCCGACGCGAGATCAAGGGGTAACAGAGTTTAGCATTCCCCAATTGAAACTCGATATTGAGGCGCCACTTCGGGATGGTAACGAAATTTTTATGGAACTTGAGACTTCCGAGTATCGAGATGCCACTTCCAAACGTTTTGATACTCAATTGAAAGAGGCCTATTTGAGCCTCACCAGTTTTTTGCCGGCACGATCCGAGCTGCGCTATGGTCTGATTCCAGATTTTTATGTCGAGCTTCAGCGCGAGCAATGGGATTATGATTTCTGGGGTCCCGCGAGTATGGTGCCGATGATCAAATACAAATACACGGCATGGTCGGACCTAGGGGGCATGTACCGGGGGGAGCTGCCAGACGATCTCGGGCAGTGGGCCTTTAGCCTCACCAACGGAGAGGGCTATCAAAGCGCAGAAGTGGGACCGCGCAAGCAAGCCCAACTTTTGGTAGGTTTCACGAAAGCAGCCCCATTTTCTGCGACTTTTGCTTTTACCTATGGCGCTTATGATAATTATGACAGCAGTTTTAATAAAAAAACCCGCGCGGTGGCGAACTTCAGTTATGAGTTTGCCCGCGGTCTTTTGGCTTTAGAGTATTATGCGACCCAAGACCCTGCGGATGCCATCACGACGACCACGGGGATGGCCGCCGGGGTCGATGTCGTGGCTTTTCATGGGACCGTCGTCGATGGGGAAGGGGCTAGTTTGTTCGGTCGTTGGGATATGAGCGAAAAAGCAGATCTCTTTTTACGTTTGGATTGGCTTTCGCCGGTCAAACAGGAAAGAAACAAAAATCTCAAAGCGCTTTCTACCGGGGTGTCCTATGACTCCAGTGAAGATATCCGTTGGGCCCTGGCTTATGAATACACGGATTACAGCGATGAGTTCAATTCGGCCAAGCGCGATGAGAGCCAGCTAGTTTTAGCAACAAGAGTTAGTTTTTAGAGGAAAATTGTTAGGATTTTGTTAGAATCCTGTGAGGGTTTCCCCTGCTTTCCGTGACGCACACCATTTGAAGAAAATGAAACGCGCGGAAAGCCGAGTGTATTTGCATTTTAAAATCAATTTCAGTAAGTAAAAGTTAGGAGCAAACGTGGAAAGAACAATGGATTCGCAATTGGACGAACTCAAACGACTTATTCTCGTTATGGGCGGTCACGTCGAGCGAGCTCTGAACGAGGCCACGAATGCTCTCATGGCTCGCAATGTAGAGAGTTTTGCATTGGTTCACGATATCGAAAAGAAAATCAATGAAGGGCATATCGCTGTCGACAATGCCTGCCTTTCCGTCTTGGCAAAGCAGGGGCCGGTTGCGAAAGATCTGCGTTTGATTCTTTCGATTGTCAAAATCAACACGGATCTTGAGCGCATGGGCGATCAGTGCGTGAACATTGCTTACACCGGAAAAGATTATTGCGGCCGTAAACCTTTACAACACTTGGACGATATCAACAAAATGTCCAATGTCGTGCGTGTGATGGTGAAAGAATCATTGGATTGTTTTGTTCGCGGCGATGTGGATCTCGCGAAGAAAATTTTGATGATGGATGATGAAGTCGATGGTTTGAAAAACAAAGTTTTCAAAGATCAGCTGAATCACATGAAAACAGCTTCGACGGATGTTGAAGCTTCCTTGGATCTCATTCTTGTGGCCCGGAACTTAGAGCGTCTCGGGGACCACGCGACCAATATTGCTGAAGATGTTATTTTTGCGTTCACAGGTAAGGATGTCAGACATGGTGGGAAATACACATGATTCCAATGCTGCAATTTTAGTAGTTGAGGATGAACAAGAAATTCGCGAACTCATGGCTTTGCATTTGCTTCGTCAAGGGTTCAAAGTCAAAGAATGTGCCTCGGCGGAAGAGGCTCAAGGCGAAATCCAGAAACAAAAGTTTCAACTTGTCATCCTCGATTGGATGCTTCCTGGAATCAGTGGTCACGACCTCCTTCAACAGCTTAAAAAATCCAACAATTCTCCGAATGTTTTAATGGTCACGGCGAAGACCGAGGCTCAAGATATCGTTACGGGCCTCGAAAGCGGAGCGGATGACTACCTGACAAAACCTTTTGATCCGGGTGTGTTCATGGCGCGAGTCCGTGCTCTTCTCAGGCGTTCTCAAGCGCAATCGACACAAGCTACGAAAGATTCCGAGCATGTCGCACTAGCAGGGCTTAGCGTGAACTTTAAAACTTACGAGGTCAAACTCAACGACGAGCCTCTCCATCTGACGCCGTCGGAGTTTAAACTTCTTGGTAATTTGATTGAAAGCCAAGGGCGGGTGCTCACTCGGGACCAACTCATTGAAAATATTCAGGGCGAAGGCATCAATGTCACGGGCCGTACTATTGATACTCATGTCTTTGGTTTGCGCAAAAAACTGGGTGCATGGAGCGACAATATTGAAACCATCCGTGGAGTTGGGTATCGTGTAAAAATGGATACCCAATAATGAATTTAGCCCGATTCCCTTGGAAACTTTTCTGGCAGTTTTATTTCATACAAGTTGTTTTCTACAACGCGCTTTTTATTGTCAGTTTAGGAATCATCAGCACTTATCGTCCCTTCGGGCAGATTTATTTTTGGTCGATTGTTGCGCAGTACCTCTTCGTTACGCTCATTTTAGCGGCTTTGATTTCGTGGCGGTTTACTCGGCCTTTGCATAAGATCATTCTGAAGGCCTTTCGTGTCGCCAGTAAAAAATTCGAGCACCAAAATGAAGATGACGAAGATCTATTGGATGAAGAGCTCGGCGAATACGCCCAAATTGAAAACGCCTTAAACCGCATTCATCGCAAGATGAAAAAGCGCCGCGATCAGCTTCAACAAGAGCGCGAAGAGACACAGGCCTTCATGAGTGCTGTGGAAGAGGGGATTGTCAGCGTTAGCCCTGATCTGCGCGTGATCTATTTTAACTCCCAATTTGCAACTCAGTTTTTGGATTCCAATCAGCTCACTAAGGTGATGACTCTGGCGGATATTTTTCGTTATCCAGAGATTCACGAAGCATTCTTACGTGCTTTGAGTGAGGGACGTAACTTTCGTGTTCAAGTTAAGCTTGAAACGAAGTTAGAAAAAAATATTCGTTATTTCTGGGTTTCCGTGAATCCTTTGCGCAAAAGTAAGAGCCATGAAATCTATGGCGCTATGGGGATCTTCCACGACATTACGGAGCTGAAAAAAGCCGAATTGGTACGCATCGAGTTTGTCGGCAATGCTTCTCATGAATTGCGCACACCGCTGACATCCATCAAAGGATATGTAGACACTTTAAAAAGCGATGTCCAAAAAGGCAATTTCGATCACGCAGCCAAGTTCGTGGATATTATTTCCAGAAATGTCGAGCGTCTTACGGAGCTTGTAACTGATCTTTTAAGCATTTCGGCTTTGGAGTCGAATGCTGAAATTAAGATCGAGCCCGTAAATCCGCTTCAAGTTTCTGAGAATATCGTCAATGAATTTGCACCAATTGTTCGCGATAAAAATCAAATGGTCATGGTGGTTGGAGCCCAAGATATTACAAGCTTTAATGCTGACGTCCGCAAAGTCGAGCAGGTTTTGCGCAATCTTGTCTCCAATGCCGTAAAATACATTCCCTCAGGCAAGAACGTGCAAATTCGTTGGGAGAAAGGTCCCAACAACTCCGTTATTTTGAGAGTCATCGACAATGGTCCTGGCATTCCCGCCGAACATCACGACCGCTTGTTTGAAAGATTCTATCGTATCGATAAGGGCCGCTCTCGCGACGCCGGCGGCACAGGTTTAGGCCTCGCCATCGTCAAGCATATCATGCAGAGTCACGGCGGTTCTGTGCAGGTTAAAAGCGAAATGGGCAAAGGCTCTGAATTTATTTGCACTTTCCCGGCCAAGAATGTTTCATCAAAGTCTTAGGACTTTGCAATGAAAGAAACTTTCTATCAACATTTCGAGAAAATCTACGGCACCCGCTGGGGCGATCTTTTCGACGCGCTCAAAGCGCCGGAAAAGCAAGTGGCGCGGTTGAATTTGCTGAGCTCCGCGGGACCGGTGGTATTAGAAGACGCGAGTCCGAGTCATCCGTCGTTGCATCATTCTTATTGGATTCCGCTGCAGGCGTTTTACCAGCCGGAACGGACTCAAGAAGATCTTTTGAATGTCTATATTATGGATCCTGCGAGTGTGATAGTTGCTCGCGCGCTCGAAGTGCAAGAAGGCGATCGCGTTTTGGATATGTGTGCGGCTCCGGGTGGGAAGACGTTGATCCTTATTGAAGGTCTCAAACACGTCGGTGAAATTTTCGCCAATGATCTTTCTCCTGAGCGCAGAGAGCGACTCAAAAAAGTAATTCAGCAATATGTTCCGCGTACGATTCGTGACCGGGTATGGGTCACTGGTAAAGACGGTGTGCAATTCGGTTTGAAGGAGCCCGATAGTTTTGATCGGATTCTTCTCGATGCGCCATGCTCTGGCGAACGCCATGTTCTGGAAAATAAAAAAGCGATGGAAGAGTGGAGTCCGAGACGGGGAGAACACCTGGCGACTCGCCAGTATTCGCTTTTGAGTGCGGCTTTGCTCGCGGTGAAGCCCCGCGGAAGAATTGTGTACTCTACATGCAGTATCAACCCAGATGAAAACGATGGCGTGATTCACAAACTTTTGAAAAAGAAAAAAGACCAAGTGAAATTAATCCCGCAGGAAACTCATTCTGTCGGCGAAAAAACCCAGTACGGTGTTGCGTTTATGCCAGATCGTTGTGGATTTGGTCCATTGTATTATTCGGTGATCGAGAAAAATTAAGGTGGCCCCAGAAGTTTCATCCTTGCTTCAACTCCGAAATTTATGCCTGGCTGCCCACTGCCAGGACTTTAGTTTTAAACTAAGCCCGTCAGAACCTACCTAAAAACCTAACCACAGCAGCTCAACAGTAATAAAATTACTAAGAGCAGGACCTGTAGTATTTTTCCAGTTAGCCGATTAGAAATAAGCGCGTTATTTCTTTTCATGGGGTTCTCCTTTGCTAAGGGAGTCTTCCATCCTAAAAGCGGCTTCTGGAGCCGCTTTTTTGTTTGCAAACTGTGCCAAGTTTTTAAGTTGATTCTTTAGGGTGTAGAGAGAGTTGCTGGGCAGCTCTCGGATGAAGCATCCGGAATTAGTAAATCTGTTGGCAGGCCGTGGATGCGCGGAAGAGAATGTTTGTTGCTGAGTAGTCTGACGGGGTCGCTGCCGAGTAAGCGTTTTGGACGAGCGTATCGGAACAATTCAAAGCGTTTAAAGCTTGAGTGCAGCTTTCATAGTTTGTCGTGTTAATGACAACGGTGTTATTTTCTACGGCTGTCGCCAGATCCTCCATTGTATCGTATGTTGCTGCCGTCGCACCGAGCTCGCTCGTATATCCACTTTGTTCCATGCCATTTGTGTAGCATGTAGCAGAGTTTGAGGATGGGTAACATACTTTCACTTTTGCACAAATAAGGCCCACGAGAACCTTCGTGTAGGTCAGAGCTGGATTATTTCCATTTGTGTCGCCACCAGGCATTGAGACTGGCTCCTTCCCGGGATTACCCGTGTTTGTTCCCGGAGACTCCAAACATGCCGAAAGAAAAAGTGGTAGAACGATGATGGCTAAAAACGTTTTCATTTTTCTTTCCTCTTTGGTTTCGACAACGGGAAGAGCTGAAAGTTAATTTGGTAGATTTGTTCTTTGTTTTTATCTTCCTCAGCGATGATCATCAGCTGAGATCTGAATTCTTCTATGAGCTTTTTGATTTTCTGTGCGGAGTCCTCAGAGAGACCGACGGTGACAGAGGAAATTTCTCTTTCCTGTGCGGGAAAGCGATCTAAAGATTCAGCCGCGAGGCCCAGCATCTTTTTGTGGAATTGAACTACGCCGAAGTTTGAAAAGCGATGGCCTGTTGTGATGCTTTCTTCTTTGACCTGCCAGTGCACTCCCTTTTTCTCAATCATGTCGAGAGAGCTGAGCTTGCTCAAAGATTCTTCAACATCGCCGGGAGAAATTCCTGGCAGAAGAGTCTCTGCGATTTCCGCGCTTGTTTGAGGTGAGTTCTTTAGCATCAAGAGCTCGCGAATCGGAATATGGTACCATTGCGAGTAGTACTCGAACTGTTCTTTTGAAAGAGGGTACTCATTCTGGAATTTTTTAATCTGGACCAGCTGATGTGCGAAATGTTCCTTCTCCGAAAGAGTTTTCGCTTTATTAAAATGCACTAAGTGACGGAAGAAGTTTCCTTCTTCTTTGGTGAGTTGAAAGATCTCCACCACTTTTTCCAGACTGGCGGCAGAAAGATGACGTTTGCCTTTGACGACGAGGTTTAAAAAATTAGGTGACGTGAGGCCTGCTCTTTGTGAAAACCAACGGTAAGAGAAAGCCTTCTTCTCTTTTTTTCTTTGCTCAATCAGAGCCGCCAAAAGCTGACGGTAGTCTTGAAATTGAAAGACGTTGATCTTCTTGGTCATACCCTCATTTTATCGGGTCTTTTGTGCGTATACTAAAGAAAACACCGATTTCCACACCTTAGGCTAAATTTAAGTAATATCAATATGTTAAGAGTGTATACGTATACTATTTGAATACGAAAACAGTGTTTCAGGACCTGAATTCAAGAGCTTTTTAAGGCGAACAGCTTTGAAATAAAACTATCCACCAAGGAGCCACCATGAAAAGGGTCTTGTTCGCGTGTTTAAGCGTTTTCATTTTTGCAGGATGCACGGGGAATTTATCTAAGAACGGTGAGGAGCCGGTTGTTAAGCCTCTGACCTGGAATTCTAAAATTGAAAAATTCGCTAACTGTGACGAGGTTGATGCATATATTCAAGAGCATCGAGGCAGTCCTATGCCGATGGAGACTATCTCTCACCCTGCCGAGATTTCGGGATCAGATCAAGCTTATGATCCTCAAGTCGAGGGAGTGATTGAGGGAGATATTCTACAGATTTCTCCAGCTTTCTTTTTCTATGCGACTCCAAATAAAATTGAAGTCATTCGCAGGACCCCTTTTGCTTTTTATAAATCATTTCTCACGCCAAACTCATACGCCAGATCAATTCTCTTCTATAACGGTAAGCTGATTTACGTTGGGCATGATTATGCGAAAACGACGGTACAGATTTATAGTGTTAAAGAAGAGGATATTCAGAAAATCTATGAGAAGGAGTTCGTGGGTTCTATGGTCGATTTTAGATTGGTGGGGGATCAGTTACGCTTAGTCACTCAATACTTCAGCTATGGGCAAAGAACCGTGAGCCGGCGGCTGAATTGTGCGCAAATTTATCGACCGAATATGGAAGATGGAGATAGCTCCATCACCTTTGTGAATACTGTGAACCTATCGGATGGTTCCTTTACATCAGATTCTACAGGATATATGGGGCAATCGAGTTTTCTGTATATGACATCGGATGAACTCCTGCTCTTTAGTAATGGCTACTCTTTTCCGGGATATTTTCGGGTCGTTAAGTTAGGTTCTCAAGAATCAACTTTGGATCAGGTGCAAACTTATCAAGGATTCATTAAAGACAGATGGTCGGTCTTAGTGAAAGATCATTCTATCATCTTTGCATCGACGGTCGCTAGTTCTCCCAATAATCCATTGGCTAGTCCCGAAAACAAGATATTTACTTATGAAAAAATGCGTGGCCTTCAATATGAAAAGGCGTTTGAAACTCCCGCTTTTGGTCACAATGAAACGATTCAATCCGTTCGCTACTTTATGGACAAAGCCTATGTGGTAACTTTTGAGCAGACGGATCCTCTGTTTGTATTTGATATCAAAGATCCGCGAAGTATTAAACTTTTGGGCTCTTTGGAATCGCCAGGATTTTCCACCCAGCTTCGTGAGTTGACGAATGGAATAATGTTCGGGTTAGGCTATACTGAGAACCAAGGCTATTTCAAGGTTTCTCTTTTTGATGTCTTAGATCCATTGAAACCCAGCGAAGCTCAAACTCTGATTTGGGGGAGCAATGATTCTATTTCGTATTCGTCTTCTCAAGCTATTCGAGATACGAAAGCACTATTTATCTCACAGGAAAAAAACCGCATTATTTTTCCGGCGCAGATCAGAAAGGTATTGAGGCCGTCTAACTTCCCCGCATTCCCTAACGTCCCCGCACTCATTGACCCTCAACAAGGCACCGACATTATAACCTACGAGCTCTTTGCCGGCGCTTTGATACTTAATTTTGATGGGAATCACATTCAAGAGGTTGGGAGGGTGACTCATCGGGCTCTCCGGGAAAAGTATTGTAGCGGAAGTTTATATTATCCGGCACCACCCAGCTTAGACGTTCAGAGAGCTGTGCAGATTCAAGGGAATATTTTCAGTTTTTCGCTTTTTGGCGTACTGAGATCTTCGGCGGCGGAATTTACAACGGAGGAACAAGTGGCGTTTGATGCTTCTGGTGTGAATTGTCAAGGCGGGTACTAATAGAAACAGGGATGAGTCGGCTTAAACCGGCTCATCCAATTTTTTTTTAAGGCTCTCGCGATATTCTTTCAGCGAATAGTGACCGTAAGTCTTCTTGCGGTACATTTCCAGAACCTCGGCCTCGAGGTCCTCAATGACATCTTGCAAGTGCCCATCAGGGATGTTTCCTGTGCGCGAGATGAAAACTAAGTAAGTTCCAACGATCTTTTGAATGAGTTCTCGTGGTTGCTCGATTTGACATTCAGAATCGTGCAAATGCTGATGAAAGATTTGAAAGAGTAAGTCTGTTGTCATATGCTGTTTTATCGGCAAAACAGCGGGATAATTTAATGAAAGCGATGAGTTTGTTAGAGCTTAGGACCTTGGTCACCGAGTTGGAAAACCTCCTCGTGGACACGCAATTGCAGGACGTGATCTCGAATGATCGTGGCCTGGCCCTGGGCTTTCGTGGGCAGAACCACTTCTGGCTGACCCTCGATATGAATCCCGCAAATCCCTTTTGTCTGGTTTTTGCCGACTATTGTCCTTTCAAGAAAGGTTCTAAGCCAAAACCACTGGCTTTGTTTTTGAATTCCCATGGAAAAAACCTCTACTTTCGCAAGATATGGCTCGAAGAAAACTATGGTCGTGTCGTTCGTATCGAGCTTGGCAATAGTCAGAAGGTCTGTGAGCTGCAACTCATCCTCATTCCGAGACAAGCCAATATGTTGGTAGAGGCCGAGGGTAAAAAAATCGCCTGGGAGAAGCCTCGCGAGTTGCAAGTACAAAGTGAAACAGGAGAGTTGCCAGAGCCTCGTGATTTGCAGGAAATCCACGCAGAATGGCTCGCGGAGTTTCAAGGGGGAGTGCGACCTTCAATTGATCCGCGCGCTCAGTGGGAAAAGAAGAAAGCCAAAGACCTCGAGAAAAAACGCAAAGCTTTGAACGAGATCGAAAAAACTCTAGCGGAAAATTCTTCTGACAAGTTGTATGAGTTGGGAACTCTTTTAAAGTCTCTTTCACCAGAGGATTTCAACCCACGAAAGATTCCCGTGGAGAGGCATGGTTTTTTGGATTTCAAACAAAAACTTTTTGCTAACATCGAAGCTGTTTTTGAAAAGGCGAAGCTCGCAGCGGGCAAAGTGCAAGGCACGGAAGAGCGCCGTCAAATTGTCATTGCAGAAATCGCGAAGCTTGAGAAAAGCACTTTCGAAAGCAGTCAGCGTTCTGAAGTGGGCCGGCCAAAAATAGACGATTTGATGAAGAGCACTGAAGCCAAAGGCCGCAAACTCAATTTGGAATCCGGCGCGATTGTTTACTGTGGAAAGTCCGCAGCCGACAACTTGGCGCTTTTAAGAAGAGCCAAAGCTTGGGACTATTGGTTGCATTTAAAAGATTATCCAGGTGCTCATGCGATTGTTCATCGCTCCCGTGACCAGGAGCTGCCATTTGAAGAACTGCAGAGGGCGGCATTGTGGGTTTTAAAAGAATCTTTGTCATCAAAGACCTTCATGCCCGGTGAGAAATACGCCGTGGTAATTGTGGAATGTCGTTTTGTTCGTCCCATCAAGGGTGATAAGCTCGGCCGTGTGACTTATCACTCGGAAAAGCAGTTTATGGTGACGGCCCCCTAAATGACCCTTTGCTTCACGCGCCGATGCCTTGACTGTCCCTCTCAGCAGAATAGAATTTTTGAATCAATAGAGGACGGATTATGATTGAAGTGCGCGATCTCACCAAAGACTACGGTCCCCGCAAAGCGATTCAACAGTTGAATTTTACTGTCAACAAAGGCGAAGTGGTTGGCTTCCTCGGGCCCAACGGCGCCGGCAAGTCAACGACGATGAAAATCATCACTGGTTTTATGGCCCCTAGTTCCGGCACGGCAAAAGTGGCCGGCTTTGATGTTTTTGAAAGCCCTCTCGAGGTGAAAAAACGTATCGGGTATTTACCGGAAACTCCACCTGTCTACATGGACATGTACGTCCGCGATTACCTGGTTTATGTGGCCGAGCTCAAACAAGTGCCGCGCGAGAATATTCAAAAGCAAGTGGAAAACGCTCTCGAGAAAACCAATCTAGGCAGTGTTCAAAATCGCCTGATTCAAAATCTCTCCAAAGGTTATCGTCAACGCGTGGGAATTGCTCAGGCGCTGGTTTCAAATCCCGAAGTTTTGATTCTGGATGAACCGACCGTGGGACTCGATCCCAAACAAGTTGCCGAGATCCGTGAGTTGATCAAGCAATTGCGAGGTCATCACACCGTGATTCTCTCCACTCATATTTTGAGTGAAGTGCAAGCAACCTGTGAGCGCGTGATCATCATCAATCAGGGGCAAATCGTGGCCCAAGACCGTATTGAAAATCTAGCCAACCAAGAACGCGGCCAAAGCCGGCTGACGATTCGCTTGCGCAAAGAAGTTGAAGATTTCAAAAAAGTTTTGAATGGCATCGAAGGCGTTGTGGCCGTTTCAGCAGGAAATAGCCATCGAGACTGGGAAGTCGGTTTCCGCGGAGACGACGCCGTCGTGGATGCGATTTCCGCACGAGTCGTGAACGAGGGCTTAGGTTTATTGGAACTCAGCCCGCGTAAAGTAGATCTCGAAGACGTCTTCTTGAAACTGACTTACGGAGCTGAACAAACTGAGGTGCAATCATGAGTGGAGCTGCAACCATTTTCAAAAAAGAAGTAAAAGGTTTTTACCTAAGTCCCAGCTTTTATGTCATCGCCTTTTTGGTGTCTGTGGTTCTAAGCTGGTCTTACCCCATTCAATTGAATTTGTTCTCGCAACTTTTGCAAAACTACGTGTTTCAGCAGAATTTGCCGAATATGCAGCAGCTGAATATTCATTATGGTCTGTTCTTGCGTCATTTGTCGTATTTAAATTTGCTGCTGATCTTCGTGGTGCCCGCGCTCACGATGCGTTTACTGGCGGAAGAAAAGAAATTACGTACATTTGATTTACTCCTCACTTCGCCGGTCACATCGACAGACATTGTGTTGGGTAAATATCTTGCAGCTCTTGCCGCAGTCGGTGGCATTGTTCTTTTGGCCCTGTCTTATCCGATCGCGACGGCGACAATGACTCATTTGAATTGGGGGCCGTTGTTGATCGCATTCTTAGGTATTTTTCTTGTCGGCGCAACCTATGCGGCGATGAATCTGTTTTGCTCGAGCCTCACAGAAAATGCCTTGGTCGCCTATGTGACTTCGGTGGTCTTTAATATTTCCATTTGGTTTGTTGGTATCGGTGTCGAGATGACGGACAGTCAGACGATCCGACAGGTGATTGAGCATGTTTCTATTAACACGCACTTAAGCAGCCTTGTCGAGGGCACGATCCGCACAAGTGCTTTGGTGTTTCTGGTTAGCATGGTGGCTTTGTTTTGTTTCTTGGCCGAGAGGGTTGTTGAATCCTCTCGTTGGAGGTAGTGATCATGAATAAAGTCAGTAAGATTTTATTTGGCATTTCCGGTGTGAGTATCTTGTGCTTCATAGTCACACGCTTGTTGGTCGGCGGATGGATTCCGTTCTTGTGGATTCCGCTGTCCTTCTTTGTCTGCTGCTTTATTGGAGCTCTCGTTCAAGAAAGAAAGACTATTGCTGCATTCATGACGATGAAGACCACAAAGCATGGTATGAATATGGGGGCCTTGATTGGAATGGTTTTTGTAGCTTTGGTGGTGGTCAATTTCCTCTCTGTTCGTCACTATAAAGTATGGGATTTCTCGGGGGCGCAAAGTAACACTCTTTCGGATCAGTCCATAAAGCTTGTCAAGGGACTCAAGTCTGAACTTTCGATTCGCTTCTTTTATAAGAAAGGCGTTGAAGGCAACGAAGAGAACCGTAAAAACTTCCGCGAGCTCATCAAAAAGTATCAAGACCAGACCGACAACATTAAGCTTGAATTCGTTGAAGTCAACGAACGCCCGGATCTGGCCGAGGAGTACGGCGTCACTAAAGGCAGCGGTGTGATCTTCTTGGATTACAAAGGCCGCCGCAATCGCGTCGAGAAGATAGAAGAACAAGAAGTGACAAGTGCCCTTGTAAAAGCCACTCGCGAGAAAGATAAGAATATCTACTTCACAGTCGGTCACGGCGAGCATGATCTGAACGAGCCGAAAGAAGCCTTGGGACTCAATGCTTTGAAAGTCATGCTCGAGAACAATCGTTACACCGTAAAGATTCAGGCGACGAACCTCAATGCGAAGATTCCGGATGATGCAGACGTTGTTATGATTGTTGCACCAACGCAGAAGTTCCTTCCGTATGAAATCGAGGGGCTCGAAGAGTATTTGAAAAGAGGCGGTAGCCTCCTCATCGCTTTGAAGGCCAAACAAAGCCAAGGGCTGGACGCACTTTTGGTAAAGGTCGGTCTTGAGCCTATGAATAACTACGTAATGAACTTGGTTGATACGCCGATGGGTAAAGGCGTACAGCAGGGCCAGACGCTGGGAACGGTTTTCTCCAGCACCAATGAAATTACGAAGATCTTCGGTAAAAGCGAAGCGACCATTTTCAGAAACCCAATGTCGTTTAAACGCGGTAAAGTTCCTGAAGGCATCAGTATTGATGACCTCGTGAAAGCGCCGGAAAATTCCATGTCGTTTAATAATCTTGATTTGAAAGATGAAAGTGGTCCCAAAGGGGCTTTTACTTTGGTTGCTGAAGCCAAGGGTAAGTTTCCCGGCGGCATCGGCAAGGATTTTGAAATGATCGTTGCGGGTGATGCGGACTTCCTCGGCAATCAGCTTCTGATGCAAAGTTTGAATCGGGATTTGGTTTTGAATTCTGTGGCTTCTTTGGCAAAAGAGGAAAATCTTATTAGCATTGCGCCTCGTGAAGCCCAAGTGACTAAGATGCAGATGACGGATTCTAATTTCTATCTTTTCTTGTTCTTGTTTGCGATCCCGGTACCTATTCTTTTGCTTGGTACCAGTGTCACATTGTGGATGAGAAGGAGACATGCTTAAGATGAAAAAGACGACTTGGTTTGCCGCTTTTGTAGTTCTGATGGTAGCGGCGACTTACTATTTTGAGTTTTATCAAGCCGGCCGTGAAGAGAACAAAAAAACAGAAGCTGCCAGAATCGTCGCGTTCCCGATGGAACAAATTCATCAAATCGAATTGAAAAATAAATCGGGCAAAGTTCTTTTGAAGCGCGATGCGGACGGTTGGCGTCTCGAAGAACCTGTCAAAGACTGGGCAGATAGTCAGTTCACAGAAGACTTCGTGAACTCCCTTGTCGGCGAACATGCCATCGATACGATTGCCAGCGATGCCGAGACCAACTGGTCCGTCTATGGTTTGGATAAGGATTTTTCAAAAGTAATCTTCACAAGTCAAAATGGAAGCTCCGTGCTGATTGATGTTTCAGCGAAAAAGAATTTTGAAGGGAATAGTTTCCTTCGACGCGGAGACGAGAAAAGTGTCCTCGTCGGTACGTCACAGTGGTTCGTTCGCGCTAATAAAAGTCCCATGGATTTTCGCGACAAGCGTTTTTTCCGTGGCAAAATCGGTTCCGTCGAAGAAATCAAAATCAAATCTCAGAAGGATGAGCTCCAACTCGTCAATAAAGACGGCAAATGGATTAGTGAGAAGAACCTGAGTTTGAAACTGGATCAAAACAAAGTGCGTGAAATCCTCACATCATTGAATCAAGTTCAAGCAATCGAGTTTTTAGAAAAATTTCCTACTGCGACGACTGTTGCTAAAATAAGTCTGAAACTAAAAGACAAAGCCTGGAACGGTGAAATTCTGGAATCCAAAGATAAAAATTTTTACGGGATCACGACGGATCCCGCATTTCATCTCAAACTCGATGCAGGGCAAGTAGATAAATTCACCAAGATCACTTTGATAAGTCTTCGCGATATTAAAGAGCCTTTTGATTTCCAAAATCTCATGGTTCAGAGAATCGAGATTTCAACGCCCATCAAAAAGGTGAATCTTGTGAAAAACGGCGAAGCTTGGAAGCTGGAAGGTGACGATAAAGCGACCATCGACATCAATGCAGTTCGTGGTTTTATTTCTCGCCTCAGTGACACGGGTGTCAGTGAATATCTAGAGAAGTCGGAACAAGCCGGTTTCAAGAACCCAGAGAATAAAATCGTCCTTAAAGGCGAAGATCAAAAAGTTCTTTTTGAAGTTCAATGGGGACCCGAGCTTAAGAAAAAAGCCCTCGTTGGTGAGAAGAAACTAGTTTTGGCTAAGAGCGATCACTTTGCGGATGTTTTTGGTCTGGATCCCGCACAAATCGAAGCTTGGGGCTTGATGAGTTTGCTCCCGGTAGAGCAAAATAAAGAAAAAAAGGATCATCCGTGAAGATTCATATTAAATCCCCTACGCGTGTCGACCTGGCTGGTGGGACACTGGATTTGTGGCCATTGTATTTGTTTGTCGGCGGCGCCAGCACGGTGAATGTGGCGATAGATATTTACACTCACGCCATCATTGAGTCCCTCGACAACGGCCGCGTCGTTTTAGATTCCAAAGATTTGAATCTGCAAAAAGAGTACAAGAATCTTGCTGAAGCTTTAGCGGATGTAGATCCGCGAATGATTTTATTACAAACGCAGCTACGGTATTGGCAACCCAAACAAGGCTTTAAACTCACAACTCAATCTGACAGTCCTGTC